>Ga0209746_1000141_pt1 | contig 37052 bp, 35 predicted proteins | sample BarGraNGADG00211_3_FD_184496 | JGI IMG/M metagenome (GOLD analysis project Ga0209746, IMG submission 184496) | Arctic peat soil microbial communities from Barrow, Alaska - Barrow Graham LP Ref core NGADG0011-211 (SPAdes) (version 2) | ecosystem: Environmental > Terrestrial > Soil > Wetlands >... | reverse complement strand
GTACTCTTTACTTTAGCTTCCCCTTATAAGCGGTTATGTAACTGATCATACAGTCCTATATCAGACGCAAAGTTACGCTTATCACCAGCCCAACCACCAGGACTGTTAAGAGGATATAGTCGGCCCGCCTGAGGTGCAGCGGGCGGAAGACCGAGCGCGTAATCCCACCCGCACCCAGGGCGCGCGCCTCAAGCGCCCAGCCGAGGCGTTCGCTTTGCCGCAAGGCGTTGATGATCATCGCCACGAGCACCGGCCTGTAGGCGCGCAAGCGTTGCAACAGACCGCGCTGCTCCAGATCCAGCCCGCGCGCTTGCTGTGCGTCGCGCACCTGGCTGAACAGACCGGCGAAAATCGGCAAGTAGCGCAGCGCCAGGGCCAGGGTGAGCGCCCAGTCGTAAGGCAGGCGCAGGGCGTGAAAGCCGCGCACCATGCTCGCCTGATCGGTCGTGAATAACCAGACGAAGATAATGAGCGCGAGCGCCAGCAAACGCAGGGCCAGCAAGGCGCCTTGCAGAACTGAGCCCGGCGAGATCACCAACGGCCCGGCCTGCAGCCAGACCGGATTGCCATCGCCCGCGGTCCCGAAGAGGGCCGACAATGCGAAAACGAGTGTGGCCAAAGGCAGCATCGTGCGGTAAATGGCTGTAACCGAGCGCCTGGGGATCTGGGCCAGCCGGAAGGCGGCGCTACAAAGGAGAATCGCCGCCAGCGCGGCCCAGATAGTGGGCCACACGAACAGGAGCAGGCTGGTTTCGACCACAAACAGCAGCTTGACGCGTGGGTCCAGGTGGTGGAGCCAGGTGTTGCGGCGCACGTAGAGGTCGAAGTCAGCGCCCATTCTCGCCCTGCCCCTTGTTGCCGCCGCGCCCGGTTTTGCCTTTGTGCGCCGGCTTGCCCGCTGCCACTGCCGCACCGCTCCCGCTTGTCCTGCCGTGCGAACGCATGTTTGCGCGCCTGGCGCCCTTGCGCAGGCGCGCCAGCCAGGCATCGGCGAACTCTGCGCAGGTCAGCACGTCGGGCGGCAAGCCCTCGGCACTCAGGCGATTGGCCAGCCGGGTGACGGGGGGCAGCGCCAGTTGGGCCTGGGCGAGCACTTCGCGCTGCCGGAATAGCTCACGCGTGTCGCCGTCAAACAGCAGGCGGCCGTCGACCAGCACTACCGCCCGCCTTGCATGCTCGGCGACCAGCCGCATATCGTGCGTGACCAGTACGACCGTGTGCCCCAGGGCGTTTAAGCTGCTGAGGAGCGCCAGCAGTTCTTGCCGGCTGCGCCAGTCCAGCCCGCCGGTCGGTTCGTCCAGGATAAGCACGTTGGGATGCATGGCGATGATGGCGCCCAGCGCCACCTGCCTGCGCTGTGCGAAACCCAACAGGGCCGGCGGCGTCCCCGCATAGGGCTGCAGCCCAAACCGCTCCAGGACCTCGTTCACCCGGCGCGACACGATGGTGGCGGGCAGCTGTTGGACCCGCAAGCCAAAGGCAATCTCCTCCTCGACGGTGGGCGCGAAAATCTGGTGATCGGGATTCTGAAAGACGTAGCCCACCAGGTGAGCCAGCTCGGCTACGCCCGTCGTGCGCGTATCCTGGCGCTCTACCAGCACTCTGCCACTGGCCGGCCGCAGGAGGCCGTTCAGGTGGCGGACAAGCGTCGTCTTGCCGGCGCCGTTGGGCCCGAGCAGGGCGACGAAATCGCCCGGATGCAGGATCAGGCTGACGTTGCGTAGAGCCGGTGTGCCGTCCGCATAGGCGAATGACACGTTTTCTACCGTCACCTGGCTGCGATCGGCGAACGGATTGGGCCGCAGCGCAGGAGGAGGAACAGCCGGCGGCAGTCCGCCATGGGCCTTGTGCAGCCTGGCCTTGCGCGCCCGGCGGCGCAACTCTTTGAATGCCTGCGCGTCGCCCGTGAAGTGGTAGCGGTGCTTGCTGCGTTGCGACAGCAGGTGTGCCAGCTCCATGATCTGCGGCGCACCGATCCCCAACTCCTCTAGCTTCGGCACCTGGGCCAGGATACTGGCCGGCGGGCCGTCCAGGACGATCTGACCCTGGTGCAGCACGAGCACGCGATCGGCAAAGCGCGTGATACGCTCTATTTCCTGAGTGGCCATGAAGATCGTGATGTCTTGCCGCCGGCGCAGCTCTTGCAACACGCGGAAGACGGCCGCCTTGCCGACCGGGTCAAGACTGGCGGTCGGTTCGTCCAGCACCAATACCCGCGGGCGCATCGCCAGCATGGCTGCGATGGCCAGGCGCTGCTTCTCCCCCCCGGACAACAAGAGAGGCGAGCGATCGCGGTACGCCGCCAGCCCCACCGCTTCCAGCGCCCACGTCACGCGTTCCTCGATCTCGGCCGCCGGCACACCCAGGTTTTCTGGCCCGAACGCGACTTCGTCCTCGACGCGCATCTGCACCAGCTGGCTTTCCGGGTCCTGGAACACCAGCCCGACATGCTGTGCCAGGTCGGCCACGGGGTGCTCTTTGGTGTTGAGCCCCAGGACGCGCACGTTGCCGCGGAAGATGCCCCCGGTCGCCTGCGGCACCAGCCCGTTCAACGTCATGCAGAGGGTTGTCTTGCCCGCGCCCACGCGTCCCAGCAGCGCCACCGACTCGCCGCGGCCTATCTCGAGGTTTATGCCCTGCAGAACCGGGATGGCCTCACTGCCCTGCATCGGCGGGGGATAGGCGTAGTAGAGGTTCTCGAGGGCGATATCGACTGTCACGTTCGCATGCTGGCTGTGGTCATTCGGTCCACGTTCGTCGCCGGCCCATCTGGTCAATGGGGGGATATGCCTGGCGGATGGCCACTACCAGCGGGACGCCAACTAGCCCGCCGATCAGGGCCTGGAACAGATTGAAGGGTATCTCTGCCAGGGCAAGCGCCCATGGTGTCAGAAAGAGACCTTCTCCGACCAGGTAACAGGCCGCCATGACCAGGCTGCCGGCCAGCCAGGCCAGTATCATGCGCGGGATCGAACGGCCGCGTAAGGCGATCAGGCCGATCACCAGCCCTTCCAGACCGTGCGCAAGCAGGCTCAAGGGGGCGAAGGGCGCGTAGCCACCGAGCACGTCGGCCAGCGCCGCGCCAACCCCGCCCGCAATCATGCCAATGATTGGACCAAATGCCAGGCTGGCAAAGCTGATCGCCGCGTCTGAAAGGTTAACATACCCACGAGCCGGGGTCGGGATCTTCACCAGCAATGTAAGAACTGTTGTAAGCGCGATCAGCAGCGCTACCAGTGCGATCATAGCCGGGGTAAAACGTCGGCGCATTTGTCCCCTCGAAAGCCGAATGGATGCCGCGCTGCGTAGCTTGCGCAATTCATCGCCTCGGCGCATGCGCGGTGCAAGTGACTATATTATACCCGCACGGTACCAGGAATCGAAATTGCCAATTGCGTCGCCCGAGCCCTTAAAACACGAATGCCGGGGTTCTGACGAAGCCCCAGCATTCGTGCGCAAAGGAGGAGGAAGAATCTGACATATGTATACTATAGATAGCAACAAGTTAATGTAATGATCCCTCCATTTGCCCCTGGTTTTTTGGGACCAGCGCCCTGCCCTGGACGGCAAATTGACGATTCGCTATCGCCGCGGGTATATTGTAACGCGCGTACGACCGCATCATTCATCATATTGAGGTTGCATGTCCGAAGACTCGCAGTTGCTGCCGGCCGGGAAACTACCCCTGGCGTTGCTCGAACGTCTGTTGGCGCGTTTTGTGCCCGATGATCCACGGATCATCGTTGGTCCGCGCGCCGGTGAGGATGCCGCCGTCTTCGACATGGGCGATCGCTACCTGGTAGCCAAGACGGACCCGATCACCTTCGCAACAAACGAAATCGGCTGGTATGCCGTGAATGTGAACGCGAACGATCTGGCGGTGATGGGTGCACAGCCACGTTGGTTTCTGGCCACGGTGTTGCTGCCCGCCGGACAGGCCAGCGCTCACATGGCCGAGGAGATTTTCGAGCAGATACACGCCGCCTGCTCGGCCCTCGGCATCAGCCTGGCCGGCGGCCACACTGAGATCACTCACGATCTGAATCGCCCGATCGTTGCCGGGACGATGCTGGGTGAGGTGGCGCCGCAAGACCTGCGCACAACTGCCAGTGCCCGGCCGGGCGATGCGCTGATCCTGGTCAAGCCGGTGCCGATTGAAGGAACGGCCTTGATCGCTTACGAGCGGGCGGAGGCGTTGCGCGTGCGGGGCTACGAGCCCGCTTTCATCGCGCGCGCCCAGGGCTTCCTACACCATCCGGGCATCAGCGTAGTCGCCCCGGCAGGCCTCGCGACACGGACGGCGGAGGTGCATGCCATGCACGACCCAACCGAGGGCGGCGTGGTTACCGGGCTGCTGGAGATAGCGCGCGCGGCAGGCACGGGTTTGCAGGTGGACCTGGACAAGATCCCAGTGTTGCCTGAAGGGGCGATCCTATGCCGGGAGTTCGGTCTCGACCCGCTGGGGACCATCGCTTCGGGTTCGATCTTGCTGACGGCTCCCCAGCCGGGTGCTGACCGGCTGATCGAGGTATTGACTGAGGCCGGTTACCCGTCCGTCATTATCGGCCGCGTCACCCAGCACTCAGGCGGCCTGGCGGCCACCCGGGGCGGAGAGGCGGTTCCCTGGCCGGCGTTTGCGACGGATGAGATCACCAGGGTCTTTGCCTGAAAGGGACAACCCTATGTTTCAGGCTCACTCTTCTTCGTTCTTTTTCTCCCCGATCCCCATCCGTTCCATAAACGTTGTCAACGAGTGATCGCCGAGCAGCAGCATGACTGCCGGCCAGGCCATCAGCAGGAGCAGCGGGATGACGATGCTGAGGGCTGTCAGCGCGCCGGCCAGGATCAGCAGCAGAATTGAGAACAATGGGTTGCCGAAGGCCAGAATCGTGGCGGTGCGCAGGATGCCCCAGATGGTAGGTGTCTTGAGGCCGATCAGGACCGGGAAAATGTACAGTTGCACGCTCAGCCAAAACAACGACAGGTAGGCGAACACTATTGCCAGCATCTGGATCAGGTTTCGCTGATATGCATAGAAGATCAGGTTGAGCAGCAGCAGCGACAGCACGACCATGCTGATTGCGTTCACGGCCAATGCCTGCTTCCAGTGGGTGCGGAAGCCGTCCCAGTAGAAGCTGCGATCGACGTGCAACTCCCTTGCGGCGCGGCGCGCAGCCGTGGCCAGACCCGCCTGGGCCGGCCCCATCAAGATGCCGGCCAGCGGCGCAAAGCACAAGGCGAACAAGCCGCCACCGGTCAGCGCTACATACGCGGCGAGCGCGACGATCACAGCCATGAAGCCGCCGGTGACCCACCACAGGAGAGATAGGCCCACGAACAGGAACATCTCATTGTAGAAGCTGACGATACTTTTCCAGACTACCAGGAAAGCGCGCACTGATCCTCCCCCTCCCCGACGTTACCTGTTGATAACGATTTCCTGCAGCAGCCGCGCCGAATCCACCATGTCCGAGATCGCGATATGTTCCTGGGGTGTGTGCACATCGTCCATCCCGGTGCTGAGGACGGCGCAATAGATGCCCGCTTCGGCGTAGATGTTGGCATCCGCCCCGCCGCCGCTGTCCCGGTATGTAGGCTCAAAGCCGAGGCGCCGAGCTGCCTGGGCCGCGCGCACAACCACAGGTGTCTCCGGCGTGAAGCGATAACTGTTGTACGCGCGGACGACGGTTATTTCGGCACGCGCTCCGTGCCGGGCGGCCGCCTCTTCAAAGGCGCGCACCATGGCCGCGGTCTGGCTGTCCAACTTGGCGCCATTCCGGCTGCGCGCCTCGCCGCGGATGTTGACCTCGTCGGGCACAATATTGGTGGCAGTACCGCCTTCGATGACACCGATATTGGCCGTCGTCTCGAAGTCGATGCGCCCCAGAGGCATGGCTGCGATCGCTTCGCTGGCTACACGGATGGCGTTGATGCCGTTCTCCGGCTCGCTGCCCGCGTGCGCCTTCTTACCGCGCACGACGACCCGCAACGAGTCCTGGCTCGGCGCGCTGACCACGATCGAGCCGATCGCCCCGCCCGAGTCCAGCACGTAACCCTGACGTGCCCGCAGTTTGCTCTTGTCCAGCCACTTGGCGCCCTCCAACCCCACTTCCTCGCCCACGCTGATCACCACTTCCAGGGGTGGATGGGGCAGTTTGTCTTCCCGGAGGGAAAGAAGCACCTCGATGATTGCCGCCACCCCGGACTTGTCGTCCCCGCCCAGGATTGTCGTCCCATCCGAATAGATGATACCGTCGCGGATCTGCGGCCGGATGCCGGTGTCTTTGCCCACCGTATCCATGTGGGCGCTCAACATCAGCCAATCGTTGCCGGCGCCCGGCCAGCGGGCGATCACGTTGCCATGCTCGTCCCTCACGACTTCGCCGCCCAGCGCTGCGAAGCGCTGCATCAGATTTGCCCCGACGGCCTCTTCCTGGCCCGATGGGCTATCGATGGCCACCAGTTCCAGGAAAGCCTGCACCAGGCGAGATTCCTTGATCAATTGACACCTCGATCCTCAGTGAATTGATTTGCGTCGTTTGCGGTAGCAGGAGAAAGGTCACACGACAGTGTAATGGATTAGCGGCAATTCGCAAATCTCCGGCCTTCCGGCTCATTGAGCCGGCCGGTTCAGAAGGTCGTTGATTGCTTTCAGGGATGCAGTCAAAGCAGGCGGCGTATCGGTGGCCCCTTCTACGAAGCTGACTGTCTTGGAGCGTCCGTTGTTGTTGACTGACAACTGGTAGTTATAGCAGTCTCGGCATTGGCTGCCTTGGCTGCCCTGGCTGCCCTGGCTATAGCTGTCCTGCAGCGTGAAAAACCCTGCCTTATCCAACGCTGCCAGCAGAGCGCTTACCTGGGCGGCGCCCACCTGTGACTGCGTTCCCTTGGGCGATAATACCCGTCCGTCCGGGTAGATGCTCCATTGCTCCGAGACTCCCGCCAGGCCACCGGTGCGTTGCACGACGACCGCGGCCGCATAGGGACCGGGCGCCTGCAGGGGACTGGTTGAGGTGTCAGGCGCGGGCAGCGGGCTACCGGCCGTAGCAGGTGTGGGCAGCGGGCTTGTAGTCGTGCCCGGCGCAGGCAATGGGCTTTCAGTGGCGGCGGTGGTCGGTTGCGCCGCCGGCTGCGTGGTTGGCGCCGTGGTCGCGGCGGGCGCCGCCGGCGCGCCGGTCGTTGCGGCGGGCGCAGTCGTGGCGGCGGGTGCTGCCGGTGTGGGCCGGCTGCAACTTGCGGCCAGCAGCGCCAGGCCGGCCAACAGAAGCAGCGCCGGCAGGAGCCTTTTCGCGACGGCGTTGAGATGCGTCATGGATATTCCTCCGGAATGGGTATCTGACCCTATTAGTCCCTTTCGCTAATCGTCCCGCTTGAGCGGTTTGGGGTGAGATTCATGCAGCGCTCGGCCAGAGCGGTGATGGTCAAGCTGGGATTCACGCCCACGTCAGCCGACACAGCCGCGCCGTCCACCACGTACAGCACCGGGTAGCCGAATACCTGGTGCCGGCTATCGATCACGCCAGTCGCGGGGGAGTCGCCCATGTGGCAGCCGCCAAGGATGTGACCCACTTAGCGAAACATGGTCTGGGTGAAGAAGCCTTTCAGGCTCAATGCAGGCAGCCAGAACAGATGGCGCACACTGCGGGCCGCATTTTCCATGTCCGTCCGGCTAATGCGCCGACCCTGTTCCAGCACAGCCACCCGGTAGCCCTTTTTCGCCAGCCGCAAGCCTGAAACACTGCCCCCGAACCCACTGCCGACGATGATGTAGTCGTAATCCACAGCTCGGCCTTTCTTTGCATCCTTTCCGTCTTTACGGTTTAGCCGCTTTTGTGCAAAACGAAGGGAAATGCGATGCGCGGGAACCGGCGGGCTTTGACCAGCGTCATGCCCAGCAAGGTGCTCTCGTCGAGTTGGCGTAGCTCATCGAGAATCCAGGGCCAGGGCAGACGGGAGCCGGGTGGGTAGTGCAGCTGAACAGCAGGTCTACCGTCGAGCAGCGAAGGCGCAACGATCAGCTTCATTGGCAGCACGCGCAGCAGCCTGCCCTGGCGTTGCACGAGATTGGTCGCACCGGCCGGCCCGAGGAACTCTTTGCCCCACCAGCCACTCAGTCCGCCCAGCACCAGTGCCGATGGGGCGCTCTTGCGCAGCCAGTCTGGCCCCACGAACTCGGCCCAGTGCACGCCGGCCAGCGCGGCTGGATCGGGCACGCCCAGGGCGGAAAACAGCGCCTTGAACGAGCTTATGCGCCTATCGATCAGCCTCTGGACCTGGCCGTTCGCAACCATCATGCCGCCTTGCTCGGTGAAACCAAACTGATTCCGTCTGGCCTGGCTAGTGTTTGGGTTTATAGACTCCCCCCCAGTTCACACCCAGCGAACCGGCTTCATAGGTCAGGCGATCAACCGGGGTAAGCTCGGCCGCGACCTGCGGGGTCAGAAGCTGGATTGCGCGCAAGCCGTACAGCCGCTTCTCGACCTCGGCCGCGCCGGCGTCGTCCCAGAGCCAATTCAGACTATCGAGCCTGGCAAGATTCAGGGGGACCGAGTAGGCGCGCAGTGACTTGTGGCCGTCGATACTGAAGTAGAATTCGAAATACGACATGGCGAGTTCGCGCAGGCTGCGATATACCGGCGCCCGCCCGCGAATGCCCGCGAAGTTGGACTTGGCCACCGCTCCGAAACAGCCCTGGCGTCGGTAGACGGCCAGGATGTGATCGTCGTCCGTACCGGGCTCGGGCAGCAGGTCGACCAGTAACGGCGGATAGCCAAGCCGGCGCAGGGCCGCTGCGGCGAACAGGCCGCCATCCAGGCAGTGCGCCACGCCGTCGCGTATCACGCTCCGCGGCGACCGGTCGGTGTCTTCAGTGCTGTAAGGAGTGCGATCCAGGTAGGCCTGAATCTGCGCCGGACTGTTCAAGCCCTCGAATATGGCCCGTTGTTCCTCGTTCAGGCGCTCGATCAGCCCATCAATTGCCTGCGTCGCGCTCGGTTGGCTTCCCATCCGCTGCTCGTCCTCCTCGCTTACGGCAGAAACCGGGTTTCTCTGAACGGTCTCTCTATCTCGCCTTTTGCTGAGCCGGCGCGGCTGCGCGCTCGTGCTTGGCCTTGGCGTGCTCCACTTCGCTCATGATCTCGACCACGCTGGCCCGCCCGGCCTGCGAGTCCGATCCCATCATGTCCGCCAACTCGCTCACGCGCTCTTCGCCGCTCAGCTTTTGTACGTTTGTGACGGTGCGTTGCCCGGCCACACGCTTGGCAACGTGAAAATGAAGGTCACCGTAAGCTGCGAGCTGTGGCAGGTGCGTGATGCACAGCACCTGGTGCCGGATGCCGCGACCATCGCTTTGCGCTGTAAGTCCCCACAACTTGCGGCCCACCGTCGTGCCGACCCGCCCGCCGATCCCCTGGTCGATCTCGTCGAAGATCAGGGTCTGTGTCTCATCCGCCCGTCCCAGCACGGTCTTCAAGGCCAGCATCAGGCGCGAGGTCTCGCCGCACGACGCGACCCTGGCCAGCGGGCGCAGCGGCTCGCCGGGGTTGGCCGACACCAGGAACACGACCCCATCCAGACCGTGGGTGTCAAAGGCGTAGCGGCCTTCGCGCTCGCCCGCCTGAGCCGCGCTCGCCGCGTCTACGACTGCTCCGGCGCCGTCCGGCGTCCAGGTGATCTGGACCGCAAAGCGCGCCCGGGCCATCTGCAGGTCGGCCAGCTCGCCTTCGATAGCGCGTGCCATGCGTTCGCCGGCTGTGCGCCGGGCCGCCGAAAGCGCCGCACCGCGCCGGCCCAACTCAGCCAGCAACTCGGTCTCGGCGGCCTCCAGCTCGCCAATGCGCTCGCCGGCGTGCGTGATCGTTTCCAGCTCGACCGCGGCCCGCTCGGCGTAGGCCAGCACCTCTTGGATACCGTCGCCATATTTGCGCTCGAGCGTGTGTATGAGGTGTAGTCGTTCCTCGACCTGCTGTAGGCGGCGCGGGTTGAACTCGACCGCGTCGCGGTAGCGCTCGAGCTCGCGTGCCAGGTCGTCCAGCAGGGCCTCGGCCTCCGCTAACTGGTCGCCCAGGCGTCCGGTATCCGGGTCAATACGCGCCAGGCGCGCCAGTGAGCCTTCGGCCAGGCCAAGCAGGTCCATGGCGCCTGACTGCTCGCCCTCGCTCTGTTGCAGCAACTGCAGGGCCTCGTTGGTCAGGGAAGCCAGTTGCTCGGCATTGGCCAGCCGGCGCCGTTCGCCGTCTAACTCGCCGTCCTCACCTGGGGTAAGGCGTGCGGCGCCGATCTCTTCGACCTGGTAAGTCAAGAGGTCAATGCGCCGCGCCCGCTCGCGCTCGTCCTGGCGCAGGCTTTCCAGGTCCCGGCGCACTCCGCGCAGACGCCTGACCAGGTCGCCGGCCACGCTGCGCTCGGCCTCCAGGCCGGCGTAACGGTCCAGCAAGTTCACATGCTCGCGCTCGCGTAGCAGCGAGAGGTGCTCGCCTTGCCCATGAACGTCCACCAGTTGCTGCCCAACTTCGGCCAGGAGCGCGCTGTTCACAGCCCGCCCATTGACGCGTGCCACCGAGCGCCCGTTGGCGCGCACCTCGCGGGCCAGCACCAGGAGGTCGGCCTGGTCGCCCTCGAGGCCGTTCTCGGCCAGTAGCGGAGCCAATCGGGCAGCAGAGCCCCGGTCGAGGACGAAGGTGCCTTCGACCTCGCTACGGTCGGCGCCGGCGCGCACCACTTCCTGCGATGCCCGGTCGCCCAGGAGCAGGTTGACGGCATCGATGATGATCGACTTGCCGGCCCCCGTCTCGCCGGTGAGCACGTTGAAGCCCGGGCCGAAGACCAGGTCCAACTCATCGATAATAGCCAGGTCGCGAATGCGTAGTTCTGACAGCATAGGCTTACTGTTTCTAGTTGTTCAGACGTTCAGCCGTCGCACCGACGGCACGAAAACCAGCACGCCCAGGGCAAAGAGCAGTGTGACCACTGCTCCCACCGCGACGCCTATCTGCGGACCGAAGGCCTGGGCCAGGCCTCCCGCCTGGAGCGCCGCGAAGGGTGCCGTACCAAAGAACGTCAGCGAGTAGACGGCCATCACCCGTCCACGCAGCTCGTCCGGAACCATCTGCTGGATGAGGGTATTGATCGTCGCATTCTGCATGACAAAGGCCACTCCGATCAACGCCAGGCAGACCAGAGAGAGCGGGAACGAGCGCGAGGCGGCCATGCCGAGTAAGGCAAAGGGGAACAGCAGGCTGCCGACGGTCAGCAGGAGCGGTTTGCGCTGGGACTGACCAAGCGAGGCCACGATCAGCGAGCCGACCAACGCGCCTGCGCCGACCGCCACATTCAACGCCCCCAGGCCGAACTCGCCCACCTTGAGCACGTTGGCCGCGAAAGCAGGCAGCAGCACCGCATATGAGGAGCCGAACAACGAAGCGACGGCCACAAGCAGCATCATCGTGCGGATCGGAATGTTTTCCCAAACGTAGCGCAGCCCGATCATCGTCTGTTCCAGCAAGGGGGCCGTGCGTACTGCGGTCCCGGTTGCCGGCAGTCGCATCAGGAGCAAGGCGATGAGCACGGCCACGAAGCTGAGCCCGTTCAGCCCAAAGCACCAGGCCGCACCGACGGCTGCCAACACGGCGCCGCCGATGGCCGGGCCGACGATGCGCGCCAGGTTGAAGATGGTTGAGTTCAGGGCAATCGCGTTTGACAGGTAGCGCCGGTCCTCGACCATTTCGACCGCCAGGGCCTGGCGGGCCGGAGCATCGAAAGACTGGGCGATGCCCAGGGTTGCGGCGAGCACTGCGATGTGCCAGATCTGCAGCTTGCCGGTGGCGGCCAGCGCAGCCATGATGAAAGCCAACAGCATCATCACGCTCTGCGTGGCCAACAGCAAGCGACGGCGCGGCACCCGGTCCACGATCGCCCCGCCCGGAAGCATCAGGAACAGCGTCGGGACGGTGCCGATGAACGAGACCGCGCCCAGGGCGAGTGCCGAGCCCGAGAGCTGGTAAACCAGCCAGCCTTGGGCGACAGATTGCATCCAGGTGCCCATCAGCGACAGTGTTTGCCCGAAAAACCATAGCCGGAAGTTGGGGAAACGCAGTGACGCAAACGTCTCCACCTTGGGCTGCTCGGCTTGGAGCTTGGGCTCACTTTTGGCTGGAGTTTGGGTCATACTCTATTGCAGGCGCGCATAGATAGTGCTCGCCATGCCGATGGCGAAGAGCAGCACTGGTAACAGGCTGCCGATCGTGCGCGGTCCGAGCAGAATGAAACCGGCGAGAAACATGCCGGCCAGGGTGGCGACGATGACGAAGATGTTCAGGTAACGGGCGCGCCGGCGCCCCACGCTCCAACGCACCCCTTCGGCAATGATGCCGCCGGCTGCCGGACCGGCAAACAGGGCGATGAAGAAACCAAATATCCCGAAAATGCCAAGAAACAGAAAGGCTGCTACGCCGGCCAGTGCCCCAAGGATGAAGCCAATCACCGCACCGATGAGCGGATCGAGCACGCCTCCATTGTAGTATTTCGCCTGCTGGCCGCGCACGCACTCTTTGCAGCGATAGCCAACGGGCGTGAGTATGGCGCAGTCGTAGCAGATTAGCTTGTCGCAGCGGTTACAGCGCAACAGCGTCTCGCGTCCCGGATGGTTGGCGCAGTACAGCATCGGCGCTGAGTTGTCCGGCATTGCCTGGTTGCTGTCAGTAGTCACAGAAGTTCCCATGTGCTGGTTATCCGATGCTCCTTACATCACTCGCTATTCACTATCCAACATCGTCACTCGTCTGTCAAACCTTCCACCTTAACCGGTCCTTCAGCGTACGGTAGAAGTAAGCTCGATCTTGTAGGCGCACAAACTGGCTCACGTCCTGGCTGGCCTTCACGTCGACGCGATCCTCTTCCGCCAGGGCGATCTCGAACTGGCCGTCCACCGTCAGGATGGCGGGGTAGTCGGCCTGGGCGCGCAACGTGACCGTCGAGCCCTGTGCGAGGACTACCGGCCGGTCGAGGCTGAGGTGCGCGCAGATCGGGATCAGCAGTATGTTCTTGAGCTCTGGCGGCAGGATCGGGCCGCCTGCCGCCAGGGCGTAACCCGTGCAGCCGGTGGCGGTCGCGACGATCACGCCGTCAGCCCGGTAAGTGGTCATGTAGCTGTGATCGACCCACGTGTCGACGGTGATCAGGCGGGCCAGCCCACCCCGGCTCACGACCACGTCGTTCAAGGCGGTGTAGGTGTGGTTCGTGCCCCAGTGCGTCGGGCGTGGGTTATCCGTGCCCGGCGCTAACTGGCCGCTGCTGATCGTGGTTACCCGCGGCTGCCCTTCGCCATGTTCCACCGAAACGTCGAGCATTAACCGCTCTTCCAGCCAGAAGTCGCCCGCGAGCATCCTGGTCAGCGGCTCACGCCAGTCCTTGGGCGGCACTTCTGCCAGGAAGCCGATCCGTCCCAGCCGGACGCCCAGTATGGGCACGCCATAATGGCTGCCCACTCGCGCCGCGCGCAAAATAGTGCCGTCTCCCCCCAAGGTGATTAACAGGTCCAATTCGGCCACCTGGGCCAGGGCGGCCGGTTCGTCCCAGGCCGAGCCACTCCAGACTGTCCGCCCCTGCTCGCGCAGAAACTCAACCATGCGCTCGCCCAGCACCAGCGACTCGGGCTTCATGGGGTGATAAAGGATGCCGATAGCGTTGAAAGGTGAAGACATCAGCTTAGCTACTCAATACGGTCTGCCTGCGGCCAACAACTTCCCGAGCCCTCCGGCGTAGTCTACTTCGATCCGTTGCACCTGGCAGCCGGCTTCGCGCAAGCCCTCTTCGACCGCGGCGTTGATCGTGTTCGTGGCTCCCAGGATGGTGACGTGTTGAGCAGTGCGCGCCTCGTTCGGGTCATTGCCGAGGGGCGGCTGGAAGCGCTTGACGTACTGCAGAACGGCCAGGAAATCGTCCTGAGTGCGCGCCAGGTTGCATACAAACAGGTAATGATCCAGCGTCTTGGGCGCGGGCGCCAGGACGAAATCAATCGTCAGCTGGTTCTCACCGTCCAGCACGATACCGTCCTGCGCGACACCCGTACCCGCCACTTCCACGCGGTAAATACCGGCGCCCAGTCCGGCGAAGCGGTACGATTCGTCATGTCCTACCGGTCCCTGTTGCGAACCATCCGGCCCGGCGATGGTCAAGGTCAGTCCTGATCCACCTTTGACGTGCCCGGAGATCACGCTGTCGCTGGGCGGTGACACCTCCGGATGGATGTAAGTGATCCAGACGACGCGGCTGCCGTCCAGGCTCAGCGAAGCTTGCAGCGCAGGCACGCGCTCGATCGCGCCATCCACAGGCTGGAGGGTGTAGCTCCCCGACCCCAACGGCGCAAACTCGCAGGCGTCCGGGCCATACTCCATCTTCGATCCCGTGCGCTGGATCATTCCGGACCAACCGTTCGTCCACAGGCGCAGCGCCACGTCTCGCTTGCCCTTCACCCGGCAGCGCACCACTCCGAAGCCGGGGCTCACGCCGCCGTCACTCAGCTGCCAGCCCCAGCCGGGGTAGACCAGGTCGACGACCGCCTCATTGCGCCCGTCCAGCAGGATATCGGCACGCCCAGTGTCAGTCCCAACCAGTACCAGCGTATAACTGCCCTTTCCCAACCCGGCGAAGCGGTAGGTGCCGTCTGTCCCAACTGGCTCAGACCGTGTCCAGCCGTCCGCCGGGCGGCCCAGGAGTATAGTGAGGCCCGCGCCGCCGCTGACCGTCCCCCTCACCACGCTGTCGAAGTGCGCAATGTCCACGCCCGTCAGGTCGAAATCCGCCCTGGCTGCCGGCTGAGACAAGCTCATCACTACCTCCTGCTGAAACTCAGGCGCCTCGACCACTGTCAGGGCATAGCGTTCTGGCGGCACGTCGATGAAGGTGTAGCGGCCATCGGCGGCCACGCGTGTCGTGTTAACCCAGGCGTCGCCACGCGCCAGGCGCAACGTGGCGTCCTGGCCGTTCTTTGCGCTGCCGCTTACCTGGCAGGCGATGCCGCCGTCGCCGTGCCATCCACGGATTGGCTTCGGTTCGGCTTTCAAGGCTGCGACAACGGGCAACTGGCCGCCGGGCCACTTAGGGCTGTACCAGGCCGCCCCTTCCCATTCTTGCGCATAATGGCCCAGCGCATAGTTGCCCAGTAGCCAAAAAGCCGAGCAGAAGAACCAATCGGGCGCGCGTTCGTAGCGCGTACTGCTGCCCATCAAGCTACGGCACGCTTCCAGCGTCTGGGCCAGGTGCAGGTCGGGCGTGGTAGCGGGATAGCGCGGATCGAACCGTTCGCCGACGATATAGCCGTCTTCCGTACCCAGGATGGGGAGGGAGCGACCGATCTGTGCACGGATCAGTTGATCGAAGCGCTCGTAGGCGCGCCAGCAGGATGGGTCGGCATACGCCGTTGCACCGGGGTTACTGTGGTCGCGGCGCTCGCGGTTGACCTGCTCCAGGCTGCGCCCGCCCCAGCCGTCTACGCTGCCCTGGCGAGCGGCAACGCCGTCGTAGAACTCCTGGGTGTATGGCGCGCCCTGCTGGTTGCCGGCGTCATAGGGATAATCCAGCGGGTGGTTCAGGCTGTAGTTGTGCATTGCTTGCCAGACGCCCTCGCGGAAGATATCTCGCCGGCCCTGACGGCAGATCTCGCCAACCAGGTCCCAACGGCATCCGACCGCCACGGCAGGAATACCCGGATAGCCGCCCGCGGCGAGGATAGTTTCCATATCCTGGATCGCATTACGCGCCACGACCTCCGGCCCGTTCGGCGCCAGGGCGCTGTTGGCCCATTCGTGGCCCAGGTCGGGCTCGTTGTTGAACTCAAAATAGCGCACGCCCGCCGCCACGTGCTCTTTCAGTTGGCGCACCTGGTTCTCGTCCAGCGTGCCCGGGTTGGGCTGCGGGCGATACAGGCGCACGATCGGCATAATACCGTTGGCGAGCAGCAGCTCGTCAAACGCCACGCCGCCGTCGCCGCGCGCGATCTTGACCCACTTCACCCCAAGCGCGAGGAGCTCGGGCAGCCAGGTGTCCTTGATCAGGCCCAGCCCGCTTGTGACCGGGTAACCGGCGCTCCAGTGCACACCGATCCCGGTGTCGTTCAGTGGCCGAGGATAATCGCGCAGGTCCATCGGGTCTCCATCGAAAATGGGGCGTACGGAGCAGAGGGCAAGATGCAAAACGCGGTACGGTTCGCGCTTTACTCGTTGTGTCCCGCCTCGCGCTTCAGCCGTTCTGCAAGCCAGGGAATGACCTCCGCGGCTGCCATGGTCGTCTGTTGACCGGCAGCCAGGTCGCGCACGACCACCGTTTGGTCCGCCAACTCCTGGTCGCCCAGGATCAGCGCAAAAGCGACCTGAGCCTTGTCGGCGCTTCTGAGCTGCGATTTCAGGCTGCGTTTGCCGAAAGCCAGCAGAGCGCCAATGCCTGCCGTCCGCAGCTCCCGCACCAGCTTCATCCCGGCGACGCGGGCCGCGTCACCCAGCGGCGAGACCTGCACTTGGGGGGCAATCAAGGGCGGCGGCAGGATGCCTTGTGCCTTCAGGCTCAGGATCACCCGCTCGATGCCCATGCCGAAACCGATGCCCGGCGTTGGCGGACCGCCCAATTCCTCGATCAGTCCGTCGTAACGCCCGCCGCCGCACACCGCGGCCTGGGCGCCAATCCCCTCCGCCCACACCTCAAATACGGTCTTCGTGTAATAGTCCATCCCCCGCACCAGGCGGGGATTGATGCTATACGGCATCTCCAGCGCTTCCAGGTAGCCGCACATGGCCTGAAAATGTTGCGCGCACTCATCGCAAAGGTAGTCCGTGCTATGTAGCGCCCCATTGAGCAACGCCTGCGCCCCCACTTCTTTGGAATCCAGAAGCCGCAGCGGGTTGATCCTCAGGCGGCGGCGGTCGACCTCGTTCAATTCTACTTCATGCGCGCCAAAGTACTCCACCAGTGCAGCACGGTAGGCCGGATGGCATCTTGGGCAGCCGATCGAGTTGAGCTGAAAATTGAGGCCCCGGTAACCCAGCCGGCTGAGCAGAGTCCAGGCCACCGACATCAGCTCAACATCCAGCGCCGGATGGAGCTCGCCAACCGCTTCCACGTTGAACTGGTGATGTTGCCGGTAGCGTCCCGCCTGCGGGGCCTCATGACGGAAGATCGGCCCAATCGAATAGAGCTTGACCGGTGGTGGCAAGACCTGCATGCCATGCTCGATATAAGCGCGCATGACGCCGGCGGTGAATTCTGGGCGCAATGTGACTTGTTCGCCGTCTTTGTCCTCGAATGTGTACATTTCTTTGTCCACGATGTCGGTGCCCGTCCCGACAGCGCGGGTGAACAGGTTCGCCTTTTCCAATATTGGCGTATCGATCTGCTGGTAGCCAAAAAGGGCGGCTACCGCGTGCATCTGCTCGGTCACATAGCGCCAGTATGGGCGGTCTGCCGGCAGAATATCGTTGACGCCCCTGAGAGCCTGGTACAGCATGCTGCCTCCGAATCGGTGTCAAACGGAAAAATTATAGCGCATTATGCGACGGATGTCTAAGCAATAGCAGCGCTAAACAGGTTTGCGCGTCGAACGATGCAAAAGGATTAACGTCTGAGTCCTTGGCTTTTCGAGCCACTGAGCCATCTGCAGATGGGCTTAATGTCCGAGCGCTGCTGGTGGGAGGATCACGATCGGTGTCCCCTGCGGTTGCCATTCGGTCAACCAGCGGGCGTCTTCGGGGCGCAGGCGGATGCAGCCGCGCGAGGCGGGGTAGTTGCCCAAGGCATCCAGGTTCTCGTAAACCTTGGCGCCTTCGACGAGCAGATAGGGCGCGCTATGGATCAGAATGCTGCCCCCCATGGCGTCGAAGAGGTACCAGCCCTCATCGGCATAGGTGCCGAAGGCCTGGAAGGTACCCCAGTACTTGCCGATCAGGCCATACCAGGCCGGCGTGCGGAAACCGCGCGCCTTGTCGCCGGTGCTGACCGGAATATCACGGATGGGGTGCCCCGGGTCCCAGATCAGCATGCGCTGGCGATCGGTGTCCACGACGATAAAGCGGCGCGCCGCGTCCATCTGGTAACGGGCTACCACTGCCTGCAGGAAGGGCGTGAGGGCTGTCGAGTTCGCTTCGGCAGCCGGCGCGGGCGCAGGGGTCGCGGTGGGGGTGGAGGTCGCGCCCGGCGCGACGATCTTGGGATCTGCCAGGCTGACACGCGCAGCCGGGGTGCTGGGGCGCGGCGTTCTGGTCGGGGTCGCGGTGGCCCCTGCAGGCCGCGCGCGGCCGAGACTGGCCAGACCCGGCCGGGCGCCGAGCGCTAACGTCGCCAGAACGGCGAGCATGATCACGGGCAGCGAGATGATACGACCGGGCTTTTTAGAGTTCCGTGGTGATTCTGATGTCATGGCGTTTGAACGATATGAGGAGAGCCCTATACGGACCCTCGGCTTTCCATCATCCGCTGCTCGAAGTCACGGAGCGCGGCCTGGAGTTCTTCCTGGCGCATGGAGACGGTCAAGTCACCGACGGTCCGCTCCAGCACGGCGCGTAGCGCATCGGTAGTGCGGCGCAGGCCGCCGGTAAGGCTATCGGGAAAGTCCATTGCGATCAGCCGGGTGTAGACGTCGTCCATGATGGTCAGGTACGGTTCGCCTTGCCTGGTTTCTCCGCGGCGGATCAGGTCCAGGATGAAGCGTCGCAATTCGCTGGCGGCCTCGGCCAGGCCGTTGAGGTAGGCCGCCGAGGGAACGCTCAGGTCCGCCGGACTCGGCACTTCCCCGCCGCGCACAAAGGCATAAAGCGTGTGGGCTTCCACCAGTTCCTTGAGCGCATCCTGCGTGTAGCCGGTATAGTAGAGGTCGGGCTGGCCCGCGAGATCGTTCACCATGACCTGCGCTGCGTCGCGTGCAGTCTTGAGCCCATCGGCAGCTTCGTCCCAATCATGCCGGTGAATGGCCCTTATGCTCCACGCGCAGAAACGGATCAATTCGCGGCTACGGTTAAGCGTATTGTCCCGCACCTGGTTCTTCGTCGTAAGTTCGTGCCGGATCCCTTCCATGATCTGCGCCAGTTCAGTCACCGGGTTTTCTCCCTTCGAACAGACCAGGCGGGGCCTGGAAGCTGATATCATCCGGCATACGGATCTCGCCGAATCGCTCCTCGAACTTGCTCAGGTTGTCCTGCAGAGCGGCCAACAGCAGCTTCGCATTCAGAGGCGTCATGATCACCCGGCCATAGACCCGGGCCTTCGGCACATTTGGTAACAGGCGCGCGAAGTCTATGACTATCTCCGACGGGGAATGGTTGATGATGGCGAAATTGCTGTACACTGCCTCCAGGTCGGCGGGCAGCTCGATATTGATCTGCTGCGGTGCCGGAGCGGGCACTTGACCGGGCTGCGTCAAAGAACGCCTCCTCGCTTGAGCTTCTTGAGGATAGGCCCCCAGTGTAACGGAAGTGAGGGTAGGCGTCAATTATGCTTTGATTATGATTTCACCTGGGCCAGAACAAAGACGGCGAGGGAGCTGCCGCGGCGCTCGCCGCGCGCCCAACTCCCTCGCCGTATGTCGCATTTGCCGTCCCGCTCAGAACGGGATTTCGTCCTCGTTAGCCGGCAAGTCGCCGCCCTCAGCGTGGCCACCGGTCCCACCCGCGGCGACCGGTTCTCCAGCGCTTTCGCCCTTGCTGCCGATAAAGCGCCAGTTGTTCGCCGTCAGCTCCAGGCTGGCGCGCGGATTGCCTTCGCGATCGGTGTAAGCGGTCGCTTCGACCTCGCCTTCTACCAGCACCAGCTTGCCTTTCTGCAGATACTGCGCTGCAGACTCGGCCATCTTGCGCCAGCAGGTGACACGGAACCAGGTCGTCTTTTCCTGCGGTTCGCCGTTTGCATTTGTCCAACGCCGGCTGGTTGCGAGGCTGAAACTCGTGACTGGGACGCCGGACGGAGTGTAACGCATTTCGGGATCTTTGCCGAGGTGCCCGATGACAACCGTCTTTTGATACATGTGCATGCTCCTTTTGTTTGTGCTCGAACTTGACGGTTTTTTGGCGGTCTCTGCTGACTGCGGGACCTTCCACGAATAGCATACGCCAAATCGGCCTGCTTGTCAAGAAGGAATCGAACAATAGTTCGTAGGATACCCTGGTAGTTCTCGCGTTCCCGACGCCGGGCGTCTGCTCAGTCCGCTAACACCGTAATGGCCGCACGGTCCAGGGCCAACGTCAGCTCCTCGCCTGGTTCTGGCAGGTGCGCTTCCCCGGCTGGTATCTCCCAGGTCATCGGCACGCCGCCCGCGTGCGCCGTCTGAACCAGGTAGAAGCTCCCGCGGAACGAGCGTGCCACCAGCCGGCCCGGCAGCAAGTTGTCTTCCATCGATCCTGCTGCGCGCACACCGGCTGCCGCCGGGCGCACACCTGCCCCCTCCGGCCGGATGAGCACCGTCACCTGGTCGCCCGGCGCGCACGACAGGCCGGCTTCTCCGGCGATCAGACGGCCTATCGGTGTATCGACCGTTACCGCCGCCGAGGCAGAGGAGCGCACGCTGCCGGTCACCAGATTGTGAAAGCCCAGGAACTCCGCCACAAAGCGCGTCGCCGGCTGCCGGTAGACTTCCTGTGGCGTGCCGGCCTGCTCGATGTGACCGCCCTGCCCCAGGTCAAGGCGCGCGCGCATGATCAGCACCCGATCGGCGATGGCGAATGCCTCGCCCTGGTCGTGCGTGACGTACAGCGCCGTCAATCCCACCTCCTTGAGGATCGCCCGCACCTCATTCATCAGTTGTTCGCGCAAGGTGCGATCCAGCGAACCGAGCGGTTCGTCGAGCATGAGCAAGCGCGGATCGGGCGCCAGGCTGCGGGCCAGAGCGACGCGTTGTTGTTCGCCGCCAGAAAGCTCCGTCACTCGCCGGCGCTAGTAGCCGGCCAAGCGCACCAGGGCCAGGGCATCCTCGACACGGTGTTTGACCTCGGCGGTCGGGCGTCCCTCAATCCGCAGGCCGAAGGCGACGTTGCCGAACACATCTTTGTGCGGAAACAGGGCAAAATCCTGGAACATCAGGCCAAAGCGCCGTTGATGCACGGGCAAGCGCGCCAGGTCCTGGCCTGCGAAGCTCACCTGGCCTGCGTCCGGCAGCTCGAGGCCCGCGACGATGCGCAATAGCGTGCTCTTGCCGGCCCCGCTGGGTCCCAGAAGACACATGATCTCTCCCTGGGACACGTTGAAGCTCACGTCGTGGAGCACCGGCAGGCCTGGATAAGCCTTGAAGACATGGCTGACGCTGAGCACCTAGAACTCTCCTACTCCGCCTGCCCGGAAACGCTCGATGGCAATGAATCCCAGCGCGCACACCAGCATCAGCAATGCGCTCATAGCCAGCGCCTGGCCGTAGTTCAGCGCGCCCGGCTGGCCCAGCAGCCTGAAGATGGCCACGGGCATTGTCGGGAATTCCGGGCGGGCGATCAACACCGTCGCGCCGAACTCGCCCATACTGATGGTGAAGGCGAACACGGCGCCGACCAACACCGCCCGGCCGACCACGGGTAGCTCGACCTCGCGCCACACCCGCCATGGCGAGGCCCCCATCACAGCCGCGGCCTCGCGCCAATGCGGGTTGAGCCCCCGCAGAGCGGGCAGCACCGCTCGGACCACGAACGGGAAAGCGACAAGGGTATGCGCGATCGGCACCAGGATCGGCGACGCGCGCAGGTCCAACGGCGGATGCCCCAGCGCCAGAATGTAGCCAAGACCCAGAGTCACGGCCGAGGTGCCAAGGGGCAGCAGCACGATGGGATCGAGAGCGCGCGCCAGGCGCTGCGGACCGCGCGCCAGCAAGTAAGCCGTGCTCACGCCGATGAGCAGGGCCATGACCACGGTCAGCGACGCAAACAGCAAGCTATTGCGGATGGCGAGGCCGGGCGGGACGTAGAAAATCGAGCTGCTGCGGTTTACGAACAATTCGCGGTAGTAGCGCGTGGGATCGCCTGCGGCCAGGGAGCGCCCGGCCAGGGCGAGCAGAGGCGCCACCAGGAAGAGCAGCAGCCCGAGTGCAACTGAGGTGACCGCGATCGCCTGGCCGCGCGTTGCCGGCGCCTGGGCAGTTTCCCCGGCAGCCCGCAGGTTGAGCGGCACCGTCACTGATGCCTGTGCGCGCGTGTACACTGACATGACGAGGAAAGTCGTGGCGATCTGAGCCAGACTGAGCGCGGCCGCCACCGGCAAACGGAACAGGTTTACGGCTTGCCGGTAGATCTCCACCTCCAGCGTCGCAAAATGCGGTCCTCCCAGGATCAGGACGACCCCGAAACTGGTGAAGCAGAATAGGAAGACCAGCAGACCTCCGGCAGCAATGGCCGGAAGCAGCAACGGCAGGGTGATCTCTCGGAACACTTGCAGCCGATTGGCGCCCAGCACCCGGCCCGCTTGCTCCAGGCGGGGATCCAGGTTTGCCCAAAATCCACCGACCACGCGCACGATCACGGTTGTGTTGTAGAAGACGTGGGCGAGCAGGATCAACCCGAGGCTGTTTTCCAGCCGGATCGGCGCGCGCGTCAGGTTCAGCCAACCCATCAGAAGGCTGTTGAGCCAGCCGCGCGGGCCCAGCAGGGCCGTGAATGCGGCCGCGACGACCACAGTGGGCAGCACGAAAGGGATGGTGGTCAGCGCTTGCAGCAGCCCCTTGCCCGGGAAACGGTAGTGGGCAAAGACGTAAGCTGCGGGTATGCCGGCCAGCAGCGTCAGCAATGTCGAAACACTCGCTTGCCAGGTGGTGAACCACAGCACGCGCCCGAAGTAGGGCTCCCGCCACAGCGCTGTAAGCGAGGTCAGGTCCAGTTGCCCACCTGGCGCAAAGCTTTCGCGGATTATCGTCGCCAGCGGATAGAAGAAGAACAGGCCGAGAAAGGCAAGCGGAAGCAGATAGAGCGGGCTGAGCTGGCCAAGCCATCGTTTCACGATCGGGCCTCCGCTACGTGCTGCCTGATGTGCTACGCATCGCGCGGCACGCGCTACGCATCAGTGCAGCACCGTATCCGTCCATGCCTGTATCCATTTGTCCCGCCCGGCGCCGATCTGGTCGGGTGTCAGGTGGGCCGGCTGGCCGGGCTCATGCGCGAATTTCGCGAACACGTCCGGCAGCGCAGTGCCGGTGCGGACCGGGTAGACCCACATCTGCAGTGGGATATCCGCCTGGAAGGCCGGGCCCAGCATGAAGTCTACCCACTGGCGGGCCAGGTCCGGGTTACGCGCACCCTTCAGGATGCCGACGAACTCGACCTGCTGGAAGCTCTGGCCAGACGGGAGGATGTTGCCGGTCGGCGAGTCCGCCGGCTGAGGGCTGGCGTAATAGACCTCGGCTGCCGGACTGGTTGCATAACTGACCACGAGGGGACGCTCGCCTTTGCCCGGTCCGGCGCTGAACTTTTCGTTGTAGGCCGACTCCCAGCCGTCGACTACCAACACGTCGTTGGCTCGCAGATCCTTCCAGAAGTTCAGGTAGGTGTAGTTGCCGCTTTCGCCGAACGTGGCGATGGTGGTCAGCAAGAACGCCAGCCCGGGTGAAGAAGTGGCCGGGTTCTCAACGACCAGCAGGCTCTTATATTGCAGGCCGGCCAGGTCACGCAACTGCTTAGGCAGCGGCAGATTGTGCTCGTTGAAGTACTTCTTGTCGTAGTTCAGGTTCACGTAACCGTAGTCGACGGGCAGTTCCCGGTTGCTACCGTCCGGCTTGAATTGATCCGGGATCTGCTGCAGCGCCGGCGATGCGTAGGGCTCGAAGATATCCGCGGCCAGCGCCCGGCTGAGGAAGGTGTTGTCCACTCCGTAGAACACGTCGGCCAGGGGATTACCCTTGCTCAGGATGGCTTTGTTCAGGGCCAGGCCGGCATCGCCGGATTTGAGGAAGGCGACTTTGCAGCCACACTGGGCCTCGAACTGTGCGATCACTTCCTTGCTGGCGCTAAAGCTGTCATGCGTCATCACGGTCAGCGTGCGACCGCTTGCCGGCAGCGCGAGCGTCCGCGTCGACTCGGCGGTTGGGCTTGTTGCCTGGCTCGCGGCTGGCGCCGCACTGGTCGGCAACTGGACGACGGCCTGTGTGGCCGGGGGAGTGGCGTTGGGACCACTGCAGCCGGCGATGACCAGGGCCAGGATCATGATACTCATCCAGACGTTTCTTCTTGACATCGTACTATCCTCCGATTTCGCGATTGGTGCGGCGACATAGCTGGCCGGGTCGACCCCACGTCGGGGTCGTCTGTCCCGCAATGCTAGTTGCCTCTGGTGTGGATCACCAGCAACATCCCGGCACGCAGCGAGACCAGCGCCGCCGTCCCGGTGAACACGTTGCTGACCCCACGTGGTTGTCCCAGGTAAAGGGTTTCCTCATGCAGTGGATAGAGCAGCCCGCCGGTCGTCACGCCGCCCGCGTCACCGCCGATCGGCAGCAACGATAATAGATCGCCCGGCGCGCCCGCCAGGCTCAAGTTCCGCGGTGTGCCGGTTGGCGTCTCTCCGCCCGCGAGCAGTTGCAGCGTTTCTGCGCCGTCCGCAATGATCGCCCGCCTGTCGCGCAGGTTCGGACGAGCCAACAGCAATACGTTAGCCAGCATGTGGTCCGCCCGCCCGCCCAAGGCGCCGCAAATGACGATCTGGACCGGGTCTTCCGCCAGCGCCTGCAACAGCGCCTGCTCCAGATCGGTCTCATCCTTGGCGCTGGGCGCCGTGATTATCGGGACGCCGGCGCCGGCCAGGGTGGCGGCATCTTCAGCGGGCAACGAGTCAAGGTCGCCGATCAGCAGGTGCACCGGCCAGCCCAAGGCCCGCGCATGGTGGGCGCCGAAATCCGCGGCGATCACGCGATCGTCCGGCGCCGGGGCCAGTTCGGCCGGGGGTTCCGCCTGTGGGCTGCCTGCCACCACAAAAACGCGCATTTCTCCTCCGGAACACAAAAAGACCGGCAGCCCTGATGGGTCACCGGTCCCTCGTATGGCCTCGCAGCATATAGCCGCCTGCATCCCTACGCCGGCATTACCCGTCAGGTTCGTGGGGTCGTTGGCATTGCTCGATCAGGGCCAACCTCTCAGCCAGGCTCACCTAGCTCCCCCTGCAAAGTGCCGCTCCGCAGATCTCACGCGGCTCACCGCCCACGAGACCTCGCCCGGCACAAAGCAAGCTCAGTTGTGAAAGTATTCTATCACCGGTGTGCGCTCAAGTCAAAGCGATTCCGGTGTTTCGTATCCACACGGCACGCTGCAGGCGGTTCAGCGCCGCTGGTGGTTCAGCGCCGCTCTCGGTTCAGCGCTGCTCTCGGTTATCCCGCAGGAAGATCGACAACACCACGCTGACGATGCTCATCACCAACGCGCCGAGCAGCGGCGCCAGGAAGCCGTGCACCTGGAAGCCGAGGTCGAACATGTTGGACGAAACATAGCCGGTGAGCCACAGCATGATGGCGTTGAGGACCAGCGTGAACAGTCCCAGCGTCAGGATCTGCAGCGGACAGGTCAGAATGGCGAGGATGGGCCGTACGATGGCGTTCAGGATACCGAAGACCAGCGCGACCAGCAGCAGGTTGAGCCAGCCGCCGTTGAAGGCGATCTCTCCGGGCAGGTACAGCCCGAGCACCCTGATCGCTACCCAAAGGGCCACGGCATTGATAAGCAGGCGGAACAGAAAGCGCATTGATCCCCTCCTCGCTGATGGATTATTCTACGAATACCTCGACGTGCTCGTCGTCGTCCTCGTCGTCCACTTCCACGATCTTGCCCTGTATGCCCTGTTTGATCGCCGCATGGATGGCGCTCAAATCCATCCCGGTCATCTCGGCCGGCAGGCGGGCGCCCATCTTGAGCCCCACGTCCAGCAACCCAATGGGGATAGTCACGTTCACCTTGTTCCGGCCGCTGGCCCGGTCCGTGACCCTTACGCGCAGCCAGCGTGCCCTGGCCGGCTGAGGCGCGCTCTCATTGGCTCCGGCCTGCAACGCCGCCAGTAGTTTCGCGCCGTCGGCGGCCGAGATCTGCTTCTGTTCGACCATCTTCAAAATTCGCAATCGTTCTTCCGACGTGGCCATACCCCTGATCCTTTCAGAAGGATGGGCATCTGACTGCGTCCTTCTGTCTTCACCGTTTGTGTTCTATACGTCAAACGTCATATGTCAAACGTCATACGTCTGCCGGTGTAATCAACCGCCGCATGGTCAGCAGCACCCTGAGCGGGCGGAATCCGCAGGCCTGCAACGCTGCCACGCCTTCGCTGTCATCACCGCTGTGCTCGGCGACGATGGGCCGGATGGGGGCGCTCGCCAGGAAGCGCAACCCCTGCCGGATCAACACCTTCGCAAACCCCGCGGGCGCTCCCGGGCGCACGTCGAAGCGCAACTGGTGTTGGTTGCCCGCATTGGCTGCGACCGCTTCCACGGCCCCGAGCAACTGCCCGTTGTGCCAGCCCCCCCAGCGGGCGACCTGGTGGAAGCCCGTCAGGTTACCCAGCGCTTCGCCAATCAGCTTGCCCAGTCCAGGCTGGTAGTTAGAGGCGTCGACCGGTTCAGCCCAGTACGCCAGTTGCGAGCGAGCCGCACGTGCCAACTCCAGGCGGTCCTGCCAGTCCCGTCCACGCAACCGACGCAAGCTGACTTCAGCCGCGCCGTCTGCGGGTGGCTCGGGCAACAGGGTGATCGGCAACGGCGGCCGCTGCCAGATCCCGTCCTGGCACACGTCCGCAAAACCCAGGCTCTGGTAAAGGTGGCGGGCAGCGGAATTGTCGACCCGCACTTGCAGCACGGCCCAACTTCCTCCGCGTACCGCGATCTCGCGCAAGGTAGCCTGCATCAGCGCCTTTGCGATGCCGTGCTGCCGCTGCTCCGCCGCCACGGCCACGTTGCTGATCCGCCAACGTGTGCCCGACATTTCCGTGCGCTGGAACGTTACGTTACCGACCACACTCCCGTTATCGACCCACACGTAGCCCAGCACGAACTCGCTGAAGAAAGTTGAGCTGAGCAGCCCGCCGAGCAGCGGGCTCAATCGGCTGACAACCTCCATCTCCTGTAGCGCGCTGCGACCGCTGGTATCCAGCTCGTCGGCGAAGACTGCGCCGATCAGCTCGGCCACCTGCCGCAGATGCCGCCGGCCGTCGAAAGGCACCAATCCTTCTTCGGATTCTGCCCGGCTCCATGTGATAGCCGTCATGTCCTACCTTTTAGGCCCCAACGCTTTCAGAAGAATTTCCGCCTCTTCGGCCGAGATCGTCCCTGCCTCGACCATCTTGAGAATCACTAGCTGTTCTTCCGACGTGGGCCCCTGCGGTCCGGCCGCCTGGCGGGCTGCACCGGCACTGCCTGTCCCTGCGCGGGACGCCGGCGGCGGTTCCGGCGGGCGGCCACGCGCGCCCTTCGGGCCTCGTCCGGGGCCGAACGGCGCCCAGTTGAGCTCTCCCGTTTCCGGGTTGATGCCGGCAGCCGTCAGAGAAGCCGTCACCTGCTGGCGTATCCGCTCTCCTAGGTCGTTCCAGTTGCCGGACGCAACGCCCGGCCGCCCTTCACTACCGGCCTGGCTGATACGGACGTCACCGCCGCCCGTGACGCTCAACCGGCCACTGCCGCGCCCCAGCACGGCCGTGAAAACCGGGGTGCCATCCGGGGAGGGCGTCAATTGGACCTCAGAGCGCACGCGCCCGTTCGCACGCACATTGAGCTTCAAGTCGGCATCTGCCGGCAGACGCACAACCACGTCGCCGTCAACTGACAGGACATAGCTTTGCTCGGCGGCAAATCCACCGTACAGGTGTGCGTCACCGTTCACCGCCGGTGCAGAGAGCCCGCCGGCCAGCGCGCTTGCCCGCAGGTCGCCGCCGACCGCCTCAATCAGCGCCGCTCCGCCGATGTCGTCCAGCCGGGCGTCGCCGTCGATTTGGCTTACCTTGAGTTCGCCGCGCAGCTTCTCGGCCCAGAAGTCACCGTGCACCTGTTCGATGTCGGCCCCTTCAACCCCGTAGAGGCGCAGATCCCCTGCCACTGTCTCGGCTTCGAGTGTGCCGCCTTCGCTGAAGCGCATGTCGCCGTCACAGGAGCCGAGCAGTTGCAGATGCGCCACGCCGTCGGCGCGCAGACTGCCGTCGACCTGTTCCAGGCGCACGCGCCCGCTCAGCTCCCGCAGCCGCAGGTCGCCGTGCACGGCGCCCACTTCCACGTCGCCGCTCAAGCCATGCGCATGCAGTTCGCCGCTGACCCTCCCCACCTCGACGCTCACCTGTGGAGGCAGCAGCAGGCGCGCCACCGGCCCGCCCTGGTAGCGCAGGCTATCGCCGTCGACGCTGAATTGCGATCCGCCCTCCGACTCGGTGGACGCCGGCGTGATGAGGATATCCGTCAGGTCGGGAACGCCGCGGATATGGGCATCACGCGCCATTTCTTCGATCACAAGTCGAGAGATCCCCTCCGCTGGATAGGTTACATGCATCGCCATCTCCGTACCCTCCACCCGCCATTCACATTTTCTGCAACTTGCGGATCGCCTCGGCAGGCTCGATCTTGCCGGCTGCCAGGTCGTCGAGAATGGCCTGGCGTTGCCCGGCGCTGCGCTGCTCTTCTTCGGCCGGCGGCGCCTCACGGACCTCGTAGCCCAAGGCCCGGATCACCTCTTCCAGCCGTCCGCGGACGGTCGGATAAGAGATCTTGAGTTCGTGGGCCAGCCAGCTCAATTTGCCTTCGCAGGCGACAAACAACTCCACAAAGCTGCGTTGCTCGGGGCTAAGCTGCTCCAGCCGGCTGAACATGTAGTGCCCGTCGATAGTAGTATCGCAGGACGGGCAGGCCAGCCGGGTAACACTCAGCTTGTCCCCACAGATCGGGCAGACGCTTGGTACCTGATACATGGCGCTAACCTCCCATAATTGTAAACTCAGTCGGGCCGCCAGACAAGTGGGCAAAAACGCGCGTGCGGCGGCGAACGGTAAGCCGGGGCAACCTGCAGTATTGCTCCGCATTACGGTTGGACGCCGAGCGCGTTATGTTGTCGATACTGCCGGCCGGCTCTGACTCAAATATAGCCTCGCTTTAGACTTTTGTCAATAGATATCAATAAGATTGAGCTTTTAGTGAAGAAGATTAATTAGGGGGTGTCGCTGTCATTGCAACAACCGCCCCCAGGAACGTGCTTTCTCCCAGAAAGCGCCGCCTGGGGGCGGTTGTTTGCGCAGGCGCCGCCGGCCGGCGACCGGCTTGTTTTGTTGCCCGGTCGCGTGGTGGGCGGCGTTCTTACATCTCGTGATACTCGCCTTCGACCACGTCCTCGCCGCCCTGGCCGCCCTGGCCGCCCTGGCCGCCCTGGCCACCCTGGCCAGGCCCACCATCGGCCGGGGGAGGCGTGGCGCCGGCCTTCTGGTACATGCGCGAGCCGACTTGCTGCGAGGTTTCGCTCAGTTGCTCGGTCAGCCGCTCCAACTCCTCGACGGATGCATTCCGGTCCAGCGCGCTCTTCAACGCATCCATTTTCTCCTGCAACAATTTCTTGTCGTCGTCAGCAATGCTGTCCTTGTTGTCCTGCAGGAATTTCTGGATCTGGTAGTGCAGCGAGTCGGCCTTGTTGCGGGCCTCGATTTCAGCCCGGTGCTGCTTATCCTCTTCGGCATGCGATTCGGCCTCCCGGACCATCCGGTCAACCTGGTCTTTGGAGAGGCCGCTGGAAGCCGTGATCTTGATACTCTGCTCACGGCTGGTGGCCTTGTCTTTGGCGCTCACGTGCAGGATGCCGTCGGTGTCAATATCGAACGTCACTTCGATCTGCGGCATGCCGCGCGGCGCCGGCGGGATGCCCGTCAACCGGAAGTCGCCCAGCATCTTGTTGTCGTGTGCCATTGGGCGTTCGCCTTGCACCACCACCACCTGGACCTCGGTCTGCATGTCCGAGGCGGTCGAGAAGATCTGGGTCTTGCGGGTCGGGACGGTGGTGTTGCGCTCGATCATGGGCGTGGCGACGCCGCCAAGCGTCTCGATGCCCAGGGTCAGCGGCGTCACATCCAGCAGAAGGATATCCTTGACCTGCCCACCGAGCACTCCGGCCTGAATGGCAGCGCCGATGGCGACGACCTCGTCCGGGTTCACGCCTCGGTGAGGCTCGCGGCCGAAGAACTTCTTCACCGCTTCCCCGACGGCAGGCATACGCGTCATACCGCCTACCAGGATCGCTTCGGCGATCTCGGACGTCTTCAGTTTGGCGTCTTCCAGCGCGCGCTTGCAGGGTTCGATAGTGCGGTAGATCAAGTCGCCCGTCAGTTGTTCCAGCTTGGCGCGCGTCAGGTTCATGGTCAGGTGCTTGGGACCGGTCGCATCGGCCGTGATGAAGGGCAGGTTGATTTCGGTCTGCATGACGGTCGAAAGCTCGATCTTCGCCTTCTCGGCGGCCTCTTTCAACCGCTGCAGCGCCATGCGGTCGGAGCGCAGGTCGATGCCTGATTCCTTCTTAAACTCGTCGGCGATCCAGTTCATGATGCGCTGGTCGAAGTCGTCGCCGCCCAGGAACGTGTCTCCGTTGGTGCTCAGCACCTGGAAAACGCCCTCGCCCACGTCCAGGATCGAGATATCGAATGTGCCGCCGCCCAGGTCGTAGACTGCGATCTTCTGGTCGACCTTCTTGTCAAAACCGTAAGCCAGCGCGCTGGCGGTCGGCTCATTGATAATGCGCATGACTTCCAGGCCGGCGATGCGGCCGGCGTCCTTAGTCGCCTGGCGTTGGCTGTCGTTGAAGTAAGCCGGCACGGTGATGACGGCCTGGGTGACTGGCTCGCCCAGGTAGGCTTCGGCGTCGGTCTTGATTTTCTGCAGCACCATAGCCGAGATCTCAGGTGGCGAATACTCTTTGCCGCCCATCACCACCCAGGCATCGCCATTTGAGTGTTCGGCGATCTTGTACGGCAGCACCTTGCGGGCCTTAACAACTTCTGGATCGCTGAAGCGCCGGCCCATCAAGCGCTTGACCGAGAAGATAGTGTTGTCCGGGTTAGTGATCGACTGGCGGCGCGCCACCTGGCCGACCGTCCGTTCCCCCGTTTTCGGGTTCACCGCGACCACTGATGGAAACAGGCGGGAGCCCTCGGAACTCGTGATCACCACCGGCTCATTGCCTTCCATGACCGCCACCACCGAGAACGTGGTGCCCAGGTCAATCCCGACGATTCTGCTCATGTGTGCTCCTTCATACTTGGCCCTTTTGTGCCGGGCCTTGGCATATCAGTTTCGAGCTACTGACCCTTTGCCACACGCACCAGGGCCGGCCGTAAGACCTTTTCACCCAGTTTATAACCCCGGCCGACCTCGGAAATGATGTCGCCCTCGATCAGGCCCGGCTGTTCTTCGTGAGAGACCGCATGGTGCAATTCAGGGTCGAACTTCTGACCCTCCGTGGCAATGGGTGTCGCCCCTTCGCTCTCCAGGATGTTCTGCAGCTTGCGCTGGATCAGCCGGAAACCGCTAACCCACTCCTGGTTGGCCTGTTCGGGCGGCAGGGCCTCGAAAGCCCGGTCCGTGTCGTCCATCACCGGCAATAGCCTGGTCAGGACGCGCGCTGAGGCCGTCGCCTGAAGTTCGGCCTGCTCGCGCTGCATTCGTTTGCGCGCGTTGCTCATATCCGCGAGCGCGCGCCGCCAATTGTCCAGGTACTCGGCCGCCTGGGCCTGGGCTTGCGCCAGTTGGGCCGCCAGATCCTCGGTGGCTTGCCCGTCGCCGGCCCCGCGGGCGGGCGCCTGTCCTTGCTCCGCCTGGTTTACGGATTGACCGTTGGTTTCCACATCATTTTCCATTTTGCAGTTTAGTTACTCCTTTCCGCTGCTCATATCACGTGTCGCCAAGCAGGGGGCTTCCCTCGCCCCCTGGGTTATACCAGTCACTGACCAGGGCCGTCATCAGTTGCGATACGTAGCGCACGGCGCCGATAGTGCGGTCATAAGGCATGCGGATCGGACCGACGACCCCAAGAACACCCGTGGCGCTGCCTTTTAGCCCATAGCGTGAAAGCACCAGGCTTACTTCCGTCAGTTCTTCCCAACGCCCCTCCCCGCCGATCAGCACCTGAACCCCACCCACTTCCAGCGGCTGCGCCGCAGCCAGGATCACATCGGCCAGTGAGGGTCCCTCCAATACCTGGACCATGCGCCGCATTTGCTTGCCTTCGGCGAACTCCGGCTCGGTGAGGATGTGGGCCAGCCCTTCCCGGTAGATTGGGTCACTGGTCGGGTAATCGACGGTGGCCATAATCTGCACCAGGATCTCGCCAATCTGCTGGGTCAGCGGAGAGAGCCAGGGGAGTTGGGCAGAAATCTCGTGGCTGGCCCTGCCCGAGAACTGGTCGTTCAGCTCGTTCGAAAGCCGGCTCAGCGCTTCCTGGTCCAACGCTTCCTCGATGGACAGCATGCGTTCCTTCACAGAGCCGCCCTGCAGAACCAATACCAGCAGCGCCATACAATCGCGCAGGCTGAGCAATTCCAGGTGGCGAAACTCGTTCTCCGAAGGCCGCGGCGGGGTGGCAAGAGCCGCTTTGCGCGTGGTGTGCGCGAGCACTGCTGCTGCCAGGCGCGCCCATTCCTCCAGTTCCAGGCGAGCCTGGTGAAACTGGTGGCGGATCATGCGCTTCTCGCTGAGCGGCAGCTCTGTTTCCCCCAACAAGTGCTCGACGAAGAAGCGGTAGCCATGTTCGGTCGGCACCCGGCCGGCCGAGGTGTGGGGGTGCGTGAGATAACCCATCTCTTCGAGCGCGGCCATCTCGTTGCGGATAGTAGCCGGACTGACGTCAAGCCCGTAACCGGCGACGAAAGCCTTCGACCCGATCGGCTGGGGCGTCTCTATGTAAGAGCGGATCACCAGCCCGAGCACTGCCCGGCGGCGCGGCGTCATGTCAGTCATAATGTTCGATCTCCGTTAGCACTCTCATATCAAGAGTGCTAAAATTACCGGCCCATGATATCATGAAGCCGGCGACGTGTCAAAAGAAGGGGCTTTAGTACGCCGCTCGGTCGATCAAGAATTGCAGCGCTGTGCGAACCATGATCTTGAAATCGAGCCAGAGCGACCAGTTCTCGATATACCACAGATCGTATTTGGTGCGCTCGGTGATGGAGCTGTCGCCGCGCTGACCGTTGATATGGGCCCAACCGGTGAGCCCGGCCTTCTCGCGGTGGCGGTCCATGTAGCGGGGAATGCTTTGCCTGAATTGCTCGACATAAGCCGGCTGTTCGGGGCGTGGGCCCACCAGGCTCATGTCGCCGACCAGGACGTTGATGAATTGCGGCAATTCGTCGATGGAAGTGCGCCGGATGAACGTGCCAATGCGCGTGCGCCGGGGATCGTTTTGCACCGTCCAACCCGGTCCGTGCACTTCGGCGTCCTGGCGCATCGAGCGGAACTTGATCATGGGGAACGGCTTGGCGTCCAGCCCCATACGCTCCTGCACGAACAGCGCCGGTCCGCGCGAATCCAGTTTGATGGCGATGGCGGTGAGCATCATCACGGGTGAGAGAAATAGCAGCGCCAGGCTGCTGAAGATGATGTCCACGGTGCGCTTGAGGCCCAGCTTCCAGCCACGCAGCGCCACATCGCGCACGGTCAGCAGCGGCAGGCCCCCCAGGTCGCCGATCGTCACTTCGGAGGCCATGATTTGGAAGACGTCTGGAAAAACGCGGATGCTCACCTTCTCGCGCTCGCACTGCGAGATGATGCCCACCAGTTCCTGATGCGAGGCCTCGGGTAGCCCGATGATCACTTCACTGGCATGGCTTGCCTCGATGATTTCGGGCAGGTCGCTGATCGAGCCCAACACTGGAACGCCCATCACGCTTTCCGCGCCGCACTCGGTATCGACGAAACCGACGACCTGGTAGCCCAGCGAGGGTGTATATTGGATCTTCTGCAGGATGGTGCGCCCAACCTCGCCCGTGCCGACGATCAGCACTCGCTCCAGCGCCTGCCCACGCTTCTGCATCAGGCGCATCCAGCGGTTGTAGAGGAAATGCCCCAGGGTGATGGTCATCAGCCCCGCCGCCCAGGCGTAGACGATCATCGAGCGTTGGTAATCAAGGGTGTCTTTCAGAAAGCCCAGGGCGGCGATAGTCAGCAGGGTGGCAACCGAGATCTGCACGAAGATCCGGTAAAACTCGTCGATGGTTGAGGGGACGTGGCGGCGGTGGTAGGATTTGTAGAAGAAAAAGACCACCAACGTGCTGACCATCTGCATCGCCGCCAGCGCCAGGTAGTCGCTAAACGGCCCTATCTTGGGACCCTGCGTCAGCACGCGTGCACGGTAGGCCAGGTAGAACGCCAGCAGGCTCATATCGGCGTCCGTCAGCGCCAGGGCCAGGCCAAACAGCACGCGCCTGCGTTTCACGGGCGAGCCTCCGGAAGCGTCGCGCCGCCCGGAGCGGCTTTGGAGCGGGATCCCTGCGTACCCCGCAGGCGCCACGCCAGCAGATTGAGACTGCCAAAAACGCGTACTCCGCCGCGGATGGACCAATCCAGCCACAGGGGAGTTGTGGCCTTGTAATGCTTCTCGTAGAACAGGATCAGCGCCCGGTAAAACTCACGGCGCGCGCGTAAGCTATGCCGGCTGGCCGCTTCCTTGATATGCGTGACGGTCACCGCCTGGTTGTACCAGATTTCCCAGTCGCAGTCCTGGATCCGCTTGGCCCAATCCAGGTCCTCGCCGTACATCCAGAATGTCTCGTCGAGCAGCCCCACCGCGAGGATAGCCTCGCGCCGTACCAGCATAAACGCGCCCACCAGCGCGTCCACCCGGCTCAGCACATCCGGGTCCAGGTAGGTCAGGTTATAGCGCCCGAAGCGCCGGCTGTGCGGAAAGAGCCGGTCCAGCTTGAGCATATGCCACAACGACGTGCTCGGGGTCGGGAACGAGCGCCGGCAGGCCGAGTCCAGCGAGCCGTCCAGCCGTACGAGTTTTGGACCGGCGGCCCCGGCTCCTGGGTGATCGTCGAGGAACCCGACCATGTCGCTAAGCGCGTTTGATGGCAGTACCGTATCTGGGTTCAGTAGCAAGGCATAGCGCGGCCACTTTTCGGCCGGCAGACCGGAAGGTTCGTCGCCGGGCGCGCGGAAACCGAAATAGCGCAGGCCCTGGTTGTTTGCCTGCGGATAGCCGGCGTTATCCCCGTTCGCGATGACGTGGACCTGGGGAAACTCGGCCCGCACCATGGCTACGCTATCGTCGGGCGAGGCGTTATCCACCACGCAAACTGCCATCGACAACTGTCCCTGGCCGGCGTAAACCGACTGCAAGCAGTCACGCAGCAGAGAGCTGGTGTTATAGTTGACGATGACAATGGCGAGGTCGAGGGGATCTGAGATGTCTCCTCCCATAGCAACGCGGATTATAGCACCAGTCTGCGACACCGGTCAATTGCCCCGGCCGCGTGTTCGTGATAAAATGGCCCAGTTGTGATGGTGACTGATAGAATATGGTAGGATGAGAGTAAGTCTGGGGGGGCAGAAGCATGGTCCCGGAGCGTCGGTGGTTGGTGATACTCTGTCTCTTCGCTTTGCTGGCCCTGGTTGTTTCGTTCGGAAGACCGCCATCGAGTGTACGGGCTCAGGCAGCGTGCGCCGAATTGATCAGCGATGGTGGCTTCGAAACCGGCGAGGTCTGGCAGTTGAGCGCAAGCCCAGTCGCTCCGGACTACATAACTTATCAAAAACACGACGGCGATAGGGCCTTACGCCTGGGCATCGACGATAGCCAGAATGTGATGGGCTCTTCTTCCGCCCGGCAGACGATCACTATACCCGGCTCGGCCAACGATGTCACCCTGTCGTTCTGGTCTTATACCTTCTTTACCGGTCCGCCAGGCGCCGATTCAGTCGAGCTTGATCTGTTGGCGCCGGACGGCTATACGGTCCTGGAGCGGCTCTGGTCAGCCGACAACGATAGCCGCGTGTGGAGCGAATCGACTATAGACCTAACGCGCTGGCGCGGCAACACCGTGCAGATCTATTTCACCGTTTTCAATGACGGCCAAGGCAGCACGGCCGGGATGTACCTGGACGACGTTTCCGTCCAGGCCTGCCCTGCCGATGGCACCCCGCTCTCAGGCGCTACGCCCACCCCGAGCGCTACCCCGTCGCAGACGCCGGTCTACAACGTGGCCTCGCCAACCGCGACCCAGATCCCGGTCGCTGATACCGCCAGCCCCAGCGCACCTTCTGCTCCCGCCGTGCCGCCGGCCGGCTGTGTGGACTTGCTCCAGGACGGCGGCTTCGAGCAGATGGCAGCGGGCTGGGTTCCCGGCCGTGATCCGGTTCCCGTGCAGATCGCCGGCACACCGGTCCATTCGGGGAGCTACTCGCTGAAGCTGGGTGAGGATGCGGGTAATGTGCTCAGTTACTCGTCTGCCCGCCAGGCTGTGGCGATACCCGCCGGCTACGGGCAGGCGCTGCTGGATTTCTGGACCTGGACCTGGGCCGATGACACCGGCGGCACAGATCACCAGGAGGCGGATTTCCTTTCGGCCGGCGGCCTCGTTCTGCAGAAGTTTTGGCGTGTTACGGCCAACGACCGGGCCTGGGTGCAGCACATCATCCCGGTAACATCGTACGCCGGGCAGACAGTCCAGGTGTACTTCAACGCCTACAACGACGGCAGCGGAAGTCGGGCCGGCATGTACCTGGACGACGTGCATCTGTGGGTTTGCCCCAACCAGGTATTCCAGCCTGCCGGTCAGCCGAACGCGACGCCGTTGCCGCCGGCAGCCATGCCCACACCGCCGGCTGCAACGGTAACGCCGGTTGCGGGCGGGCCAGTTGAACCGGGAGCGACGGGCACAATCACTCAGGCAGGGCCTGCGGTCACGGTCATTGTTCTCGGCAATGGGCAGCCCACGACGGTCGCCCAGGCCGGCAGTACGGCCACTCCCACTGCAGAACCAACGGCCACGCCGGTGGTGGCTCACCTTGCACCGACTGCCGCGGCTCCGGTGCCCGCGCCTGGCATTGCGCCGGTTATAACGGAGACGCCCGCCGCGCCGGCGTCGCCCGCCGGCCCGCTGGCGGGCGACGCCTCTTTGCT
>Ga0209746_1000140_pt1 | contig 37119 bp, 28 predicted proteins | sample BarGraNGADG00211_3_FD_184496 | JGI IMG/M metagenome (GOLD analysis project Ga0209746, IMG submission 184496) | Arctic peat soil microbial communities from Barrow, Alaska - Barrow Graham LP Ref core NGADG0011-211 (SPAdes) (version 2) | ecosystem: Environmental > Terrestrial > Soil > Wetlands >... | reverse complement strand
ATTAGGTGAAAGGTTATTGAGAGCACCTTCTACAGGAATTCCATCCACAATATACAACTGGTCATTGCCGGAGCTTATTGAGCCTGTTCCCCGAATACGAACAGAAATTGGAGCTCCCGGCGCACCGGTCTGAGAGGCTACCTGAACGCCGGCAACACGTCCTTGCAGTGCTTGTTGTGCCGATGCATAAGGGATTTTAGAAAGTTCAGCACCATCGACTTTACTGATGGCACCCAACACATCCCGTTTCTTTTGAACAGAATAACCGACTACTACTACTTCGTCGATCAATTTACTTTCGGCAGTAAGCATAATAACAAGATTCTTTTGCCCACTAATTTGAACTTCTTGCGTTGCATAACCAATATAAGAAACTTTAAGCTTTCCGTTTTGAGGAGCAGCAATGGAAAAATCGCCGTTTATACCGGTGATTGCCCCGGTTTGTGTTCCGGTTATCATCACATTGACCCCAATAAGTTGTTCATTAGTGACAGCGTCCTTTACAATACCACTAATCTGAATCAGATCCTGGGCTTGTAAGACATAACTAATACTACTCAGAAAAATAAGAAATAATGTTTTTTTCATTTTGATAGATATAAGGTAATTAATATTGAGCAATTAATCATTTATAGGATATTGTAATTCCATTTGCTTCCAACTTGTTATTTTTGTTTACTATTTTTACTCCTGCAGGCAACTCCACCAGCAAACAAGCCTGATCTGCAGGTATAACAATTTGCATATCAGATAAGATTGCTTTCGCTATATATTTTTTAGAAATAATATCAAATACATCTACAGTTCCCGAAGTATGATAAGTTACATTTTTGGAAACTGTGTAAGGGTTATAATACAAATAGGTCGGATAAGTGGTGTTCGCATAGAAATCGGTTTTATTGCAGTTTAACCTCAAAATCATTTTCACATCTGTAGTATCAACCAGCGCCCCCATTATTCCTACCGGTGATGTGCTGTACAAACTAAACATAGATTCTTTGGGATTTTTAGGATTCCAGTTTGGTCCATCACCCAATGCTACCGGATGAACACCTTTCAATTTAGGTTTATTGTAACAATCCGAAAAACGAAGTCCTTCGTAAGCAACCAATGAATGGGTGTAATCTTTCATCTTGGGAAGCCATTGATTTCCAACCGGAATTTCATTAGGGAAAAACAAGCGGGCTGAATTAACATTGTTCAACATCCATTTTCCAATGGCACGTGCAAACTGAGGTTCGTACTTTACCATAGGAACCAGTGGCCAGGCCATCTTCATACTGTTCATCAAAAAAGCATATCCACCGCCATCAATGATACTGCCTTGTAATCCGCTGACATCATATTCACCCCATTTACCAACTATCACTCCCCAGCCATTGCGTCCTTTCGGGCTTTTGCAGCCTTCGAAAACCCAATTTATCATCTTTTGCACGTTGTATTTTGTTCCTTGTTCGGCATTTAAACGCGCAGCGGTGTAAATTCCCATTGGAAGTAATATCTCGTAAAATCGACTTTCTTTTTGTCCGTCAAGTGCTGCGATAGCCGATTTGGCATGTGTCAGATAACGTGCATCATGGTATTTCTGGTAAGCTGCATACAACACATAACCATGTCCACCGGCAGCATCCTGTTGAAATGGAATCTGATTGATCCTGCCTTTCATTCGACCATAATCGAAATATGAATAATCATAATTCCCGTTCAGAACAGAATCTGCTTTGCAAAACTGCTCGGCTATGCTGTGTTGAATATTATCTGCATTTTCTACGTTTGGGAAAACATCGCAAACAGCATAAAAGAGTATATTCGGCAACACATCATACCACCAGTCACGTCCGTATCCTCCTCCAAGTTGTGCAACTTCGGGGCAGGTATTGTTCATCATGATATTCCAGCCGGTTCCCGAATTGAAATAATTCTGCGTCATTTTTACGTAGTTATAACCGTTTTGTTTCGTTTTGTCAATTCCCATTAAACCGGCTCCCAAAATGGCCGAAAGTGAATTCAAACTTTCATGAAATTCACCGTTGTTGTGGTTCGGACCCTGACGGCAGTCATTGATAGCTGTATAAAGCCCAAAGGTAATTTGCGGTAGATTCCGTTGACTATTATCCAGCCAAATCATCCTTCCTGCCGGAACATCCGGATTAAAATCGAAAACATACGCATCGTAATCTTTGGCCTTTTGCTTCCAATCAATAATCTTATAGGGTTGCGGAGCATTTGGCATCAATTCTATCCGCGGAATGGGAGTTTGTGCAACCGGCTTTCCGTAGTTATCATTTGCCCCGCAAGACGCTATTATCGCCGCAAAGAAAATGAGAAATAGACTTGATTTAAAGGTTTTCATTGATTTACAGTACTTTTTACTTTAATGACTTCAACAGATTAATTATGAATTATAGATTGGGAAGAAAAGCATTCTCAATCTTTTAACTCCACCACGATAGGCTTAACAACGGTTTCAATTTTTGGATTCACTGATTTCTTTGTGTATTTCGTATCAACTTCCTTAATAATATGTTTTGCCAATGGCAACGAAATCAATTGTAAAGCCGCCACAATGATTAAGGCATATTTCAATGCAAAGTTTTCAGAAACAAAATAAGCCAGTGAAATAAACAAAATCATCCCTAAAGCCCGTCCAAAGAATAATCCGACTTCATGACTTAAAATATAGGCATATTCATTTCGTTTTTCAATGCCCGAAACTGCGTCTATCGTTTTCATCAAAGTAGGAAAATACGCCAAATCGTGAAGCGGTTGGAACAATACTTTACAAAGTACAAAAATGATGACTCCTAAAGCTGAAAACATAATTCCATTAAACAATGTTCCGATAAAAAACACCAATAATCCAAATCCGAATATTTTCATTCTGTGTTCGGGTTTTGCTACCCGTCCCAACACATAAACAATGATAGCTGTAATACCACCGCCTATTCCCTGAATCAATCCCAGCGAGCCTTCATTTCCAACAAGGCGCATCACTAAAATGGCAGGAGCCGTAACTAAAAATCCCTGCACCATTCCTTTCAGGCTGGCTAAAGCAAGGAATTTTTGCCACAAACTATGATAGCGGAAATAAATGAATTTCTTTTGAACCGGATTGGTAAAATCTCCTTTTGCTAAAACCAGACAGGCACCGATAGCGATAAAAAATACAACCATTGTAATGATCTGATAACCCATATTTACACTAATGGCATGACCAAACCACACTTTTCCATCGAGACTTGCCAAAAATACTCCTACAATTAATGGAATGACAATGCTCCAAAGAGAGAAGAAAAAGGATTCCAATCCGAAGAAATAATTCCGGTTTGCATCATTTGTCGAATTGAGTGCCAGCAAATAACGGTTAGTCCAGAAAAAACCGGTTGATGCACCCAGGGCAAAACCGGCGATTCCCAATTGCACGATTCCCAACGATTGTACAAACATCATCACCATTAAAGAGATAGCGGTTAGAATGATCCCAAAACTATAAAGCATATTTACTTTGAAAATCTTCAGCAAAGCACCGTTCAGTATCGAAGTACTCACCACTCCCACATACATACAAAGTTGATAAATAGCCACGTAGGATGAATTTCCGGTGTTACGCATGATATATGCTCCAACAAAAATTTCGATGATGGGCAATATCAGTGCATACAGCATATTGGTGATCAATAGTGTACGTATGTTTTTCGGTTGAGTTCTGAAGAATTTAAATTCTCCGGTTAATTTATTTGCCATTAGTTCTTTTTTAATGATTTCAAAATTTCGGTAATGGAAAACTCAGCACTACAAATAACTTCGTCGCTTGCTCCGTAAAATATTTTTATCGTATCGCCTTTTACATAATGTCCGTTAGTGAAAACAACATTGCCAAAGAACCCTGTTTGTTCGTATTCGGCGATCGGTTCCATTATTGGTTCTATACTTCGGGCCAACACTTTGGATGGATCATTCAAATCAAGCAACAAAGCACCTAAACAATAGCGATGATCTTTATTGGCTCCATGGTAAATTTCCAACCAACCTTCGGATGTTTTAATCGGCGCACCACCTGCTCCAACGCGGGCCGAATCCCAGCTTCCTTCGCGCGTAATGGCTACACATTTGTGGTTTCCCCAATGCAAACGGTCATGCGATTGTGCCAGCCATATATAATTGCCACCTAATTCGGGGCTGCTTGGTCGGTGAAAAGCGTAGTACATGCCGTTGATTTTTTCTTCGAACAATGCACTGTCTTTATTATGAGGAGGAAAAATCATTCCTTTTCTGTCGTAATGTAGAAAGTCTTTTGTAATAATAAGACCAACTCCAACGGCCACCGACGAAACTTCGGTAAAACTGAGGTAAAAACCATCTTCCATAGTAGCAACGCGACAATCCTCTATACCGAAGGCCTCCAGATCACCTTTGCCAAAAATGGGAGGATAAGCAGGATCTTCGTAAAAATGGATATCATCATCGCTGCAAACAAGTCGAAGATAAGAAAGTGTGGTTAAATAGTTTTTTCCTTTGTAAAGGATGATACGTGGATCGGTGGCATCAAGTTGTGGATCGTTTTTATCAAAGCTGAGCACTTCGATTTTGTCATTATTATAAATAGGAAAACTGATTTTATTTTCAATTTGTGTGGGACGCTCGGCAACGCGCAGCAAGAGCCAGGTTTTGCCATTCATACGAAAAACGCCGGGGTTGAGCAGACAGGTAATTTCCATTCCTTTTATTCCGGCAGTCAAATCACCGGGTCGAAGCAAAGGATTGCTGTTACTTCGTTTTGCAATATCCATAATGTATTTTGTTTTAAGATTTATCGAGGTCAAATGTACTGTATCAGCATCGTCATTTGAGTATCTTATTCAAACAATTGAGTACATGTATGTCAGGTTTTGGCTATTAGATACCTTTTTGAAAGAAATAGATACCTTCAAATTGACAGAATGAACTCATATTATAGTACATTTGCGTTAGCATTTGGCAAAACAGAACCTTCATGAAGAATTCACTCTACTTTTTTTGCTTATTCCTTGCGTTCTCTTTAAATGCAAAGAACTACGATATTGTCAATCTGACAAATAATGATGGACTTTCGAACAGTTCCATCAATACCATTAACCAGGATTCCAATGGTCTGATTTGGATCGGGACCTGGGATGGCCTCAACCTCTATAACGGGCGCGAATTTAAAGTCTATAAACCTGATCCTGGAAATGCTAAAAGTATCAGTAATAATATTATACGCGACATTGTAGAAGAAAAAAAAGATATTCATTGGATAGCCACCGACCGGGGCATTAACCGGCTGGATAAAAAGCAAAACACATTCGAACGTTTTTTTGTCGATGCCGGCAATCAAATTATCTCCAACGAACATTCCTTTTTTATTGCTAAAAATAGTTCCAATTTGATATTTGCAGCGGTTTATGATCAGGGATTGTTTTATTTCGATAAACAAGTCCATCAATTTGTACAAATCAAAGCCGTTAAAAACTTACGAATAAGAAAAATATTCTTCGATTTGGACGACAATCTCTGGATTTATTCCGATGAGAAAGTATTGCATAAAATCGTTTTCCGAAAAGGAACTTACGCTTCGCCGCAAGTAGAAGCTGTAGTACAATTTGAACATTTGAAAGATATCGAAGCGGTTTTTTATCAAAAAAATAACGAGATATGGATGCAAACAGGAGACGAGAAGATGTACTCCTATCGGATATCGGAAGGTATACTTACCGATTATTCCCCGGCTTCACCGAAAACCGGAACGATCAGAGCCATTGCTTTTGTCGACGATTACCAGTTATGGGGAACGGCAAACGGACTGTTCCGGTTCAATCTGAAATCGAAGCAGGTGGAGTCTGTTTTGTCCAATGTTTCGGTCTTATCACTTTATGCCGGAACGCAACAAATTATTTGGGTGGGCACCGATATGCAGGGCATTTGGCAATTATCTCCTTCGCGTGAAAAATTCAATACTTATTCGACCGATAATATCCCGCTATTTGGCAAAAGCGCCGTTCGTACATTTTTCGAAGACCGGAACCGTACACTTTGGGTAGGAACCAAAGGTAACGGCATTTTTACTTTTGCTTACAAAGGAGACAGGCTGGAATCAAAATTTGTTCAGCATTTGACTACCGCCAACGGATTACTGAGTAATTCGGTATTTACCATTGTAGAAGGGCAAAACAGTGAGTACTGGATATGAACCGATGGACGTGGAATAAATTATTTCGATACGAGAAATAAAAAAATACATACCCTGTACGTGAACGATAGTCTGCAACGCAAAGTGAACCTGTCATCCATCTACTCCATTTTACCTTCGAATGGTAATATTCTCTGGGTTGGGACAAGCGGATACGGCATGTGCAAACTGGAAATTGACCGCAGCACCACACCTTATTCCATTAAATCATACAAACAATATATTTTTACAAACGACCGGTCTTCATCGCTCAGCAACAACATAGTCTATTCAATTATACGGGATGATGATACGCATTTATTGATAGCTACACGCGGTGGAGGGTTGAACCGGTTCAACACACAAACCAGTCATTTCAGGGCTTACCGGTTCTCGTCCAATAACCCCGACTTTATAAGTAGCGACGATATCCTTTGCCTTTATAAAGATACAAAAGGCTTTTTGTGGGCCGGGACGAGTATGGGATTGAACAAGCTCCTCCGGTTCGAAAACGGGAAACCTCTGTTTGCACACTTCACCGAAAGGGAAGGAATGCCTAATAACACCATTCACGGGATACTCGAAGATAAAGAACACAATTTGTGGCTTAGTACCAACCGGGGCATTGCCAAACTGGTTCACGACAAGAAGAACTACCGGATTATTTCTTATTTCAAAAAGGATGGTTTGCAAAACAACGAATTTTCGGATGGTGCTGTTTACGAAAGCCCGTATTCCCATCAGTTTTACTTTGGCGGAATAAGTGGTTTCAATGTATTCAATCCGCTGGAAATTTCGCACAGCAGTTATATGCCATCCCTGTTGTTAGATGCATTTTATGTGGATAATGTTGAAAGTAATATTTCGGATCACCTTAAAATGAAACAGACCCGGGAGGCCTTGCAATTGTCGTACAAAAATAAATCGTTCAGCTTTCGGTTTATTCCGCTGGATTATCTGTCCGGGGCAAAATGCGAAATTTCCTATTTACTGGAAGGTTATCAAAAAGACTGGATACAACTGGGAACTTCGAACACCATTGTATTTAGTAATTTACCAACCGGCGATTATTTGTTGAAAGTGCGTTGCAGCAATGCCGATAAAATCTGGAGCGAGCAGTATTACACACTTCCCATTACCATGTTACCTCCGTGGTGGGCCAGTACCCTTGCTTATATTTGCTATTTCGTTTTGGCTGTTCTGTTGTTCTTTGTCATCCGGCGTTCTGTCAAAAATCAGATACTGGTCCGCAACCAGATACAATTCAAAGAACTTGAAAAACAAAAGATAGAAGAAATTCATCAGGCTAAGTTACGGTTCTTTACCAACATTGCCCACGAATTTTCCAACTCACTGACACTCATTTATGGTCCATGCGAACAGCTACTGCGTACACATGCCACCGATGCGTACACCCGTAAATATATCAATATTATCAAATCCAATTCCGAACGGATGCAAACGCTTATTCAACAGTTGATCGACTTTAGAAAAGCTGAAACAGGTCATTTGAAACTCGAAATTGAACGGGTGGATGTAACTGAACTGGTGAAATTTGTCGTTGACAATTTCATGGATATGCTGGAACAGAAAAAGATACACTTCAATATTACGTCTTCGTCGAATGAAATTATCTGGCAAACCGACAGAGGAAGTATTGAAAAAATTGTGTTTAATCTTATATCCAATGCTGTAAAGTACACTCCCGAAGAAGAAAACATAGATGTACGGATTGAAATAAGCAACGATCGGCTTTTTATTTCAGTAACCAATACGGGTGTGGGAATAAAACCTGAGTATCAGCAAAATATCTTTGACCGGTTTGAAGTACTCGATCGGTTCGAAAGGCAAGTATCGAAAGGATTGGAAACACGCAACGGAATTGGCCTGGCACTGTGTAAAAATATAGTGGAAGTTCTGCAGGGAACCATTGAGGTTGAAAGTGATGGTGATACTTTTACTTCGTTTAAAGTAAGACTTCCTGAACAGAAGCTTGATGAATTGATTTTACCGCTAGCACAACCGAAGAATCTTAAACTAAATCCTTCAATTGAGATTAATGAAGAAAAACAGCTGGAAAAGGACCGGATTTCAATTCCTGATAACCAGAAAGAAGGACTTGTATTGATAATAGACGATGAAAAAGAAATCAGGGAATTATTGAACGACTTTCTGTCTGGAAAATATGAAATTGCCGAAGCTGCGAATGGTCAGGAAGCCATTGAACTTATGCGTATTAGGATGCCAATTATAATTATTTGTGACATAATAATGCCCATAATGAACGGAGTGGAATTTGTAAAAATAATGAAGCAGCAAGAACTTACCAGGCATATTCCTATTATTCTTCTATCGTCGAAAGGTACTGTAGAGAATCAAATTGAGGGGTTGGAAGTTGGAGCCGACGCCTATTTAAGCAAGCCATTTCATCCACGTCATTTGGAAGCTTTAGTTGAAAATATGCTGCATCGAAACAAAGCGATATTGGATTATAGTGAATCCGCTTACGCAGCTTTAGAACAGTTTGAAGGAAAATTAATTCACAAAGAAGATAAGGAACTTATGTTGCTGATTACAAAAATTATTCAGGAACAAATTGACAACGATGCCCTTAGTTTAGATTTTATTGCCAGCCAAACAACACACAGTAAAATGCAATTATACAGGAAAATAAAAGAAGTTATCGGGCTCACTCCAACTGAATATATACGTTCCATTAGATTAAAACAAGCCGAAAAGCTGCTTAAAACTACAAACAAAACTGTGCAGGAAATCATGTATAATTGTGGTTTTAACAACAAAGCATACTTCTATCGCGAATTTGCAAAGAAATATCATTTGACACCAAAGGAATACCGAAATCAATAGAGACGATGCATGCATCGTCTCTACTAATATTGCAAATGAATAAATAATTTTGTGTTATTAATCATGATAGCTTTTATTTTTAATTGTACTGACAATATGAACCTTTTAAAAATAAATTTGTTTACAAACTGAATGTATATTTGTTTTTTGTCTTACAAAATGATATTACAGGTCTATTGGTTTTTTATTTGGTTTAATTAAAGAAATATTTCTTTAATTCATTTTTTTACTCCCAAAAAAAGTAGTACTTTTGTCGCGTCAAAAATAGGTATAAGAATAAAAGAGATAGCAAAAAACAAAATAAGATCAATTAATTTTAGAAAAAATGGCAAATTTAGATTTATCAAAGTATGGTATTTCGGGCAATATCGAAGTAGTTCACAATCCTTCTTATGAAGTTCTTTTCCAAGCTGAAGTAGACCAAAAAAACGAAGGTTTTGAAAAAGGAGTATTAACTAATACTGGTGCGGTATCGGTTGATACAGGTATTTTTACAGGTCGTTCACCTAAAGATAAGTATTTCGTTAAAGACGAGATTACTGAAAAAAACATGTGGTGGGATGGCACGATCAATCGTCCAATCAATAAGGAAGTTTGGGATTATTGCAAAGGTTTGGTTAGCGAAAAATTAGGTTCAACTAAAAAATTATATGTAGTTGACTGTTTCTGCGGCACAAATGCGGATACACGCATGAAAGTACGTTTCATTATGGAAGTTGCATGGCAGGCTCACTTTGTTACTAACATGTTTATCCGTCCTTCTCACTACGAACTGGCAAACTTCGGTGAACCTGATTTTGTGGTAATGAACGGATCGAAAGCAACAAACCCAAAATGGAAAGAACAAGGTTTGAACTCTGAAGTATTTGTTCTCTTTAATTTAGGTCTGAGAATGGCTGTTATCGGTGGAACGTGGTACGGTGGTGAAATGAAAAAAGGTATTTTCTCTTTGATGAATTTTTATTTACCTTTGAAAGGCATTGCCTCAATGCACTGCTCTGCTAACGTAGGTGAAGATAAAGATGTTGCCGTTTTCTTTGGACTTTCCGGTACAGGAAAAACAACTCTATCAGCTGACCCTAAACGATATTTGATTGGTGACGACGAACATGGATGGGATGATCACGGTGTGTTCAACTACGAAGGAGGTTGCTATGCAAAAGTTATTGACCTGAGTAAAGAAAACGAACCTGATATCTGGCGTGCTATTAAACGTGATGCTTTGTTGGAAAACGTAACTGTTTTGGAAGATGGAACTCCTGACTTCTCGAAAGAAGCTTCCAAAACCGAAAACACACGTGTTTCTTACCCGATTTATAATATTAACAAAATCGTTCTACCTTCGAAAGCAGGTCACGCAAGCAAAATTATTTACTTGTCGGCTGATGCATTTGGTGTATTACCTCCGGTTTCTATTTTGGACGAACAATCAGCTCAATACCACTTCCTTTGCGGTTACACTTCAAAATTAGCCGGAACAGAACGTGGTATAACAGAACCCGTTCCTTCTTTCTCGCCTGCATTTGGTGAAGCATTCCTGACTTTGCACCCAACTATTTATGCAAAAGTATTGGCTGACAAAATGAAAAAACACAATGCAAAAGCATATTTGGTAAACACAGGTTGGAACGGAACAGGAAAACGTATTTCATTGAAAAACACCCGAGCAATCATTGATGCTATCATCGACGGTTCTATCGAAAATGTTGAAACTGTAAATATTCCTGTGTTGAACCTGGTTGCTCCTAAAACATTGAACGGTGTCGATGCAGGACTCCTTGATCCACGCGATACTTATGCAACTGAAGCTGATTGGACTTCAAAAGCAAAACAATTGGCCGTTAAATATATTACTAATTTTGAGCAATATTGCGACAATGCAGATGCTATTGCGATGAAAGCTGCCGGTCCTCAATTATAAGAAGAGCCAAAAACAAAGATCAAAGACTTTGATTTTTTTAATAAAGAGAATGAGCTGTCCGAAATTTCGAACAGCTCATTCTCTATTTAACAATCATCCAAAAATTATTGTCCTTTTAGACGTTTCAATTTTAGTTATTTTTTCTTTGCTTTATCGAAACATTTGTTGAAGTAAATTAGTTGATATTGAATTGAATTAGTCCAATATTCCCAGTTATGAGCTCCTGGTCGTTCAATGTAGTCATGATCAATATTCAATATAAGTAAACGACGATGTAAACCGGCATTTATTTGATAAAAATAATCAGAAACTCCACAATCAATTATCAAATTAAGTTCATTATTTTTTAGAGATTCAACCATGTTTATCACCGAGCGGTCATCCCATTCTCTTGGATTGCTTTCAATACTCCCAATTCTTTTTGCAATATCAAATTTCTTAGTTGATGTGCGTAAATCTACTCCACCGCTCATGCTTCCTGCATTTGCAAATAAATTTTTATTTCTGATTGCCAGATACAAAGCTCCGTGACCACCCATGCTCAATCCTGTAATGGCACGGGCCGCACGATCAGGAATTGTATTATAATGAGCATCAATATACGGCAGTAATTCTTTAATTATATAAGTTTCATATTGAAAAGCAATGTCAATAGGACTATCCATATACCAACTGCTGTATCCACCATCCGGACAAACCAAAATTAGTTGATATTGCGAGGCAAGACTTTTAATGGAAGGTACAGTTTTCACCCATTTTGAATAATTATCACTATACCCATGAAGTAAATACACAACTGGATAATGTTTTTTTTCGGAATAATTTTCAGGCACAATCACCACACTTTTTATTTCCTTTTTCATCTTCGCCGAAACCATTGATATAGTATCTACTTGTACACGGGAAAAAGCAAATTGAAAAAGCAAAAGAGTAGCTAAAAGTAATTTGAAACGTTTCATTTTTAATTGTTTTGGGGATAAAAATTTACATGTAAAAGTAATAAAAGATTCTTTAAACTGAAAGGATTAATATTGAATTCTTTTTCTTGCAGTGTAACCGAAATAACCCTACCTTTGCAGTTGTGTTATATATATTTCTATATCTTGCCTAATTTAAAAAAACATGCCCGAACTGATAATTTTTGATTTAGATGGTACTTTGCTCGATACTATTCAGGATTTGGCGAATAGCGTAAACCATGCACTACAAAAGTATAATTATCCTACTCATCCCTTAGAATCATATCGTCAGTTTATTGGCAATGGCGTAAATAAACTGTTGGAAAGAGCTTTACCCGAAGACAAACGGAATATAGACTTTGTTTCGATGCTAAAAGTTGATTTTATTACCCACTATTTTGCTCATGCCGAAGAATCTACACGTCAGTATTCAGGCATTTCGGAATTACTTTCTCATCTTCAAACGAAAGGAATAAAATTAGCAGTAGCTTCAAACAAAGTGCAAGAAGCTACTTTGAAGTTGGTAAACAGGTTTTTCCCTGAAATTAGCTTTACTGCCATTCTCGGCCAACGCGAAGGTTTTCCGGTAAAACCAAATCCTGCAATTTTAGAAGAAATTATCAGGATTGCAGGAGTTGAAAAAGATAAAGTGCTGTATGTTGGTGATTCAGGAGTAGATGTTGCAACAGCTTATAATGCAAAAGTTGATTTTATTGGCGTACTTTGGGGCTTTCGTTCACGCAAAGAACTGGAAGAAGTAGGAGGAACTACCTTTGTGGAAAACACAGAGGAGTTGTATAAATTGGTGATCGGTTAATTTGTAAATTGGTTGATGCTTTTAATCATTAAGTTCCTAAATTCAAGAGGTTTCCCTTCGTTCTGAAAACCAATAAAACCATTTGAAGCGGTGAGTCCGGTAATATTATTTTGTAAAACTCCGTTAATCCAAACCTTGAGCGTATTATTTTTGCATATCACCTTCATCGTATTCCATTCCCCAAGAGGTTTTTCGTTAGAAGCTTGCAATTTTTTTATCGTAAACTTCACTGAATCAGTACATTCTTTTGCCCACAAACCATTCATACAAATAATATCACCGGCAGCGTCAGCCTTTTGCTGAACTTGATAACACACAGGCCAAATCGTATCTTTGGGTTGAATGTGTACCAATACGCCACTATTTCCCAGCGAGTTTGTCCAACGCCATTCCAAATTAAGTTCGTAATTTGAATAAATACTTTTTGTTCTCAAATATCCACTTGATTCACCTGATATTCTTAAAACCCCGTAATCCATTTTAAATACTTGAGAAACATCAATATTCTTGTCTTTAAGTACATAAACCCAGTTCTTTTCATCCGGTTGATAAAAAAACGAACGATGACCATCTGTTCTTACTGTTTTGGTTTTCTGTGCAAAACCAGTAATAAAAATAACTCCTAAAAGTAGTGAAAATAAGCCTTTTCGATTTGATTTCATGAGGATATAAGAATTATAAAGTTTTATTATTTCGGAATAATCTCAAAATTAGTAAATAATTTCTCTGAATACTGCTTAATATTAAAAATTTGAAAGGAATTGACCTATAGATCACTAATGGTATTAATGGTATTTGATATTCACGTAATGTCATTACTAAAGTTCATTTGCAGCAGCTTTATCCAGATAAAAGTCAGCTGCTCCCGATTGAGAATGAATATAGGAAGCCGGATATTTTTCGAAAGCCGGTTCACGTTTAAAAATTTGTCGCAAAACAGTAGCTTTAGATACGCCGGTAATCAAAAAAATAACTTGATCAGCGTGATTGATAACTGTTCCGGTAAGTGTAATTCGCTTCTGACCACTAATTGGGTGAACAGCCACCGCAACAGTTTGTTCGGCATGTAATAAGTTCAGATTATCAGGAAAAATGGACGCAGTATGACCATCTTCGCCCATGCCAAGGAGAATTAAATCGAATTTAGGAATGCCGTTTTTCTTTACTAGTTGAACATCGAGCAATGTCTGATAATGGTTTGCTTCTTTTTGAGAATCAACTTTGCCAAGTATTCGAAAAATATTGGAATCGTGAATTGAAACGTACTTCAACAAATTATTATAAGTCATACCAAAGTTGCTATCGTCATGTGTTGGAGGTACGCAACGTTCATCCACCCAGAAAAGTCGTACAATATGCCACGGCATTTTGTCGGCATATTCGTCTGACAAAATATTAAACAACAATTTGGGTGTATTCCCACCCGACAAAGCAATATTGAACGGAAGTGATAGCTTGGTTTTTTCTTTCGCTTTCTCCAGAATTACCTCAGCCACAGCACGTGCAGTTTCTTCGGGAGTTTCGAATATGTGAATGTTCGAATTCATTATCAATCAAATTAAAACTTTTTCAAAATTTTGAACTTTGGGAAAGTAAACAAAATAAATTCTTATTCGTTTTTAAATTTATTAAACGGTGCCCGCCATTTTAGCTCTTTATTCCCAAATAGTGCATTGGCTTCTTTTGGTCCCCAAGTGTTACATTCGTAGAAATACAACGGAATATCTGAGTTTGTTTTCCATGTTTGAAGAATCGGGTCAACAAATTTCCAACTGGCTTTAACGGCATCGGCACGAGCATAGAGCGTTGAATCGCCTATCATACAATCCAATAATAAACGTTCGTACGCTTCGGAGATTTTATTTGAAGCCAAATCGGAATAATGAAATGCCATGTTCACATTTTGAACCTTGTAACCGGCACCGGGAATTTTCATACCAAAATCGACTGCTACACCAGCATCCGGGCTAATCCGCAAAATAATCATATTGGTAGATTGTGCCACGCAACGTTGTTTAAAAAGCTGATGCGGTGCTGGTCTCAAATGGATAACCACTTCGGTAACACGTTCGGGTAATTGTTTTCCGGTTCGGATATAAAATGGGATTTCACTCCAACGCCAATTATCAATAAAAACACGCATGGCAACAAATGTCTCGGTTTTGGAATTTGGTGAAACATCTTTTTCCTGTCGGTAACCTTTTTGAATCTGGTCTTCGACCGGGGTTTCGATATACTGTCCACGAACGACATTCTCTATAATTTCTGTTTGTTTTATTGGACGCAATGCCTGTAAAACCTTTACACTTTCGTTTCGGATGGATTCAGAATCGAAAATAGCGGGCGGTTCCATTGCCACAACAGCCAGCACCTGTAACAAGTGATTTTGAATCATATCGCGCATGGCTCCCGAAGTGTCGTAATAACCGCCACGATTGCCTACGCCAATTTTTTCGGAAGCAGTAATTTCAACTCTATCCACGTATTTTCGGTTCCAAATAGGTTCAAAAAACCCATTTGAGAAGCGCGTAACCATGATATTTTGAACCGTTTCTTTGCCCAAATAATGGTCAATGCGGTAAATCTGTTCTTCGTTGAAACCGTTACGAAGTTTTTTATCCAACTCAACAGCAGTATCGAAACTATAACCGAAAGGTTTTTCCACAATGATACGTTTCCAGCCATCTGCTTCTGTATTTAAACCGAATTTTATTAAATGAGCAGCCACTACTTCATATAGGAAAGGTGGAATCGAGAAATAATAAATAATGTTTTTCGGAATATCAAGTGTTACAGAAAGTTGATCGATATAATTTTTCAGAACACCAAAATCGTCTTCGTTCTGATTATTAACTTTTTGATAATAAATGTGTTCAATAAAACTTTGTAATTTTTTAGGATTTTCTCTCGCTCCGGTTTTAGCAAATTCGAGCATCGAATTTCGCACATCTTCCCGATTTACTTCCTCCGTTTTTTCCTGACTTCCAGCACCGATTACCGCAAAGCTTTCGGGTAATAAATTATCGAGATAAAGCTGAAAAATAGCCGGTAAAAGTTTCCGTTTCGCCAAATCACCATTCGAACCAAAAATTACCAGAATTTGATTTTCGACAGTATTTTTCCGAGCTGATTTATTAATTATTTCTCCCATTTAACTGCTATTAAGATGAATTTTTACTAATTAAACGAGTCTTTTGATCATTGAAACGTTATTCTTTAAACAAATTAACGAAGGATTCGTTCAGTTTAAAACCATTTCTTCCGTCTGAAATACCAAAGCATCACCAACGTGGCAACTAACATCACGCCCCACATTATAAAATAACCATGTTGCCAATGCAGTTCCGGTAGATTTTCAAAATTTGTGCCATAAACACCTACAATAAAAGTAAGCGGAATAAAAATGACCGAAAAAACAGTGAGTACACGCATAATTTCGTTCAATTTGGTACTCAAGGACGAATGATAAATATTCAGTTGGTCATACAAAATTTCGCGGTAACTATCTGATAATTCGGAAGCTTCGTTGATATTATCCTGTAACTCACGAAAATGAATACGATTCTCATCGTGAATATACTCTGATTCCAACTTTACTAAATTTAGAATCATCTCGCGAGCAGGTTTAATATTTTTCCGAAGGAAATTAAGTTCACGCTTATAGTTATTAATACTTTCAAGCAATTCCTTTTTTGGATCGCTGGTCATTTCTTCTTCCAGACTTTCAATTTTGTCGCCCAATATACCAATAATATAAATGTAATTATCCACCACCACATCGAGCAAAGCAAAAGCCAAGTAATCGTGACCGGAAATTCGAATTTTATTCTTGTGTTTGCGGATTCTTTCACGTATTGGTTCGAATGCATGAATTGACTGTTCCTGAAACGAAATAAGGGTATGATTACCAATAATTAAACTTAAATTTTCGACCAACAAGTTCTCGTTATGCTCATCGTATTGCAGCATTTTAATGGTAATAAAAATACCATTATCCAATTCCTCAACTTTTGGACGTGTAGAAGGATTCATCACATCCGACAGAATATTATTTTCCAGTTTAAACACACTGGACAATTCCTCCATAATTGTCACATTGTCCAAACCATAGATATTCAACCAGTTTACTTTATTGGGTTTCTTGAATATGTTAAGTTGCTCGGGCGTTTTCACATCGAGTTCGATCAACTCCTCCAAATCGAAACTCATGCCTCTTAGAACACTTTTCTCGGTTTTCTTTTGACCACGAAAAACCAGTGCATAAGGCGACAAGCCAATATGTTCTTTTTTCTTTTTTGTTAATCGGGACATATATTTTTTATTTTTAATTTGCTTGATTCACAAAGATAGAAAAAAATTTTAGAAATGTTTAATAGGTTTGTAATCACTTTCTATTTTAAAATAAACAGGAACTAAATTCAGTTCGATGATTTGGCTTTCTAAAACTCAGGTTTTTTTGTTTTCGATAATTTTTTATGAATTTTTTGATACCTGAAGCCATTATAATAAAACCGAAAAGCTGACATGGAGAGCGGAATTCCCATGGTAACATAAAAAACTGACAGATATTCAATCGGCACAATCCCCGTTTTACGTAAAGTTACACCTATGCAAATCATTATTACCATCATAATATAACTCCGGAAATTGAAGAAAGAAAAAAAACAAGGTTTTTCAATTTCCATTTTCAGTATACGTTGCGTGTGTTTCAATGAAATTTTTGAAAACAATAAAATATAGAAAATTAATCCGGCGATAATGCTTATTAAAATTTTAATCCAAAGTAAGCGGGGAAAGAGAATCAACATGCTAAAGCCTCTGAGAAACAACATTCCGCCGGCAAAAGTCCACATAAAAGCAGCAACAAAAAGTAAATACCGTTTGGGAATGCCGGGTTTAATTGCTTTAAGGATTTTATTTAATGAGTTCATTGCATTGAATTTTTGATATGTAAAAATACAATTAGTTTTTGAGAATTCATGAGTAAAAAATCATAACGAGTAAAAACGAACACCTAATATTTCAATTGTTTTAATGGAAATCAAGTCATTATCAGGCACTCAATTTATTTGTTTTTGTGCAACTCGTATATTTTTGCTACTTTTGCAAAAAAAAGAGTATATGACTTTTAATATTGTTATTATAGGATATTTAGCAGGGTTTTGTACTGCAATAGCTCAGTTTCCGCAGGCAATTAAGGTGATTAAGACTGGCGATACTCAAAGTATTTCTCTTGGGATGTATATTATTATGACCTTTGGAATTTTCTTTTGGTTCACTTATGGTTTACTAATTCCCGACATGCCAATGATTTTAGCCAACGGTGTGTGTTTACTCCCGTCAATTTATATCCTTTACATTACAATTCGCAATATTCTCAGAACAAATAAAGAAACATTATGAGAAGAATTCAGATTATAAACGGACCAAACCTGAATCTGCTGGGGAAACGTGAACCAACTGTTTATGGTAATCAGACTTTTGAAGCCTATTTTCAAGAACTTAAAACACTTTTCCCTGATACGCAACTGGATTATTTCCAGTCGAATACAGAAGGTGCTCTGATTGATAAAATTCACGAAGTTGGATTTTCCTACGACGGTATTGTGCTCAACGGCGGAGCTTACACGCACACTTCCATTGCCATTGCCGATGCTATTCGCTCTATCACTGTTCCGGTTATTGAAGTTCATATTTCCAATGTGTTTAAACGTGAAGATTATCGCCATCATTCATTTCTTTCGGAAGCATGCAAAGGCTGCATTGTCGGTTTTGGAATGGATTCATACCGATTGGCAGTAGAAGCAGTATTACATTTCTGAAAAAATTTTCAGAACCTCAAAACCAAACTTTCCTCAAATTATTTTTTAAAAAGATAAAAAAAGTTGTATGTCAAAATCAACAAAAATAGTTGCTACAATTAGCGACAAACGTTGTGATGTGGATTTTATCCAGTCACTTTATGACGAAGGAATGAACGTTGTAAGAATGAATTCGGCTCATTTGCAGGCCGAAGGATTTACAAAAATCATCAATAATGTTCGTGCTGTTAGTAATCTGATAGCCATTCTAATGGATACCAAAGGACCGGAAGTCAGAACAACTGTAGCACAAAATGACGAAATTGAATTACATACCGGCGATGTAGTAAAAGTGGTTGGAAATCCAGATTTGATTTCTACCCGTGATTGTATAGCTGTAAATTATCCGTTTTTTGTTCGCGACTTAAAAATAGATGACGACATTCTTTTTGACGATGGTGAAATTGATTTGAAAGTTGAATCGAAAGATGAAAATGCACTTTATTGCAAAGTGTTAAACGATGGTGTTTTAGGAAGTCGAAAGAGCGTGAATGTTCCTGGAGTTCGCATCAATTTGCCTTCTCTAACTGAAAAAGACAGAAAAAATATTCTTTTTGCCATTGAAAATAATCTTGATTTTATAGCGCATTCATTTGTTCGAAACAAACACGATTTGCTTGATATTCAGAAAATTCTGGATGAACATAATAGTCCAATAAAAATTATTTCGAAGATTGAAAATCAGGAAGGTGTTGATAATATAGATGAAATTCTGGAATATACTTACGGTGTTATGATTGCCCGTGGCGATTTGGGAATTGAAGTAGCACAGGAAAAAATACCGGGCATTCAGCGCCGGTTGATCCGTAAATGTGTTATGGCACGTAAACCAGTAATCGTGGCAACACAAATGCTTCACACAATGATTAAAAATCCACGCCCTACACGTGCGGAAATTACCGATATTGCGAATGCCATTTATTATCGCACTGATGCTCTGATGCTTAGCGGCGAAACGGCTTATGGAAAATATCCGGTCGAAGCGGTTCGGACTATGGCAAAAGTGGCAGAAGAAGCAGAAAAAACCAAAATGATTGAAAATGATATTCCGGTGAATATCGAAACAAACGATATCACTTCATTTTTGGCAAATGCAGCTAACGAAGCAAGTATTAAACTTGGGACAAAAGCCATGATTACAGATACTTATACAGGCAAAACGGCACTGAACTTATCGGCATATCGTAGTACAAATCCAATTTTAGCTTTGTGTTATCATGAACGTTCAACCCGTCAATTAGCATTGTCATACGGCGTTTTTCCAATTTACCAGGAAGAAAAAGGAAATACTCAAAAATATTTCATCGCAGGATTGATGCAATTTATTAAACTGGGAATGCTTCAACCAGAAGATTTTGTAAGTTATTTAAGTGGCAGCTTTGGATCTGGTTTTGGTACCTCTTTTTTAGAAGTAAATAGAGTTGATAAAATTTTGGAATCACGCGAAAAATATTTGTTACCAAATTTTTAAACTGATTCTTTCAAAGACGTTTTTAATGCCTTTGGTTTTCTTAATAAACTTTACAGATAGAAAATTAAACTTTTACAAGTTTAATTTTCTATGTGTTGACACTTTTCTCTCTCACTTTCTATTAAAATATTGTATGAAAAAGATTGTAGGTATTATTTGTTTTTATTTTTTCACTTTATCACTTTTTGCAGTCACTGGGATTAAAGGTACCATTGTGGATGCCGGAGATCAGTCTCCACTCGACTATGTAAATGTTGCGCTATTCAAGCAAGGCGTAAAAAAACCAGTAACGGGAGTAGTTACCGACACAAACGGGACATTTTTTATTCCTACGGTTGAAAATGGCAACTATACTTTGCAGATAAGTTATGTCGGTTATGCAACTATTAATCAATCAATTGCTATAGTGGGTAAACCTATCAATATCGGCACAATCAAGTTGGAAGAAGATAGCAAAAAATTAGGAGAAGTTGAAGTGGTCGGTCAAGGTTCGCAAATGCACTTTGATATCGATAAAAAAGTATTTTCTGTCGATCAAAATATTGCTGCTGCGGGAGGTTCTGCTTCGGATGTTTTGAAAAATATTCCTTCAGTAACGGTTGATAATCAAGGGAATGTTTCACTTCGTAAAGATGGGAACGTGGAGGTTTGGATAAATGGAAAAGCGTCAGGCTTAACTGCCGATAACCGAGCGCAAGTGCTTCAACAAATGCCTGCCGAAAGCATAGAATCCATTGAAATCATAACAAATCCTTCAGCAAAATATAGTCCGGAAGGTTCAGCCGGAATCATTAATATTGTAATGAAACAACAACATAAAGCCGGTTATTACGGCAGTGTTTCAGCCGGTGGAACTTATCCAGACGGTGGAAAATTGGGTGAGAATTTAGGAGCCAGCATTAATTACAGCAGTAGCAAAGTGGATGCATACCTCAATTTGGGTTACCGTGCCATGTCATTTCAAGGTGGTGGTAAAACAAACCGGTACAATTATATTGGAAAAGATACAACTTTGTTGAATCAAAGCTATTCTTCATTAATGGCTTTCTCCGGATTATTTCTGCGTGCCGGATTTGATTATCATTTGGATACAAAAAATACATTAAGTCTTTCTGGATTTGGAATGGCTGGAAGCGGCATTCAAAATTCTAGTACACATAATTTGCTTTCGGAAAATCTGTATAATAATTCTACAATTTTGAGAAACTACATTCAGGATAACACAGGAACCGGAAATCGTCAAAGTTTGAATCTTAATTTTGATTACCGACACAATTTCGATAAAAAAGGAACATTCTTAACAGGAGCTGCCTCTTATTCTTCACATAATCGTGGTGGAAATACAATTTATGCTCAAGCTGATTCAATTACGAATGCAAAATCAAATATAACTCAAATTGCTGACAGCAAGAATACTGAATGGGATTTCAAGTTGGATTATACCAATAAATTGAGCGAAACCAGCAAGTTGGAAGCCGGCTGGGAAAGTACGTTGAGTAACAGGTTGAGTACTTCATCCGGGGTTGACAATTTACATTTATTGTATATTCCAAATTCTTTGATTAGCCATCCAACTGATATTCCTTCTTATTATGATAACTTCAATTACAACGAACAGATTCATGCCGGTTATCTGACTTACGGAAATAAAATTGATAAGCTTACTTTTCAACTCGGTTTACGTGGTGAATTATTTATGAAAGAATCCACCAATACCACAAAAATTGGAAATTCCCAAACCGATACAATTCAGATAATTCCACAAAAAACATTTTTCCATATTTTCCCGAGTTTTTATTTGTCTTATAGTTTGCCAAACGACGCCGAGTTGCAATTTAATTACAGTAACCGTGTAAATCGACCTCGCGGGAACCAAATTAATCCGTACAAGAACTTCGCCGATTCTACTAATATTACGTATGGAAATCCCGATTTGGCACCCCAATATTCATCTTCGTTGGAGTTGAACTACATTAAAACCTGGGAAGCTCAAACACTATCTGCCTCATTATATTATCATAACACGGATAATGTAATTGAAAATGTGCGATTTCTTCACAACGGTATGATGGAAAATACATTTTTGAATATTGCCAAATCGCAAAATACCGGTTTGGAACTTATTGCAAAAAACCGATTGTTTAAAATCCTCAGCCTTACTTCTACTTTAAATATGTATTACAGCAAATTAGATTCAGCTACTTATGTAAATCCTTATAATCCAGCAATAACAACACCTATTCCGGGTCAAAGCAATTTTTCATGGAGTGCAAATATCATGGCTAACTTTATGCTCAGCAAAACGTTCTCCGGACAAATTACTGCCGAATACGAATCGCCTGAGTTAATTGCTCAAGGAACAGAAAATGCAAAATACTCGGTTGATTTTGGAATTCGTCAAACATTTATGGATCGCAAATTGAGTGTCAGCTTAAATGTAAGAGATTTGTTGAATTCAGATCGTCACAATCAAACAACTTCCGGAAGCGGTTTTACTCAAAATTCCTCTTCTTATTTCCATGGCAGGATGATTGGTTTATCTGTAAGTTACAATTTTGGTAATATGAAACCAAAACCAGCCGATATGAAAAAACAAGGAACTGTACCAGATTTGAATATGGAAGGTGGTGATTAATATTGTCTATTAATTTAAAAATCCCCTCAGTTAAAGCAAATTTTAGTTCTGCTTTTTCGTGCTATATCTGTGGGGTTTTTCTAAATTCTTCTTCTGAACTCGGCACAGACTAAAGCTGTAGCAACACTTACGTTTAAGGATTCAGCAGTGGAATTACCGAGAGGATAACTAGGTATCAACAATCGTTCGGTAACGAGTTTTTCTATTTCGTCTGAAATGCCGTTTCCTTCGTTTCCCATAATAATAATTCCTTGCTGAGTCAGGGTTTTGGAGTAAATATTTTCACCATTCATAAAAGTACCGTAAATGGATAATTCAGATGGACAACTTTGAAGAAATTCAGCTAAATTAACTGTATGCACACGAACTCTCGCCAACGCCCCCATGCTGGCTTGAACGGTTTTTGGATTAAACGCATCGGCTGAATGTTCCGAGCAAAAAATATCGGAAATGCCAAACCAGTCGGCAATGCGAATGATTGTTCCCAGATTTCCCGGATCCTGCACATCGTCCAAAGCTAAACTTAATTTATTTCTTAATTCTTGTGTATTCCAATTATAGACAGGCTTTTCAAAAACTGCCAATACCCCTTGCGGTGTTTTTTGATTTGATATTTTGGTGAATTCTTCAGCTTTAACTTCAATTATTTCATTGGTTTTGAAATAAGGATGTTCATTCAACCAATCGACAGTTGCAACCAACAAAGAACAACAAAAAGCCTGAGCTAAATCGAGCACCAGTTTGGTTCCTTCTGCAACAAAAAATCCGGTTTTGTCACGAAATTTCTTTTGCGAAAGATTGTTAATCAGTTTTATTTTGTTTTTGGGAATCATGGTTTTAAGTTTAATTCAAATTAAAACTCAAAGAGAATGCAGCACCTATTAGAATTTAAAAACTCGTTCTTTCAAAACTCTTTTAAGTACTTTGCTCGCTAAAAGGTTTTGTAAAATGATAAAAATTTAATGACACAAAGCTAACAAAGAAAACTTTAAAAAGCTATATTTGCAAAATATTTTTTATTCTTTTTTGAGTGTTGGTATGAAGTTGCGTGTTTTGATTCGTTTTATTGTAGTCGTTTTGCTGTTTTCGGCATGCAATACTACTAAATTTGTGCCCGATGGAGAGTATTTATTGAATAAAGTAAGCATAAAAACCGACAACAAAGATATTAAACGAGACGACTTAAAAGAATATTTAAGACAGACACCAAATGCTGCTGTTTTTGGGGTTTTCCGCATGCAATTGGGATTATATAATTGGGCTCCTAAAGATACTACAAAATGGCTGAGTAAAGGCCTGAGTAAAACTTTAAAAAAAATTGGTGATCCTCCGGTGATTTATAATTCCGCACTTACTTCGCTCACTGTTCAACAACTTCAACGTTTGTTTGAAAACAAAGGTTATATTAACGCCAAAGTGCAAAGTAACGTAACCACTAAAGACAAAAAAGCCGCAGTAGAATATGTTATAATTTCAAATGTTCCATACAGATTACACGATTATAAGATTGATTTAAAAAATGATTTGCTGACAGAAATAGCATCGGATACTTCAAAATCGTTGATTAGACCCAATATGTTGTTTGATACCGATATTTTTAATGCTGAACGTGAACGCATTAGTACTCGGTTTCGTCATCAGGGTTATTACAACTTTAATAAGGAATTCCTGAATTATACGGCTGATAGTTCATTGAATTCGCATCAGGTGAATGTCACACTTGAATTGCGTGATTATATCAAACGTTCTTACGATTCTATTAGCAAAGTTATTTTCAAGCAATTCAGCATTCGAAAGGTTATTTTTTATACTAATAATGATGCAAATATTACTACTGATTTGGCAAATAAAGTTGAATTAGATACCATTCAGTTTCAGGATTTTATATTGGTTACACCTAAAAACCGTATTTTAAAACTCGGTGCATTAGTACAAAACACATATATCAATCCAAAATCCTTGTACAGTGATGATGCAGTGGAAAAAACCTATTCTGCACTTAATTCTTTAGGACCAATAAAATACGTCAACATATCGTTCAAAGAAACTGAAAATAATCTTTTGGATTGTTATATTATTATCAACCCTTCAAAGACAATTTCACTGTCGACAGAACTGGAAGGCACTTACACCGGCGGTTATTGGGGAGTTGCCGGAAATGTCAACTATGTTGATCGAAACAGATTTAAAGGAGCAGAAAGCTTATCATTGTTAGCTCGAGGTGCTTTTGAATGGCAAGATGGTGTGTTGGCTCAAGAGTATGGCGGACTTGTAGGGCTGAAATTTCCCAGATTTATGCTGCCATTCGGAAGTTATAATTTCAAAAGAAATATTCATGCAAATACTGAATTTACTGGTGCATTCAGTTATCAGTTCCGCCCGAAAGAATTTACCACAACCAATGTGGGTGCGGGTATTAATTATTCGTGGAATCGAAAACAATATCGACATAGCTTTCAATTGTTTGATTTAAGCTATGTACAATTTCATGTTGAACCTGCTTTCCGCGACAGTTTTTTAAATCCGAAAAAACCGATATTTAACCCGTATAACTATCAGGATCACTTTATTATGCGCATGGGTTATGCCGGTTCATATACAACCTTTAGTGCAAATCGTCCTTTGCAAAATTATTCAATTGCCCGTTATTCAATTGAAACTTCAGGAAATTTATTAAACGCTTTGAGTCACCTGACAGGAGGTGTTCCGGATTCAACAGGTGCATATCAGCTTTTTAAGATCCGTTATTCACAATATGTCAAAGGAGAATTTGTAATAACACATCATCAGATTTATGACCAAAACAATCGCTTTGTGTATCATTTAGATGTCGGAGTTGGTGTTCCGTATGGCAATGGAGATGTAATTCCGTTCGAAAGGCGATTTTACAGCGGTGGGGCAAACAGCGTAAGAGGTTGGAGCGAAAGCACATTAGGTCCTGGAGTTTATAATAGAATCAAAGGCTTGCCAAGAGATTTTAATCAGGTAGGTGATATAAAACTGGATATGAATATGGAATATCGCACTAAATTGTTTTGGCTGATGGAAGGTGCATTTTTTTTAGATGCCGGAAATATCTGGACTATAAAAGATTACAGCACGCAACAAGGTGGCCCTTTCAAATTTGACACGTTTATGAATCAGATTGCCATAGCTTACGGATTGGGAATTCGTTTCGATTTTTCGTTCTTTATTGCGCGTGTCGATTTAGGCGTAAAATTATTCAATCCTGTGTTGAGTCGCCGTGAACAATGGCGGGTAAGTCCAAATCTGAACGATGATTTTGCTTTGCATTTTGCAATTGGGTATCCATTCTGATTCATTCAAAATTATTTTTTGTTCAGCTTCTTTGCATCTGTCTTTGCCTTTGCCTCCGTCTTTCTTTCTCCCAACAAATCATAGGTCATTCTGTGATAAGGTGTTGTACCGTTTGTTCTAATGCCTGCTCGATGTTTCAGAGTTGGATATGCTTTGTTTTTATTCCAGTCGTACACTGGAAATTCGACATGTAATTGTTGCATAAGTTCATCTCTATGTGTTTTGGCAAGTACCGAAGCTGCAGCAATGGAAAGATATTTGCAGTCACCTTTTACAATGGTTTGATGATGAATATCCGAATATGGTTTGAATTTATTACCATCTACTATGATAAATTCAGGACGGATGGAAAGTTTATCAATCGCCCTGTGCATCGCCCTTATGGATGCATTCAGAATATTAATTTCATCGATTTCATTATTATCAACTTCAGCCACCGCCCATGCTAATGCTTCTTTTTCAATTATCGGACGAAGGATATCTCGCTCTTTTTCGGTCAGTTGTTTGGAATCGTTGAGTAAAGGGCAATAAAAATCAGCAGGCAAAATAACGGCAGCTGCTACAACCGGTCCAGCCAGACAACCACGACCGGCTTCGTCGCAACCACATTCGAATGTAAACTTTGAAAAGTTGCCTTTTAGCCCTGAAGTTTCTTGAAAAAGTTCAATTTCAGTATCGGTTGTTTTTGACTTTTTCCGCTTCATTGGTTGATTTAGGTTTGAAATCCAAAACTTTGCCGTTTTTTGTTTCTTCCCACAAAGTGGGTGCTAATTTCATTATCGGCTTGTAACCTATCGATTCGGCTTTAGTTTTGGCTTTAATAATCGGGAAACGACTATCCAACGCGTCAAACACATTTAATAAGACACTCACAATCAGGGCATATTTTAATGCAGCAAACAAACCTCCCAGAAATTTATTTAATCCGCCCAACGCAATGGAATCAAATATTTTGTCGAGTGTTTTGGCAAGCAAAAGCAGTACTATGGCAATGGAAATAAATAAAATAAGATAGGCTGTAGGTAGTGCAGTTTTTTCAGAAAAGTCAAATTTATTTATTAGGAATCCCGAAAGAGATGGAGCAAATATTTTTGCGCCAAAAATGCCTAACACAATGGCAGCCAGTGATGCCAGCTCTTTAATCAGTCCTTTAAACAATCCAAAAACAAAACCTAAGGCGATTGGAATTAAGATGATCAGGTCAAGAGTATTCATTTTTCAAAATTGATTGTTGCAAAGATAAACAAAAAGATGGAAATAACTATTTTTGAAAATCCTGTTTTGGTAGAATGTCTATATGACCTTAAAATTTTGATCAGGAGTTTTCTAAAAAAACAAAGTGCTATTGTCTTATTGTTTTGTTTTTGTGGATTTTAGGCGTATTTAAATCAGTATAAAAAAGAGCATTTTGATTATATAAATTATTAACAAAACATTTTGGCATAGAAATTGGTGATATCATTGCACAAAAAGAAATACTTCTGATTTTAAATCAGAAACAATAATATTCACCGCTAAAAATTTACGATTATGAAAACAAAAGTAGCAAGCCTGTTAGTGGTTATTTTAATTGCAACCACTCAATTTATGGCACAAGAAAGGATTACAGTTGAAGCTCAAAACAATGACATTAGCAACAATCTTGATTTAAAAGCTGTGGCTACTGCGTTTGGGGAATCAAAAAACATGGAAGAATTTGAACAGAAACTGAATGATTACGACAGTGGAATTTCAAACCTGGATTTGAATAATGACGGACAAGTAGATTATTTACGTGTAATTGAAAAGATGGAAAATGATGTTCATGTAGTTGTTATTCAAGCAGTTTTAGACAAAAATGCTTATCAGGATGTGGCATCAATTGTAGTTGAAAAAGATCAGAACAACAATCCTACCGTTCAGATTGTTGGCGATCCCTATCTTTACGGAGCCAATTATGTTATTGAACCGACTTATTCGTACACTCCTTCTATTTTTTCATTCTTTTGGGGATCAAATTATTATGGCTGGGATTCACCCTATTATTGGGGTTATTATCCAAGCTATTACAGATATCATAGTCCGATTGGTATTAATTTGTATTTGAGTAATATACGAAATCATATTAATTATAATGACAGCTACTATTACACACAAAACCATTTTGACAATTATGCCCAAAGAATTCATCAATCAATAAGTCGTAACGATTATGGCAACAGATATCCTGAACGTAATTTCAGCACTCGAAATGAAAATATTCGCAATAAACGTGATTTTGAGTTCAATCGGAATAGAGTAATTCAGAATAATCAAACCCGACAATCTTATCAAGGAAATTCTACCGGGACCAGACCGACCAGAACCTGGGACAATTCAAACGTACAAAGAAATTCTCAATAGAACGGTTTGAATCAACGTAATTCAAATCAAAGAACTTACACTACACCATCCGATTCAAGGAATTCGAATAGTACCCGAAATGGAAATACTTTTCAAAACAGAACAAACAATAATGAATCGGGTAATAGAAGTTGGCAAAATTCCGGAGGTTATCGGAATCAGAGCAATACAAATAATCAAAAATATACACCTCCAACAAATAACAGAAGCTCGGATGTAAATAATAATATTCAACGCAATAATACTTATCAACCACGCCCAAATACCGATAATGGTAACAGAAATTACAATTCTGTTAATCGCGGAAACACAAACACAAGAACTGCACCTATTGTAAATCAACCAAGTAGAACCGTTGAATCAAAACCTGCAGTGCAAAGACAATCTGAAAACACGCGTAGTAACGAACAGAGATCGGGAACTAAAACTGAAAGTCGTTCGTCAAACAATGAATCAAAGAGAAGATAATTAAGGTATAAATCTGCGATGTCTGTTTTGTTAACAATTAATCGCTGAGAAAATTCTCAGCGATTTTTTTTGTGAGAATAATTCAATAATCAAATGAATATTTCTTACTTTTGCAACAGTATTTTTCTAATTATTAATTGTTCATTATTAATCAATTATATGGCAATTCCAACTTCACGAGTAAATGTGCCCGCCAATATTTTTATCGACACTGAAAAATGTACCGGTTGTGGACTGTGTATAGATGTGTGCAAAGATTTTGGGTTAGAAATTGTCAATCACAAAGTTGTAAAATCCAACAAATCGATATTTGGTTGCGTGGGTTGTGGACATTGCATGATGGTTTGTCCAACCGGTGTGATTGCCATTGAAGGACGCACATTATCGCCGGTTCAATTATTCGATTTGCCCGATAAAAGCACTGTTCCAAGTTACGAAAGTTTGCTCTCCATGCTTCAACGTCGCCGTAGCATTCGCGAATTTAAAGATAAACCGGTAGAAAAAGAAAAAATTGACCAAATTCTGGAAGCTGCTCAAACAGCACCTATGGGCTTGCCGCCTTCGGATGTGTTGGTTGACAGTGAAAAAAGGTATTCTTGTTCCGTTTGTCCGGGCGTGGGAATGAGTTCGGCTTTGTGCAGACATTTCAGCGCATCCAAATCCATAATAGTGGAATAGCCCGAACGGCAAATAATTTTCTTTGTTCCAAGTAAAACCGCAGCTAATTCTGAGTCGGGAAGATGCGAAACCAAACTAATATTTCCGATTTTACTTTCTTTTTTTGTTGCTTGAGGTTGTCCACGAACGATAAGTGTTTTCTCAACACTGTTTTTATATTTCAAAATCAAATTATCCTCAAAAATCGTTCGTTGTGGTTCCACGCCCGAAATTACAGCCACCACTTCATAATCTGAATTCGGTATTGTATTTCCCATGCCCTGAAAACGGGAAAGCGTTCCGATAAACTTAGCAGATCGTGGCAAAGGATATTTGTGTGCCAAATCACCCGACAAACCACCGTTTTCTTCTCGGTCGGGAATCCAACATTCATCATATTGATTGATAAATGCTTTGTGAATGTGGTGAACAATCGGTTCCAAAAATTTCAGGTTTTCGGGCATTTTTACCATCAATTGGTGCATCATATAAATGGAATGAACCCGCTTATTCCACATCCCAAAGCGGTTATCGGAAATTACTTGGTCGAAATGCTCGGACTGCAGTAAATCTCTTAACCAAAAATGTTCTCTGATTATTCCACTCATAATATTCGGAAAATTGAATATCATAGCACCTACCTGCGATTTGCCTGCAGCATAATAAACCGAGTAGGAAGGAAATTCAATAAAACGAAGTGAAGGAAATTCCAGCCGCAAAAAAGCAAACGGAAAACCATCCGCCACCACCACCGGCTTATGACCTTCAGCCATCAGTCGTCGGATTATCGGCACACAGCGGGTGGCATGTCCTAATCCCCAGTTTAGTGGACAAACTAATATCTTCATAATTTGCTAATGTGCCAATATGCTAATTTGCCAAAAATGACGAGACGCATCAGGAAAACAAATTATTTCAAAATATTGGCACATTGGCATATTAAATAATTGGCACATTTATTTATCCTGCTACCGACACTTCAAATCCACGTTTTCTTGCTTTTTCGGCAATGGTGTTTAGTTCATCAACGTTTACTTTCTGGAGATTTTGAGTGGGTGCTTCGCGGTCGAGAGAGTACATCATCACTTGCTGCGGACGAATTTCTTCCAAAGCTTTGAGCCATGCTTCCACTTCTTCATCGGTAGTGTTGTCAATCGTTTCACCATTCACTTCTCCACGCAAAAACATGGTTTGGATAATCAGTCGACCTTCAAATTTCTTCAAATGCTCAATAAACCAAGCCACATTAATTTCTTTTCCAACAGGTTGATTCATCAACTGCATGGTGCGGTCGATAGCCGAGTCGAATTTCAGGATGTTGTTATCCACTTTATTCAGTGCACTGAGAACATGTGGTTTGTGGATACGCGTGGAGTTAGACAATACGCTGACTTTTGCCGTTGGGCAATATTGATTTCGCAATGCAATGGTGTCATCGATAATGCCTTCAAACTCGGCATGGAGTGTCGGTTCGCCGTTTCCTGCAAAGGTAATCACATCGGGAATTTGTCCTTCGGCAACCATTTCCTGCAATTTCGCTTCCAATGTTTCACGCACTTGCTCACGTGTAGGAATGGGCGAATCCTGCATGGTGGTATTGAAACCGCATTCACAATAAATGCAGTTGAACGAACATATTTTGGCATCAATCGGCAGCAGGTTTACACCCAGCGAAAGCCCCAGTCGGCGGCTGTGAATTGGTCCGAAAATAATTTGATCAAAGAGAATCATTGTTTTTTGTTGAATTGTGTAACTGTTGAATTGGCTGGTTGTTTACAATTTAATTATTATTCTTTCCCCCAGTTTCTTCGAAAGTTGTTTTTTTGTAACTTCCAGTTGGCTCATTTCCTGCATAATTTCATCCACCAGCGCATTATTTTTGTTATCATTTGCAGTTTTTAAATTGATGAGTTTTTGTTTGATCATTTCCAAAATCAGACTATTTTTAAATTCAAATACGACTCGTGGAACCAATTCCAGCAGCCTATCCGAATCTGCTTCAATTTTCTTAATCTTGGAATGAATGCGGCTCAGAGTGTATTTTTCCGAAATCAAATCAGCGGTTATATTGCTGATTTCGCTCTGTGAATGGTACAGAAAAAAATGTTCTACTGCAAAATTTTCCTGCTTATAATGATTTTTATATTCTTCCAACATCAACGAATGCAATGAATTATCGAATATGAGTTGATCTTTTTCCAGTTCTTCCAAAATATAGGCACCTACGGTTACAGGTTGTTGCTTTTCTTCATCGGCATAATACAGCACTGCATCGCCATATTTTATCAACACTTGTAAAATACTCCGTTCCTGGTCTTCAAATTTTGTTCCTGAAATGGCTCTTTTATTACTATTGTCAGCTTCATCAATCGGAGGCAAGTTGGTTGCTTCGGTTTGTCGGCGAACATCGTTTTTCTCCTGCTCGTTGTTTTTGAGTTTGTTTATCTCATAATAAAGCATTTGCTCATCCACGTTGAGCAAGGTGCTGCAGTCCTTCACGTATTCGCCACGAATGGCCGTGTTGGGAATAATAGCAATGCTTCGCACAATGTCCAGCACCAGTCCGGCACGTTTCACGGGATCGTTACCTGCATCTGCTAACAACAAATTGGTTTTGAAACGTATAAAGTCTGAAGAATTTTTCTGAACGTATTCAATAAAATCGGAAGCATTGTGTTTTCGGGCAAAGGAATCGGGATCGTCGCCATCGGGCAACAATAAAACTTTGATATTTAGTCCTTCTTCCAGCAATAAATCAATTCCACGAATGGATGCTTTGATACCTGCAGCGTCTCCATCATAAATCACCGTTACGTTTTCGGTGAAGCGGTGAATCAGTCGGATTTGTCCCGGTGTAAGTGAAGTTCCGGACGAAGCCACAACATTTTCAATACCGCTCTGGTGCATCGAAATTACATCGGTGTAACCTTCCACCAGAAAGCAGCGGTCTTGCTTCACGATGGCTTGCTTGGCAAAGTAGATGCCGTAAAGTTCGTTGCTCTTGTGGTAAATTTCCGATTCTGGCGAGTTGACGTACTTCGCCATCTTGTCGTCCTTCTTGAGAATACGACCACCGAATGCCACCACTTTACCGGAAAGCGAAAGCACTGGAAACATCACGCGACCACGGAAACGGTCAGTGAGATAATTGTTGTCGCCTTCGAGTGTAAGCCCCGTTTTCAGCAGATATTCTTTGTTATATCCCGCTTTGATAGCGGCTTGCGTAAAGGCATCACGCTGATCGAGACTGTAGCCGAGTTGGAATTTATCGATAATGTCGTCGCGGAAACCACGCTCGCGGAAATAGCTGAGACCGATAGATTTGCCGTCGATGTGATTGTGGAGCAAGTGCGTAAAATGTTTTTGTGCAAATTCGTTGACCAGCAACATACTTTCGCGGTCGTTACGCACCGCCATTTCTTCGGGCGAAAGTTCACGTTCCTGAACTTCAATATTGTATTTTTTGGCTAAATATTTCAGCGCTTCGTAGTACGAAATCTGTTCGTGCTCCATGATAAAATGCACGGAGTTACCACCCTTTCCGCAGCCGAAACATTTGAAAATACCTTTGGCAGGCGAAACGGTAAAAGAAGGTGTTTTCTCGTTATGAAATGGACACAGACCCAACAGATTCACCCCGCGTTTCTTCAGGGTAACGTAATCCGACACCACATCTTGTATCTGTGCGGCTTCGGTAATGCGGTCTATGGTGGCTTGGTCGATCATTTTTGTATGCAAAAAACAGGATACAAAACTACTGATTTTATTCTACAAATCTGTCAGTAGATAATTAAAAAATTGGGGCAGTTCTTTTTGAAATCCAATTTTCTTACTACGAAGGGGTTACTTAGATTCACCCAGAGAATAAATGAAGCACCCTCATTCCTAAGATACGAAAATTAAAAACCACCCCCTCTTTTCTTTATTTTCTTCTAAAAAAAGCGTATCTTTGCGCTCTATTATTGGTCAATAGCCAATTTTCCTTTTATGTTAAAGCAACAATTACAACTTAAGTTACAACAAAAACTATCACCTGCACAAATTCAGGTTATCAAAATGCTCGAAGTGCCTACTTTGGAGCTGGAAGAACGTATTCGTCAGGAATTGGAGGAAAATCCGGCTTTGGAAGAAGGTGCTGAAGCGGATAGCGAAACGGATGAGTTGGATGAGTTGAGTTTGGATGATGGCGGAAACAACGATGACATTGATTTTGATGAATACATAGCCGACGATGATATCCCCGATTATAAACTTAAAGCTAACAACACGTCCAAAGAAGATAAACACGAAGATATTCCGTTTTCGGTGGGAATGACTTTTCACGAATTTCTGGTTGATCAGGTCGGTTTGTTGCAATTATCGGAAAAAGACAGGCTGCTGACTGAATATGTGATTGGCAATATCGATGATGAAGGTTACCTCCGCCGCACACCCGAAGCCATGGTTGATGATATTGTTTTTCAGTCGGGTGTACAAACCACCGACGAAGAAATGCGCCGCATCATTAACCTTGTGCGTCAGTTCGATCCGACCGGCGTGGGCGCTTCTTGCCTTCAGGAATGCCTCTTGCTTCAGCTCGAACGGAAAGATCAAACCGTTTCGGTGAAACTCGCCAAACGACTGTTAGCGGAATATTTCGAAGAATTTTCGAAGAAACATTACGATAAAATCCTTCGCGGATTGGACATGGACGATGCCATGCTGAAAAAAGTGATGAACGAAATCATTCACTTGAATCCGAAACCCGGAAATGCCTGGAGTGGAAATATTCTGGAAAAATCGATGGCGACCATTGTTCCCGATTTCATTTTGGAAAATGATGAAAATCAGCTGACCGTTTCGTTAAATAATAGCAATGTGCCTGAACTTCGGGTGAACAGCACCTACAACGAAATGTTTCAGGATTACGCCGGAAACAAACAAAACCAAAGCAAGGAAATGAAAGATGCGGTGATGTTCGTTAAACAAAAGATTGATTCCGCACGTTGGTTTATTGATGCTATCAAACAGCGGCAACAAACTTTGCTAACTACCATGATGGCGATTGTGGATTTTCAGCGTGAATTCTTTATCGAAGGCGATGATACCTATCTGAAACCGATGATTCTGAAAGACATTGCCGACCGCACAGGATACGATATTTCCACCATTTCGAGGGTGAGCAACAGCAAATATATTCAAACTGAATTCGGTATTTTTCCGGTGAAATACTTCTTTTCGGAATCGATGACAAACGATGTTGGCGAAGAAGTATCGACTCGCGAAATAAAACAGATATTAATTCAATGTATTGAAAACGAAGATAAAAATAAACCAATAACTGACGAAACATTGGCTGCTGTCCTCAAAACAAAAGGATACATTATTGCCCGCCGTACCGTTGCCAAATACCGCGAACAACTGAATATTCCGGTGGCAAGAATGCGAAGAGAAATATAAAAACCGTTTGAAGAGTTTCATGTTCCGTGTTTCGTGTTTGCGGTTGAATTGTAAATAGTAAAACTTGTCCGACTTTTGGCGGATGAATAAATTGTAAATTCTTTTAGATGAAGACTTTCTATAACATAATTTCGCTGGTTTTTCAACCGTTGTTGATGCCAACTTATGCCATACTACTGCTTATGAACATGGACATTTTTTCGCCCATGCCATTGTTTTGGCGCTGGATTGCAATTATCGGAACACTTATATTTACAGGAATACTTCCGGCTCTACCAATATGGCTGATGATGAAAAGAGGAGAAGTTCACGATTTGTTCATTTCGAAAAAAGAAGAACGAACTATGCCGTATCTTTTCTCATTTTTGGCGTATGTTTTCTGGTCGATGTTTATGTGGCGCACAATGCAATTTCCTATGTTCATTGTCGCAATGGGAATGGGTTCGGCAGCTTCTGTTTTTATCATTTTGTTCATTAATCTGAAATGGAAAATCAGTGCTCATGCAGCCGGAATTGGCGGTCTGACCGGTTCAATTTTTGGAGTTTGTTACCGAACTGCTATAAATCCGGTCTGGTTATTTGTTCTGATTTTGACTTTTTCAGCTTTAGTTGCTTTGTCGCGCATCGAACTGAAAGCCCACACGCCGGGACAGGTGCTTGCAGGATTTGTAATAGGTTTTGCAATGGTTTTTACACCTTGTTTTTTCTTTTAATAACTAACAAATAATCAACTCACCAAATAAACAACAAAAAATGATAACAATAGACCAACTGAAAGATGTGTTGGAACGCGAGTCTGCGTTGAGGAGGTATCTTTGACGTCGATACGAAATTAATCCAAATAGAAGAAGAAGAGTTGCGCACACAAGTTCCCGATTTCTGGAATGATGCTAAAGCTGCCGAAGTTCAGATGCGCAAAGTAAAAGAATTAAAAAACTGGGTAGTTGGCTACAATGAAGTGAAAACGGCTGCCGATGAACTCCGGTTATTTTTCGATTTTTACAAGGAAGATGCTGTAACCGAAGAAGAAGTGGACGAAGCGTATCGCCATGCATTGGAACTGGTTGAAACGCTCGAAATGAAAAATATGCTTTCGCACGAAGAAGATAAACTGGGTGCAGTGATCAAAATTGTGGGTGGAGCCGGTGGAACCGAAGCGCAGGATTGGGCAGAAATGCTATTCCGCATGTACCAACGTTGGAGCGAACGTCAGGGCTACAAATGCGAAATCACCAACTTGCAGGAGGGTGATGAAGCCGGAATCAAAACCGTAACCATGCAAATTGAAGGCGAAATGGCTTACGGTTACCTGAAAAGCGAAAACGGTGTGCATCGCCTTGTCCGCGTATCACCTTTCAATGCTCAGGGCAAACGCATGACCTCATTTACATCGGTTTATGTAGTTCCGTTGGTAGATGATACTATTGAAATTGAAATCAATCCGGCAAACCTGACTTGGGATACTTTCCGGTCGAGTGGAGCAGGTGGGCAGAATGTAAATAAGGTGGAAACCGGCGTTCGCTGTCATTACAAATTCAAAAATCCGGTAACAAACCTCATGGACGAAATTGTGATTGAAAATACCGAAAGCCGCTCACAGTTTGGGAATAAAGACAACGCTATACGCTTATTGAAATCGCAACTGTACGAACTGGAACTCGAAAAACGTCGTGCTGAAACAGCCAAAGTGGAAGCCGGCAAAAAGAAAATCGAGTGGGGTTCGCAAATTCGCAGTTACGTGTTTGACGACCGACGTGTAAAAGACCACCGTACTAATTATCAAACTTCAAACGTGCAAGGCGTGATGGATGGCGATATCGACGCGTTTATCAAAGCGTATTTGATGGAGTTTCCCGATTGACAACCCTATTATCTCCCTTAAAGAAGAATTTATAAAACATATTTCTGTCAAATTATTAGTTGAAAATACGTTTTGTCAATTATTCAAACACAACTTAAATATTTGTGTTTTACAACATTATTCTTTGACACATAAAATAGCAGTTTATCTACTATATTTGCATTGAAAATCAACAAAAAAAAATTAAAATATGACAGTTCCAGAATTAAAATTAGCTTTTGAATCTGCATACGGCAAAGCCGCAGGTGCAGTGTATTTCTCTCCGGGTCGTGTAA
>Ga0209746_1000138_pt1 | contig 37919 bp, 38 predicted proteins | sample BarGraNGADG00211_3_FD_184496 | JGI IMG/M metagenome (GOLD analysis project Ga0209746, IMG submission 184496) | Arctic peat soil microbial communities from Barrow, Alaska - Barrow Graham LP Ref core NGADG0011-211 (SPAdes) (version 2) | ecosystem: Environmental > Terrestrial > Soil > Wetlands >... | reverse complement strand
TGCTCAGGCAGAGCGGCGGCCGCGCGCCGATCGACGCCGCTGCGGCCGCCGTTATCCTGACGAGTTTTCTGGAAGCGCGGCGCGCTGGCAACCCACAGTCAGAAATCAGCCATCCGTGAGGAAGATCCGGTGAAGTACCTTCAGGTTGCAACCAATATCCTCCTGCGCTTACTGTTGTTCCTGGTGCCCATCGTGGCCCTGCTCGTGCTTGCCTTTGGCGCAGGGAGCTTCGTTTCCGCTCAGTTACAGGATGTGCCCAAACCTCCCAAGGTGGCCTTGATTGGCGCAGGCGCCGACCAGCCGCTGGACCTCAGCCCGACGGCGATCGAAACCCGCCTGCTTGGGGTTTACCTGCGTCTCCAGTCCAGCCAGATCGACCGCACGGCCGGGAGCGACACGACGCGCGAATCCTTCGCCATTGCCGACGGTGAGACGGCGGCTTCCGTTAGCCAGCGGCTGCAAGACATGGGCATGATCCAGGATGCCAACTTGTTTCGGACCTACATGCGCTATTACGGGTTCGATCATAAGTTGGCTGCCGGCGACTTTCAGCTATCGCGCGACATGAGCATCCCACAGATTGCCCAGGCCCTGCAACAGGCGCACTTCGAAGAGATCGCCGTGACCATCCCCGAAGGGATGCGCGCGGAGGAAATCGCCGACCTGCTGAACGTCAAGGGCGTGATGGACGGCGAGTCGTTCTTGTCGCTGGTCCACGGTGGCACTGCCTCGGCGCAGGCTTTGGGCGATTATCCCTGGTTGCCGGAGGGCCTCAGCACGCTCGAAGGCTACCTGTTCCCGGATACGTACCGCTTGCCCTCCAAGGCCAGTCCGGCAGACCTGATCCGGCGCATGCTCGACAATTTCGGACAGCGCGTCACCCCGCAAATGTTGGCGTCCGCCGCGCAGAGCGGGCGCAGTCTGGCACAGATCATGACGATGGCCTCCATTGTGGAACGCGAGGCCGTGCGCGCCGACGAGCGGCCGCTGATTGCCAGCGTCTACTGGAATCGCGTCAGCGGGGCCTGCAGCAAGGACACTGGCGGCGCCTATCTGCAGGCCGATCCGACCGTGCAGTATGCGAACGGCCGGCCGGGCGAGTGGTGGTGGAAGCCACCGTCAGTCGAGGCCTACAAAGCCGTCATCTCGGCCTATAATACCTACTTGCACCCGGGTTTGCCGCCCAGCCCAATCGCCAATCCGGGCCTGTCGGCCATCCAGTCCGCCATTCAGCCCGCCGATACCAAATATTGCTTCTTCCTGGCCGTCAACGAGAACTCGCACGTCTTTGCCGTGACCCTGGCCGAGCACGAGGCGAATATCGCCCGCTACCAAAAATGAGGCGTGATGTGCGCCGGGAAAGCGTTCTGCAGCTGGGGTTCTGCCTTCTCCTGCTCTCCTCCTGCACCCTGCCGGGCAGCGCTGTGCCCGTGGTCAAGATCGGGCTGATCGCGCCCTTTGAGGGCCTGGGCCGGCCGTTGGGCTATCAGTTGTTGCCGGCGGTGAAAATCGCCCTGGAAGATGCCAACGCAACCGGCGAGCTCGGCCGTTACAGGATCGCCCTGGTCGCTTTGAACGACGATCTGGACCCGGCCACGGCCGCCAGGCAGGCCCAGGCTCTGGCGGCGGATGATAGCTTACTGGGAGCGCTCGGGCCGTGGACTTCTGAGACGGCAGCCGCGGCTGCCCAGGCTTTCGGCGAGGCCGGGCTGCCGGCCCTGGTTGGCGCGCCCCTGGCCGATGCGCCCCGGGCTGGCGCGCCCTTGGCCAACGCGCCCTTGGCGCCCGTCCCCATCCCTGGCGCGCAGGCAGTCTTCTCACTTTGCCCCTCGTTCTCGGACATCGCCGCCCAACTACTGCAGAAGGCCGGCCAGCTCGGCCCGGGACGCGTTGCGACGGCCGGCCCGCCTGGCGAGTTACTGCGCGCTCTGGCGGTCCTCCTTCCGCCGCCTGCAGACGCAGCTTCGCCTGGGGCTGTCCGCGTCGTGCTTTACTCTGGGGGAGCGGCCGCGGCCGCCGAGGAACTGGCGCGCCGGCAGGCGTCGGGTGGGCAGAGCGTTTTACTGGGGGGACCGGACCTCGCGCAACCCTGGTTGGCCGGTCTGGCGGGCCAGGCGGCCGAGGGCACGTGGGCACTGGCGTGCTCGACTGAGCCTGGTGGGCGTGCGCCCGGGCTGCCGGCCGGCGTTGCGGCCCGCTTTGCGGCTCGCTACCAGGCGCAGGCCGGCGCCCCCCCGGGCGCGCAGGCCATGCTGGCCTATTGGGGCGCGCGCCGGCTTGTGGGAGCCCTGGCGGAAGATGTCCGGGCCCACGGGGGACCCAGCCGCGCCGGGATGGCCGCCGCTCTCGGCCGGGATGCCGGAGTACCGGGCCTTGTGTGGCTGCAGATCCAGGATGGAGGCTTCGTGCCGCGCTGATGCGTCAGCGAATGATATGGTGGATCAACGGCGGAGCGGCGACCGGTTCGTCTTCAACGCGGTAGGCGGCTGCCAGGCGGGCCAGGGCCGCTTGCGCCACCCCGTCGGTGCGGGCGTGCACCCATAATAATGTTTGCCCCGCAGCCACGTGGCCGCCCACTTTGCCCTCCGGCGCCAGCATCACTCCTACGGCTGGGTCCACCGGATCGCCCTTCTTCTCCCTGCCGCCGCCGAGGTCAACCACCGTCCTGCCGACCTCGCCCGCGTCAAGCCCGGCCACATACCCGGCACGCGGCGCTGCCAAGGGCCGGACCACCGGCGCTTGCGGCAGTTTGCGCGGATCGTCTACGAACGCCACGTCTCCGCCTTGCGCGCCCACAAACTGGCGGAACTTGGCCCAGGCTGAACCGTCGACCAGCGTGCCGGCGGCTTTCGCCCGGCCCGCGGCGGGGCTTTCCGCCGCACCGGCGATCAGCAGCATCTCCCCGGCGACGTCTACGCAGTGCTGCCGGAAGTCATCCGGCCCGCGCCCGTGCAAGGTCTCGATCGCCTCGCTTACTTCGAGCGCATTGCCCACCGCCAGTCCGAGCGGCTGGTTCATGTCGCCGATCAGCGCCGCCATGCGACGCCCCAGCCCGCGCCCGATCTTGACCATCAGCTCGGCCAGCTCGATGGCTTCGGCGTCCGTATGCATGAACGCGCCTTCGCCCACCTTCACGTCGAGCACGATGGCATCCGCTCCGGCCGCGATCTTCTTGGACATGATGGAGCTCGCGATCAAGGGCAGCGAGGGTACGGTGCCGGTCACGTCGCGCAACGCGTACAGTTTGCCGTCGGCGGGCGCCAGCTCCTGGGTCTGTCCGGCGATGACCAGCCCGACCTCGCGCAACTGTTTCTTGAATTGCTCGATTTTCAGCATCACGTTCAGGCCGGGTATGGATTCGAGCTTGTCCAAGGTGCCACCCGAGAACGAGAGGCCGCGCCCCGACATTTTTCCCACCGGCACGCCCAGGCCGGCCACTACCGGACCGATGACCAGCGTCGTTTTGTCGCCGACGCCGCCGGAAGAGTGCTTGTCGAGGATGAACGGCGCGACATCGTGCAGATCGAGCGTCTCCCCCGAAAAAGCCATTGCTTCAGTCAGGCGCATGGTCTCAGCCGGCGTCATGCCACGGAAGTACACGGCCATCAGCCAGGCAGCCGCCTGGTAGTCCGGCACCTCGCCGGCCACGTAACCGCCGATGAAATGTTCTATCTCGCCTTGCGACAGTTCGCCACCGTCGCGCTTCTTGATAATGATGTCGCAGATGCTCATTGGGCTGACTCGATTTCGGATTGCGAGTGTTACGGGTTGGATTCACGATCTGACTGCCGGCACGCGTTATTATAGCACAGGGTTTGTGGTTGACGATTTGACGACAGCCCTTGACGCGGCCGGGGCGTTACGTTACCATAGGAGCGCGCTGCCGGAGCGCGGCGCAGGAACGCAGCGCTTCATGAGTTGCGCCAGATCCGTTGAACGGAGACCAGGCTTTGACCGTTTTTTACTCCGCATCCGAACCCCAGACTCCACCACCCGAGCTAGTCGTCATCGGCGCCGGCCTGGCCGGTTCCGAAGCGGCCTGGCAGGCAGCTCAGCAGGGCCTGCGGGTGACACTCTACGAAATGCGTCCCACGCGCTCGACCCCGGCTCACGAGACCGGCCAGATGGCCGAGCTGGTCTGCTCGAACAGCCTGGGCTCTAACGCGCCGGATCGCGCGCTCGGCATATTGAAGAATGAATTGCGGCGGCTGCGCTCGCTGATCATCGCTTGCGCCGACGCCAACGCCCTGCCTGCCGGCGATGCGCTGGCCGTCGGTCGGGATGCCTTCAGCCGGGCAGTCACTGAAGCCATCACAACCCACCCTAACATCACGGTGCGCCGCGAGGAAATCAGCGCCATCCCAGCCGGGCTGCCCGTTGTCGTGGCATCCGGCCCGCTGACGTCGCCCGCCCTGTCAGCGGCCATTCGCGATCTGGCCGGTCAGAACTACCTCTACTTTTTCGACGCGATGGCGCCGATCGTCGCCGCCGAAAGCATCAACCTGGACGTTGCCTTCCGAGCCAATCGCTGGCAGCGTCCGGCCCTTCCCGGCGATCTGGCCGGCGGACCGGCCGGCGGGCCGATCGAGCTGGCGGCGACTCAACCGTCCGGCGACTACATTAATTGTCCCATGTCGCGTGACGAGTACTACGCCTTCGTGGAGGCCGTCAACGCAGCCGAAAAGATCAAGGTGCACGAGTTCGAGCGGGACGACGAGGCGCGCCGCTACTTTGAGGGTTGCTTGCCCATCGAAGTGCTGGCCGCGCGTGAGCCGGACGCCCTGGCCTACGGGCCCATGCGCCCGGTGGGACTGCGTGATCCGCGCACCGGCCGGCGGCCCTGGGCGGTGGTCCAGCTTCGCCAGGATAATGTCGCCGGTACGCTCTACAATATCGTCGGTTTCCAGACGAACATCAAGTGGGGCGATCAGGAGCGGGTTCTGCGGATGATCCCCGGGCTGGAGGAGGCGGAGTTCGTGCGCTTCGGCCAGATGCACCGCAATACCTTCATCAACAGCCCCGTTCTGCTCCGTCCTACCCTGCAATGGCAGGCGCGTGACAACCTGTTCTTCGCCGGCCAGATCACGGGCACGGAGGGTTATGTCGGTTCCGCCGCCGGCGGCCTGTTGGCCGGCCTGAACGCGGTCCGGCTGGTCAGGGGCCTTGCGCCGGTGGCCTTGCCGTCCACCACAATGATGGGTGCGCTTTTCCATTACATCACGCATACCGCACCCGCCGACTTCCAACCCATGAAGGCCAACCTGGGGCTGCTTCCGCCGTTCGAGAATCCGCCGCGCGGGAAGCGCGAGCGCGCCTTGGCCTACGCACAGCGCGCTCAGGCCGACCTGGAAGCCGCCGTCAGCGCCTGGTAGTCGTTCTTCGGAACCGATCAATCGCTTTGCATAGCCGGTTCCCGGCCGGGAACGCTGCCCGGCCGGGAACCGGCTTTCCTGTAGCCTGTCTTTCTTTGATGACGATTCCGCTGGTGTGGTCAGAGAAAAGGACCGACTAAATTTGCCTATTGCATTAACGCCCAGATTGTGCTAGAATTACCATAATCAAAAACCGGCCCATTGTGGTCCCGGCCTCATATTCATTTCCCGGTGGGTCCTGCTCCACTCGCCGGGGCCAGCTACATAGGAGGGGTCTATGAAGCTATGGAAGCGCAGGCAGCGCCTGGTAACCCTGGCACTTGCTATGGCGCTGCTGGCTAGTCTGACCCTGGCCAGTGCCAGCGGTCTGGCTGTGGCGGAGCAGGAAATGCTGCAGAATGGTGATTTTGAGAGCGGCTTCACGTTCGTGCCGAATTGCGGGAATGTCGGCACGGGCTGGGGATGCTTCACCAACGGCGGCTCGATCAAGTATGGCTTCTACGACGACCAATGGGCTCCCGTAGTTGCTCAGGGCGTCCACGCCCAGTTGATCGAGCTGAACACCAAGGGCATCCCTAAGTCTGAGAGCGACCGGTTCGCCGGGATCTATCAGACGGTGAACCTGAACAAAGGCAGCAACTACCAGTTCAAGATCCAGGGGATGCTACGGGAAGACACGCCAGACTCCCGCGACGATCCCTGGCGCTACCGCGTCCAATGGGGCTATACCTCCGATGGCTCCACGGACTGGCAGGCGGTCACGAACTGGGCCGAATTCCCCTGGGATAATTACTATCCTCGTACCTCGCCCGGCGCCATGCAGAGCTTCAGCTCCAGCCTGGTTGCTCCCTCTGACAAGATCACCCTTTTCGTTCGTGTCTGGAAGAAGTGGGGCACGACCGAGAAGGAACTTGACGTCGACCTCGACGCGATCAGCCTTTGGGGTCCCAAGGTTGGCCATGTCGCGTGCCTGGCCGACGACTGCGCGAAGCCGCCTCAGCCGGCCTGTGATCAGTGGAACCCGTGTCCGCCCGTCAACCCGTGCAATGGTCCCTGCGAAAACAATACTGAGACCCCGCCGGTCCTTGCCTGCAGCGCCACTAACCTGGCCAAGAACGGCAACTTCGAGTGGGGCTTCAACACCTGGAACGGGTTTGGTGACGTCGGCAAGAACTGGAAGCCGTTCACGAACGGCGGCGCAGCCGGCTATGGCTTCTACAACGAAATGTGGGCGCCAGTGGTCCAGAGTCCTACCCACGGTCAGTTGATTGAGATCAACACCAAGGGCTTGATGGTAGGCGATCAGGACCGTTACGCAGGCATTTACCAGGTGATCACTGGACTCAAGCCAGGCGCCACCTATCAATTCTCGATGTGGGGCGAGTTGCGCGAGGATGCCGTGCATCCCGGCGATGACCCGTTCCGCTACCGGGTGCAATGGGGCTTCGCGTCCGGCAGCGGCAACGCCGGCTCGATCACCAACTGGACCGAGGTGCCCTGGAACGACATCTTCGTGCGCACGAGCCCCGGCCCGCTGTCGTCCTTCAGCACCCAGTTCGTGGCTCCGAGCAGCAGGGTTGTGTTGGGCATTCGCGGCTGGAAGAAGTGGGGCAACGGCGCGCGCGAGCTCGACATCAACCTCGACGACATCAGTCTGCAGCCGTGCTCGACTCAGCCACAGCAGGCGTTGCCTAGGCCTGAGCCCAAGCCATGTCCCGGCTTCGACGTGTGTCCGGAACCGAATCCGCAGTCTAACCCATGTCCCGGCTTCGACGTCTGCCCAGGGCCGACGCCTGAACCTGGCCCTGGAGAGTGCCTGACTTACATCATCCAGCCGGGTGACACGCTCGGCATGATCGCAGTCGCGCACCATACCACTGTGGCGGCGCTGGCTGCAGGCAACGGGATTGCCAACCCGAACCTGATCTATATCGGGCAGCAGATCGTCATCTGTCCTCCCAGGTAGTCCTGGGCGGCAGTTGCGCCTGGCGCTGAACATCTTACGGGGGAGGTTGTAGCCGCATACCGGCTTCAGCCTCCCCCGTGCGCCGCTCGCCAGTCGACCTCGCTTCATCCACGATCATCATAAGAGGAGCTTGAATGATAGGCAAGGCATCTCGATGGTTCGCGCACGCTGTTGCGCTCGTTGCCCTGCTGACCATGTTGGTCAGTACCCTGTCGCCGCTCGCACCTGTCGCGGCCGCCGGCCCCGGCGCGCCGAGGGCCGTCCGCAGCGGGTATCGATCGGACCAGGGGACTACAGGGAATCCTCCTGGCTGCCTGACTGTCAGGGAGATCGTGACCAGTGGCGCCGGCGCGCCGGCTAACCTGGCCGGGGGCTGGACCATTGCCTTGTCGGGTCCAGCGAGCCCCGAAACACAGACCGACGACAGCGGGGTCGCCCAATTCTTCGGACTGGCTGCCGGGACCTATACGGTCACCTAGGTGGTCTCCTACACCTTCAAGGCCCTGACTCCGCCCGCGGTCCAGGTGCAGGTGAAACCATCGCTAACCGGCAAGGACTGCGCGTCGGTCGAGTTCAAGAGTGAGAAAGCGCTGACGAGTTGCATCGACGGGATGGGATGGGACGATGGAGGCCGGCCTCTGGCGGGATGGAGCATCTACGCGCAGCCGGCGGACGGCAGCGGCCCGACCTTCATAACCTTGACCGGAGAGGACGGGGCTTTCTATTTCCCCAATCTGACGGTCGGGACGTGGACAGTCTGGGATGATGTTTTACCCAATTGGACCGCCGTCAGCCCGGCTAAGTTGGACGTCGCAGTGACCCCGGCCGGTTCGGAGCAGTGTGTACGAGCGAGTTTCAAGAATCGCCCGCCGGGTCTTTGCATCGAGGGCTACCTGACCGATGCCATCGTCAACCTGGGCGTGCCCGGCGTTCCGGTCACGGCGACTCTGCAGAGCAGCGCAGGGATCAGCACCACGCAGACCGACGCCCGTGGCTACTTCCGCTTCAACGACCTCGGCACGGGCAAGTATGAGGTGACGGTAGGCCGGCAGGCCGGCTGGGCGCCCGTCGGTCCGGCCGCTTATACACTCAACCCGACTGCCCAGGGAGGGTGCTCGGCCCTGAAGTTCTGGGTTCGCTCGGTCGTTGGGCCGCTCACTCAGACCACAGCCTGCCGTCTGCAGCACATTGTCATCCGTGGCGACACCATCGGGGACCTGGCGTACCACTATCGCGTTTCTTCATTGGCCCTGGTGCGGGCGAACCGGCTCGCCAACGCGAATAAGATCTACAGAGGGCAGAAACTCTGTATCCCGTGAGGACGGTTGGTTAAGCACCATTGGCGCCGCGCCCATTGCGCCTCGCCTCAAACGCCCCCGACCACTTCCCCAATCATCGACCAGGGTCCCGTCCAGGTGATGCGCACCTGGGCCAGGCGGCCGCGCCAGTCGCCTGGGTCCGCAAAGAAGACCAGCTTGTTCGTGCGCGTCCGGCCGCGCCAGCGCCAGCCCCGCTGGCCGCCGGAGGCGCCGACGGGCTGACCCTTGTGCTTCCCTTCGACCAGCATCTCCACCGTCTGCCCCAACAAACGGCCGTTGATCTCGCCCACCACCACGGCCTGCAGCCCATCGAGCCGGTCCCAGCGGCGTTTTTTCTCTTCGGGCGTCACGTCGTCCGGCATACGCCGGGCGCTCACCGTGCCCGGGCGCGGCGAGTACATCGCCAGGTGCGCCTTGTCCAGCTTCAGCTCGGCCAGCAATTCGTACGTGCGCTCGAACTGCTCGGCCGTCTCACCCGGGAAGCCTACGATGATATCGGTGTGAATGGCCGCGCCGGGGATGGTACCCCGGATGTGCGCCACCAGTTCGCGGTATTGTGTGCGCGTGTAGCCGCGCTTCATCTCCTCCAGCACCCGGTCATCCCCCGCCTGCACCGGCACCTCGATCTGCTCGCAGACCTTCGGTAAGCGGGCCACCGCCTGCAGGATACGGTCAGTCATGTAGTAGGGATGGCTGGTCAGGAAGCGGATGCGCCACAGCCCCTCGACGGTATGGACTGCCTCCAACAGGTCGGCCAGATCAGGTCTGCCACCGGGGAAGTCCTTGCCGTAACGGTCCACGATCTGGCCCAGCAGGGTCACCTCACGGACGCCCTGGTCGACCAACCCCTGGACCTCACGCACCACCTCCTCCAGCGGCCGGCTGCGTTCCACGCCACGCCGGTAGGGGATGATGCAGAAAGTGCAGGCGTGCGAACAGCCGTAGACGATCGGCACATTGGCCGCCACCGGCACCTCGCCGTTCAGCGACAGGTGGCGTACGCTTTGCAATGGCCTGCCGTATTGAAGGTTTTTGCCATCGTCTTCGCCTTGCAGCTCAATCAGCCCGATCACCGCGGCCTCGGGCCTGACATTGTCCTGCAGCTCGTGGCGCGCGGTGGTCAGCTCGTCTTCCAGCGCCCGCGCATCCGCATCCAGCCGATGGCCGGACAGGTAGCCAACCAGGGGCGCCGGGTCAGAGGGCGGCATGAAGACATCCACGAAGGGGAAGCGCTCCATAAGAGCCCGATTGGGCTTGACGCCGACCATGCAGCCCATCAGCGCAATCACGCGCCCGGGGTCATGGTCCTTCAGCGGTTTAAGCGACCACAGGTGGCCCGCCGCCCGGTCTTCGGCGCTCTGGCGCACCACGCAGGTGTTCAGCACGATCACGTCGGCCTGTTGCGGGTCGTCGGTCGGCGCATAGCCCAGCGCGTCCATCTCCGCCGCCACCCGGCCCGAATCTGCCACGTTCATCTGGCAGCCAATCGTCCAGATATGGTAGTGTTTCATGGTTATTCCGGCTTCACTCTCACGGCTACCTCTAGCACGTTGGGCAGCTTCTTACGAATGCCCTCGGATACGGCGTGCGCCAGGGTATGGCTGGCGCTCACCGACAACCCTGGCTCGGCCACACAGGCCAACGGAAGGAAAAGCCCTTCCGGTGTGCTGCGCACAAGCAAGTTGCTTGGCTGCCGCAGACTCGGCACGGCTGCGACCGCCTCGCGAACTGCGGCGCCAACCGGGTGCGCCTGGTCGAGCGAAAATAGCTTGCCCGGCGCCAGTTCATGAACGGCCGGCTCGATGTGCGTGTGCAGGCTGCTGACCCATGGCGCCTCGGCCAGGGCGGCCCGCTCGATTGCTGAAGGCTAGAGCGGCAAAGCTCCAGATCGTGACCTCGGGCTGGTGCGGATTGGCGAACCGGCCGATCGACTCTTTGAGCAGTTCCCAGGTGGTGATGGTCATGAGCCCGGCAATGCTCAAGGCCGCGACCGTCTCGTACTTACGGTGGCCGTAAGGGTGCTCGCGGTCCGGCGGCCGGGCGGCCAACCCGATTGCGGCTAATCCCACCACATTCGAGAAGCCGTCGAAGAACGAGTCCAGGCCGTCTGCAGCCAGGCTCAACGTGCCCGTGCGATAGCCGACGATCAGCTTGGCTGCCGTAGCCAGCCAATTCAGAAGCATCGTCAGGATCAGGATGCGGCGGATCGTCGGATAGTCGCGCATTCAGCTCTCGCAGTTTGGGCTCAGCGCTCGGCCATGGCCGGCGTCTTGGCCTTGGCCGCAATCACTTCGCCGGGTTGTCGGGCTGGCCTGTTCGCCAGCACGGGTTGCAGGACCTGCCCGGTGTACGATTTCGCGACACGCGCGACCTGCTCCGGGGTGCCTTCGGCCACGATGAAGCCGCCGCGCTCACCACCCTCCGGCCCCAGGTCGATCAGCCAATCGGACGACTTGATCACGTCCAGGTTGTGCTCGATCACCACGATCGTGTTGCCCTGGTCGACCAACTGCTGCAACACCTGCAGGAGCTTCAGCACGTCGTCGAAGTGCAGGCCGGTCGTCGGCTCGTCCAGGATATACATTGTCTTGCCCGTCGCCCGCCGGCTCAGTTCCTTGCTCAGCTTGACGCGCTGCGCTTCGCCGCCGGACAGAGTGGTCGCCGGTTGGCCGAGCTTGATGTAACCCAGGCCCACCTTCGCCAGGGTCTGCAGCTTGGTGCGAATGCGCGGCACGTTCTGGAAAAACTCCAACCCCTCATCCACCGTCATGTCGAGCACGTCGGCGATGCTCTTGCCTTTGTAACGGATCTCGAGCGCTTCACGATTGTAGCGCTTACCGTGACAGACCTCGCATGGCACATAGACGTCGGGCAGGAATTGCATCTCGATGCGGATGATGCCGTCGCCCTGGCACGCCTCACAGCGCCCGCCCTTCACGTTGAAGCTGAAGCGCCCCGGCTTATAACCACGAATCTTGGCCTCGGGCAGCGAAGCGAAGAGGTCGCGCACGTCGGTGAAGATGTTGGTGTAGGTGGCCGGGTTCGAGCGCGGCGTGCGCCCGATCGACGACTGATCGATGTCGATGACCTTGTCCAGGTTCTCCAGCCCCTCGATGCGCTCGTAACGTCCGGGGCGTTCCTTGGCGCGATACATGCGCTGCGCCAGGGCCTTATACAGCACCTCGACCACCAGGCTCGATTTGCCGCTGCCGCTCACCCCGGTTACCGTGATAAACTTGCCCAACGGCAGGCGCACGTCCACGTGCTTCAGGTTGTTCTCGGAAGCGTTGTGGATGATAAGGTATTCGCCGTTGCCGGGCCGGCGAATGGCGGGCACCGGGATCTCTTTGTCGCCGCGCAGGTAAGCCGCCGTCAGGCTATCCGGGCACTGCATGAACTCGTCGCGCGCGGCCGAACAGACCACGTAGCCGCCCTCATCGCCCGCGCCCGGTCCCAGGTCCACGATCCAGTCCGCGGCGCGCATGGTCTCCTCGTCATGCTCGATCACCAGCACTGTGTTGCCCAGGTCGCGCAGGAAGAGCAGGGTGTTGATCAAGCGTGCATTGTCACGCTGGTGCAGGCCAATGCTGGGCTCATCCAGGATATAGAGCACGCCCATCAGTTGCGAGCCGATCTGCGTCGCCAGCCGGATGCGCTGCGCCTCCCCACCGGAGAGTGTGGCTGCCATGCGGTCCAGCGTCAAGTAGTCCAGCCCAACGTCCATCATGAAGCGCAGGCGGGCGTGCAACTCTTTCAGGATCTGCCGGGCAATAGTGTACTCACGCTGGCTCAGCGGCGAATTGGACGGCAGCGTTTCGGAGGAGCCCACCATCTTGGATTTGAGATTCTGGATCCTGGACTGCGGGTTGAAGCCCCCGCTGCCGTTCAGCGCAACCGGCCCCTGCCCGTCCTGTGAGCCGAAAGCGGGATCGGCGTCGTCCTGCCTGCCGGCCTCCAGGTCCGTCACGCTCACCGAGAAGTCGTCGATTCCTGCCAGGGTCTCCACCCAGTTGATCGCGTTGATGACCGAGAAGTGGCTGACCTCGTCGATGTTGCGCTCCAGGATCGTCACCGCCAGGGCCTCGGGGCGCAGGCGCTTGCCGCCGCAGGTAGGGCAGGGTCGGGTCGACATAAAGCGTTCCAACTCGCTTCGGATGTATTCGGAGCTCGTCTCCCGGTAACGCCGCTGCAGGTTTGGCACTACGCCTTCGTACTCGGTCTGGAAGCGCCGCTGGTGCCCTTCATGGTTGACGTAACTCACGGTCACCGTTTCGCCCCGCTTGCCGCCGTGCAGGATAATGTCCATCTGGTGCTTGCTCAGCTCTTTGACCGGCACGTCGAACGGGATTTTGTGGTGCTCGGCCACGGCTTCCAGCAGCGAATGTGTGTACGATTCGGATTCCTCGGGCCACGGCTTGATCGCCCCGCCGGCCAGGCTCAGCTCCTTATCCGGCACGATCAGGTCGGTATCGAACTCCATCTGGCTGCCCAATCCTGTGCAGGTGGGGCAAGCCCCGTGTGGGCTGTTGAAGCTGAACGTGCGCGGCTCGATCTCGGGCAGGCTGATATGGCAGACCGGGCAGGCGAAGTGCTCCGAGAACAGCCGGTCATGCGGGTGTTCGGCTTCGGTGATGTCGCCAACCAGCACCACGCCCCCGCCCAGCCGGATCGCAGTCTCGATCGAATCCGCCAGCCGGGTGCGCTCGCTGTCTTCTGCCGGCGCATCCCCCGACCGGTGAATGACCAGGCGATCGACGACGGCCTCAATGGTGTGGTTCTTGTAACGATCCAGGTCGGGCGGGCTGTCCACTTCAAAGATCTGCCCGTCCACGCGTACGCGCACGAAGCCCGCCTTGCGGACGTCTTCAAAGACGTTCTTGTGCTCGCCTTTGCGGTCCATGATCAGCGGCGCCAGGATGAGCAGGCGGCTGCCGTCCGGGTAAACCGAGATGGTATCGACGATCTGCTCCACCGTCTGCGCGGCGATCTCGCGCCCACACTGCGGACAATGCGGCACGCCGATGCGCGCGTAGATCAAGCGCAGATAGTCGTAGATCTCGGTGATCGTGCCCACGGTCGAGCGCGGGTTGCGGCTCGCCCCCCGCTGGTCGATCGAGATGGCGGGGCTCAAACCCTCGATCTGGTCGACGTCCGGTTTTTCCATCAGGCCCAGGAACTGGCGCGCATAGGCCGACAGCGACTCAACGTAGCGGCGCTGCCCTTCGGCATAGATTGTATCGAATGCCAGGCTGGACTTGCCCGAGCCTGACAGGCCGGTAATGACGACCAGTTTATCGCGCGGGATCTCCAGGTCGATATTCTTCAGGTTATGCTCGCGTGCGCCACGGATGATCAGTTTGTCTTGAGCCATCTTTCCTCCCGGCCGGCCGGCGATCGAACAACCGTGCTAACCGTATATTGCCACAATCCCGGCGGCCAAACAAGCCGGTTGGCTTTCACAAGAAACCAGGTTTCTGCGGGGCGAGTACCCCGTGGCGAAACCTGGTTCTGAAGCGTGCAACCGGCCAGGAATCTCATATTCTACCACGCCCCCGCAAGACCTCAAAAATATTCTCGCGGCTTCGGGGCCGCGAGCGTCGGGCTTCGGGCTGTGCGAGAGCAAAAAGAGAGGCCGGCCAGGCAACAGTGCGGCGCCACGCTGTGGTCTTCGTTCGTGCCCGCCCGACTGAGGCGTGACCGGCCTCTATGCTCGCGGCGCAGCCGCCCGGCATAGCCGCCCAGCGCACCCGCCCGGCGGCTGATTGCCGTATCAAGTTAGAACAAGTTCCCGCAGGGATAGATTGTCATGCATAGTAAATCTTTCATGCGAATATTGTCGAGTCGCGTAGTTCTAGCCAAGATGGACGACATACTATGATGCTTCTGTGAATCAATGAATGCAATACGTACTGAAAAGGCCGGTATCTTATACGGATGACAGGGAAGATCACAGATGGTATTGTGCAAACCAAGAGCAAATACATTACAAATCTTGTCTAGCCATACTTCCGAGTTGATGCAGATTCATTTCCTCCATCCCCGACCAGAAGGTTGGAATGGTCTTTGTGGGCCGACGCAGGACATACACTGACAAGCAAGTACGTTCAATGCTTACAACCTCTTCAGAGGCGTGCTGATAGCCATCGCGGCGTGAAGTAGTGATGACGATTGTACCGAGCTCTGATGGAGGCGCGCCCAAACGACCCCGGTTTAGCGAATGACCAGGGTGTCGAGTGACCTTATGGAGACAGCAAATAGAAATGGGAGATAGAACAGGAGAAACAGTATGATAAGGAATCCGATTCGATTAGGCAAAGGACGCGGCCTTCTAACACTCGCGCTGTTGCTCGCAACTGCGCTCGTCATTAGCGCATGCGCTGGCGCGAGGGCTGCACCGAGTGGGGCGGTCTCCACTACTGCTGAAATGGCTAAGACGGCTGCCGCCGGAGAGCCCTCGCCCAATGCAACGGCCCAGCCCCAGGCACAGAATCCGAACAGCAGATTAGATTGTACGGCGATTGCCAAGGCAAACCAGGATTTCGGCACCAGCTTGGCTCAGATGGTCAACTTGACGCCTAATACCGACTATTCTGCTTTTACGGATCCCTCTTCGCCGGTGTATTTGGATTTTGCCAGGTTGCGCGGAGAGTTGAACACACTTGCCACTCTACCCGATCCAACCGACCCGGTCGAGTTGATTTTCGGCAAGCCAAGTGAGTCTATCACCTATTTCCGGCAATTGGTGGATATAGCGGAGAGTGATGCCAAGGCGCAGGGCAAGCCGTTCAAAGAAACCAATACGAGTGGGCAAAAAGTAATCGGGATTGATAGCCCATGGTTGAAGGAATTCAGCCCATTTGCTCTGGCAATGGATAAAGCATGCCCAGGCTTTACTTTACCAACCGACACGCCTCTCTCTAATCAGGCGACCAACCAAGTTGGTCAGACGGCAATACTGGGTGACCTGCATGTGACGCTTGATAAAGTCGCGACGGTGCCCGGTGAATTAGGTAACCTGCCCAGCCCCGGCAACCGCTTTGTATTCGTCAGTGTCACCATCGAAAACACGGGCAAGACAACGCTCGCGACGAATTCAGTCGCGCAGTCTTACTTGAAGGACGCAGCAGGCCACCAATACTACTTTGAACCGAACGCTATCATGCTCAGTGCCACACATCCAATTAACGGGGACGTCGCTCCGGGAACAAGCACCAGCGGCACGATTGGATACCAACTGCCGACGACTGCTGGTGACCTGATCTGGATCGTCGAGGATAATGCCTCACACCGCGCAGTGTTCGCCGTCAAGGTGAGCGACATTGTCGCAGTGGGCACGCCCATAAGTGCGCCCACCGACGCGGCAATGCGAACCAGTGTCGCCGCTACCAGCGCAGCGCTTATTGAAATGTCCCATAGCGCCGACGCGACCGACGCGGCGCTGACAGCCAAGCCGGGAACGCCCGAGCCGACGGAAACTCTACAACCAACTGATACGCCGGAGCCGACTAATACGCCTAGCCCGTGAGTCCAAGATTATCATTTGTCGTCTTTTGTAAAGTTCAGTTAGGGCCGCTTGCTCAGCGGCGGTCAGTTCGGCGACAAAGCGCAAGGGCACGGCGATCTCCGTCTACGCAGTTTGGCTTCGGCTGCCCGCGCAGTCTAACTGCCATCGCCGTCCTTTGCAACCTTTCGATGGATTACATCAGCGCGTGCCCGGCATGCGCAGTGTTTGTCCGCTACGGATGCGGTCGGGATTGGTCAGCCCGTTGGCCGCCATGATCGCGTTGACGGTGGTCCCGTAGCGGCGGGCGATCGAATACAGGGTGTCGCCCAGGCGCACGGTATAGTCGGAGCCCCAGGCATGCGGCACCGGCGTGAGTTTGAAGCCGCAGTTGCAGGGCGCTCCCGCCGTGCCAGGGCAGTTGCAGGTTGCCGGCGCGGGCGACGGACAGTTGCAGGCCGGGCAACTGCAGGGCGCCGGTGTGCTTGTAGGCGTCGGCGTGGCCGTCGGCGTAGGTGTCGGCGTGGGTGTTGCGGTGGGACAGTTGCAGGGCACAGCTGTGGCCGGCGGGCAAGTGGGCGTGGGGGTCGGCGATGGCGCCGGCGGGCAGTTGCAGGGCTGAGATGAGCAGCTGCATGAGCCCGGCTGCCAGCTCCCATTGTGGATCAGGATGTGTTGTCCGGCGTAAATCTCGTCGGCATTCGCCAGGTGGTTGCAGCGCGTTATGCCTGACACCGTCGTGCCGAAGCGTATAGCCAGCCGGTAGAGATGGTCGCCGCGTTGGATGACGTAGTACGAGCCGGTGCAGCCTGAGTCCGGCTGAGGATCGAGCGCGGCCGCTCGCGCAGGTCTGACCGCAAGGGCGCCGACTGCCAACGCCACCAGAGCCAGCAGAACCACCCCAAGGCCTGATAGGTACCGCATGCGTTCACCTCCGCACGAGCCATTCACAGAATTAGACGCTGCGCCCGGCAAAAAGATGCGGAATTAGCTGACATTTTTGCCCATCACCAGGAAACGGGGCGCGAACTCCCCTAGCTCACGGCGATATTGCCGGCCCGTAAAGTCGAAGCCTTCCTGCTGCCAGAAGGCGATCTCCTCGGGCGCATGCGCGGGCACGCTGGTTTCGAGCCGATCAACGCCGAAGCGTTCGGCCAGCCAGCGGGTAAGGATACGCAGCGCCAGGCCACCGATGGCAGGATCGTCGTAGGGTGGGATAAGCAGCAATAACCCGATGTGCGCCTGCCTTTCCACGTCGGGCTCCAGCTTGCAGTCCAGCATGCCGATCAGCTCGCCCTCCACAAAGATGCCGAATTGGTAGCGCTCGGGCTCGGTCAGCGCCTGCACGAAGTCGGTGGCCGCCTGGTCCGGCCCGGCTGGCCGGCCCGAGTAGTGTACGAAGACCGCTTCCGCCGCCTCATACACCGCCTGCAGGGCGGGGACATCGCTGTCGATCAGCAGCCGGAGGTTGAAGTCCATCGCCCCTACAGCTTTTCCACCCGCGCGGCCAGGCCGGTCAGCACTTTCACGGTCCCACTCAGCCCGGCTTCCGTCTCGGCCACCGACGCCTGCTGCACCTCGACGAAGCGCGTGTAAGGCCGTACGCCCTCACGGATGCGCTCCAGCGAGCGCGACAACTCCCGTTCGAACTGCGCTGCCATGGCCTGTGCCAGCCGCCCGCGCAGGTCTGCTATCTTGGCTTGCAGATCCAGCTTGGCGTGTTGGCGCCGATTTGGGATCAGGTATAGGCCCAGGGCCGCCATTGTGGTGGCGGCCAGGATGCCGGTTACGTCTGCCAGGGTGGTGGCGAGCAGGTGGACCAGCAGCGTGCCGAGACCGATCGCGCCCACCTCGATCAGGGCCGTCTGCGCCACGGCCATCTGCACCGACTCGGCCAGCTCGCGCGCCTCGCCTTCCTTATTATAACTGGCCACCGTCTCACGCGCCGCCCGCCCGACCGACTCGAGCAGGGCCTGGCGGTTGTACTCGAACTGGCCGCCCACCTGGCCCACCATTTGCTCATGGTGCTGCGTAATGCGCCGGTTGAGGTATTCCATCACTGACTGCCACTGGCGGAAATCCTGCTGCACGAGCCAGTCGATCAGGTCATGGGTAGCCGCCTCCACCTGACCGCTGGTATCCGACACGACTTCGCGCTCGAACATGCCGCGCACGCGGTCGGTGTTGACCAGGTCGAAGATGCGCGTCAGCCGGATCGTATTGTCAAAAAAACGGTTGCCGCGTTCGGCCATTGCATAGAGCGCGTTGTCAACCAGGCTGAGATGGTACTTGAAATCGCGCCGCATGTCTGACTCGTAGCCGGCCAGTTGGAGGTGCAGAGTCTGGATGGTAGTCACATCGTCGCGCAGCAACGTGCGCCGGGCCTGGGCCACGCCCAGGTAGCGTTCGGCGAGCCGGCGAGCGATGCCCAGCGGGTTGGCGAGTTTGAGACGCAGGCGTTCGCGCTCGTCCAGGGTGTCCAGGATGTAACGTTCGAGGGGCTCGAAACGGCTGGCCGCCCACAGGCGCGTGCGCTCGTCGCCGTCGATGGTCTGTTTCGATTGCCGGGCCTGGCGCGCCGAGACGGGGAAGACGGTCGGCTGCCGGCCCAACAACTGCATGGCGTGTTCGTTGACGAACAGCAACACGTGCTCCACGTCGTCGGCCGTTTCCAGCGTATCGATCTTGTTGACCACGAAGATGACCTTCTTGCCCCACTCGCGCACGCGCTGCAAAAAGGTCCGTTCGCTCTCGGTGAATGGCCGGTCGGCCGAGGTGATGAACAGCACCAGGTCGGCGCGCGGCACAAAGTCCTCGGTGATCTCCTGGTGCCGTTGAATGACGGTGTTGGTCCCCGGCGTGTCGACGATGTTGATCTCTCGCAGCCATTCGACCGGGTAGGTGAGCACGAGCAGATCGGACTCGCCCTGCTGCCGCGAGACCTGCGGCCCGTATTTCAGCATCTGGATCTCGGTGGTCGTCGGTGTAACGCCTTCGATCAGAAAGCGGTCGCCCAGCAGTGCGTTGACAAAGGCCGACTTGCCCGAGTTGAATTCGCCGACGATCACCAGCAGAAACAGCTCATCCAGTTGCTGGGCCGCCCGTTCCAGCACCCGAGCATCATCCGCCGGCGCATCGAGGCGCGCCAGCAGCCCTCGCAAGCCCATCAATTGGCTGCGCTCGTCTTTGAGGATCAGTTCTTGCTCGTCCGTTAAAACCCGGTGCAGGACCATCAAACATCCTTCCCTGGTTCGCTCGCGTGCTTTATATTGTCAGTATAATGTGCTCGCCGGGGCAATCACTGCAGTCTTTACCACAGACCTGGGCCTTTATCCTGCTTCGGCTTCGGCCCCCGCGGCCGCCGCTGCCATGCTGCTCATCAGCGCTTCCAGGTCGGTGATGCTGAACGAGAGTTTGGGCTGGTGCGGATGGGCGGTGCACCAGGCCTGCAGGTCGGGCACAAAGCGGAACATACCGGCTATATCCACTGGCAGCGCGGCCGGATTCACGCCGATCCAGGTGACATCCGCGTCCGGAGGACAGGCGGCCCGCCAGTCATTGGCCGAGACAGTATCCCAGGCGGGAGCGAAACTGGGTAGCGGCGCCAGCAAAACCGGCTTGCCGCGCGGAAAGTTGTGGGCCATCTCGCGCAGGAAGGCCAGGCTGTCGCTGCAGTTGAAGGGCAGCCAGACGGGCAACAGCCCCGCCTGCAAGGCCGCGGTCGGGCTGATCTGTGTGAAGCAATCGACCAGCACCCCGGCCGGCCCGCGCCCGCTGTTGAGTGCAGCCTGATAACTGGCATAGAAAGCCAGGCACGAGAAGTCTTCGGGGTGGGCGCCGCGCAGCACGCGGAAGCGGTAGCCGTTGGCAGCCGCGAAGTCTTCCACGGTCTGGCGAAATGGCGGCAGCGAGCCCAATTCCGATTCCGGGCCGGGCAACCAGGGTGACGCGATCGACCAGTCGCCCTTGTCCGGCCTGCCCCGCTTGGCCAGGAAGGTTTTGACCTGGGGCGAACCCTTGATCCAGTCCTCGTCCGGGATCCCGCCCAAACCCCCGACCTGGAAGGTGAGTCGCTTGCCCACCCGGTACTGGCCCCACGTAAGCTGGCAGTCGCTGAACAACAGGGTCCCGCCCGGCCGCAAGCGACTGCGTATGAAATCGGCGTAGGGCACCGGCAGATCGAGCAGCTTCATGCGTGTATAGTTGACGTGCGACACCAGGAAGCGATCGTGGATGGGGTCGTAGTGGTTGATGACGGCCAGGTCCTGGTTGTGTTCCAGGATGGTTTCCGCCAGCCGGCTGCCAAAGCCGCAGTAGCCGATCACGTCGTCGGGCTGCCCCTGGTAGCGATAGCGCGTGTCGAAATGCTGGCTGAGGAAGGGTGCGTTCAGCAAGGCAGCCAGGTGGGCGATGCCGCCGTTCGGCGCGCCGATCACGATCGCGTCATACGCCGGACCGCCGGCCTGGCCGGCCCGCGCGGGAGGCGCCCCGTCGATATGGCCGTCAGTCTATCCTTGGTAGAGGTCCACGGCCCATTGGGCCAGGCCGGCGCTGGTCACCTGGGAGGCCAGCTCGGGGCTGACGCCGGCGTTGCGCACGAAGCGATCGACCAGGCGCAGGCGGATCGGCTCCGGCAGATGGTTTGCCGGGCCACTGAGCGCTTGCACGTAGGCCGGCCAGGGCTCGGGGACCATCAACTCGTTTCTCAGGGCCGCCGCGACGGCACGCATCATGGTCGCCGACGAGTCTGTAATATTGACGTAGGCTTCGGTCTGCCCCTGCCCGGTGTTAATGCTCGCCATGCCACCCTCCTTGCAAGACCGGCATTCTGATCGGTGACCAGATAATAATATCAGGATTAAGCCGTCAATCGCGTCCGGACGCAAGCCAGGCTGAGAAAAGGTGCGAATCGCCGGCTCCCGCTCGAAAGCCGGCGTGCTCGCTGCCGGCTGCTGGCCGGCGATCATCTATGAAAAGGGCCAGTCCTATCTCGGCGGAACTGGCCCCCAGGCTTATGGCCGGCCCTCTGCGTGTCCTGGGTTCTTCACCACCCGCTGGCTTTGAAGACGCTGCTCAACACCTTGACGCGCTCTTCTGGCGTCGCCCAGCGCAACTGCATGTCAGGGTCGATCACCGTCACCAATAGCTCGGTATTCAGCAGACGACCCTCGTAGATCGTGTGCCGAACGACTATCCCGGTACGTGTTTCCCAGCTCCAGGTCTGGTCAAAGTACAGGTTGCCCAGCCCGTAGAGGATCAGCCGGTTGCCGCGCAGCTCGGCGGTCTGTGGCGCATGGGCCTGCACGCCGGTCACCACGTCGGCGCCTGCATCGGACAGCGCCTCGAAATCCTCCGCCTGCCCTGGGATCGGCTCGACGGTGTAGTCGCCGTTGCCGTTCTCCTCGGTCCACTGCAGATCGGTGAAGACCAGGTTCACCTTCGGCTTGACGGCCTGGATGGCGGCAATCATCTGGTCGCGATCGTACTGCGCCGAACCGGGATAATCCGCCTTGGCCCAGTCGTAGTCCGGCCCGAACTGGTTCGCGCCCAGGAAGGCCAGCCGGTTGCCGTGGTCTTCTACTATCAGCGGGGCGCGCGCGGCCTCGTCGTTGATCCCCCCACCGTAGGTCTTGATACCCTTCTCCGCATAAAAGCTCAGCGTCCGCGTGAAGGGCTCCGTGCCAAAGTCGATCAGGTGGTTGCCGGTCAAGTCGACCAGCTTGACGCCCGAAAGCGCCAGGGTTGCCCACCATTCAGGCCTGGCACAGAAGGACATCAGCCCGGCGCTGTTGTCGGGCACGCAGCCATCCATGAACGGGATCTCGTTACTGACGGTGGTGATGTCTGCGGCGGCCAGCACGGGCCCGATCACGCGTGCGGGGAAGGCCGGATCACCCGACTTCTCAATGGCGACGCCGGTGCCGCGTGTGATCGCGGTAGTGCCGGTCATGATCAGCACTGTTAGCTTGCTTGGGTTCCGATTGGTGAGCAGCGGCTTGCCGGGGAGTCTCTGTAGCGCAGCCGTGCCCTGTGCGCTCTGGCTGCTGAGCCACGCCCGCCCGGCCAAAGGCCATTTCGACTGATCTAACTGGTTGTCCAGCGCGGAAAGGCCGTCTAACGGCAGCGCGCGCACACGTGGCAGCAGCTCGTCGAACGGCAGGATCCCTATGCCCAGGTGGTCCTCCCACAGCCGGTCTGCTACCTGGGCCGCGTCCAACTGCGGCTTGACCGCCGCGCTCGGCGGGCCCAGCAATGCCTGTAGATCGGCCATTGCGTTCTGGCCGGCATAAATCGTATGGAAGTTGCTTGAGGCGACCTGGCCGGTCCAGACACCGCGCAGCTCCTCCATCGTCGTGCCCGTCATCAGGGACGCGAAGCGGTCCACCGGGACCAGGATGCGCTCGTAGGCTAGGCGGCTATCGGGTGAAGGCGAGAGGCCGAGGGTCAGGTCGGCGCCCTCGGCGACGGGGCTGGCGGTCACCTGTTGGCCGGCCAGGGCCGTCACCAGCGAACTGACCGCCGGCGCCGGGACGGCAGGATCGGCCAGCAAGCGCGCGAGAGATGGGCCCGCAGCGTCCTGTCCGCAGCCGGCGAGCGCGAGGATCGCCAGCATTAGAACCAATGTGGTGAGAGGCAGGCGGCTGGCGCGCCCCGCTGGAGTCAGAGTGACGGGTTTCACGTGCATGCACTGATTATAGCACAACTTCAATCTCGCCGCGACTCAATTCGATCAACGCTGCCGCCAGGCCCGCGGCCTGTTCCTCGGGCACCTCGATCTCCCACGTCACGTCCGCCGCGTAGCCCTGGTCGACGATGCGGGCCTCGTACTGGGGGAGCAGGCGGGCAACCGGTGTGATCCAACGGTACGCGCCGGCCGCTGCCAACCTGCGGCGCGCCACCTTTTCGGTCACCGGCAACGCGGCCAGCACGGCCTTCACCCCGCCTGCGTAGGCGCGCACCAGCCCGCCGGTACCGAGCAAAGTGCCGCCGAAGTAGCGGCTGACGACGACCACGATGTCCCCGATGCCACAACCCAGCAGGACGGCCAGCATCGGTCTCCCCGCCGTCCCGCCCGGTTCGCCGTCGTCGCTCATCCCGATCTGGGCGCTAGAGCCCGGCGGACCGGCCACATACGCGTAACAATTGTGAGACGCGTCCGCGAACTCACTGCGGACCGCAGCAATGAAAGCGCGTGCCTCATCGTTGCTGGAGGCCGGCCCCGCCGTGATTATGAAGCGTGAGCGCAAAACAACTTCTTCGACGCGGGCGCGCCCCGCAGGGATTGGGTAACGCATGGAATACCCGCATTATATGCCATCCCCCGGGTTTTGGAAACTAGCTTCCATCCTGTTGTTTGGCATTGGGCTTAAAATGAGAAAATCGTGAGTTGGGAGGCTGGCGTAATCGATCCGATTGACTTGGTGGTGGAGATTGATTTCGTGTTAAATTGTAACTATTAATACAGTCCCTTGCTGGTAGTTACAGTAATACATGATAGTAATAGATTTGAGCCGTGCATGAACATGCTTACGCAGGCAAGTTGGCCGGCGCAAGCAAGGAGTAAAGCGGACATGAATTCTGACATGGTGGCTGCACGCTGGAATCAACTACGTGGCGATGCACAGCAGAAGTGGGGCCGTCTGACCAACTCAGACCTGGACGAGATCCAGGGCCAGGCCAACAAGCTGGTGGGTCTCATCCAGGACCGCTACGGCTACGGGCGCGCGAAAGCCCAACGTGAAGTCGACCGCTTCCTGAACCAGTACGGATTGGACACCGGCGACATGCAGGCAGCGGCGAACAACATGCTTGCCAGGGTGCAGCGCTCGATGAATGACTATCCGTGGGCCTTCCTCGCCGGCGGCGTCATTCTGGCGCTCGTTCTCGTGGGCTTCGTTTGGAAGCCCTTCAATCGCTGATCTTCTCAGTTACACAGGAGTACAGAATGAACGACGACATTCTCAAGGGTAATGCGAAACAACTGCGCGGCCAGATGCGCGAATGGTGGGGCAAACTCACCGATGACGACCTGGAACAGGCGGCCGGCCAGAAGGACAAGCTGATCGGCAAGCTGCAAGAGCGCTACGGCTATAGCCGGGAACAGGCCCAGCAAGAGGTCGACCGCCGCATGGGAGATCGGGACAAGTGGGCCTGATCGTCCGGCGCTGACATTATTTACCAGAGTATCCACCAATACTCTGCGTAATACGTTGTTCGATCAATGCCAGTATACGGGTATAAACAGTATTTGGAGGAACCGTTCATGTCTTCGATGACTCTGCGTATTCTCTTAGTCGCGGCCCTGGTCCTGGTCGCGTAAGCCGTGCTGATGAGCGCGGCTTACGCCCAGACCGGCACGGCCACCCCCATGGCGGCTGCCACCGCCATGACCACAACTACTACGCCTGGCACGCTGCCCACCACCGGTGGCGCGGACAGCCCGGCCAGCACGGCGACCGTCGTGCTGCTTGCCCTGGGCGCGACCACCGGCCTGGGTGGCCTGTTGCTGCGGGGTCTTCGCCAGCCTCGCTGACCGCGAGCTGACCGTGCGGCGCTCTTGGTGAGCGTGGCGCACGATCAGCCTGGAAGGGGCTGACGGAGGCATGGAAGGCTTGATCATGGAAGACTTGATCAAGGAAGCTGAGGAGTTTCTCGGCGAGAATCCGGCGCCGGACGTAATGGACGCCGGCCTGATCGCCAACACTCAGCGCGTCGAACACTATGAAATTGCGGCTTACGGCGCCGTGCGGACATTCGCCCGGATGATGGGGCACAATGACATGGTGTCCTTGCTGCAGCAGACTCTCGACGAGGCAGGCCAGACCGATCAGAAACTGACCAAGCTTGCCGAGAGTGGCGTGAACCAGGAAGCCGAGAGGGCCAAGAACAAGAAGTAAAGCCGGGCCGTCAGGAAATGACGGCCCGGCTTTACTGCCAGCACTGCTTGATATCATTCTGCATGAAAGGAAAAACCGATGGGTCTCTTATCCTGGATTATCGTGGGCTTGATCGCCGGTTGGCTGGCGGGCCTGGTGATGCGCGGTGGTGGTTACGGTATCTTCGGCGACATCATCGTCGGCATCATCGGCGGCCTGCTGGGTGGGTTCATCGCTTCGGCGCTGTTCAGCACCCCGAACCCGGTGAACGGGATCAATATCACCAGCATCATCATCGCCTTCATCGGCGCAGTGATTCTGGTCGCTATCCTGCGCGCTATTCGCGGCACGCGCGCCGTCTGATTCTTTGATCAACCCTGGAGAGGGCTTCCGGCCCTCGCGGCCGGTGGTCTTCTCCTAACCTCCCGACCGGCACGAGCCTGGCTTGTGCCGGTCGGTCATCTTCAAAGGGCTTTCTCTGATGGCAAAGACAGTGGTCGCGCTGTATGACAGCTTCGACGATGCCCAGAACGTGGTGCAGGATCTCATTCAAGGCGGCTTTCGGCGCGATGATTTCGGCCTGGCAGCCGGCAACAGCCTGCCGAACGACGAAAAGGGCCAGTATGCGCCCTCTACCGGCAGGTCGGCTGTAAGAATCTGGCCTTGAGCATTGTCACGGAAAAGGGCCTGCTCAGCCGATGGATTGACCGCCGTGGACTTGCCCGCAGCGCCCGCGGGGGCGCAGCGCTCGCTTGGGCGAAAGGATCGGTGAGAGGAACCGTGGGCAGTTTACGTGGCGTGATTTTCGACGTCGACGGCACCTTGGTCGACAGCAATGACGCTCATGCTCGGGCCTGGGTGCGCGCGATGCGCGAGTATGGTTTCGAGGTCGCACGCGCTCTGCAGGCGCCGTTGGACCTTTTCCTGGTGCGCAAGCTGGGCGTCCCGGGCCAGGAGGAGCTCGCGATGGGTGTGATCGCCTCGGGTGATGTGCGCGTGATCAGCCAGGAGGTGGTGGTGCAGGCGCTTGCGCATACCTGATTACATCGTCGATGAGGTGGCGGCCGACGAGCAACGCGAGTTGGCTCGCCGTGAGGTGATGTATCGGGGTCACCGGGCGCCACCAGAAGTGCGTGGGCGCATCGTGATCCTGGTGGACGATGGCCTGGCGACAGGCTCCACTATGCGCGCGGCCGAGCGCGCCCTACGCCAACAGGGCCCGGCCCGACTGATCGTGGCTGTGCCAACCGCCGCGCGCGAGACGTGCGCGGCTTTCGCCGGGGAGGTGGACGAAATCATCTGTGCTCTGACGCCGGAGCCATTCTACGCAGTCGGCCTCTGGTATGAGAACTTCTTGCAGACGAGTGACGAAAAGGTTCGCGCCCTGCTCGAAAGCGCAGCGCGCGGCTTCAATCCGCCCGGCCATGAAACCTGATGGGGCGCCGCCGCCCCCCGGCGGCTCCCGGACGGCGCGGCCGCGGGACAATATGTGATCAGGCTAACACCAACTGCCACGGCTTGATGTTATAAAGATCATCAATGTAGAGACATATCGAGTATGTCGAGGAGTATGGAAATGGGCTTACGCTTACATAGACTATTCACCGTGATGGGCCTCGGGGCAGGCCTCATGTATTTCTATGACCCGGACCAGGGCGACCGCCGGCGCGCCCTTCTGCGTGACCAGTGGAGCAAGTTCAAGAACGATAGCCAGGACTTCTTTGCCAAGGCCAGGCGCGATCTGCAAAACCGCCGGCAAGGAATGAAAGCCGAGCCGATGACCGGCGGGCTGGATGGCCTGTCGGGCGACTGGACACCGGGCGTGCGCCTGGTGGCGGCTCTGGCCGGTGGCGCCATGACCTTCTACGGGCTGGCGAAAAGCGGCGTCAGCGGCGTGGCTGCGACCCTCCTGGGCTTGAACCTGGTGTCCCGCAGCGTCTTCAACCGCAGCATGGCCGGCAGGTCGAGCATGGCAGGCATGGCAGGGGACGGGCAGATGCCGTTTGAGCAGACGAAGAGCGCAGCCGCCGGGAAGCGCGCTTCGAACAGCTCATCCGGGCAGCAGAGCCACGCCTCCCGCATCAACGCGAGCAGCCGCCAGTACCAGGGCAATGAACCCTCGGCTGGCATGGGGGAGGGCGGCAGCGTCGAGCGGGACGTGGAGGATGACAGCGTCGGTTTTGACAGCATGCTGCCGGGCAACCCACTCGAGGGTGACGAGCAGTAGCCCTGTCTGTCGCAATGAAATGGTTGTTAGACAATGAAACAAGCGTTAGTCATGGCCCTGCTGGCCGGCTTGGCGGTCGGGCTTGTGCTGTATCTGGTTGACCTCGAACTCGACCGGCGTTCCACGCAACCAGGCGACGAGAGGTTCCTGCGGGCAGGTCGCGGGCGCGTTGACGCGATTCTTCCGACTGGTGTTTACCCGTCTTCAAGTGACAGCGCCCCGTCCTCCGCCCGGGCGCAAGGGATGGCCTCCTGGGGCCAGGGCCCGCGGGGCGCGGCCGGGTACGAAGGCTCTGGGGGTTCGAAGCTCTCGGGGTTGGACTAGCGATGGGGTTGGAGTAGCGATGGGGTTGGAGTAGCGATGAAGGAGACGCTGCGCGTCGCGGCGTTGGCTGACACGCACTATAGCAAGACGTCGCAAGGCTCCTTGCTGCCCTTGTTCATGCAGGTTTCGGAAAGCGCCGACGTTCTTTTCGGCCGGCTGGAAAAGGAACGCTACACACCGCCCGCGCACGTCAAGCTTTGCCAGGGGACGCTGCTGTCGCGCGCGCAATACCTGGTGGATGTCGAGGAGTGGGGCTATAAGGACACGCGCCTCATGCCGCGGGGCAACATGACGCCTGAAGAAATTGAGATATGGACGGCGGCGATCGACGAGAAAGGGGAAGGATGAACGCCCTCCATCCGCACGGTTGCCAATATGCTGGGCAATCGCCCGGCTACCTGTCGCAAGTACTATGTTCACCCGGCCATTATAGACGCCTATCTGGACGGCTCGCTCTTCTCCGCGTTTCAAGCAGTGACGGCTCGCCCTGTTCCGGACGCGCCACACGATCTGGATGTGGAGGAAGCCGCAGTCCTGGAGTTACTTCGTGAGAAGCTGATCGATCTTGAGGTTAGCCAAGGAGAACTGCCATGAACTGGGACCATGTTGTTAGCGCCGCCACGCGTCCGCCCTGGGTGGATTCGTTGGCCACGACCGTTCAGGGGCTCGTCGGCCGTGTCTATGAGGCCGCCGGGCCGGCTGGGCAGCAGGTGCAAAACGTACTGCATGGCACCTGGCTGGGGCACCCGCTCCATCCCTTGCTGACTCACGTGCCCGTCGGCGCCTGGACGATTGCCCTGACTTTCGATCTGCTGGATGCGGTCGCCGGACAGAAGGAATTGGCGGCGGGTGCGGATCTTGCCGTCGCGGTGGGAGTGCTGGGCGCCCTGGGGGCGGCCGCGGCCGGTCTGACTGATTGGTACAAGCTGGCAACCGGGCAGGACAAGCGGGTCGGCATGGTGCACGCCCTGTTCAATGTCGGCGCCGCGACCCTGTACGCAACGTCGCTCGTTTTCCGGCGTAACGGTCTGCGCTCGCTCGGCCGGGGCCTGGCTTTTGCCGGTTTTGGCGCAGTCAGCGCCGGCGCCTACCTGGGCGGGCACCTGGTCTACCAGATGAAAATCGGCGTCGATCACGTGCCGGAGGAGCAGCAGCCCGAGAAGTTCGAGGCCGCGCTGCCCGAGGCCGAGTTGGGCGAGGGCGAGATGTGCCGGGTAGAGGTCGAGGGTACACCCGTCTTGCTCGCCCGGCGTAACGGTGTGCTCTATGCCCTGGCCGATACTTGCTCGCACCTGGGTTGCTCGCTGGCCAAGGGCGAGCTGAAGGATGGCAGCGTCCGCTGCCCCTGTCACGGTTCGCGCTACGCCCTGGAAGACGGGCGGGTGCTGGATGGTCCGTCGGTGTTCTGGCAGCCGATCTACCGGGTGCGAGTCAAGAATGGACAGATTGAGGTCGGCAAGCGACGGGAGGTCTGACTACCTTGATGTTCACTAAGAGACGTCGTGTCAATGTGGGCACCGTCGAGCGCCGGGTATCGCTGGCCCTCGGCGGCATGCTGGCGCTTTACGCGCTCCGTCGTTCTCTGGGCCACCTGCTGCTATTGGGATTGGGCGGATACCTCGTCTACCGGGGCACGACCGGCAATTGCCAGGTCTACCAGGCCCTCGGACTGAGCACTTCGTCTGACGAGGAAGTCCCATCCGCCCAGAGAGCGACCGCCCGGCGGGCTCCCCACAGCCTGCGCATCGAGAAGTCCGTGACGGTCAACAAATTACCGGCTGAAGTCTACGGCTACTGGCGCAAGCTGGATAACTTGCCGCAGTTTATGGACCATCTCGAATCCGTCACCAGCCTTGGCGACCGGCGTTCGCTCTTGGTAGCCAGTGTACCGCTCAGGGCCGAATGTGATGCGGAGATCATCGATGAGCGCCAGAACGAACTGATCTGTTGGCGCTCGCTGCCGGGATCCACGGTGGACACGGCCGGCACTGTGCGTTTCAAACCAGCTCCGGATGGCTTCGGCACTGAGGTGCACGTCTCGCTGCAATACAGCCCGCCGGGCGGGCCGCTGGGCGTGGCCGCGGCCGGCTTGCTGAAGGGCGTGACCGCGCAGCAGATACGCGAGGACCTGCGCCGCTTTAAGGAAGTACTGGAGACGGGGGAAACGGCCAGGGTGGACGGCCAAAGCTCCGGCCGTGTCGAGCAAACCGCCGGCGAGGCCGGCAAACGCCTGACCCGGGGCAACGGCTCGCATGCGAAGGATGAGGTGCAGAGCGCTTCGGAACAGTCCTTCCCGGCCAGTGACCCGCCAGGCTGGGCGATGTCCCGGCCAGGGGAAGACTGAGCCATGAACAAGGGGCTGACTTTCAGAATGGGGCAGACACACGTTCAGAAGTACCTGCGACCACTTCTCGACCGAATCCAGCGCGGCGAGATTGACCCATCCTTTGTCGTAACCCATCGCCTGGGCATCGAGCAGGCTCCCCAGGCCCATGAGATCTTCAAGCACAAGGAAGACGAATGCGTGAAGGTAGTGCTCGATCCCTGGCAGTAATCTCAGGAGGTTAAGATGCCTAAGGTAAATCCGATCCAGCTTCAGAAGTCCCTCAAGGGAGCGAAATACCCGGCCAGCAAACAGGACCTGCTCAAGGCGGCCAAGGAGAACAAGGCCGAGGAGGGCATCCGCAAGGCGCTCGAGACGCTGCCGGATGAGAGCTTTGCCCGGCCTTCCGACGTTAGCAAAGCCCTGCGCAGCGAGGAATAAAAGCGAGTATGGAACCCACGACAATTGCCGGACTGTTTCGCAAATGGGATAACGCTGCACATGCCATCGACCTGCTGAGCACCGCAGGATTCAATGCCGACCAGATCAGCCTGATCCTGCCCAATGAGGTCATAAACCTGCTGAACCAGGCCAACGCGGCCGACGTCGAGGGGCTGAGACGGGAGTGGGAGCGCGAGGGCTGGACAGGCTTCGGTCGCAGCGCTTAGCAGCCGGCCAGAACTTACTTCGGGACCCTCCGGATGGGCGTGCGGCTTCCGAAGTCTCTTCCGCGCGCCATAGAGAGACCACCGGGATCCTGACATAGGAAGCCGGACCACCCCTATTGGGGTTTCTCTGGGCTATTATGTGCATTGACGATCTCCGGAACAAATTGTTCTTCGGAGGTTTCCGCACCCTCAACCCTGGGAAGGCTAATGGACGAGGCAAATAGTACGAGCTTGAAGCGAGTTGCCTTCATCGGCAATTACCTACCGCGTCAATGCGGGATCGCGACTTTCACAACTGATCTGTGCGAGGCGGTTGCTGCAGAGTACGACGATCTTTCCTGCCTGGCTGTGGCGATCAATGACATCCCGGAGGGTTATCCGTATCCTGAACGGGTTCGCTTCGAGATCCCCGAGAAGGATCTGTCGGCCTATCGGCTGGCCGCGGATTTCTTGAACACCAATTTCGTAGATGTTGTGTCCCTGCAGCACGAGTATGGCATTTTCGGCGGGCCGGCGGGCAGCCACGTGCTTTCCCTGCTGTGCGACCTGCGCATGCCCATTGTGACCACGCTGCATACCATCTTGCCTGAGCCGGAGCCAAAATACCGCAAGGTGATGGAAGAACTGATCGACGTGTCGGATCGCCTGGTGGTGATGACCGAGCGCAGCGTCGAATTCCTGCACAGCATTTACAAGGTCCCACGCGAGAAGATCGACTTGATCCCGCACGGTATCCCCGATGTGTCTTTTGTCGACGCGAATTTCTACAAGGACCACTTCGGCGTCGAAGGCAAACAAGTCTTGCTCACCTTTGGGCTGTTATCGCCTAATAAGGGCATTGAGAACGTCATCCAGGCGCTGCCGAAGATTCTCGAGCGTTACCCGAACGTCGTGTACCTCGTGTTGGGAGCCACTCACCCGCACGTCTTGCGTCACGACGGCGAAACCTATCGCCTGATGCTGGAACGGCTGGCGCGCGAGATCGGCGTCGCGGACAATGTCATCTTCTACAACCGGTTCGTGAGCTTGCCCGAGCTGCTGGAGTTCATCGGCGCAGCCGACATTTATATAACGCCGTACCTGAATCCCGCGCAGATCGTCTCGGGGGCCCTGGCTTACTCCGTGGGCGCGGGCAAAGCCGTCATCTCGACGCCATACTGGCATGCCGAAGAGATCCTGGCGGACGGTCGGGGCTTGCTCGTGCCTTTCGGGGATCCAAGCAGCATTGCCTGCCGGGTGGTCGAGACGCTGGACAATGAAGTCGAGCGCCACGCGATGCGCAAGCGGGCCTATATGCTGGGTCGCGAGATGATCTGGCCGCGCGTGGCCGGTCGCTATATGGAAAGCTTCGAGCGCGCCCGGGTGGACCGCGCACGCTCGCCGCGCTCGGTCGTGGCCGTCAAGAGCCTCAATAAACGGCCGGGCGAGCTGCCCATTCTCAAGCTCGACCACCTGCGCCACCTCACCGACGACACGGGCATCATCCAACATGCCGTGTACACCGTGCCGGACTACGATCACGGCTACGCGACGGATGACAACGCCCGGGCATTGGCGGCGACGGTGCTGCTTGAAGAGAGCGGGCTGGGAGAGCGGGTGGATGGTCGCGGTTTGAGCTCGCGTTACCTGGCCTTTCTGTGGCACGCCTTCAACCCGGATAACGGCCGTTTCCGCAACTTCTTGCCCTACGATCGCCGCTGGTTAGAGGAGAAAGGCTCCGATGACAGCCACGGGCGGGCACTCTGGGCGCTTGGCATGGTCTTGGGTCGCTCCAGCGACGACAGCCTGCGCGGCATGGCCGGCCGGCTGTTCAGCCAGGCGTTGCCGGCGGCCCTGGAACTGCTCAGCCCGCGTGCGTGGGCATTCGCGCTCATCGGCATCTATGAGTACCTGGAGCGCTATCTCGGCGATCGTGCGGTGCAAAGCGCGCAAGAGGAGTTGTCCGGCAAGCTGTTGGATCTCTACCGGGAAAACAGCAGCGAAGAGTGGCCCTGGTTCGAGCACCGCCTGACCTACTCCAACGCCCGGCTGCCGCAGGCTCTGTTGCTCTGCGGGGGACGCATGAATTGCAGCGAGATGATGGATGTCGGGCTTAAGTCCCTCAAGTGGCTGTGTGAAGTGCAGCGGGCCGAAAACGGGCATTTCGTGCCGATCGGTTCCAACGGCTGGTACGAGCGGGGTGGCGAGCGGACGCGCTTCGACCAGCAGCCGCTCGAAGCCACCGCCACCGTTTCGGCTTGCCTCGAGGCATATGCGGTGACCGACGACAAGGGCTGGTACCACGAGGCGTCTACCGCTTTCGAGTGGTTCCTGGGTCGGAATGACCTGGGCCTGCCGCTCTACGATCCTGCCAGCGGCGGTTGCCGCGACGGCTTGCATCCCGACAGGGCGAACCAGAACCAGGGCGCCGAATCGACGCTGGCCTTCTTGACGGCCTTGCTCGAGATGCGTCTGATCGACGGCGTGATTCATCCCGTATGAAAGTGGCTATGCTCGCTCCCATTTCCTGGCGAGTGCCGCCGCGGCATTATGGGCCGTGGGAGCGCGTGGTCTCGCTGCTGACGGAGGGGCTGGTGCAGCGGGGGGTGGACGTAACGCTGTTCGCGACGGCCGACTCGCTGACCAAAGCCAGGCTGGTCGCCGTCTGTCCGCGGCCCTATTCCGAAGACCCCGCCCTCGATGCCAAGGTGTGGGAGTGTCTTCACATCTCGGCTTGCTTCGAGCGCGCGGCCGAGTTTGACCTGATCCACAATCATTTCGACTTTCTGCCGCTCTCGTACAGCGGCCTGGTGTCCACGCCCGTCGTGACGACCATCCACGGCTTTTCTTCCGAGCGCATCTTGCCGGTCTTTCAGAAGTACGATGGCCGCGTCCATTACGTGGCGATCAGCGACGCCGACCGCCGGCCTGACCTGCATTATGCCGCCACGGTGTATCATGGTATACCGCTTGACGAATTCACGCTGCGTGAGGAGCCGGGCGACTACCTGCTCTTCTTCGGCCGCATTCACCCGGATAAGGGCGCAGCCGAGGCGATCCAGGTCGCGCGCCTCGCCGGGCGGCGGCTGCTGCTCGCGGGTGTCATCCAGGACCAGGGCTATTTTGACCGGGAAGTGGCGCCCTACCTGGACGGCGAGCGCGTCTGCTACCTGGGCTCGGTCGGCCCCGAGCGGCGGGACGCCTTGCTGGGCGGCGCCTATGCTTTATTGCACTTGATCAACTTCGACGAGCCTTTCGGGCTGAGTATGGTCGAAGCCATGGCTTGCGGCACGCCGGTAATCGCCACCCGCCGCGGCTCGGTGCCTGAAGTCGTGCTCGACGGCGAAACCGGCTTCGTGGTCAGCCGGGCCGAAGATGCCCTGGCAGTCCTGCCGTCCGTCAGCATGCTCGAACGTCCTCACATCCGCAACCACGTGGCCGAGCGTTTCAGTCGCGAGCGGATGGTCGAGGGATATATAAAGGTCTATGAAGAAGTCTTAGGGGGACAAAATCGTGGCGCAGCGCACTCATCATGAGTTGCTCTTCCATCGCTATCCCGGCAACCCGATCCTGACTGCCGCGCATTGGCCCTATACCATCAACACCGTCTTCAACGCGGCGGCTGCGACGCTGTCCGACGGCACCACTCTGCTGTTGTGCCGTGTCGAGGACATGCGCGGCATCTCGCACCTGTGCGCCGCTCGCTCCAAGAACGGCATCGACGAGTGGGAGATCGACCGTCGTCCGACGATGCTGCCCGACCCCGATCATTTCCCTGAGGAGATCTGGGGCATTGAGGACCCGCGCGTTACCTTTGTGCCCGAGTTGGGCAAATACGCCATCGTTTATACATCCTACTCGCGCGGTGGGCCGGGTGTTTCGCTGGCTCTGACCGAGGACTTCCGCACCATTGACCGCCAGGGCTCCATCATGACGCCCGAGGACAAGGACGCGGCCCTGTTGCCACACCGCATTGGTGGGCACTGGGCGTTGATCCACCGCCCGGTCGGCACGATGGGCGCGCATATCTGGATTTCCTATTCGCCTGACCTGCGCCACTGGGGCGGTCACAAGCTGATCCTCGAGGCCCGGCGCGGCGGCTGGTGGGACGCCAACAAGATCGGCATGTCGCCGCCCCCCATCGAGACCTCACGCGGCTGGCTGATGATTTACCACGGGGTGCGCCAGTCATGCGCCGGCTGTGCTTATCGCCTGGGCCTGGCATTGTTTGACATCAACGAGCCCGAACGATTGCTGGCCCGCGGTGACGAATGGATCTTCGGACCGGAGGAGCCCTACGAGCGTTTCGGCGACGTGGGCTACGTCGTCTTCCCTGCCGGTTATACCATCGCCCCAGACGGAGACACCATCTATCTCTACTATGGCGCCGCCGACAACTGCATAGCCCTGGCGATGGGCAGCGTTCGGCATTGCCTGGATTGGCTCGACCGTCACAACGTTGGGACCGAGGGCACTCCGCACTACGAACGGGGAAGCTCTGAGAGCTGATAGATCGGTGCCAGCGCGGCCTGCCTGCTCGACCTGGCGGGATGGTCCTCGATGAACCTACCCGGGACCTGGCAGGGGTTTGGCCACCGCGAGCGTGCCGCCCTGTTGCTGACCCTCGGCGCCACGGTTTTCACCGTCGTGCTGCGCTTCCTGCCGGTTGCCAGTCTGCTCCTGTTCGTGATTTCCGCGCTGGCCCTGGCCGGTCTGGGCGCAATCGTGGGGGAAGCGACCGACCAGCTTGGCTCGCGCCTGGGACCCGGCGCGACGGGAGTTCTCCAATCGGCTCTGGGCAACCTGCCTGAGCTTTTCATTTCCATTTTCGCCCTGCGCGCCGGGCTGGTAGGCGTGGTGCAGGCCGCACTGGTTGGCTCCGTCCTCGCCAACAGCCTGCTCGTGCTGGGCATCGCTTTCGTGGCGGGAGGGCTCAAGCACGGCGTGCAGCGCTTTGGCGCCATGCAGTCAGGCACCATCGCCGTGTTGACCGTGTTCAGCGTCTCCGCTCTGATGGTGCCGACCCTCGCCGCCGGGCCCAGTGGCCCCGACGTGGCGCACGCTGACGCATTGAGCCTGAGGCCATCGCGCTCGCCCTGCACAATCATCTCATCGCTTGATTCTTAGCTAACTCGTCCTTCCAATTCCATACCACCCAGTTGCCCGGTGCGCGCCTGGCCGAATGGCGCGACACCGTTTCAGTATTGCCTGTCGAGTTTTGGAGTTCTGCCTTCATTTTATTGACCTCGCCTTAAATATTATTAAGTACATCTTTGACAAACTGAAAGTGATGCACTACTATCGGGACAAACTGATCGGCGGAGGCGGGCTGCGATGAACTCGACACAGGCAACTGGTGCATCCCGGGAAGACGTGGCCCTGCCGGCAGGCGAGCAAGCCATCGTGGCGACGTTGGAGGGTTACCGAGGGCGCGGTCTGATACGCGTACATCCAGGGCATCCCGTACTTCTACCGCCAGTTCGGCTACGAATATGGCCTGCCGCTGGAGGGCGGCCTCAAGCTCGAGCTTGGCCAGGCGCCGGAACCGTTCGGCGAAACGCCCACTTTTCGGCTGGCCGATCCTGAAGATCTCGCCGCCCTGCAGAAACTCTACGACGCAGCTGCCCACGATCTGGCGATCCATGCCGCCCGCAGCCAGTCTGTCTAGCGTTATCTCCTGGAGTCTGTTCCGGGCAGCGAGGCGGCGTGCGAGACCTGGGTGATCGAGCGGGGGAGGAGGGCATCGTCGGTTATCTGCGCGTGCCAGAACACCACTTCGGCCAGGAACTGGCCGTCAACGAGGTCTCGCTCCTTGACTACTCGAGCGCCACCTACGCCCTGCTGCATCTCAAGGCACTGGCCGAAGCGCGCCATACGCCGGGCATACGGTTCAATCTGCCTGCCGGCTGCACGCTCATGCGCCTGGCGCGCTCGCTGGGCGCACATGACCTGGGCACCTACGCCTGGCAGATCGATATCTCGGACGGCCCTGCCCTTCTGCGCGCCCTGGCCCCGGTTTTCGAGCGGCGGATCGCCAACTCGCCGTTCGCCGGGCTGACGCTCGACGTGCGCCTGTCCTTCTACCGTGAGGCCAGCGCGCTGCGCTTCGCGGGCGGGCGGCTGGCCGAGCTAAAGGACGCCGGCCAGGGCGAGGATTCGGAGTTGCGCTGCCCGCCGCGCGCCTTCGTCCCACTCGCGCTCGGCTATCGCTCGATCGAAGAACAGCAGGGCAGCTACCCGGACCTGTCCGTCGCCCGGCGCTGGCGGCTGCTGATGGACACCCTCTTCCCGAACATAAGCTCGTTTATCTATACAGCCTATTGAGGCGCTTTGAGCTTTTCTCCCAGTTCTCAAAGAAGCGCGGCGCTGGCAGCCCGGCACGCGCCGGGCCCCACCAAATATAGATAATACCATATTCGTTTGACGCTAATCCGTCGACGTGCTACGATTCGCCAATCTTGGGGGCGGCTACGGCCGCCCGCATCCTGTCGGTGCTACGGGAAGAGTTTCTGCATGCTCAACCGCCTCGTCACCTGGATTGAAGTAGACCTGGACGCGATCGCCCATAACGTACGCGCCCTGAAAAGCCACGTGGGACCGGCCGTCGAGCTGATGGCGGTGGTCAAGGGCAACGCCTACGGGCACGGCGCCATGCCGGTCGCGCGGGCCATGCTCGAAGCAGGCGCCACCCGCCCCACTGCTACGTCTCTGTTGTCTACCACTGAAATCCCTTCCGGACAGAACTCCAAAACACGTCACGGGTCGGCGCCATGTGCAAAGGATAGCACACCCTGCTCGAGCGCAATCGTTGCCGGCAGTGCACGCCTACATCCGTTACTACGCCTTTTTTTCGTGCTCGGATTCCCTGTAAGGAATCTCGGCGGCGGGTCGTCTATGAGAGCGAAGACAACAAGAGGCCACCGCAGTGGAGGTGCTAGATGAAAGCAAGGAAACGGGACGGCACGGGACGCGCGGCAACACGGATCTTCATGAGGTTCGTCGCCCCGGCGGCGACGGCGATGGTGGAAGGGATCCTCGTTGCGATGGTTGCTGCCGGCTGCGGCGGAGCCACAAGCACCGCGAGCCTCAAGGGCAGTCCATTCAGGAGCATCCCTGTTTTCGCGGACTGCGCGAAAGCGGTGGGAGACTCGGTGGCGGCGGTGAGCCTGGGGCATCCCGCAGACAGCAGCGCCACGGCGACCCGCAGCACTTCCGGCCACGCCCACACCCCTGAACCTCACGCGGGCCAGCACCACGAGACCTGCTCGACCTGCGGCGGCTCCGGCACCGTGATGCACAATGTGTGGGTCACTCCGATGCGGACCTGCTCGTTCTGCTTCGGGACCGGCCTCTACAACCACCTT
>Ga0209746_1000132_pt1 | contig 39229 bp, 42 predicted proteins | sample BarGraNGADG00211_3_FD_184496 | JGI IMG/M metagenome (GOLD analysis project Ga0209746, IMG submission 184496) | Arctic peat soil microbial communities from Barrow, Alaska - Barrow Graham LP Ref core NGADG0011-211 (SPAdes) (version 2) | ecosystem: Environmental > Terrestrial > Soil > Wetlands >... | reverse complement strand
CTTGAACATCTGAGATCGGCAAACGTTCCCGTTGACAAAGGAGACCGAAGATAGCGCCGGCCCGCGTTATTCGAACCAGGTCATGGTCTCTTCGAGGGCCGGCCGCCACGTCGGCTCTGGCGCAACCCTGGCGTATCCGATGACGCAACTGTCCAGCTCGAACTGACCCGCCGGGATGCCCAGCAACGCACAGAACTCCTCGTTGTCGCCCATCTGGGTGGCGGCGGAGATCAGGCGGAACCCGAGCCCCAGGGCGGTGGCCTTGAGCCACATGCTGTGCATCACGTGGGCGAGGGAGCGGGCTTGATTGGGCGGAAATCCTTTCCGCTCCGCGACGATTATCCAGTAGGGCGGGCTCTCGAAGCCGAACTGTGCCCCCCCGGCCAGGGAACGAAGCATGACCGCGAACTTCGCGGCCAGCACGCGGAACTCCTCGTTTTCGGCTATCGCCTCATCGATCGCCGCCGAGGACACGACGACCCCTGCCCTCAGGATCGCCTCCGCGCGGGCCGCGATGTCCGAGCCCTTGGGTATCACGAAGAACCTTCGGAAAACGTCTCCTTCCGACACGGCGAGAGAAGCATAGGGCGCCAGAAGCCCAGCCCTGATCACCTTTTCGACGAGCTCCCTGGCAGGTACCTCGTCCGTGAACGACCTGACGGTCCTGCGCGCTTCCAGTACCTCGTCGAAGTCGCGATTGGTCTCCTTGCCCATCCCTTGTGATCCCATCAACGGTCCTCCCGGCTCATATCGGTGACTGTAGTTGTTCGCGAGTCAGGTCGGTGGCGGAGACGACCGGCAGCGGTCGCCCTCAGACCTCGCGCTCCCAAAGGTCGTACGCGAGGACGATGTCGCCGGTGAATCCCTCGGCGGCCTCGGTTGTCCATTCGTCTTCGGTGCCGGGCCATGGTGACGGCACCGCGTGGGTCATCACGAGAGTGCCGACCCCCGCTCGCGTCGCGGTAGCCGCGGCATCCTGGATGCTAGAGTGGTATTCGAGAATGTCCTGAAATCGTGGCGAGGGGACGGCCTCGACCATCGAGCGCCGGATCACCGTCTGCACGTAGACGTCGGCGCCCGCGCACAGGCGATCGAGCCCGTCGCACGGCACCGAGTCCCCCGCGATGACAACCACCTTGCCTTCGGCCTCTATCCGATAACCGACGCTCGGACGCACCGGCGCATGATCTGTCGGCGCCGCCGTGATCCGGATCGTTCCATCGTCAGAGACCGGACCGTCGCTCACCTCGGTGACCTCGCAGGTCGGCTCCCAGTTGAGGTCATCGTGGTGCGCGACGCGGTAGCCGATGTCGTCGCGGAGCATCTCGATGGTCCGGTCGACGAAGCCTCGCGTGCCGGTGGGTCCGACCACGCGCAGCGGGTTCGGCGTCGGCGACATGGCCCATCGCATCGTGACGATGTCGTTGAAATCTGTGATGTGATCGCTGTGCAGATGTGTGAGGAAAACCGTATCGAAGGCGAGAGGTCCGCTCATGACAGCGGCGGACCGCATCAAAACGCCCCGCCCGCAGTCGAAAAGCAGGTCGCGGCCCGCGGCGCGGACAAGGGTCGCGGGGCCTGCCCGGGCGGCATCCGGCAGCGGGCTCCCGGTTCCGAGCGTGACCACCATCATGACGTTTCCTCGTTTGCTTCTGCTTGTTGCTGCTACTGACAATATCACCCACTTGTTTGTGCTATCAATCAGGTGCCAGGCCCCGGGGGTAACAGCGTGCCGCCCCGCCCCAGGAGATACCGGGTGGATACCAAACCATGAACCATCCGGAGCGCCGGCTTCTGGCGTGGATGCTGACCGTTCATATTGCCAGATGACGACGACGATATCTTTCACAAATGAAGATCTCCTACAACCTGGATATCAGTGGTCATGCCGAAGAGGTCTTTCATTGGCTCGATGACCCGGAAAGAGCGAGGATCTGGATGTCAAGCGTCTCCAGTTACGAACTACTGAGTAAACCTTCGGGTATGGTCGGCACGACTTTCCGCGAGATCGTTGAAGAAGATGGGCGCAGGACAGAGATGCGTGGCGTCATCACGGGCTACATGCCGAATCAATCGTTATCGTTCCATTTGGAGGGAAAGTTCAATGCTGTCGATGTGGAATATCGTTTTGAAGAAGTCGAAAACCGTACTCGTTTGACCTTAGACTCGGACATTCGTTTCAAGTCTCTTATGAGGGTGTTGAGCATTTTCATCAAGCCGAAGATAAAGAAAAAGGTTTTCAAACAACTGAGTGCGGAATTTACAGTGTTGAAGGACCTTTGTGAAAGAGATGCCGGCCGGCCTTGAAACCGGTGAGCTGCAAAGGCCTGCCCGAGACTGAGGTGACGACTCGACCCGCCGAACCGCAGGAACTATCGGGGGCGGCTCGTATGGTAGACATGGGCACTGATGTTGTTGAGCGCATCCAGTATTACAGGTTCAGCTCTGTCGCGTTGATGGTTCCGATCCTCGCGCCGCTGGTCTTCACGTCTGAGAGATAGAAACACACTACAGTATTGACGAGGCGAGCCACCGAGGCTCGCCTTCTGTCTTCGCCTTCGGTCTACTCCCTGGTTCCGCACGCTAAATCATGAATCGAGCGGGAGGACTTGAAGTGCGGAACTGGTAGATAAGCAAACAACGCTTATTGACCAGGGAGAGATCGACATGAATGAGGATAAGGCAACCGATGAGGCGGCAACGGATACGAAGGACCGGCAGGTCGTGATGACGCATGTCTTCGACGCGCCGCGCGAGCTCGTGTTCAAGATGTACACAGATCCGAGCCTGATACCGGAATGGTGGGGGCCGAGGGGCCTCGCAACCACCGTTGACAAGATGGACGTGAGACCGGGCGGCTCATGGCGATTCGTCCAGCGATCGCAGGACGGTAGCGAATTCGCGTTCAACGGCGTGTACCGGGAGGTCATGCCTCCGGAGCGGGTCGTCGACTCGTTCGAATTCGAAGGCATGCCGGGCCACGTGCTTACCGAGACGGCGACGCTCGAAGAGCAGGACGGCAAGACCCTGCTGACGGTCACGTCCGTCTTCGAGACTGTCGAGGATCGCGACGCGATGCTCGCCTCGGGGATGGAACAAGGGGCGACCGAGAGCATGGATCGTTTCGCCGAACTTCTGCCGCGAGCTGGACAGCAATCGGAGTGATCTGCTGCGGACCGGCAGATTCACCGATCGAGCACCTTTCGCTTCTTGCGTCTCCTGTCGCAAGCTCACCGCTCCATTTCCCGGAGCCAGTCGATCATCCGATCGGCGACGGCCTGCCAGCCTGCCTCGAGCATCATGTCGTGCGCCATCTCGTCGAAGATCTGGGGCTGTACGCCGTAGGCGCGCGCCGTGGCTTGCACTTCTGCGGGGCAGAACACGAGGTCGTTGGCGGCCCCGAGCACCAGGACGGGGGTACCCTTGACGCGGCCCGCTCGCGGGAAGCGCAGTGCCATCATCTCCAGGGCCGCGCGCGCAGACTCGGTGCCGATCCTGGAAAAGTACCGTTCGAGCATTTCGGGGCGGATGTCCGGGGAGAAGAAGACGTCGCGTGTCAACTCGGGCGTGGCCACCGCCGTCCGCGGGTTCTGGGTCACCAGGTACTTTAGAAAGACCAGCGGGTGCATGCGTGCGACTCGCCCCACGAAACGTACGGCGCCACGGGGCGGCACGCTCGCCAGCAGGACCGCGGCGGGCGCACTATGAGTCTCCAGGTAACGCTGGACCACCAGTCCTCCCATGGAGTGCCCTACCAGCGCAGGGTCAATTCCGAGCCGGTCGACCACGGCGGCCAGGTCGGCGACGTAATCGTCGATGCCGCTCAGGTGAAAGCGATCTTCGCAGCCGCTGCCGCCGTGCCCGCGCATGCTGAACGCGTAACAGTCGAACCCACGTTCGGTGAAGTAGGGCATGAAGTTCTCTTCCCAGCACCAGGCGCCGTGCCAGGCGCCATGGACGAACAGGACCGGGAGTGAAGATGACTTCGTTTCGGCTCGTCTTTCGATGATTTCGAGCTGCATGTCCCACCTCCGTGTCCTCGACCAGCGCTTTTCTGGCGCTCTTGATCATTGAAGATCCGCGGATTTGCAGGATAACACGAATCCAAAAGAACTATTCCGGGGATCATGTATTATTGTATCTGCCGCTCGACGCAGCCTTCCGAACCAAGGCACGACGCGGGCGAGTGGGGCGGTTCGCCGACCTCTCCCTCGGCAGGCTAGAGCTCGTAGTCCCTCAGGGTGAACTCGAAGCAGGCGCCGTCGTCGTTGCAGACGGTTATCTCTCCGCCGTAGAGCTTGACGATCTTCATCACGGTTGACAGGCCGATGCCGCTGCCACCGGTCTTCCCCTTGAAGAAGGGCAGGAATATCCGGTCGATGTTCTCTGGAGGGATCCCGGAGCCGTTGTCCCGGACGAGGTACCTGTTCGCGCCATCGGCCCGCACGCCGGGGCGCGACACCTGGATCACGGGAGACTCGCTGTCGTTGTGCTGGATGGCGTTGGCGATGAGATTCGCGAAGACCTGGTATACGTGAGAGTGGTCCGCGACCACGTGTCCGAGATCCGCGTCGACCTCGACCGTTATCCCACTCGCTTTTATGGCCTCGGCTCTTTCTTCAAGGACTCCCTTCACCATCAGGCTGACGTCGATGTCGGTGACCTCTTCGGGCACCTGGCCGGCCTCGGCCAGCCTGAGAAGTGTATCGATCAGCTCGTCTGCTCTTACGATGCTCTTCTCCATCAGGTCAACAACTTGAAAGATCTCAGACCTGACCGCTTCGGATTGGTCGCCTTGCACCAGCGCCCGAAGCATCGCGAGCGACATCCCCACAGAGGCCAGGGGACCCTTCAGATCGTGGGATACAGTATGCGCGTATCCCTCGAGCTCGGCGTTGACCTGCTTTAGTTCCTCCTCGTATCGCTGGCGTTCGGTGATATCCACCGAGAACCCGATGACGCCGACGATCTCGCCTTGGACATTTCTGTAGGGAAGCTTGTCGGTCTGAACCAGTATCGTCCCATCCGGTGTTTCCATGGACTCGAGGATGCCGAGCTTGGGAACGCCGGTTTCGATCACCCCCTGGTCATCTCTACGGTATTGCTCCGACTGGTCGGGGAAAAGCTCCGACAGCGGCCTGCCGGTGATCTCGGTCTCTGACATGCCCAGGGCCTCACAGAGGGCCATGTTGGCACGGATCAGCCTGTTGTCCATGTCCTTGAAGAACAGCAGGCCGGGCACGGCGTCAAAGATTATCTGCAGGGTTTCCTCCGACTGGCGCAGAGCCTCGGACGCCCTCTTCCGCTCGGTGACGTCCTTTGCGAAGACGGCGACACCGACTATCCGCCCGTCACGATCTTTGATGGGATTGTGAAGTATCTCAAAGCGGAGGCGTGAGAGTACTTCTTCGCCCGCACTGGCTTCGACCACGACGCGCTCGCCTCGAAGCGCCCGGTCTATGTTAGTCTTCGCGTGATTCCAGTCTTCTTCAACGGTGTGATAGTCGAGGATGCTCTGCCCGACTTCGATGTCGGCACCGTAGAGCTTTTTCATAACGGCGGCATGGGCATCGTTAAAGCTCGTGTAGCGATAGTCCGCGTCAACCGAGAATATCGGCTCAGTGGTGCTTTCGACGACGCCTTTGAATGTCCGACTCTGCTCTTCGTTTTTATCCTGCGCTCTCTTCCGCTCGGTGATGTCCCGGATGTTGCACTGGATGACCTTCGTGTGGTCGACCTGGTAGACGTTGCTGACGAATTCAACTTCAACGCAACGCCCGTCCTTCGTCTGGAGGGGCAGGTGCTCATAACGCACGTAGCTGTTTTGCTGCAGGTCGCGGAACAATCCCCTCGATTCGGCGATGTCTCTTAACGGGCCGATCTCCCACAGGGTCGCCCCCAGCATCTCCTCGCGAGAGTAGCCGAGCAGGTCTTTCAGGAATGGGTTCACATCGGTTATCCGCCCGGTCTCCGCGTCGAGGATCAGTATCCCGTCCTTGGCGGCTTCAAAGAGACGGCGGAAACGAGCTTCGGAGGCCCGGAGCAGCTCCTCGGTCAGCCGGTGGTCGAGGGCTCTCTCCAGTGTGGAGGGAAGTATGGAAGCGATCCTTTTGTCCTTGACCACGTATCCCGAAGCCCCCGCGTCAAAGGCCTGCACGGCCGTCTTTTCATCGCCGTGGCCGGTCACCATAACTACGGGGGTAAGGCCGATCTGAGGCTTGATCTCCTGGAGGAGGTCGAGCCCTTCTCCGTCAGGGAGCTGAAAGTCGAGGGTGATCAGGTCAAAGCACGAAGACGCGAGGACGTCCCTGGCCCGGGCACAATCCTCCGCAAGGACGACCTCGGCCCCGAGTTTGTTCTCCAGGAGTTTCTTCAGGACTGGCGCGAAGTTCCGATCGTCTTCGATGACCAGGATCCGGGTTTTCTCTTCTGTTCTCATGGCAACAAAAGGTAAGCATGGAATGACATTTTCGACAATGTTCTTTCTTCCTTTTTTCACCGGTTTTCCCTCGGATCATCTCTTCTTCGAGGCCTTGCGCTCCTGGACAGACCTCGGCCCTTCGACGACGCGAGCCTGCAGGGAAACCGGCCCGGCCCGCGAATCCTGTCGGTGCGACATCCAGACGAGGGAGGAAGGCGGCCCATGATGGACGGAGACGAGGGTACGCGTGGCAGCGGGTGGGACAACGCGGGCGGCGTCCCGCCTCAACAGGGGCCTCACGGAGCCCCGGTGGGCGGTCCCGCTCCAGTGCCGGGGCAGCCACCAGGCGGAGACTGGAAGGCGTGGTGCCGGGACAAGGTGAAGAACGTGGGCTGGGGCAAGGTCATCGTCGCGGGCGTGATCGGCGCTCTCATCGTGCTCGTGCTCTTTCCTGCCGCATTCGGGGTCAACCCGTACGACATCATCCGCGGCAGGGTAAAGTCCGGGGCCTCGAGCCAGAACCAGAAGGTGACCACTGTCGTAAGCCCTGTTGGCGGCTCGACCGATGTCGCGGTAGTTGCCAGGAACGTCACCGGGTCGATAGTGAACATCGACGTCCGCCTCACGCCACAGCAGCCGACCACCACGACGGCCACCCCCACGATCGGGAGCGGGTCGGGGGTCATATACAGGCAGAACGGCTACATCATCACCAACAACCACCTGGTAGGGACGGCTCAGACGATCACCGTCACCACCAAGGACAACAAGAAGTACAACGGTGTCAGGGTCGGCACCGATCCGGCGAATGACATCGCCGTGGTCAAGATCAACGCAACGGGCCTCGATCCGATGGCGGTCGGAAACTCGGACGCCCTGGTCGTTGGGCAGCTCGTCGTGGCGATAGGAAGCCCGCTCGGTTTTCAGCAGACCGTCACGTCGGGGATCATCAGCGCGCTGGACCGAAGCGTTGCCACCCAGAGCGACAGCGGCCAGACGGTCGCCCTGGACGGTCTCATACAGACCGACGCGCCCATCAACCCCGGCAACTCAGGCGGCGCGCTCTGCGACGCGGCCTCCAGGCTCATCGGCATCAACTCGGTCATCGCGACCCAGACGGGAGGCTCCGAGGGGATTGCTTTCGCGATCCCGTCGAACACCGCCACGCGGGTGGCCGACGGCATCATCGCGGGAAGCCCGGTCGGGCGCGCGGATCAGGTGCCGGGTTTCCTCTCCATGGTCCATTTCTAGACGCTGGCAGGATGAATATCATCGAGTCCTCGTGGAAGCACCCTTTGCCATGGGATGACTCCTGGAAGGCAACGCGATGGTGACTTACGTTGCTCTTATCCGCGGGATAAACGTCGGCGGCCACCAGCAGATAAAGATGGAAGAGCTGAGAGAGGCTTTCCGCGGCCGGGGCTTTCCTGGTCGCCGCCGGGATCGCCGTCCTCAACGAGGCGCGGTGGGGCCGACTGTTCGGGATAGTCTGGTGCTCGCTCAGCATCATCTTTTACATGCTGGTGATCTGGGCATACCCGGTGTGGTCAGTGCTCGTCATCGCTCTCGATGTGCTGATCATCTACGCGCTGGCGGAGTACGGGGGCCGAGAGGCCGTTTAAGCGCTGGGCCTCGAGGTCGAATACTGAGGGGCCGCTCGCTCAACGGTCGAAGCCAGCGGGTGCGCCTCCATGCACTCCATCGCCCAGGCCGTGGCGGAGTACTTCAGCGACTCGGCATGCATGCGTGAATCTCCTTTGATATACGACCGGGCTCAGGGGATCTCGGCAAAAGCCCTGATCGGGATGGACGCGCCGCGAACCACCCTCAAGGGGACGGCCGAGAAGCGGAAACCGGCCCCGGGCAGCTTGTCGAGATCGCAGAGGTTCTCGACTACGAGGATGCCTTTTTCGAGCAGGCGGGTGTGGGCCGGGCGACCCGGGTCCGTCGTGTCGTCGACGTTCCAGAAGTCGACGCCGACCAGCGCCGGCAACGATCCGACCAACATCTCCACTGTCGCATCCGACAAGTAGGGGCATGGCTCCCAGTAGTCGCCTGTTCCCCACTTCCGGTCCCAGCCTGTCCTGAGGAGGATGGCCCGCCCCCGCATCTCGACCCCGCCGGGGTCGACCGCCAGCGACCTGTCGCCCGATACGACTCCATCGAGCGCGATGCCCGGCAGGCCGGCGACCTGCTCGAGTGACAACTGGCTGAGATCTGGTTTGTCCCGGTACCGGTGGAAAGGGCTGTCGATGTAGGTGCCGAGATTGCCCGGCATCTCCAGCTTTCCGAGGTAGAACTCCGCCTTGCCGTCGTAGTTGGGACGTGACTGCTCGTGGTCGAGCAGGGCGTATATCCTGGGCCTTGGCAGGCCCGGATACGATCGCATCCCGTCTTCGATGATGTGGTTCAGCTCGACGTAATCGGACAACCCTTATCCAGTCACTTCATGAAGGCGACGCCAACGACCCGGTTTCCCTGGTGGGCGCGGACGGCATCCGCGACCGGCCCCTCATCGAAGCCGTTCACGAACACCCGGACCGCCCTGCCCGCCGAAGCGGCCATGAGAGAGATGTGTGACAGCGCGATAGGCCCGTCTATCATCCAGAAAGGCCGCTCGGCCAGGGCCGACCGCCAGCTCGACGGCTGCGCCACCACCACGATGGCCGCCCGCCAGCCGCCCGGGGCGCACGCTTTCTCGAGCTCCTCCAGCCTTTCCGGTTCCGTCACCGCGATGAACGACCAGGGCTGCGAGTTCCCCGCGCTCGGGGCGACCCTGCCCGCCTCGAAGCAAGCTTCGACGAGGAGGCCGGGCAAGGGCGCCGGACCCCCCGGGGCGCCGGCATCCGCGCCCATCTGCTCGAGCAGCCCACCTACGTCCTGAACGGCCGACGCCTCGAAACCCTCCGCGCTGATATCCGCCGGCGGCTCGTACGGCGCATCCATCGACTCGATGAAAGCGACCGCCGGGAGCTGCTTTCGCTTTCTCGCGATGACCGCCCCCGCCGTCGACCCCGACGCGGGCGTTACTTTTTTGGACGGTGTGCCGAACGGGATCGCTATCGGGACGGTCGCCCCGGCCCACGCTCCCGCGATCGTCGCCAGCTCCTTCTGGTTCACCCCGCCCAGCCAGCAGCTTCCCAGCCCCTTTTCGGCCAGCCAGAGGACGGTGTCCTCCATCACCAGCGACGCGGCCGGAAGGGCCTTCGGCCTGTCAATGGTGAGGTCCTCTTCCGGGACCTCCATCAGCAGGAACCCTGACTGGCTGGTCCTGGCGACCCAGAAGTTGATCTTATTGAGCGCCCCCTTCTGGAGGCCTACGCGGATGCGCTCGACGAGCGACTGTTCCGTGAACGCCTTGACACAGCGCTCCGGCGCCCCCCTGACGCGGGAGGAAAGCGCGATCACCTCATCCAGCCCGGTAGCCGACCCGGCGGGCAGGACGGCCGGTACGTATTTCCTGTACGACCTGCGCCCGTACACCACGTCCCACAGGGTCCACGCGGTAGGCGAAAGCGGCTTGTAATCCCTTGTCGCGTTCTTTGTCTGGTCTGCCAAGAGCTCCACCCCCCTCATTCTATTTCTACGGGATTACCGAAACGCCTGTCCAGGCCCGCCGGGCGGACGGTACCAGGTCCATACGGAAGGGACTGCAGGCCGATTACCTACCCGCGGACCGATGTTTCATCATTGCGGGCGTGCTGAAGCACCGCTATATTCTATGGCATGCCAATCAACTCAGCGGGAGGTAAATGCGCTTGCATGCAGGCGACGAACCGGAAACTGTGAGCTCGTCCGACAAGATGACGACTGCTCGCGAGCAGGCCGAGGCCGAAGGAAACCGCGACGCGCTTTCCCGCCTCAGGCGGGTTTACTCCTTCCTCAACATGACCAACGAAGCCATCGCGCGCATCGGGGAGCCCGAGCCGCTGTTCGATGAAGCGTGCCGCATCGCGGTCGAGGTCGGGGGATTCAGGATGGCCTGGATAGGCCTCGTGAATGAGAAGACAGGCCAGATCAAGCCGGTCGCTCACCGAGGCTTCGAAGATGGTTACCTCGAAAAGATCTTCGTGTCGGCCCACGGGAGTGACCAGCAGGGGCAAGGCCCTACCGGGACCGCCGCCCGGACGGGCGAGATCAACATCTGCAAGGACTTCGAGTCCGACCCGAGGATGACCCCATGGCGCGGAGAAGCGATGAAGCGGGGCTATTGCTCGTCCGGCGCATTTCCGCTCCGTGTCGGCGATCGCATCGTGGGGGTCATGACCCTGTACGCCTCCGAAAAGGACTTCTTCTCCGATGAAGAGATCGCCCTCTTCAAGTCACTTGCCGAGAACATATCAATGGCCATCGATGCCATGGAGAAAGAAAGGTTGCACGCTATCGCGGAGGACGAGCTCGCGCTGCGGGCTGAGTTGCTGGACGCCGCGACCGACTCGATATTCGTTCATGACGCCGATGGCAATTTCATCTACGTCAACGAGGCCGGTTGGAACACGCGCGGGTATTCGCGCGAGGAGTTCCTGAGCATGAACCTCAGGGAACTCGCGACCCCGAAGTTCTCGACGCTCCTGGCCGACCGCATGTCGCAGGCCGAGCGCTTCGGACACGCGATGTGCGAGTCCGCGCACATCTGTAAAGACGGGTCCGTGATACCTGTCGAGGTGCATATCAAGGCTATCGAAGATCGCGAGCGAGTGCTGTTCCTGAGTGTCGTCAGAGACATCACCGAGCGCAAGAAAGTCGAGAAGGAGCTCGAGGAATACCGCGAGCACCTCGAGGAGCTCGTCGAGCAGAGGACGCTCCACCTGCAGGCCCTCAACCGGGAACTCGAGTCTTTCAGCTATTCCGTATCGCATGACCTGCGGAGCCCGGTCAGGGTGATAGACATGACGTCGAGGATGCTGCTAGAGGATAGTGGCGACAGGCTCGACGAAGAGGAGCGCAAGTCTTTCGCGGTCATCTTCAGGAACATAGAGCGGATCGACGACATCATCGAGGGCCTGTTGCGACTTGCGCGAGCCGGCAGCCGCGAGTTACAGGTGTCCGAGGTCGATGTCGGTGCAATGGCGGAGGATGTCATACAGGAGTTGAAGCCCGACCTGTCAGGGCGAGAAGTCCAGTTCGTCGTCGGGGAGCTGCCTTCCGTCTCGTGCGACGAGGTGCTCATGCGGCAGGTATTCGTGAACCTCATTTCCAACGCCGTCAAGTTCACGAGCGATTGCGGGGACGCCGTCATCGAAGTGCGCGGAGAGCGCATCGACGAGGAGACCGTCTACGCGGTCAGCGACAACGGGATCGGCTTCGACCCGGGGCAAGCCGACAGGCTCTTCGGCGTCTTCCAGCGGCTGCACGGGCACGAGCGGTTCGGGGGGACCGGCGTGGGACTGGCACTGGTACAGCGGATAATCCAGAGGCACGGCGGACGGGTCTGGGCGGAGGGCGCGACCGGTGAGGGCGCGACTTTCTATCTTGCATTGCCATGTGCCCTGGCTCAAGGGTCAGGCTGACCCGCGTATGGCACAGCCGAGTTCGATGTATGCGCCGGCAATACGTGGATGCTCGAGTGACTGTGTCGCGTGAATCTGGTGGTCAGGGTCCGGCGGCCCGGGCCTGTTCCAGCTTCTCAGCGATGTAGAAAACGACCCACGCCCCACACAGGGAACAATCCACATCGTTGCCGTAGCAGCAGAACGGTTGGACGAATTCGTCGCCCTCCAGGTACAGCGGCAGTATGAACTCGTTCGAGGGGCATTTGTCGGTGACGGCCCTCGCGTTCGGCGAGAGCATCATCTCCAGGGCGCGTCCGCCGTTCCATATGAAGTCCGGGTACGCGTCCTTGAGCCGCAGCACCTCGAGGATGGCCCGGTCGCGCCGCTCGAGCGACCCCCAGGTGAACTCCGACCGGTCATTCGCGGGCGGCACGTAGAAGGAGAAGGTCATACCCTCCAGCCGCGTCGGCCTGAGCAGGACGACCAGTTCCTCCAACGCCTCCTCGTTCTTCCTGTTGACAACGCACTGGCACATCACGGTGGGAGCGAAATCCGCGGGCACCCTGTCGAGGGTCCTCATCGCCCTGTCGAACGTGCCTCTCCCGCGAACCATGTCGTTGATCTCCGGCGGCCCGTCGATCGAGACGACGTATATGCAGCGAGGCAGGTCTATCAGGTCCAGCGTGCCGTTGGTGGTCACGTGGTTCTTCTCGAAGAGCTTCGTCCCGCCACGCAGCACGTCGGGCCGCAGGAGAGGCTCGCCTCCCATCCAGAGCATTGTGTTGATGTTGTGGCGCTCCTGGAGTTCACCCAGTCGCGCGAGCATGGTCGGGGTATCCATCTCGCCGCGCGGGTCGTTGGGGTTCGCCTCTCGAGAGACGAAGCAGTGGCTGCAGCGAAGGTTGCACCTGTTGGTGATGTTCGCTATCGCCGCCACGTAGTGCCGGGGTGGTGCGGTATCGGGTTCCAATCGTCGCAGGCCTCCGAGCCATCAGGTCCTCGCCGCTTCTCGTATCACAAGGATAGCGCAACGAACACCGGCTAGTGCACCGGCCCTGTTCAGTGCGTTGGACGGACGGGAAGGGGCAAGCCGTCGGTGAAGTCTCGCGCCGGCGCCTGTCTCTCTGACCGGTACCCTGCGCAGGAAGATCGACCCCCGTGGCGAATGAGCCACACGCGGCGCTTTTGCGAACAGCGGTCTTCTGGATACTTGGGGGCACGGTGTTCGAGGATATCAGGAAAGGCCTTTTTCTGGCGGCCTTCGCCCTGGGCTTCGGTGTGTTCATCGCGGTCGTTCTCGTCGTGGGGCTGGGGGTTTCACACAAGGTCGACAACGGATACCGGCCCGCGAAAGAGTGGCACTTCGCCGCGGGCACTACCGCCTCAGGGTTGAGGACGTCCCTGAATATCCTGAACCCGGGCGGCGACGAGGCGGAGGCAAGAGTCACCTACCTGTTGAGCGCCGGAGGATCCGTGACGAAAGAGGTCAGGGTGCCGGAGAGGTCTGGCCGGCTTGTCGACTGCATGACCGACCTCGGAGGCCGCGAATGCGAGTTCGGCATCTCGGTTTCCTCGCAAAGACCGGTGGTGGTCTCGCGAGAGATATTCGAAGTCAAACCCGGTTACGCCATCAGTTCCGTCGAGCAGGGGATCAGGGGCGCGAGCAGCACCTGGTACTTCGCCGAAGGATCCACGTCGGAGGCCCGCAGGACCGTCCTCTACGTGCTCAACGACTCGCCGACGAAGGCCGCCGTAACCGTCAGCGGGTTCACCAACGACGGCGGGAGGAACCAGAGCTCGGTGAGCCTCGAGCCCGCGAGCCTTTACGTCCTTGACGCGGCTTCCATCTTCCCGGAGACCGACATCGTCTCGTTCGCGATCTCCTCCGACACGCCGGTGTTCGCGGAAAGGTACTACGAGACCGCTTACGAGGGCCTTCAAGTAGGCTGCTGCGGTCCCGGGAGCCGCGCTCTCATCGGGACCGGACGGGTTATAATGCCGGCGGACGCGCGGGAGGGAAGGATAGACATCCTCAATCCCTCGGGGGTAGGCGTCAGCGTCGACCTGGAGTATCACCTCCAGGGCGGGAAGACCCGCCACGAGGGACCCATCGACATCGACGCTTACTCTCGAAAGGCCGTGAGCCTCCGGGACGAGGACCTTTCCACCGGGGAGGACGACACGGAGAGGTCAGGGATCTGGGTCGCCGTCAGCGTGCGCCAGGGCGGCTCCGTCGCCATCGAGAGCACCGCGTTCGGCTCGTCCGCCGAATGCTGGGCGTGGATGTCGGTGGGGAGCGGGGAGCGGCGCGCGGATTCGGGGCCGGTCTACCTGCCGGTCGTGAGCGATCCGTGTTACCAGGAGTACGTGCTTGTCGCCAACGAGGGCAGGGGGATGGCCGTAGCCGCGATGCTGGGGCAGAGCACCGATGGCAAGAGCAAGAGCGAGAAGAACGTGGGCCTGGCGGCGGGTGATTCCCGGTCGATGTACTGCACCGGAGGCGGTTCGCGCCTGAGCTGGTACGAGGCTCATGTGCCCGATTCCGGTGACGTGAGCTGGAGACTTGTTTCGCACCGCGCCTTCAACTGCGCCAGTGTCGACAAGGCATCGGCCGCACTGGCCCTCGGCCAGTCGACCGTGAGCGGCGTGCAGACGGTGTCCAACAAGGTCGCGTTGTCATTCGACCTGGAGAACGACCCGCTTACGGCGACGTCGATACTCGACGCGCTCAAGAAAAGCGGCGTGAAGTGCGCGTTCTTCGTGTCGAGCCAGTTCGCAAGCGAACATCCGGATATCGTCCGTCGCGCCGCGGGGGCGGGGCACGAGCTCGGCAGTCTCGTGCCGAGGGCCGGCTCGACCCAACAGGTCCTCTCGCAACTCGGCACCACGGAGGCCCTGGTGAACAAGCTGGCGGGGAGTTCCACGAGGCCGTACGTGCGCCTTCCGTACGGCTCGGGGTCTGATACGATAGCCGCCGCGCGCGCGGCAGGGTACGTGAACATTTCCTGGGACGTGGACCCGGGGGACTGGGCCGACATATCTCCCGACGCGATGGTCGCCAACACCATGAAAGACCTGAAGCCCGGCTCAATAGTGCTTCTCTACGGGATAAACGCGGCCCAGAAACGGCTGGCGATCCCGGCCCTGATCGATGCCATCCGCGTGAAGGGTTTCGACGTCGTGCCCCTCACGGAGCTGCTTTACCTCCGTTAGCCGGACCGGCGGATAGATGAAGTAGCAGAGGCGGTGCGAGTTCCCATAGACCGTGCTCCCCGGAGGCTACGCCCTGAGCCGAGCCGGCTCCGCGGCCCTCTCTTTCCTGCTCCAAACCAGGTCGATGAAGGCCTCGAGCCGGGTCTGGATGCCCGCGCGGCCGGTCTGCTCGTCGACGGATATCGAGAGTATCGGCATGCCCATCTCGTCGGAGATCCGCGTGAACACCGTTTTCGCGATCACCTCGGGGAGGCAGGTAAACGCGTAAAAGTGCACGACGGCGTCGAAGCCGCGACGCGCGTAGTCGGCCGCCGCCGCGACGTTGATCTGGCCGTGGCCGCCGATCTCGTGGCACAGATACGGGGCCGCGGACGAGGCTATGTCGCGGTCGTCGCGCCCGCAGACCCTCTTGCGAGGCGATGGGTTGAGGAGGTCGGACATGTACAGCGGACGCTCGGCGACCGCGCCCCTGTCGGACAGCCACCTCTCGATGTCGAAGTTGAAGTAGGGCTCCACGCTGGTCATGATGTCGCCCACGATCCCGACCGTGACGTGCGGCCGTCGCTCGTCGACGGGAACGTTGGCGAACATGTCCCTGATCGCGCGGCGGCAATCTTCGATCTCGTCCCTGCTTCGGGAGTCCTCGAGCATGGCGAGGCTCTCCCCGGCAACGCGGTCGACCTCGCCCCGCACCCGCTCGAGCGCCCTCAGGGCGATCGAGTACTTCCTTATCTCGTCGTACGCCCACCCCTTTCGGACCGCCAGCGCCATCGCCCTGACCATACCCGGCACGTGGGCGTCGGTGTCGCGCGTGAGCACGCGGCAGTTCCTGTAGAAGTCGGCCAGCGAATCCCCTGGGGCGTCGAAGACGACCATCGTGAACCGGAAGCCTTCGCGTTCCAGGATCCTCCTCAGTATGTCGGCGAAGTAGTTGTATCTGCAGGCGTTACCACCCGCTGCCATCACCAGCGTGTCGGCGCCCGACTCCAGCGCCTCGATGGCGTTGCCGACCATGACCTTCATCGGGAAGCAGAGCGAATCCGGCGAGACGGAAACCCCTAGCTCGACCGTGCGCAGGCAGTACTCCGGCTGCTCGACGTAGCCGATACCGAGCCTCTCGCAGACGTCTTTCGCCATGAACTGCAGACTCCCGCATCGCGGCACCGAGACGTTCACGCCAATCCACCCTCCGCCGCCGCCGACGGGGCCGCCCGTGCCCGGAGCGGGACCCGCTTGAGCATATCGAGGAAGGCCTCGATCCTGGTGATGAGCCCGCCCTCCGCCGAGTGCTCGTCGAGCACGATGTTCATGAAAGGCACCGAGTGCTCGCGGCCCAACTGGTCTTCGAGCAGCGCCCCGACCATCGAGCCCGGCCCGCAAGCGAAAGACGATACGTAGATGACGCCATCCACCGAGGCGGCCCTGCTCCAGTGGAGGACCGCCCCGACGATAGTGCTCTCGGACTCCCAGCTCACCTTCCTGGGGAGCGTCCTCAACTCGCGGCGCAGGTCTCTGACCGCCACCCTTTCCGCCGTCGCCACGCTCGCTCCCATATCCCGGATGCGGTCGATGAGCCCGAGCGAGACCCGGCCGTCGCGGACGTTGTAGAGGTGCCCGGCGATCCCCACGGTGGGGCCGGCAGCGGAAGGTTTTTCCTGCACAGCATGTTCTTCGCGCCCCTGGGAGAGGACGTCCCGCATTCGCCTGACGGCCTGGAGGGCGGCTTGCCGGCCAGCCCCCAGGTCCCTCGCCATCTCGTACCATTCGCGGGTCCAGCGGGCCTTGCGGTCGGCGAGGTCCATTACCGGGCCCAGCACGGGGGGCGATCGGCGGTCGAACGAACGCGCCAGGTCGGGGAGGCCGAGGTAGTTCGGGCACGCCTTCAACCCGCGCCGCTGGCTGATGACGCGCGGCACCAGGATCACGTCGGCCCTGCACTTGAGATCGAGCAGGTGTCCCGCGAACACCTTCACCGGCAGGCAGGTCTCGTTGTCGGCGCGCATGCCCCCGGTGGCGACCATATCGGCCGTCGTCGGCGCCGTGACGACCTGCTCGAACCCGGCCGCGTCGAGGAACGCGGTCCAGCAATCGCCGTACTGGTGAAACAAGAGTGCTCTCGGTACACCGACCATCATCCTGCGAGCGCCCCCAGCTTCCTCGTCGTCCGGTGCCTTCCTACCCGCGCGTACGGGGCCGCATCGGCCCTCGGAACGCTGTACTTCGTCGCCAGCGGGTGGATTCCTGTGGCGGACGCGAGAGGGCAGGCGTTAGAATTGGCCTGTCTCCTCGAGACACACTCGTTCCGTGAGCTGAACATTCCTCGGGCGGTAACGGAGGGAGCATCCGATGACCATCGAGAGGCCTTTCAAGCGGCACTACGACTTCGAGCATTTCCGGCGGGTCGTGATGCGAGAGACCGGCGAGGGGCCGGTGCCGATCATCGAGCTGTTCGCGGACCCGGAGATAATGTGCGAGGTCTCGGGCCTGGACTTCCCCGCCGACGGCCTGCTGAAGGTCCTCAACATAGGAGTCGAGCCGACCGTCGAGCAACTGCAGCTCGGGGTCCAGCTCATGGACATCTCGGTGGCCTTCTCGGTTGCGGCGGGATACGACTACGCGAGTACCATCCCTATCGTGCCCGTGCCCCGCACCGACTACCTGCTCCTGGAGAACCCCCAGCAGGACGGGAAGGTGCGCGGCTGGCAGGACGAGCACCGGGGCCTGATCATGAACAGGGACGACTTCGAGCGCTTCACCTGGCCGGGCCTCGACTCGGTCAGCCTGATACCTGTCGATTACACAGCCGGCCAGGTGCCGGAAGGGATGAAGGTGATGGCCTTCATCAACGGAATATTCGAGGACCTCAAGCGCCTCATGGGCGTCGAGAACATGGCCATCAAGAGCGTCGAGGAGCCGGCGCTCTGCGGTGATATCCTCGAGAAGCTCACCAAGCTGGCGGTCGCCGCAACCGGCAGGAGCGCGGCCCACCCGGCGGTCGGTGCCGTCTTCTACGGGGAGGACATGGGGTTCAACACCTCGCTGATGCTATCGCCGGAATGGATGCGAGAGTGGGTCGTGCCGCGCCTCAAGCGCATCGCCGACGCCTGCCACGCGCACGGCAAGCCTTTCCTGCTGCACTCGTGCGGGCAGATAGACGCGCTGATGGAGGACCTCATAGAGGTGGTCGGCATCGACGCGCGACACTCCTTTCAGGACAACATCGAGCCGGTCGAGGAGGTCTACCGTAAGTACTCCGACCGCATCTCCATCCTCGGAGGCGTGGACGTCGACCTGCTGGCGCGGGGCACGCCGGCCCAGGTGGCGGAGCGGACGCGGTCGATACTGGAGGCTTGCGCGCCGGGCGGAGGATACTGCATGGGCTCTGGCAACTCGGTCACGAACTTCGTGAAGATAGATAACTACTACGCGATGCTCGACGAGACGAGGAGATGGAACGAAAAGCACTCCTGACAGGTCACCTGTCGGATGCAAGGGGGACGGAATGGAACAGCTCGCGGAACTGGTCAAGGAAGGCAAGGCGGAGGAGGCGGCGGGCCGCGTCCGGGAGCTGCTGGACGGCGGCGCGAGCGCGGACGCGCTGATGAAGGAGGCGATGATCCCCGCCATGGAGGAGGTGGGAGACCTCTTCCAGCAGGGTAAGGTGTACCTGCCCGAGATGCTCATCGCGGCGCGCGCCATGCAGGGCTGCATGGACGTCATCAAGCCGGCCATGGCCACGGGTGGGCCTGGCTTCCTGGGCAAGGTCGTCATCGGGACGGTGCGGGGTGACATCCACGACATAGGCAAGAACCTGGTGGGCATGACCCTCGAGGGCGCGGGGTTCGAGGTCATCGACCTCGGGGTGGACGTCTCACCGGAGCGCTTCACCGAGGCGGTGCGCGAGCACTCGCCGCAGGTACTCGGCATCTCAGCCCTGCTCACCACAACCATGCTGGCAATGAAGGACACCATAGACGCGCTGCGTGAGGCGGGCCTCAGGGACGGCGTAAAGGTGATGATAGGAGGCGCGGCGGTGCGCGGCGAGTTCGCCGGCGAGATAGGCGCCGATTTCTTCGGGCCGGACTCGACCTCGGCCCGCGATTTCGCCCGCGAGGCGATATCCCGATGACCCCCGGTCGCGAGTGAGGAGATGATATGGACATCTGGAAGGAGCAATCGGTCGAGGCCAGGAAGGGGCGGTGGAGGGCGCTGTGGGAGCTCGAGGACCTGCCGCGCCCGCTCTGGTTCGTGCCCGCCTCGCCCATGCTGACGGCGGCGCAGATGTATGGGATGCAGAGGCTGCCCATGGACGAGCTCTTCACGGACCGCGACCTCCAGTTCGGTATCTCGATGACTGTGAACGCGGCGTTCGAGGAGATGCAGCGCGCCTCTTACCGGGACGACTTCATCCCGCACCTGCAGCCGCAGATGGGCGTGGGAGTCTTCGCCTCCGCGTTCGGCTGTGAGGTCGCCTTCCCGCCCGACCAGATGCCGTGGACCTATCCCGTCATCAAGGCGGGCGACCCGGCGGACAAGGTCTACGAACTCGAGACGCCGACAGTCCGCTCCGGCCTGCTGGGCGACATGCTCGACTACGCGCGCTACTTCGACGAGAAGGCGGAGCACAGGTATCCGATCGCGATGACCGACCTGCAGGGCCCGATGGACACCGCCTACCTGGTCTGGGACTCGTGCGACTTCATGGTGGCGATGTACGAGCACCCTGCGGAGGTACACTACCTGATGCGCCTCTGCACCGACCTCATCAAGGATTTCGTGAAAGAGTTCCGCCGCCAGGTGAAGGAGATGGTGCCCGCGCACTTCCCGCCCGTCTACCTTCCCGACGGGATGGGGCTGGCCGTCTCGGAGGACGTGATGGCGGTGCTCTCGCCCTCCCTGTGGGAGGAGTTCAGCCTGCCCTACGTGAACGAGCTGTCCGAGGAGTTCGGGGGCGTGCTCGTCCACTCCTGCGGCAACTTCGAGCACCAGGTGCCGGCGCTGAAGAAGGTGCGGGGGTTGAGGGGCATAAACTTCGGGGTCTCCGAGACGAGGTTTGACGCCATCTGGGAAGCGTTCGCCGAAGACACTGTCGTCATACCCCACTGCACGGCGGAGACGCTCGTCGCGGACTTCAAGAACGCTTTCGAGTGGGTCGAGTACGTGCTGAAAAGAAAGACCCACAACAGGGGACTGGCGCTGATGGTGATACCGGTGGGCGGCAACGTCCACAAGACCGACAGGGACATCGCGCTGGGCAGGCCCGTGGACGGGTTCACGGACGCCCCCGACTTCGGCGACAGGATATGGGAGCTCATCGACAGGTACGCCTGAGGATGCGACTGGTGTTTTGACCCTTGTCGCATGAGGAGTCCGGATGACGGATATCGCCGGGAAGTGCGTGCTCGTGACGGGGGCCGCGAGCGGCATCGGAAGGGCGTCGGCCCTCGCGTTCGCCGCCGAACGTCCAGCCGCGATCGCGCTGTGCGACATCGACGAAGCGGGCCTGACGCAGACGCTCGACGACGCCAACCGCCTGGGGTGTCGCGCCGCGGCCATTTTCATGGACGTCTCCGACCAGGTCTCCGTCCGTAGCGGCATCTCGGAAGCCATCGACCGGTTCGGGCGCCTCGACCTGGTGATGAACGCCGCCGGCATCGGGATGTTCGGCGCGTTCGAGATGCTCACCGACGAGGACTGGCGCCGGATGGTCGACATCAACCTGTGGGGGACCATCAACGTCGTGCGGGCCGTCTACCCGCACATGCTGGCGCGCGGCTCGGGCCACGTGGTCACCGTCGCCTCGGCAAACGGCATCTACGCACCCATCCCGTACCTGGCGCCCTACGTCACCACCAAGTTCGGGGTGGTCGGCCTGTCGGAGGCGCTGCTCGTGGAAGGGCGGCCGCGAGGCATCAGGGTCACCTGCGCGTGTCCGGGCAACGTCAAGACCCCCATCTACGACAGGGCGGTGTTCAGGGGGTTCACCGAGAAGGCCAGGGTGATGACGCGCATAAACATGCTGGTCGCCGAAAAGCCCGAAAAGACGGCCGCGCAGATAGTACGCGGCATCAAGAGGAACCAGTTCATGGTGGTGACCACACCCGCCGCCAGGCTGAGCGCCTACACCCGCACGCACTTCTCGAGCCTTTGGTTCGCCTACACCCACGCGTTCACGAGGGCCAGCGAAAAGTTGATGAGACGTTATCGCGAGGGATGAGCGCCCACCTTGCAAGGGTGATTTTGGTCGGATGCCGGATGGCCGAGCCGGTGGCGCGCGGACCGCTCAGGCCCCGGGCCTACTCGTGGTCGTGGAGGGTCATCTCGAAGCAGACGCCCGAATCGTTGTAAGCCCTGACGGTGCCAGCGTAAACTCCGACGTCGACGTATTCGACTGTCGCGCGTTGCGGCGCCATCGCCGGTAGCCGGCGCGCTCGGCGGCCCGAGGAGAAGACGTCCGCTGGAAGAAGATATGGCTTGAGGGCCTGTGGCGTCATGGGTCCGGGAGGGATCTGGCACAGGTGAGGAGGAGGGGCGATGAGGTCTGTTCGTTTGCTCGTTGCGTGCGCCTTGATGGTGACGATGCTGGCCTGGGCGGGCTGCGGGACCGGCGGCGGCGGAACCGGGGGCAAGCTCGAGGGGATCAACTGGGTATTGAAGACCTACGACTCCAAGGGAGCGTCAAAGGCCGCCCCCGCTGGTGTCTCCGTCGACGCGCTCTTCGAGAACGGGAAGGTCGGCGGTTTCTCCGGGGTCAACACCTACCAGGGGCAGTACAAGCTCTCGGGGAACAGCCTGACCATCGGCCAGATAGCTTCGACGCTGATGGCGGGCCCCCAGAATCTGATGGACCTGGAGCAGGCCTACCTCGCCGACCTTCAGCAAGTGGCCTCATGCAGCGCCGACGCGGTCGGTCTCACCCTGTTCAACGGCAACGGGCGCCAGGTGCTGACATATACGAAGGGCGAGGCATCTCAATAAATCCGCTCTCTCAGCCCGCGAAGTCGGAGAATGATGCCCACTGCAGGTGCGGGCGCGACGAATCCATCAGGCGTGACAACCGACGAGAAAGGAGAGCGGTCATGCCTGCAGAGCTGGTTCACTTCGATATCGTAGGGGATGATGTCGACAAGCTGGTCGACTTCTACAAGCACGTGATGGGCTGGAAGGTCGAGAAGTACGAAGGCGAGGGCATGGGGGACATGGTGTACTGGGAGGTCAACCCCAACCCCGACAAGGAAGACGCCGTCCAGGGCGGCATCGGCAAGAAGATGATGCCCGAGCAGACAAACATCAACTATTATACCGCCGAGGGCGGGCTCGAGGAGTTCAACCAGAGGGTCCGTGACAGGGGCGGGACGGTCATGATGGAAAAGATGCCCGTCCCCGGCTGGGGCTGGTTCTCAGTCTGCATGGACCCCGAAGGCAACCCGTTCTCGGGCTGGGTCGACGACAAGAACGCCAAGATGGGATAGCGGACAACTCGCGTTTGAGAAGGGCTACGCGTGCTCCAGCGTTGACGAGACGCGATCACTTCTCCACCGCGAGCAGGTGCCATACCAGCGGCGTGTACTGCTGCGGGTCCACCGATATGGTAACTCCCAGCCCCGTTGGGGCGGCGGACCCGCCGGTCGTGCCCTTGTAGAACTGGAGAGTGAGCGAGGTCGCCTCCTGGCCGGCCGACTGCACCTTCGAGAAATAGTACGTCGGGTTCGAGATGTTCGAGAACTCCATTCCCGAGACCTGCCCCTGCTGCGATGCGGCGAGCTCGTAGCTCGCCACCACCGTCTCCGCGGGGAGAGCCGACCGCTTGAAACAGGCGTCCACCTGCTGCTGGCTGGTGCCCTGTCCCTGGTCCGCGAAGAGCTCGGCCTTGAAGAAGGACACGTACGAGCCGGTCCGCGAGAAATCGGTCAACTGGAAAGCGACGGCGGAATAAACACCTGTGTCCCTGAGCATCGGCATGTATGTCGACTCGGTGACCGGCGGCCCCAGCGAGAGCTTGTGCGGGACCGATGATGGCCAGTCTGAGCCGTACAGGTTGAAGTAGAGGTCACCGGAGGCCGGGTCCGCATACAGCCCCTGGATCGACTGCTCCTGCATGCCGCCGTACGTGTACAGGTGGTCGACCTTGTTGGCGGCGATGCTGTAGCGCTCGAAGCCTACGGCGAAAGGCGTGGCCGCCTCGATGTTGGCCTGCTCCCCGGGTGTGACCCGGGTGAAGTAGATGTACTTGCCGGTCGGGTCGAACGCCGGGTTCTCGGCCAGGCCCTTCTCCGGCAGCGTCACCTGCGATACGTCGCTGCCGTCGGGCTTCATCTTGAAGATGACCTTCTGGGAGCCTGGCGCCGCCACAAAGGCGATCCACGAGCCGTCCGGCGAGACCGCGAAGTCGTCGATGTCGCCCCTGCCGGTCAGTTTGCTCTGGCCGGCGCCGTTGAGGCTGACTGTGTAGATGTCTCCGCCGTTGATGTAGGCGAGATTCTCGGCCTTGCCGGATTGGACGACGGTGTTGTCGGACCCATCGGTCTTGTCCTGAGTGGTCGGGGGCTTGCTCGAAGAGGAGCCGCTCACCGCGAAGTAGATGCCGACGCCCGCGCCGATGACCACCAGCGCCGCGACCACAGCTATGATGACCCTCGTCGCGGTGCTCATTCCTCCTCGAGGCGCGGTGCCCGGGCCCGACCCCGAGGCCTGCCCGGTCCCGGCCTCACCGCCGCCCGCGGCGGCCGCGGCCTTCTGTTCCGCGCCGCAGAAGACGCAGAACCTGCGCCCCTCTTCGTTCTCCCTGCCACAGTGCCAGCAGAACATCTTCTCACCTCGCCATCTCGGACTTCCCCGCGGAACGACACCGGGGGAGGCTTTTCGTGTCCCCACTTCTTATCCCAGATATCGGCAGATGATTCAAGAAACCGAGGTGTTGAAACTCCGCCCGTCGCGCTTCGGGATGCCGCGGCGGTTGCGCCGACGGGTCCCTGACGGTGTTCCGGCCTGACCTTCCGCTCTTTCTAGATGTCGCAGGATTTGCCCTGCGTTTGTACAAAACAAAACAGGCTGGAGCACCTACGGCTGTGCTCGAAGCCTTGCTGGATGGGGAGCGCGCCGGGAACCTGTCTGGAGAATATGGTAAGTTGGAAACCAGACGGGCACCCCACCGAGTCGGTCGGATGAGCCGCTGACGAGAATCAGGGGAGTCGACATGGAGCGGTTCGGCAGATACGCGATGGTCGTTGTGCTGCTGGCATCGGCGGCGATACTCATATTCGTGGGGCCTTGCGTCAGCGTCAACACCACCGGCAGCACTTCTCAGCAGCCCGGAACCACTACCGCCCCCCAGGCGGCAGCCAGGGTCTTTACCAGGGCAGAGCTGGCGAAGAACAACGGCCAGAACGGCAACCCGGCATACGTCGCGGTCGATGGGTACGTCTACGACGTCACCGGGGCGCCTCACTTTGTGGGCGGCCTGCACCGCGTATGCGACGAGGACAGCAAGGCGGGCCAGGACCTCTCGGACCAGATGTCGGAGGCGCCGCCCAACATGAGGCAGATGCTCCAGGCCTACCCGATAGTGGGCAGCATGGCCGGCGCCCACGTCGCGGCGGTGCCGACCACTACCGCCCAGGTCCCACAGAAGACCTTCACGGTCGCCGAGCTGGCTAAGTACACCGGCCAGAAAGGGCAGCCGGCTTACGTCGGGGCCGACGGGCTCGTCTATGACGTCAGCAAGAGCCCGTTCTGGGGCGGCGGAAAGCACAGCATGTGCAACATCAACAGCATGGCCGGCAAAGACCTGACCCAGGCCCTCAACCAGTCCCCGCCCAACATGAGGACACTGCTCAAGAAGTTCCCCGTGGTCGGCCGGCTGCAATGATGGCCGCCGGGGCGCGGTGTGCGCCGACGCGGCGCAAAGCAGGCACGTTCAGCGTGATGAAGGGATAAGGCCATATGGCGACGGAGAAGGAGGTTCGGAATTATCTGAAGGAGCACCGGCGTCCCGCTGCGGTTGTGCTCCTGGTGATCGCCGCACTGATGCTGGCCGCGCCGCTCATCATCGTAGGCTTCTCGCCAGGCGGGTTCTCGAGCTGGGTCTCGGCCTCGGTGCGGCTCACCGCCCTGTACGCGTTCACGTTCCTGTTCATGAACATCGTGAACGGGGCGCTCGCGCCGTATTTCTACGCCGTGTTCAACGCCAGGCGCGAGTACCTCATCCACACTATAACCGGCGCCCTCGGGTTCCTGCTGGCCCTGGCACATGGCCTGATTGTGATCACGCAGAGGTACTACCGTCCGTACAACGCGGTCTGGATGATAGGCCTGGTGACGCTCCCCCTGCTCGCCCTCACCGTCTGGGTGGCGCTCGACAGGACCAGGCTCAAGAGTGTCTGGCGGTTTATCCATCAGATAAACTACGCGATCTTCGTCGCCTCGTTCATCATGGCGGTGCTCATAGGCAGCGATTTCAAGATGACCGGCTGGACGGAGCAGTTGGCCATGGTGCTGTTCATCCTGTACATGGCGCTGGCGGCCGTAGCACTGGCGCTCAGGGTCAGGCGATACCAGGTCCAGGCAGCGGGTCGCAGGAAGTCGGCGGCCGCGCGAGCGGCGGCCGGCTCGGGGGCTTCAGCCGGCGGTGATGAGCCCGCGCGGGTGGAGCCCGCCGGGGACTGACTCCGTTTCCACGCTATACTGGGTGGAAGATGAGCGTCTGACATCGATGCGAGGCATTTGACGCCCGGCACATGATTGATGCGACCGGCGGGATACTGACCCAGCGGTTGCGCGACAAATATGCGGCGGGGGCGGACCCCCAGGCAAAGGAGGAGAGGAATGGCGGAGAAGAAGTTCAGCAAGGAAGAGGCCGCTAAGATACTCGACGGGCTCGGCCTGTCGGACAAGTACGATGCCAACGAGTTCTACATGGGCATCAACGTCGAGCTCGAGCACGGAACGGTCGACCCGGCTACCAACGTCACCGATGACGACCCGGTCATGACCGCTAAGATCGCGCTCGCCCACCTGAACGAGCTGCCGAACTATTACGCGCTGCTCGAGGAGATGGAGGAGAAGGGAGAGGCGATGCTCTGACGCCGGAAAGCGGGACCGTTGCTTCGCTATCGCGGAAAACCCATCCTGTCTTGCATCATCGCCGTGCTCTCGCTGCTCGGCTCCGGCTTCATTCCTGCATCGTTTCCGGCCCCTCGTGACGCTCCGGCCCCGCGAGAACGGAATAAGAAGTGACCCGCCGGTCAACCGTGATTTCTCCGGAAAGCAGGATACCGACGGCGGGCATTGAAATCGGTTCCCTGAGCCTGAGTACCAAAGTATCGCTGGAACGGGGCCGCGGGGCAGTTCTTCACCACCAAGGCCTACACGCTGCTGGTCTTCGCCGGCATATTCGCGATGATCCACGGTGTGATGGACATCGTGAGGTCCTTCCAGATAAGGAAGATCGGAAAGATGATGACAGCCCGCTGAGAAGGCCGGACAGACGCGCGGGGACGCGCGGAACTGATCCAGAGCCGAGGTCGGCCATTGATCGGGCCACGGTGACGCCACCCCCCGATGAGAGGGCTCCGGCATGGACAATATGCTGGAGAACAAGCTGTGATCCCATCGCCGGGAACCGATGACAGTCACACGTCAGGAGGTAACACGATGGCACTGAAGCACCCGAAGGGACCCCCACCTCGCAAAAGGGACATCACGGAGACGATTTTCACGTCGTGGGGCGGCGAGATCCCGCGGCACGAGATGCCCGAGGACGAGATGGAGGCCCTGGCGGCCTACATGATAGTGCACGACGAGCTGATGCTCGACGGCAACGCGCGCCTCAACCTTGCGACGTTCGTGACGACATGGATGGACCCGATCGCGGAAAAACTGATGGCCGAATGCTTTGACAAGAACATGATCGACAAGGACGAGTACCCGCAGACGGCCGACCTGGAGACTCGGTGCGTCAAGATGTTGAGCAGCCTCTGGAACGCCCCGGACCTCGACCAGGCGACGGGCTGCTCGACAACCGGCTCGAGCGAGGCGGCGATGCTGGCCGGGCTCGCGTTGAAGCGCCTCTGGCAGCACAGGCGCGAGGCGGCGGACAAGCCGGCCGACAAGCCCAACATGGTGATGGGCATCAACGTCCAGGTCTGCTGGGAGAAGTTCTGCAACTACTGGGAGGTTGAGATGCGGCTGGTCCCGATGGAGGGCGACCGCTACAACCTCTCGGCGGAAGAGGCCGTCAAGCGCTGCGACGAGAACACCATCGGGGTCGTCGCGATACTGGGCTCGACCTTCGACGGCTCCTACGAGCCGGTGATGCAGATATGCGAGGCCCTCGACCGGTTACAGTCCGACAAGGGATTGGACATCCCGGTGCACGTCGACGGCGCCTCGGGCGCCATGGTCGCGCCGTTCATCGACCCCGACCTGGTCTGGGATTTCCGCCTGCCTCGCGTGGCGTCCATCAACAACTCGGGCCACAAGTACGGCCTGGTCTATCCCGGGGTCGGATGGATAATCTGGCGGGACCCGGAGGCGCTGCCAGAAGACCTCATATTCTGGGTCAACTACCTCGGGGACAACATGCCCACTTTCGCGCTCAACTTCTCGCGGCCGGGCGCCCAGGTGGTGGGACAGTACTACCAGTTCCTGCGGCTCGGGCACGCCGGCTACAAGCGCATCCACGGCTACTCGAGGAAGGTCGCCACCTACCTCTCCAAGCAGATCGGCGAGATGGGACCGTTCGAGCTGCTCACGAAGGGCGACGAGCTCCCCGTGTTCGCGTTCAAGCTCAAGGACGAGATCAGGAACTACTCTGTCTTCGACGTGTCCCGCGCGCTGCGAGAGTTCGGCTGGCTGGTGCCCGCCTACACCTTCCCCAAGAACCGGGAGGACCTCTCGGTCCTGCGGGTCGTGGTAAGGCACGGGTTCAGCACAGACATGGCCGAGATGCTGCTGGAGGACATCAAGCGGGTTCTGCCGCGCCTGGAGAAGCAGCCCGCTCCCCTCGACGACAGCACGACCTCGTCAGGCTTCCACCACTAGGCAAGTGGTGGCCTGACCAGTAATCACATCACTGGTCCCGGGCCGAGAGCTTGCTTCCGAGTTCCATCCCGAACTCCTCGGCGCGCTCGAGCTCGCCGTCTTTCAGGGGGCCGTGCATGTCATCGACTCCGGCCTTGAAAGGCGGTGCGATCGGAACGAGCCCGTTCTCCTCCAGGAGCTCGTGCAGCTTCTCGGCCGCCTGAGCGCTCGGCTTGCCCGCGTAGACGGTGGACCCGGTGCTGAAGGTGGCGAAAGGCTTACCTCCGCAGCCGCTCGCGGGCGCGCGCTTCGCGAAGCGTTTTATGGGCCCGTAAGCCCGGGCCATCCGCGTCGGCCCTCCGACGATGAGGAAATCGCAACCTGTTTCCGGGTTCCCCGCTGACGCAACGGGGGTGACCTCGACATGGTGCCCGGTCGCGGACAACCCCTTCGCGATCGCCTCCGCTATCCGCCTGGAGTTCCCGAACTTGCTCTGATAAACGACCATGCCGTTCAACGCGCACCCCCTGTGTAGGTGTCAATCAGGTCTTCTTTGCCCCGGGGGAACTTCCTTCAGGGCGCCGGCGGCCATATCGTCGACGGCGCGGTAAGCGCCGCTTGAAAACCGGCACCCGGTGGGCCGTATCTTTTTAAAGCAGCGGTCTTTCATGGAGACATCTGTGAGCGTTAAGGATAACGGCGAACAAAGGGAGGTCCATCCAGGACGACATCATCGCGCGCACGGAGTTCAACCATCTAGCCTGACGCAACAAAAGGACTGACCCTTGTTGCGTTTATACGGACCGCCGGTAGACCCAGATGGCGAGCGGTGCGAACACGGCAAGGATGGCCACGTCCCACGCCAGGGCCTGCAGCACGTAGGTCGTGGTGGGTCCGCCAAGGCAAAGCGCGCGCACGGCGTTCACGTTGCAAGATACCGGCTGGTAGGTCGCGAACCCCTGGAGCCACGAGGGCATCGTGCTCACCGGGACGAACGCCGAGGACGCGAACACCAGCGGTGCCACGACGGGGAACGAGGCGGCCTGCGCGGTCTCCGGGTCCTTGGTCGCCATGCCCACGAAAGAGAAGACCCACGATAGTACGTAGGCGAACGTCAGCACCATCAGCAGCCCCGCCAGGAAGGCCAGCGCGTTGGTGTGGATGCGGAAGCCGACCGCAAATCCCACCGACGCTATCAGGATCACCACGATGACGTTGCGCGCGAGGTCGGCCATCGTGCGTCCGCCGAGCACCGCGGACCTGGCCATGGGCAGGGACCTGAACCTCTCCAGCAGCCCGCTCTGGTAGTCGGTGGCCATGCTGATGCCGGTGGTGATGGAACCGAAGGTCACGGTCTGCAGGAAGATGCCGGGCATCAGGTAGTCTACGTATGGGACACCGGTAGGCGTCTGGATGGCGCCCCCGAAAACGTAGCGGAACAGTAAGACGAAGATGACGGGCTGCACCAGCGTGAATATGAAGAACCGGGGCACGCGCAGGAGCCCGATGATGTTCCGCCAGGCCACGGCGGATGTGTCTCGCGCGGGGCTGATTAGCGGTATGTGGGGCCTGAACGATTCCCGCGGGATCGCGCCGACCGCGTTCTCGGTCATGAGTCCCCCCTCTTTTCGGACGACTCGGGATCGAACTTCGTGGCGCTGCCGCGGGCGTTCGTGAGCGCGAGGAACACCTCGTCGAGCGTCGGTTCGCGAACGGAGATGCTCTCGGGGGACAGGTCGTTGGCCTCCAGCGTCCGCAGCGTCTCGATAAGGATGCTCGGACCCTTGGTCGACATCAGGTGGACGGTGGAGTCTTCGCGCTCGGTGCGGTCGAACAGTCCGGACAGCAGCTCCTGCGCACGCACGCTCTTCACGTCACTGTCCATTCCCACCTCGATGGTCGTTCTGCCGAGGTGCGACTTCAGCTTCGCCGCCGTGTCGTTGGCGACGATACGGCCTTCGTTGACGACCGCGATGCGGTCGGCCAGCCTGTCGGCCTCCTCCAGGTACTGGGTTGTCAGCAGGACCGTCGAGCCCTCGGTGACCAGCTCGCGTATCACCTCCCAGAGCTCGGTGCGGCTCTGGATGTCGAGGCCGGTCGTGGGCTCGTCGAGGAAGAGGACCGGTGGCTTCTGGACCAGCGCGGCGGCCACGTCGAGGCGGCGGCGCATCCCGCCGGAGTAGGTACGGAGCGGCCGGTTCGCCGCGTCGGTGATGTCGAAGCGCTCGAGCAGCTCGTCGGCGCGCGGGCCGATGAGTTTTCTCTGCAGCTGCGCCAGCCTGCCGATGAGCCGCAGGTTCTCGCGGCCGGTGAGGTTGCCGTCGACCGCAGCGCTCTGCCCGGCCAGCCCGATGACGCTGCGCACCCCTGCCGGGTCCTCCGTGACGTCGAATCCCATCACCTCGGCCCGCCCGCCGGTAGGGCTGAGGATGGTGCTGAGGATGCGTATTGCGGTCGTCTTGCCCGCCCCGTTAGGTCCGAGAAGGCCGAAGATGGTCCCTGGCGGCACGTCGAAATCAATGCCCTTCAGGGCGACCAGCGAGTCATACTCTTTATACAGGCCTTCGACGTGAATCGCCGAATCGCTCATCCCGCCTCCCGCAACATGACGATCCCCGACCGGTCCTGTCGCAGGGCAGACGTCGGGGGTTCATCCAACTGCATTGTTTCTATTTCAGGCGGGGGTTTCCTTCAGGTGGTGGGGGGGGTTAAAACCCGGCGCGCGGTCCCTCGCGCCGCGAGAGCGCAGACCCGGCCGGTCCGGCGCCTCAGGCGCAGCCGCAGGACGCCTGGCCCCGCCCCAGCAGGGCGGACACCATCATCGCGGTGGCACAGCCGACGTCGCTGTCCACCTTTATGGCGCCGGCCGCGCAGTTCAGGCTGCAGGCGCCACACTCCATGCACTCTTCCTGCCTGACCAGGTGCACTTTCCTGTCGCCGTTCTCGAAGACACCGTGCGGGCACACGGTCGCGCACATGCCGCAGTCGCTGCAAAGTGACGGGTCGTACGAGAGCGTGTTTATCCTGGGCCTTGCCATCGTCTAACCTTTCCTCGCGCGTGCCACTCGGCTCGCGACGTTCATCAGCAACCCGGCCGCGGCCATCGCCGCCATCGGCTTGACGTACGTGTCTATCTCCCGCCGGACCCCGCTGGGCGAGGTGTAGGTCGAGCTGCCCGTGAAGTTCAGCGCCTGGAACGCCGTGACCGCGGGAAGTCCGACGGCATACGAGGCCGCACTGAGCGCGCGAACCGGGAGGCTCGAGCCGTCGTCCCGGGCCAGCGCGGCGACAGCCGCGCCAATACCGACAACGCCGCCCAACGCGAACCCTTTCACGCTGAACTCGTCGCCTGGCAGCCACGGCAGGAGCACGGGGAAACCCGCCAGGCCGACAGCCGACGCGGCCGCGATTCCCGCCGACGCGATCGGGTCGCCCGCCACGTACGCGAGCGCCGAGGCTCCGGCCACGAACGGCAGGGCTACCTTTGCGTCGACCGGGATAAGCACCACCCGGTCCAACAGGTCGAAGTTGACCAGCCTCATCCCGGGCGTCGCCTTCCCTTCCGCCAGGAACTCGCCGATGTCCTCGGCGCGCACCGGGCCGAACTTCACCCGGAAGCCCGAACGCTCTCGGACCTCGTGCGCCGCGACGCCCGTCGCGCAGAGCTGCGGAGCGATGACGGTGCGGTGCTCGACCACCCCGGACAGCCCGGTCTTCGCTATCCTCGACACCAGCTCGTCGGTCCCGAAGGTGCCGCGCCCGGCCGCGCACCAGACGTTGATGCCCCTGGTGTCCAGCACGAGTATGTACGCGCTAACGCCCTCCAGGGCCGAGCGCAGGGCGTCGAACGAGAGCTTATAGTTGGCGCTCGCCAGCACCGGCGAGTCGGGGCCCGCGTCGCCCAGCCGGTAGAGCCCGGGCCTCACGCGCCACTCGTTCCGCCTGAACCCGAGCCGCGCCAGCACATGCACGATGCGGTCGCCCGCCGTCAGCTTCGATGTCGTCACGCCGATGCCTTCCAGGTCCGCGGGACCCGCGGTATCTTTGGGGCCTCAGCAGGGAGGCGGCTCGATTGCGCCGGCATCCACATGCTCGTCCGACTCGAGGGTGATCGCGTCGAGGTCTGTCACTTCGTTTCCTCCTGTGCGAGTACGTCCTTCATCACCGGTCCGAGAACCCCTTTCACCATCTCGTTCAGGGATTCGACTTTTATAAGCGTGATGCAGCAGACCTCACCGTCCATCTCGTGGCTCACGATGGCGAGCTTGGCTCCGGCACCGATTCCCGCGCGCCTGCGCAGGTCTTTCGGCAGTATCATCTGGCCGCGCTCGTCGACGCTCAGGACCGCCTCGACGGTGGAGGTGGGCTCGCTCCGCGGGGAGCAATCGGCGGTTTCCTTCTTGCTCACCGGCATCACGCTCCTATCAGATAAGTCAGTAATAACTGACAATCCTGATAATGCCATAGTTACGGCAATGGGTCAAGGCAAAATGCCTGATCGACCAGGTCGACATTCCAGGCTACCAGCCGGGCGGGGTCATCCGGGTCACCATCGACCTGTTGAACAGTAAGAGGGTCGCGGTCGGCATGACTCCCCCAGGTGCCTATGAGGCGACCTCGGCGCGGGCGATCGCGTGAGTCGGTACGAGGAGCGAGCGCCGCCGCCAGCCCTTTCCTGCCGGGAGGCCACCTACAGGTCGGCACGCTCACCTTTCGCGGCCAGGGCCGGGGATGCGGCGCTCCTCCCCGGTTTGACTTGAGGTCGGAGACGTGCCATCTTTGCGCTCTAGGCTGGCGGCCGGCGCGCTAAAAGACGCGCATCTCAGGGGAGGCAGGAGGGAAGAGCGGAACCGTTTCCTCAACCTTATCGACTACTCCATGCTCGGGCTGTTCTATCTCTGCAAGGCACTGACATACATGGTGCCTCCGCAGTTGCTCTACGGGCTTTTCTACGCGGTCGGCAGCGTGCCGTACTACGTGCGGCCGGGCATGCGCCGGGACCTGCTCGCCAAGGTGGCGGACGCCATGCCGGAAGTGACCGACAGGCGGCGGCGCGAGCGCATCGCGCGTGGCGCGTGCGTCGCGATGGTCATGTGCGTCCTCGAGGGCCTGCTCTTCCGGAGGTATACCGACCGCATCATGAGGGAGCTCCGCGTCGAGGGGATGGAGAACTACGACAGGGCGATCGCCGAGGGCAAAGGCGTCATGGTCTATTCGGTCCATTTCGCGGCCGTCATCATGCAGTGCCACCTCATACTCCAGCGCCTGGGACGGGGTTACACGATCATCGCCTGGGACCCGGAGAACCTCCCGGTAGCGCGGTATGCAAGGAAGATGGCCGAGCTGATGCTGGGCCTCGCCGGCGAGCCACAGCACCAGGTCATCTTCGCGGGTCACGGGCACGACACGCTAGCCCCGATGCGCGAGACCATGACGGCGGGCGGGCGGATGGGCCTGGTGGTCGACGTGCCCGGGAAGCAACCGGTGAACTTCTTCGGCCGGCCCGCGGCTCTCGCGGACGGCATAGCGCAGATGTCCTACATGTCGGGGGCGCCGATAGTGCCCGTGGTGGTGACCCGCACCGGCTGGGGCCTCGGGAGGAAGCTGACAGTCTTCGAGCCGATAACCCACGAGCCGACCGGGGACCGGGCGCGGGATATCGCCGCGATAATGGACAAGGTCGCGGCCGTCGGCGAGAGCATGGTCAGGCAGGCGCCGGAGCAGTGGATGTGCTGGTTCGGGCTGTGGAGCTGGTGGGACAAGGCGAAAGAGATCCTCGAGGGAGAGACCAGCGACGGCGATTCCTGAGCGGCGTTCCGACTAGACCTTGTTTCCGCAGTGCATGCAGTATTTCGTTCCCGCCGGTATCGGCTGGGCGCAGCGCGGGCAGGGGACCTTCTCGGTCTCGCGCAGCTCGGAGGGCAACGGCAGCTCGCGCCCGCAGCCCGGGCAGAACTTAGAGCCGGGCGCCGACTTCACCTCGCAGTACGGGCACTTGGTGCCCTTCTTCTCGGCGATTATCTTGTCCAGCTCTTCGCGGGCCTCTTCGACTTGTTCGAGTAGCGAGTCGATCTCGGAGGCGACCTCGACCAGGTCCTCGTGCTTTATCTTTCCGTCACGATAGAGCCGGTAAGCCCGGGCCCCCATCGCCTTGTAAGCGTCGTCGAGCCTCCGGGCGTTGGTCTTTATCTCTTTCTTATACTTGCCGGCGCTCGGCTTTTTCTCTTTTTCCTCTTCGGCCACAGGGCCCGCCCCTCCTCGATGATACAGAAACGACTGCCGGTCACTCGAGGACAAGATTACCACCGGCGGGAATCCGTCAACAACTGCACCAACAGCACCGGCCGGGACAGCACCGGGCGGGCAGGAGGCAGGATGGAGGCTACCCGTACCTGCCGTACCTGGCCACCGATTCGATCATCGTCCTGACGTTCTCGGGCCTGGCGTTGGGCGGTATCTCGCAACCCGCGCCCATGATGTAACCGCCGCCGGCGCCGACCCCTTCGATGAGCCTGTGGCAGTACTCGTCCACCTCGCTCGCCGAGCCGAAGGCCAGCATGGTCGAAGGCACGTCGCCCATGATGCACATGCGGTCGCCGATGACCTGCTTCGCGAGGAAGATGTCGGTCGGCCCGTCGAACTGGGCCACGCAATTGCCGGCGGGCAGTTCGCGCAGTGCCTCGAGGTTGCGGTCCCAGTTGCCGTCGAGGTGAAGGACCACCTGGATGCCAGACGACACCAGTCTCTCGGTGAGGCTCTTCAATGACGGGAGCGACAGCTCCCTGAACTGTCGGGGAGAGATGAAGTCGTTGGACGAGCGGTGCACGAACACCTCCGCCCTCTTCACCCCGGTGATCGCGGTTATCAATCTCGTCATGAAGACATACCCGTCGGTGAGGGCGTCGGCCGCCGCCGCAATCTCTTCCGGCCTGCGCCTGAGGTCCTTAGCGAACTCGACGAACCCCCGGGCCAGCGAGAAGGTGTCGAACTGCGCCTCGGGCAGGAACCCGTAAAGGACCGCGACGCCCCGTCTCTTCCACGAGTGGAACTCGCGCCGCCAGCCCGCCAGGTGTACAGCCATGCGAGAGATCATCTGCGCGTACCCCCGCCAGCCGGGGTCGATGTGATCCCAGGCCCTGGCCACCATCCTCTGGAAGAAGACCACGTAGGACAGCAGGCGCCACCGGTCACCCACCTCGCAGGCCCAGGCGTAATCCCCGGCCTTCATCAGCTCTTCCTCGAGCAACTGGCACATGCTGTCCGGCGGCAGGTCGATGCCCGGCCACCTCGCCTTCATGGGCATTATCAGCGTGTAGACATCGGGGTAGCGGGGATTCACCGGGTAGTAGATGTCCCAGGGGCCGAGCTCGCTGTAGCATTTGTCGACGGCCGCCCGGTACTTGCGGGGGTCGGACCACAACTCGTGGACTGTAATCCCCGCGTAGCGCGCGGCGAAGTAGTAGATGAACGGGCAGACCGGTACCATGTCGGGGACCTGGAGGTGGATAACGGACTGAAGCCTTTCCTCTGCCGTCATCGTGTCACCGGGCATCGCCGCCTCCTTCGCTCCCCATCCTGGTCCGGTCCTTATTCTTGGACCCCGCCGCCACAGGACGCCTAACCCTTTCGGGCTTTCGCAATGTCCCTCTCGACGACCATGTCCACCAGCCACGGGAAGTGCCTCTTCATGAAATGGATCATCTTGACGGAGCCGGGGGTGATCATGAACTTGCCCTTGGCGATGCCCTCGACGAGCGCCTCTGCAGCCTCCTCGGGCTCCATCAGGCCACCGCTCTCGCTCGCCGCCACGGTCTCCGGGGGCTTGGTCCTGTTCTCCACCTCGAAGCCCGGCGTGTTCATGTCCGGCGGGCAGAAGACCGATACGCCGATCTTGTAGGGCTTGAGCTCGCTGCGCAGGACCTCGGTGAAACCGTTGATGGCGAACTTGGACGAGCAGTAATCCGAGTAGCCGAAGAGTCCCATGAATCCCAGCGCGGAGGTCACATTGACGATGTAGCCGCCACGATTCTTCATGTGGGGGAGGAGCGCCGACACCGTGTTCCAGATTCCGTAGATATGGGTCTTCATGGTGTCGTCGAACTGCTCGAAGCTGATGTTCTCGAAGTAGTCCGGGTAGGCCCTGCCGGCGGAGTTGATGAGGATGTCAGGGACGCCGAACTCGCCGACCGCCTCCTCCATGACCCGCACGACCTCGTCGTGCACCGAGACGTCCATCTGCTTGAACGCCGACCGCTGCGAAGCCCGCTTCTTGCCCGCGTCGACCTGTTTGAGGCCCTCCTCGAGCCGCTCCTTCCCCCTGGCGAAGATGATGACGTTTGCACCGAGCCGCGAGAGCAGCTTGGCGGTCTCCAACCCGAGGCCGCTCGATCCTCCCACGACGTAGACGTTCTTGCCGTTGAAGTCACGGACCTTGATGCTCATCTCGGACCCCCTTGGAAAAGGAACATGGACTTCCGTGTGCGGGCACATGCTGCCCGCCGGACGCCTTTATTCTATCGCAGAGCGCAAAGGCGCCGGACCACTCCATTCGGCAAAGACCGACGACGGGGTCTTACCCCGACACGACTATACTGGAGAGGTGGTCCGACGGACGCGAGGAGAGAGATGAGAGAGCCCGACAGGAGGGAACTCCAACAGCTCCTGGTGAGATGCTGGATGACCCACGACGGCGCGTGGTTCATGAGCTGCGCTAACGAGTTCGGCATGGATGCGGCCAACCGCATGAACAAGGCGGCCATAAGAACGCTGGCGCCCATCGAGGTCCGGAGGGTCATGAAGGCCTGCGGCGTGAAATACGAGGGGATAGACGGTTTCGCGGAGGTCAGGGACATGCTGGACGTCGCGTTCCAGGTCATCAAGGGCGATTTCATGGAGTTCACCTTCGACTACCCCGAGGAGAACGCGTTTCGCTGGGAGATGAAACGGTGCTTCGCTCTCGAGGGGATGAAGATGATAGGCGGCTACGAGGAGTACGAGTGCGGCGTCCTCTACCGGGTCTTCTGCTGGCTCGACAGCCTGGGGCTGGATTACACAGTGGAGCCGCCGGTCGAGGGATGCCTGATGCGCGAGACCGGGAAGTGCGCGGGCACGGTGAGCTTCACGTTCTGAGCATGCCGCGTGTCGCCCCCCACGTGGGCCGGGATGCGACCCGAACATGGCTCCCGCAAACCACGAGACTTCGAATATAATTGCGCCATGGGTTCGCTACTGCCACGCATCATACTCACGGGGCTTGCCGCGTCGGTGAGCCCCGTCGCGATCATGGTACTCATCTCGGTGATGACCCTGGGGCACCCCGGAAGGAACTCGCTGCTCTTCCTGCTCGGATTCACGATAACCCTGGTGGCCATCGGCGTGATCGGCATGCTGGTGTTCGGCGCAAGTACCGGGAAAGGGGTCGCCCAGGGGTACGTCGACATTGGGCTGGGCGTGCTGTGCTTCGTGGCGATACCGCTGAGCCTGAGGCGCAAGCAGCGGAAGGTCGGTGCCGGCGAGGGCGCCGGACTCAAGGCGTCAAGGGCGTTCGTGGTCGGCATCATCGCCATGCTCATCAATACCTCTACCATGGTCATCTACATAGCCGGGACCCACGCCATCGCGCAGGCGAAGCTGGCCATTGCCGCCACCGTCCTGTCAGTCGTGATCCTCACCGCGGTTACGCTGGTCACCCTGATCATCCCGATAGCCCTCTACCTCCTGTTCCCCACTCGGGGAGACAGGATACTCGGCACGCTGAACGAGTGGCTGATGCGGCACAACCGGGCGATCGGCATAGCCATACTGCTTATCTTCGGCGTTTACCTCATCGTGAAAGGGATCGCGGTGGTCGTTTAAGCGAGGTGTTCGGAACCCGCCTCGCCCGGGAGGGCGCATGCGGCTCGAGGCCTCAATGAAGGAATACCCCACGGCCGGGTGAATAGGTGCGTGAAACGAGGAGCCGGGGAGGGGCCGTGGAGAAGAAACCGAGGACCATCGCTTTCATCGCATTGCTCGTAGCCGTGGCCCTGCTCGCGACGATGGCAGCCGGATGCGGCGGCGGCACGACAGTCACGACCGAGCCGACAACACCCACCATGCCCACCAAGTCGACGACTCCGACCTCACCTACGGCTCCCGGCACGACGCAGACCCGGAAGACCTTCACGGTGGCCGAGCTGGCGCAGTACAACGGCCAGAACGGACAGCCGGCGTACGTGGCGGTGGACGGGGTGGTGTACGACGTGAGCGGCAGCGCGCTCTGGGCCGGAGGGGTGCACAGCCGCTGCCCCGAGGGCGCGACGGCGGGCAGGGACCTCTCGGAAGTCATAAAAGACGCGCCCCCTGACATGCTCGAGATGCTCAAGACGTTCCCGGTCGTGGGCACCCTCGCGCAGTAGAAGCCGGCCCGGTCAACGGGAAGCGGCCGGACGTGATGTAAGCGAAGCGAGGACATCGACAAGGGGGACCCCCGCCGGAGCAACATCCCGAGCAGCCCCGAATGACCTCCGTGAACGCACGAAAAGAGACCTGACCCCATTGGTTTGCGCCATGAGCGCGCGTCTACCTCAGTTTTTGTCTATCCGCTCGATCATCCCGATGACCGTCTGCAGTGCGACGGCGAGTGACTGAGGGCGGATCCTGTCGATGGTGTCGTACCGGGTGTGATAGTTGGGCGCCAGGCGGGAGGTGTCCCACAGGACCAGGCAGGTCGCGGGTATGCCGGCCAGCGCAAACGCGCTGGCGTCGGTGGCGCCGAGAGGCAGAGTGCTGCTCTTGACCATGAAGCCGCTCTCCTTCGCCACCTCCTGGGCGGTCCGCACCAGGTACGGGTCCAGCTTCGACCCGGGCCACAACTCCTTCGTGAAAACGGTGAAGTAGCGCTCGTCGTACACACAGTCCAGGAATATTCCGTAGGTGGGAAAAGCCCGCGCCTCCTCGAGGTGCCGCGAGGCAAAACGCTTGGCGCCCCTCAACCCCGCCTCCTCGGACGACATCCCGACGAGGACGACCTCTGTGTTCTCCGGGTAGAACTCCCCGGCGGAGGCTGCGTCCTGCAGGTACTTCGCCAGCCCGGCCACCACTG
>Ga0209746_1000130_pt1 | contig 39248 bp, 35 predicted proteins | sample BarGraNGADG00211_3_FD_184496 | JGI IMG/M metagenome (GOLD analysis project Ga0209746, IMG submission 184496) | Arctic peat soil microbial communities from Barrow, Alaska - Barrow Graham LP Ref core NGADG0011-211 (SPAdes) (version 2) | ecosystem: Environmental > Terrestrial > Soil > Wetlands >... | reverse complement strand
ATCGTGCCCGCGTCAACGTTGATCGATTGGCCGGTTATGCCCCGCGCGTCCTCCGAAGCCAGGTATACAGCCATCGCCGCTATCTCTTCCGGCTCGAGCCCAGCTTTGCAAGTGACTCCCGTGCCACCTATACGTCACCTATTTCAGCCCAAGTAAGCGAAACTACCAATATGTGGTAACCATAACAATGCGTCAAATATCGCTTGAAATAGGCGTTATTTGCAACTACGGTGTACTAACGAAAACTACCCGAAACACCCTCAGTGCTTCATCTTGAAGAAGAACCAGTTCTTGCCCTTCTTGTCGAAGTTGAAGAGCACGTAGTGGCCCTTGAGGCGCTCGCCGTCGAACTCGATCTTCAAGGCGCCGCGGTCGATGGCCTCCGCGGTCGAGTTGTCCGGCTCCCGGTAGAGGAGCGGCCGGTAGGTGCCGCGGTCCCAGATCTCCACCGTGCCTGCGCCGTACTCGCCTTTCGGTATCTCGCCCTCGAAGTCGATGTAGTCGTAGGGGTGGTCCTCGACGTGCACCGCGAGCCGCTTGATGCCAGGCGTGGTCGGGGGCTCCTTGGTCACGGCCCAGCTCTTCAAGACGCCCTCGTCCTCGAGCCGCAGGTCCCAGTGGAGGCGCGTCGCCTGGTGTTTCTGGATGACGAACTCGTGCCCGGGCTCCTCCTTCACACCGGGCCCCGGCTCGGGCGTCGCCTCGAAGCGACGCTTCTTTTTGTACTCCTCCAACGGCATCGGCACCGGGATCTGCCTTTCCTGGACGTGCGCTATACGGGACTGATTCTCGCCAGGCACCCGAATTCATTCTCAGCGGTGGGGGGGAAAACAAGGGAATGGGGCGGCATCGTTGACCTGCGAATGGCGCTTCGGGCCCTCAGAGCCGGATGAGGGTCCCCGATCGGTCGTGCCGTCCCACGGAGACCTGGACGCGTCCGGCGCGACTGCCCAGGGCGGCGCGGGCCGAGGCCACCGGCAGCTCGGGTTCGTTGTTGGTCCTGCTCAGGTGGGCGAGCACGAGGTGCCTCATGCCGTCGTGGGCGACGCTCTCGAGCAGAGAGGCCGCGTCCTCGTTGGAGAGGTGCCCGGATGCGCTGTCGACCCTTCTCTTGAGCGGCCAGGGGTAAGGGCCCTCCAGCAGCATGGTGCGGTCGTGGTTCGACTCGAGCACCAGCGCGTCGCACCCGCTCAACCCCATGATGACCTCCAGAGTGAGACTGCCGAGGTCGGTGGCGTAACCGACGCACGTCTCGCCGTCTGAAAGCCTCAGGCCCACCGGGTCGGACGCGTCATGGGGCACAGAGAAAGGCTCGAGGGTTATCGCGCCGATGGTGAACTCGCGGCCGGTGGTGAACTGCACGACCCGGCTGACGCCGCGAGCGCCCCCCGCGTGGGCCAGCCTGGCCCCCCGCGCTGTCGCGCCGTTGGCGTACACCGGCAGGTCGAACCTCCTCGACAGTACGCCGACGCCGGAGACGTGGTCCGAGTGCTCGTGGGTGAGCACGACAGCGCTGAGCAGCCGGGGCTCGATGCCGGCGTCCTCGAGCCGCCTGCAGAGTTCCCGGCAGGAGAGCCCGCAGTCGATGATCATTGCCGTCTTTCCGGAGCTGACGTAGGTGGCGTTCCCATCGGAGCCACTGGCGAGTACGCAGATGTCTATCTCGGGCCTCCAGTCTTATACGAGGCAGGCCTCAGGTTATCAGATCCTCTTGAAAGCCACTATCCTGTCGAACCTGTAAGTCTTCGGTATGCCGTCCCGGTGGCAATAGGCCTTCAGGTACTGGCGGCCCCCCGCGTCGAAGACGTAGAGCGGGGTGACCACCACCGGGCCCCGCTCGAGGCTGGTCAGGTACTCCATCTCGATTGCAAGCCGCGAGGTGGCGAGCGCGGGGAGTTCCTCGAGCAGCCCGTCGGGCTCGAACTCCTCTACCGACGGTGGCGCGACGGAATCGAAGCTGCCGATGAGGCCCGGCAGGCTGCCCAGGGCGTCGTCGTGCCTGCCCTCGACACCGGCCAGGAAGACATGCCTGGCGGCGTGCGCGTCCGGGAGGGCGTTGTGCAGGTTGCCCACATCGACGGCCAGGAAATCGACCAGGGTGGAAAGGCGGTAGTTCTCAGGGCCGGCCAGCCGCTTCCGGGCCAAACGGATCGTGCACAGGACCGGGTTGCCCGGACGCTCGATGCGCGCCCTCGCCAGCTCGTTCGCTATCATCCTGACATCGAAAGTCGCGTTGTGGGCCAGGAAGACGCTGCCGCGCATGAAGTTGAGCAGGCCGGGCAGAACGTCCGAGGCCAGCGGAGCGCTTCGCACCATGTCGTCGGTTATCCCGTGGATGTCGGTCGCCGCGGGCCAGATCTTCTCGCAGGGGTTCACCAGGGCCTGGTATTCGTAGCACTCGCCGGCCAGGTTGAACCTGACGGCGCCGATCTCGATCACCCGGCTCGACATGCTGAGGCCGGACGTCTCCACGTCGACGGCGCAGAAAGGGACCTCGGATATTGGCGCTTCGAGGAACTCGTCGAGGTCTGTCAATGGGAAGCAGATTCCCTGAGCATCTTCGTCCGGGGTACCTGTCGGCGCCGGGCCATCAGGGAGACGTCTGCGGATATGTATAGCCCGGGTTGGCCGACGACTGCTGGTTCAGGTATTCCTGGATGCTGGGTGTCGTACCGGTGGACCCCGGGCTGGTCCCGAACTGGTCCTGCAGCGTGCTGCTGTCAGGGCTGGTCCCGGTCGAACTGTTGTCGACGGCGCTGCTGCTGGACCCGGGCTCCAGGTTGAAAGTGCTGCTCCCGCTGTCCGAGGGGGTGAGTCCCTGGCTGCTGCTCGAGAACAGCATCGGCCCCAGCGTCGCCCCGCTGAGCTTGCTCGCCTCGGTCTTGTTCTGCGAGAACTTCTTGTTCGTCCCGGGCTGCACGGGGATGAGGTAGGTCAGCAACTGCTCGCCGCCGCCCGACAGGGCCTGGACGGTCACCGTAACCTCACCCTCTTCCTTGGTCGTGTTGTTGTACGCGCCGGAAAGGGTGACGGTCTTACCCTTCTGCGCCAGCTTCATGCTCTGGAACTCGATGTTCGCTCCGGTGACGGTCCCGTCTCCGAGATTAAAGCTCGAGCCGCTCTTGGAAGTCAGCATGAACGCCGCGGCGATCGACCCGCCTATGACCAGCAGCACGAGGACTATCGCGATGACCATCCCCGTCGAGCCCTTCTTTCCCTTCCGTTTCCGGCGCGACCGTGAATCATCCGGGTATGCACCGTAGCCCGCCGGAGCCGCGTAAGGCCCCGCAGGCTGCGGCTGCTGGTACTGGGGGGCCCCGTAACCGTATCCGCCGTACGGCTGGTACGGCGCGGGTGGCCCGTATGGAGGTGGCGCGTACTGCGGGCCGGGGTACATCGGGTACGGCTGCCCGGAGTAAGGGCCCCATGGGTAAGGCATCGCCCAGGGCGGCTGCTGGTATCCGGGATAGCCGTATGGCCCGGGCATCATCGCGTACGGACACGGGAACGGCGGGTAGTGAGGAGGCATGGCCTGAAGCGCCTGAGGATAGGGCCAGCCCGGCGCGACCTGCTGTTCGCCAGGCCAGCCGGGGTACGGCTGCGGCGGATACTGGGGATACTGGTAAGGCGGCCACTGCGACGGGGAGGGATAGGACCACTGTTGCCCGGCGGCTTCCTGGTACTGAGGCTGTGCCGGCTGGCCCTGCTCTTCGCCCACGGGCTGCGCGGCCTCATCGCCGGCCGGTGTCTCCTCGGCCGGCTCGACGCCTGCCGGTGTCTCCTCGGCTGGCTCGACGCCCGCCGCCTGCACCGCTGCGCCTTCGCTGGCCCCGATCACCGTCTCCCCCGCGGGGCTCGCCTCGGGAGCACCACCGCCGGACGAACCCGATTCATCCCGAGCCGGTCGGGTGACCGGGGCTGCCGGAGATACCGGCACCCCGGGCAGGGAGGCCGCCGGTGTCTGACCCGACTCTCCCGCCGGCCGGCTCCCGCCGGCCACAACGCCCGACTCGACCGTATTTTCGAGCTGTTGGAGCCCGAAAAGAGGGTCCGACTGCGGGCCCTGTGCGCTCGCCCCCGAGGCCTGCGGCGCCCCATCGGCGCGTTGGCCTGGACCGGTCGCCCCCGGCCGTCGTTCCTCCGGCACGGCCGTGCTGGAGTTGGCGCCGGCAAGGGACGCCCCGCACGTCGCGCACACGTTGTTTCCGTCTTCGTTTGCAGCGCCGCACCGGGGGCAGGGCACCACCATGAATATATGACCTCCGGTTGTACCTGACCAGATAATTATAGGCTAAACTCACCCGGTAAGATCCTCGTTCGCGCGAAAAGTACCTGGTCGGGATAAACGGCGCCGGCCTTGAGGCCGCGCCGGCTCGCCGAGGCAGGCGGAATACGGGGATCTGACGCGAAAGCATCGATGCCGGTTCGCGGGCATCGACAGGCAGGTCCGCCCGGGCCGGCGGACCACGGCAGGGGACAGAAGATGCGGGTCCAGGATGACGCCGGGTGCGGGTGCGGACGGACGCAAGACGAGTGGGACAGGCAGGGCGCGGTCCGAAACCAGGTGCTGATGTGGCTCCCGCACATCGTGGGCGCGTTCGCCATCGCGAAGCACAGGCCGTGCAAGCTCCTCTATTACGTCCCGGGCGTGGTGGCCTTCTACACATGGTGGCGCCGTTTCGTGTGCGCCAGGTGCCGGTACTACGGCAGGCCGTGCTCCACCATGCTCGGGGTCATGACCGCCAGGATGATGCCCCGCGACGAGGCGAAGGCCCTGGACCGCAACACCATGATCGCGGACTTAGCTTTCCTCGGAGCGCTGTGGCTCATTCCGCTCCCACAGGCGCTCAAGAGCTTCAAGACCGCGATACTCTACCTCGGCTCACTGGCCGGGATAACAGGAAGCATCCTCTCGGACGCGTGCGGCAGATGCGGCAACGAGTTCTGCCCCATGAAAGACGTCCGGGATAACCTGATGTGATAGGCCACGACCACCGAATCGCGTGGCTCGCCCCGTGGCGGCGATCAGGCCTGCTCGGGTTCAGGCTCGGGCAACCGGGACTCCGCCACGACGGCCTTGTGACCCGAGAAACGGTACAGCAGCGCCGGCATGATGGTCAGCGAGGCGATCAATGACCAGGCGATGCCGAACGCGGTGACCCCGCCGAACCTCTTCAGCGGCTCTATCTGGGAGAGCATTATTATCAGGAATCCCGCGCAGGTGGAGATCGCCGCCACCACGTTGGCCCTGCCCAGGTTCATCATGGTGTTCCTTATCGCCTCGACGGGCAGGACGTCGTCATTCTCCATCGACTGCATGAACCGGTGGGTGAACAGGATGCCGAAGTTACTGCCGATCGCTATCACCAGCGCGGAGACCAGCGAGGTTATGACGTCGAGGGGCCAGTGCATCAGCGCAAGGAACCCTGTCTCCGCCGCCGCCCCCGCGAACGCGACGGTCAGCGTGATGAGGCCGTAAGGTATCGACCGGAATATCAGCATCAGGAGTATCCCGCAGACCACCAGCGCCAGGATCGACGACCAGGTCTCGGTCGGGATTATGTTCCTCGTCATGTCCCTGGTGATGGGCGAGATCCCGCCCAGTTCGAAGCTCAACCCCGCCGGGGCCAGGTACTTCCTGCTGTTGTCCGTCAGGATCGCCATCTTCTTCTTGAGCACCTCCGGCGACTGCGCCGCCAGGCCGTTGAGCGAGATGAGCGCCACACGGTTGCTCGAGCTGAGAACGCCTCCGACGTAGCCCCCGTTGTCGGCCGCCACCTTGATGGCGGCCTCGACGCCCTTCTTATCTGCTGGGATCTGTCCCCCGTTCGCGCCCAGCACCACTTCGGGCAGCCCGTTGATGCCGCTCTTCAGGTAGTGGTAGCCCTTGGAGTAGGTGCGCGTCTTCTTGTCGTAGGTGTAGAAGCTGTTGCGCGGGTCCGCGAAGATGGCGTTCTGGAGATCCTGCATGGCCTTGATGGACCGTGGCGACAGGACGTCGTCCTTGACGAGGATGAAGTCGGTCTGGTCAGGCCCGAAAGCTTTTTCGACCTGGAAGTCGGAGCGGATGGAAGGGAGGTCCTTCGGTACCAGCTTGCGGAGGTCCGAGTCGGTCGTAAGCGAGGCGGTCCCTATGAAACCGATTATGATGAGGACCACCGAGACTATGATCACCGCCAGTGAGTGATCGGTCGAGACGTGGCTGAACCACTCGAGCGACCTGTTGGTGCCGCGCGCGAACAGGCTCTCTTTCTGCCGCCGCCTGAATCCGTCGAAGTGCGTCAGCAGCTTCTCTCTCTTCTCGTCAGGGGCAGCCAGTATCCGCCGGTCGCGCACCGCGATGACGGCGGGCAGCAGCGTGATAGCCAGGACGAATGTGACCGCTGTCCCGATGGCCGCCGTCACGCCGAAGTCGCGCAGGGGCGGCAGGACGCTGAACAGGAACACGAGGAACCCGACCACGCTTGTGGCCGCGGCCGGGAACAGCGCGACACCGACCGACGTCAGCGCTTGCCTGACCGCCACCAGCGCGCCGTACAGACCTTCCTCTTCCTCATAGTAGCGCGCCACGAACGGCACCACGAAGGTGAGCGAGTGCCCGAGCAGTACAGGCATGATGGCGACCGAGGCCACCGAGTAAGGAATGCCAGCGTAACCCATTATGCCGAAAGTCCACAGGAGCGACATTAGCATGACCACGATGGGGATCAGGGTGTCGCTCAACCTCCTGAAGGCCAGGAAAAGGGTCAGCAGGACAAAAGCGATCGACAGCGCGAACAGCAGGATGGTCTTGTTCTTGATGTGGCGGTCGAAGTCGCGGGCGAGGGTGGCGTCGCCTGAAAAGTTCAGCTTGAGCCCCTTGACCCCGGAGAGCTTGGTTTTGAACAGGTTCTCGAGGTCGTTTGCGAGCTTTACCTGGTCCTTTGCCGTCAGGCGTGGGTTCACCTTGATGAAAACCTGCGCGGCCTTGTAGTCGGACGTGATGAACTTCTCCTGGCCGACCATCGATTGCTGGACCTCTGGTTGCGACAGGTACTGGGTGTGGACGAGCTGCCGCCAGTCCATGCCGGTCTGCGCCTTGATAAGCTGGTCGTTCAGACCGCTCAGAGCGAAGTCGAAGCCGCTCTGCGCTATCCCCTGTTTTATATTGGCGATGAAAGGGCTCAGGTAGTCCTGTATCACCGGAACGGGCTTCTTCAATATCTTCGGCACGTTGCCACCGGTCTGCCCGGGCGTGGTGACTATCTGTCCCTTGTTGAACCTCGGGTCCTGGTTTATGAAGTCCTCGAGTCCGACGAAGAACTGCGTTATCCGGTTATCGGTGACATCGGGAGCCTGTATCAGAACGGTCTCGTAGGAGATGCCGTTGAAGTCCTTCGCGAGATCGTTGAGCGCTTTGACACTGGGGAATCCGCGCGGGAGCATGGCCTCGTAGGTCAACTGCCCCTGTATGAACATCACGCCTATGCCCAGCCCGACGGTGATGATCAGCGAGATTATGATGATCGCCCAGGGGTGCTCCTTGACCATCCTCGAGACGAACTCATAGACCCACATAGGCTCCGCTCACAAATCCCCCGAAGCGATCGACCCGCTCGAACCGGAACTCTGCAAAGCCTCGCTGACCGGGTCTCCCGACGGCGCGAGGCTATGCAAAGCCGGACATGACTTTATTCTGGTGAAGCGCCGCCGTTCCTTTGAAGGCGCGGCAACCGCAGGAGTGGAAAAGTCTCAGGTTGTCAGAGGCTCGGGCTCGCTGTCGAGGGAGGCCTCGGCCTCCTGCGAGTCCTGGCGTCCCGAGGTCCGGAAAAGCAGCGCGGGCATCAAGGTGAGGGACGAGACGAGGCAGACCGAGATGGCGACCGCGGTCACCGCGCCGAACCGCCTCAGGGGCACTATCCCGGAGAACATCACGATCACGAACGCCGCGACAGTAGCGGCCGCGGCGATCACGTTGGCCCGCCCGAGGTTCGACATCGTGGACCGTATCGCGTCCGAGGCCCGGCGCTCTCCCTGCCTCACTTCCTGGATGTAGCGGTGCGTGAAGAGGATGCCGAAGTTGACGCCGATGCCGATGACGAGCGCCGACACCAGAGAGGTCATGATGTCGATCGGCCAGTTCACGAGGGACATGAAGCCGATCTCGGCCGCCACCCCCGCGAGAGCGACGGTAAGAGTGATGAGGCCGAACGGGAACGAGCGGAAGATGACCACCAGGATGATGGCGCACAGGAGCAGGGACAGGGTTGATGCGATGGTCTCGGTCGGGATGATGTTCTTTGTCATGTCCCTGGTCAACGGCGTGATGCCTCCCAGCGTGTACTCGAGCCCCGCTGCCCCGAGGTACAGGCGCGCGTACTTCTGCATCGCCTGCATCTTCAGCTTGACCACCTCGGCCGACTGGGCGCCGCTGGCGTTGAGGGACACCAGGGCCGATCTGCCGTCGGCGCTGATCAGGCCGCCGACGACGAACCCACCGTTGTCCTCGGCGGTCTTGAGCGCGGCCTTCGCTTCTTCGGTCGTTGCGGGCAGACGCCCCCCGTTCGCGGCGGCGAGGGCGTCGGGCAGGCCGGTGATGCCGCTCCTGGGGTAGAGGACCTCTCCATCCGGCCCCTTTTCCCGGGATACCGCGTCCTCCAGGCGGCTCATGGCGCGCAGCGACTGCGGGGAGAAGACATCTCCGGTCGCCATTATCACGTCCTGCTGTATCCCTCCGAAGTACTTCTCCACCTCGAAGTTCGCGCCGATGCCGGCCAGGCTCCTGGGAACCAGCTTCCTCAAGTCGGCGTCGGTCGTGAGGCTCCTCAACTGCGAGAACCCCGCGAGTATCAACACGGCGAAGACTATTATCACAACGGTAGAGTGGTTCACCGACAGTCCGGTGAAAGAGTCCAGGGCCCGGTCGGTGCCGCGTGCGAACAGGCCGCGCCTCTTACGGAGCGAGAGGCCGTCGAAGAACGCCTTCTTCTTATCTGGGGACCCGCCGCCCGCGCCCTCGAAGGCACGGTCTCTGACGACGAGGATCGCCGGCAGCAGGGTCGTCGAAAGCGCGAAGACGAACAACGTGCCGACAGCGCAGGTCAGGCCGAAGTCCTTGAGGGAGGGCAGCACGCTGAACTGGAAAACCAGGAAACCGAACAGGTTCGTTATCGCCGCAAGGAATATCCCGATGCCGACCGCGATCAGCGCCTTGCCCACGGCGTCTGTCGAGCAGGCGCAGCCCTCGGCTTCCTCGTAGTACCTCGCGACGAAAGGCACGACGAAGGTCAGGGCCGTTCCCAGGAGGAGCGGCATCACGGCTATCACGGCGACCGAGTACCTGATTCCGACCCAGCCGATGAAGCCGAAGGTCCATACGATGCCCAGTAGCATGACGCCAATGGGCAGGATGGTATCGGAGAACCTCCTGAAGGCCAGGAAGATGGTCAGCAAGACGAATATTATCGCCACAAGGAAGAGGATGAAGGTCCTGCCCTTGATGTAGTCGTTGAAATCGCGGGCGAGTGTAGCGTCCCCCGCCACACTCAGCGTCACCCCGGGTATGCTATCGAACCTCGACTTCAAGAAATTGTCCAGGTCGGCCCCGAGCTTCACCTGTTGTCTCTCGGTGAGCGAAGCGCCGGTCTTGATGATCACAAGCGCGTGCTTCCTGTCCGGCGTCAGGAACCGGCCGACCACCTGGGCGGCCGCCTGCGGGTTTCCCAGGTAGTCCTCCTCGACAAGCCGCTTGAAATCCTTGCCGGTGAACATTTTCGCCATGTCGCTGGTGATGGAACCGAGGGGCACATCGAGCCCGCGGTTCGCGATCTCCCGCTTCATGTTGGCCATCAGCGGGGTGAGGTAGTCCTGGATGACCGGGACCGTTGCGCCGGTTGAGTCCTTGCGCATCTGGACCTGCCCGGCGTTGAACCTCCTGTCACCGGCCATCGCGTCGTCGAGGCCGAACAGCGCCTCGACCACCTTGTTGTCAGTCACGCTCGGCGCCTTTATCAAAACGTACTCGTAAGAGATCCCACCGAACCGGTCACGAAGTGAGGCCAGCGCCTTGACGCTGGGAAAATCCTTCGGCAGCAGGCTCTGATAGGTGACGTTCCCTTTAAGGAAAAGCAGTCCGCACCCGAGCACCACGGTGATGACAAGAGAGACCACCAACACCCCCCAGGGGTGTTCCCTTACGGTCTGCGCGATTCTGGCAAAGACTTTCATAGTTGCACATGATACTTTTGACCCGTGAAACCCGCAACGTGGTCTGCCGGTCGGGCACTCCAAACCCCGCCCGCAGGGCTTTTTGCGGATGCCGGGCACTAGCGGTAGAATGTTACGACACCGTTGGAGGCGGTGAAAGCCGACGGACCGAAAGGGGGATGTTATGCCTACGTTCATCATGTTGAGCAGTCTCACGGACGAGGGCGCGGCGACTATCAAGAAGAATCCCGACAGGATCAAGGAGGTCAACAAGGACGTCGAGGCGCTCGGTGGCAAGGTAGTGACCCAGTACGCTGTCATCGGCGAATATGACTTCATCAACATCATCGAGGCCCCGGACATGGAGACCATCGCGCGCATCTCGGTCGAGCTGGGGTCTCGCGGCTCGGTGCACCTCAAGACACTCGCGGCGATACCGGTCGACGAGTTCATATCCAGGCTAAAGTGACGTCGCCCCCTCTTCCGGGAGACGGCTTAAGAAGCTAACTGTGAGATGAGAGCCCCGGAGGCCTTACCGGGGCTTTTCAGTTGAACAATCAGGTCCGTTCTGGAAGAATATTTTCTGCATACGGCGAGACCTGTACACCTGCTCAACCTTTTTACGGAGCCGACCCCATGCCTGATGAAGGAACCACCGAGAACACCGTGGAGGCGCCACGCGAAGAGAGCGCGGCGGATGCGCAGGAAAGTCGCGCAATGCGCCGGTCGTCATCCGCGGCTGATGCGCGGGAGTTTTCGAGGGTACGGCCATTCACGATAGCCCTGGTCGTCATCTTTATCCTCAGCGTCGTGGCGCTGCTCAGCGTGATAAACCTCCAGTCGGTCCAGGAGTTCTTCGGCGGACAGGAAGCGCTGCTGTGGGTGCTGCGGGGCCTGACCGCCGTGATGATCGTCTCGCTCGTCGTGTGGCTGGGGCTGATGGAGAAAGCGTACACGAACTACATCGGGGAGCAGCTCGATAAACGCAACGAGGCGAACCGGCAGTTAAGCCTGCTCCTCGAGGCGGGACAGGCGACCGGCTCGACGCTCGAGCTCCCGATGATACTCGAGGAACTGCTCGGCTACGCGTTTACCGTGACTGGCGCGACCATGGGGGCGATATATCTGAACGACAAGGCCTCATCCTCGTTGAAGGCCGCGCTGATCGGCGGCGTGGACGAGAAGAAGGTCATGTTCAAGGAGTTCCCGCTCGAGCAGGGCGTGATGGGGACGGTCGCGACGGAGCGGCGGCTCATGGCGATAAACGACCTGTCCGAGGCCGACAGGCGCGATAACGTCTTCTTCGGAGCGGCCCAACCGGGGTCGCAGCTCGTCGCGCCGCTGGTCGCACGGGACAGCCTGGTGGGCGTCATGGTCACCGCGACGGAAGAGCGCCGCGCGTACTCGGATGATGAGAAGCGCCTGGTCGCAGGGCTCGCGGAGATGGGCAGCCTCCCCATCGCTAACGCCCAGCTCTACCGCATCGCCAGGAGGAGTCTCGACGTGGCGGCACAGCAGCGGGTCTACACCGAATCGGTGCTCGACCAGATGGTGGCCGGCGTGATGACGGTTGACAGGGATAGAAGAGTCGCGGCTTTCAACCGCGAGGCCCAACGCCTGACAGGTTACTCCCTGGAGGAGAGAAACCGCATGCTGCTGCGCCCCGAGCTGTCGCTCGACGAGAACCCCCTGGGTCCTCTGGAACACGGGATGCTCGAGGTGATGGAGCACCCCGGCCTCGTTCGCGAAGGCGAGGCGCTGATAATGAAAAAGGACAGGACGCTCCTGCCCATCAGCTACCGCATCTATACGGTTTCGGACGGTTCCAGCGTTCTGGGAGCCTCGGCCGTTTTCATGGAGACGGGCGAACGGCGCAAGGAGCGGTCGTCTGACGGGCCCATAGACTACACGGCGTTCCTGCGCTCCCTCGGGGCGCGGGTGGAGATGCTGTACACGAACCCCCTGTCCCGTGTGCTCGACGAGCTTGGGGACATGGACGTGGAGTCCTGGACCAGGACCCGCGACGACATGCTCGGCCTGCTGCGAACGGGCTTCGACACCCTGGTGGGCCTCCTGGCGGACGTGGAGAAATACCTCAACTGTGTCACTACCAGGGAATGGGACTCGAAGACCGAGATCGAGCTGGGGCGCCTGGTCGCGTCGATTATCGACGAGACACTTAAGTCCCCCGGGCGTGAGGGCGTGGTGGTCCTTGCCGAACTCGACGGGCTGCCCGATGTGTTCGGGTTCGAGCGGATGATAAGAGCCGCCCTTGCCGAGGTGATCGAGAACGCGGTCCTCGCGGCCTCCGATGGCGGCAAGCGGGTCGAGGTGTCCGGTTCCGACGCCCCCGGTAAGGTCCGCGTCGAGGTCAGGGACACGGGACGGGGCATCCCACCCGGTGAGCTGGCCTCGGTGTTCATCCCGTTCTTCAGCACCCGCGAGGGCAGGTCCGGGCTGGGCCTGACGGTAGTAGAGAGGGTGATGCGGGCGTCCGGCGGTGCGGTCGGCGTGGTCGAGTCCTCGGGAGGGGCGACGTTCTACCTGGAGTTCCCGACCAGCCCGGCCGGAGCGAGCATGCCCGAGCGGGAGGAAAGCGATCGGTCTGCCGCGACGGGCGGAGCTACGGGCGACCTGGAGGGCTGAGGCGTTGTTGATAGGGGTCATATCTGACACACACCTCGCGGGCGAACCCATCCCGGGCCACGTGATCGAGATACTCAGCGGCTCAGACATGATCCTCCACGCCGGTGACATCCTCGAGATGCGGGTCATCGAACAGCTCTCCGCGCTGGCCCCGACTTTCGCGGTAAGAGGGAACATGGACCGCCGCGACGTCGAGCTGAGCCTGCCGGCAAGCCGCGTCGTCGAGGCGGAGGGGTTCAGGATAGGCCTCACTCACGGATGGGGAAGCCCTTCGGGAATGCCGGCCCGTATCGAGAGCGAGTTCACCGGCGTAGACTGCATAGTCTTCGGCCATACGCACAACTCGCTCGTCGGCGTCCGCGACGGGTTGCTCTTCTTCAACCCGGGGAGCCCGACTGACAGGAAGTTCGCGAGCCGGAACACTATCGGCTTTCTCGAGGTTACTGATATCATATCGCCACGGATAGTCGACGTCGTCGATCAAGCTGGGTGAGCACGTTGCGCGGATGGCATCCGAGGGAGAACGCGCCATCGGGCCGCTGGACCGGTTCAGGTTGACGCAAGGGAGTGTTCGAGACGAGAGCGCCCAGGAGAAGGTGGGAGTCGAGGTGCGTCAAGGGCTGGGACTCGTGGACCCGTGAAGAGATCCGCGAGATGCAGGACAGCAAGCTCAGGCGGTTCATCACAGAGCAGGTCTACGCGTTTCACCCCTACTACAGGAGGCTCTTCGACGAGGAGGGGATAGCCCCGGAGTCTGTCCGGACCGTCTCAGACCTCCGCCGGATACCTTTCACCTACAAGGAGGACATAGCGCCCTCCCGTGAGGACCCTGACAGCCCGCGCCGGTTCGTCCTCGAGCCCGGGTTCGAGACCGTCAAGCTGCGCGGCGCCACGGGGTGGGTGCCTGCTTTCGAATCCGAACGCCCCCGTGGGGGCGGCTGGGCCTCCGAGCAGGATTTCCGCGAGGAGTACCAGCCCATAGTCACCATGTTCACCACCGGGCGGACCGCCGAGCCCACTCCGTTTTTCTCGACGCTCCGCGACATGGACCGTCTGAGAGAGGCCGGTCGCCGGCTCGCGTCGGTGATATCGACCCGGACCTCGGAGGGCTCCGACCTGAGGGGAGTTGCTATCAACAACTTTCCCGGGAACGCGCACCTGGCCTACTGGGTGGCACTCACCGGGGCGGAAGGCTCCGCTTTCACAATGGTCAGCACCGGCGGCGGGGCGACGATGGGCAACGAGCGGATACTCAACATCGTGGAGAGGATAAGGCCCACGCTTTTCATGGGCCTGCCCGGGTACACATATGACCTGTTCAAGCGGGCGGCCGCGGAGGGCAGGGACCTGTCGAGCCTCGAGGTCGTGACCATGGGTGGCGACCGCATCAGCCCGGCCGCGCGCGAGAAGATCGCCTACCTGCTCGAGGAGATGGGCGCCGTCGAGCCCGTTGTGACCGGCGCGTTCGGATGCACCGAGATGAAGTTTGCGTGGGGCAGTTGCGGGGACGATGAGGACAGGGGCTACCACACCTGCCCGGACATGGAGATAGTCGAGGTCGTCGATCCGGAGACCGGGCAGAACCTGGGCGAGGGTGAGAGCGGAGAGCTGGTGATCACCAACCTGGATGCTCGGGGGTCGGTGGTGGTCAGGTACCGCACCGGGGACATACTGGTCGGCGGCTATACGACCGAGCCGTGCCCGCACTGCGGACGCACCATGCCGCGAATAAGCGGAGAGATAACGCGGGCGCGGGAGAACAAGGAGTTCGCGCTGTCGAAGGTCAAGGGGAACCTCGTGGACCTCAACGAGTTCTCCCGCATCCTCGACGGCAACATGGACGTGCTGGAGTGGCTCGTCGAGATACGCAAGAGGAACGACGACCCCGAAGGCATCGACGAGGTCTGGTTGTTCGTATGTCCCACCTCAGTGGGAGAGGTGAGCGGGCTGAAGGACAGGTTGGTCGAAGATATCAGGACCTCGCTCGAGTTCAGGCCCGACCGGGTGATCATTGCAAGCTACGACGAGGTCGCCGAAAGGCTTGTGGGCGCGGGGACCGAGCAGGCGGGGTGCGTGGCGGACCTCAGGCCCGACTGACGGTCTGCAAACCGCTCGGTGCGGGCAAGGATGCCGGAAATGGAAGCTTCGGCCGGGGCTCTGAGGGCCCCGGTGACAGCAGGTGGCCGCGGGACAGAAGGGAGTGTTGCCAGTGATTGACAAGAAGTTCATCGGCAAGGAGTACGCCCCGACAGTATACGAGATCGGTCGGGAGAAGATGAAGGAGTACGCTATCGCCATCGGCGACGGCGACAACCCATCTTATAAGGACAAGGATTTCGGCAAGTCGAGCAAGTACGGCGACAACATCGCACCGCCCAACTTCGCAGCGGTCTACAACCTGATGGGTGCGGCGCAGGTCTTCTTCGACCCCGACCTCAAGCTCAACATGGCGATGCTGGTCCACGGCGAGCAGGAGTTCGAGTTCGTGAAGCCTGTCAAGCCATGCGAAGTGATCACCACCACCGGCAAGCTGGTCGACATCTACGACAAGGGCTCCAACGACTTCGTCGTCTACGAGGCGCGCTCGTTGAACGAGGACGGAGAACTGGTGACGGTCGGAAGGGCGACCTTCGTGATAAGGGGGGGTAACTGATATGGCGCCGTCATATGACCAGGTCAACGTCGGCGACGAGATCCCCAGCCTTTCGGTCGAGCTCAACCAGATGATGCTGTGGATGTACGCCGGCGCCAGCGGGGACTTCAACCCGATCCACGTCGACAAGGAGTTCGCCGAGACGGTGGGCCTTGGCGGGACCATCGCGCACGGCCTCTCGAGCATGGCCCGGATGGGCAAATGCGTCACCGACTGGGCGGGCGACCCGGGCGCGCTGAGGAAGTTCAAGGTCAGGTTCGCGCGGCCTGCGCGCCCCGGCGATACCATCACCTTCTGGGGAAAGGTCACCGAGAAGAAGGAGGAAGACGGCAAGAAGCTCGTGGTCCTCGAGGTATCCGCCGAGAACCAGAATGGCGTACAGGTGCTGACGAACGGCGAGGCCGTCGTCGAGCTGTAGACCGACATGACGATTCAACCATCGAGCCGCGGCGCTCAGGGTCGCGGCTCTTTCTTTGCGCCTACATCCGTGGTCACGCACACCAACGGGGTCAGGTCTCTTTGCGTGCGTTCGTCCAGTCATTCGGGGCTGCTCGGGATGTTGCTCGGGACGGGCCCCCCTCGTCGATGTCCTCGCTTCTCTGACAACGCTCCATAAGCCGATACGAAGCTGCGGATTACTCCTCGAGGGACTCCCTCCCTCGCTCCAGCACCGACTTCCGCCCGTCCGCATGCTCGGGACGCGCTCATCGGGATTCCTGTTTGTTATACTTAAAGGACCAAAATCCCAGCGCTACGGAGGTGCGCCTTGCTGAAGCTCGTTATCCCGAAAGGGAGCCTCGAGGAGCAGACCCTCTCGCTCCTGAGGGACGCCGGGCTCCCCGTCAGGAGAAGCGGCGACCGCGATTACAACGCAAGGATCGACGACGACCGGATATCCCAGGTCGCCATTCTTCGCCCCCAGGAGATAGGCAAGTACGTGGAGGAAGGCCTGTTTGATATCGGCATCACCGGCTTCGACTGGATAGAGGAGACCGGCGCACAGGTGGAGATGCTGGCTGAGTTCCCCTATGCGAAGACCGGGCACAGTACTTCGCTCCGCATCGTGCTGGCCGTCCTGAGGGAGTCGGGTATCAGCAAGCCCGAAGACCTGCCTCCCGGCACCAGGGTCGCGACCGAGTACCCATCGATAGCGCGGCGCTATTTCGAAAGGCTGGGGCTCGGGGTCAGGGTGATACCCTCCGCGGGTGCCACCGAGGCGAAGGTGCCGAACATCGTGGACGCCATAGTCGAGATAACCGAGACGGGCACCACGCTCAGGCAGCACGGCCTGGAGATAATCGACGACGTGTTGTATACGTCGACCAGGCTCATCGCGAACATCGAAAGCCACCGGGACCCGGTGCGCGGCAAGCTGATGGACGATATAAAGACCCTGCTGCTGTCGGCACTCGAGGCCCGCGGGAAAGTCCTGCTGAAACTGAACGTCGGCCTCGAGCACAAGGACGCGGTCCTCGCGGTGCTGCCGGCGCTGAGGTCACCTACGGTATCACCGCTGGCGGACGGCGGCTTCGCGGTCGAGACCGTCGTCGAGGAGAGTGAGCTGGCCGAACTCATCCCGCGGCTCAAGGACAGAGGCGCGACGGGAATAATCGAGATACCGCTGGGAAAGGTTGTTCCCTAGCGGACCCCCGCCGGCCGGCCGTCCGGGCTGCTGCCTCCCCGGAGCAAGGCATTGAGAAGACAACTCAGGGTTGACGACGTTACCATGATCTTTCAGTGGGTGGTCACGGTCGCCCTCACCCCCTTCCTCCTCCTGCCCCTTTTCCCGCGCCAGAGCGTCGGGTTCCAGGTACGACTGATCGTGGTCGCGGCGGCGTTCATGGTGAGCGGACTGATGACCGTCATCTACCTGAGAGAGCGTCGCAGGTCACGCCATGCCGCGTCGACGGTGGTGACGGTGACGGCCGCGCTGGACGTGGCGCTGGTGTTCGCGGCCCTGATCGCCTGGCCCAACTACGTGCCCGACCTGTTCTGGGTCTTCACCATCGTGGTGATCGTGCTCGCGACCAGGCTTAACTACCGTTGGACGATCGCAGTGACACTCGGCCTCTCGGCGCTCTACGCGGTGACGCTGGTGGCGAGGGTGTCGGGCACGGTCCAGCTCCGCACGCTGGTGGGGGACACCCTGATACGCATCGTGTTCCTGTTGTTGATCGCAGTGGCGATCGTCTACGTGACGGAGCGCAACCGGCGCGAGCGCAGCGACATATCGATGCTGTCCCGTATGGCCGGGGCCCTGGGCTCGACACTCGACCTCGACGCCATGCTCCAGATAGTCGTCGACGGGGTCGGCATGGCTGCCGGCGGAGAACGGGCGACCGTCTTCCTGGCGTCTACCGGTTCGGGCGACTTGAGAGCCCGGAGCACAAGCGAAACGGACCCCGATGCCAGGGCAAGGATCCTGGCCTCCGCGATCGCCCAGGGCCGTATGGATCGCATGCTCGGGGCGCGACCGGGCGAGCCTGTCGTCATCGACAATGTCCCCGGCGAGCCGTTCGAGGGGCTGGATTGGCCGGGCGATCGGGAAGCCTGGGCCTGCCTGCTGCTGCCGCTCGGCCTTGAAGACGGGGCCCGCGGGCTGGTGATCGTCGAGAGAAGGGTTTCGCGGCGTCCGTTCACGGAGCGTGAGATAAGTCTCTCGCGTTCGATCCTGGAGCAGGCTGAGGCGGGCATACGGAATGCGCTCAGGTACTCCGACGTGCAGGCGAAGCGCGCCGAGTCTGAGAAGCTGTACCTGACGCTGCGCGAACTCGGTTCTACCATCGACCTCTCCGAGGTCGCCGAGACCGCGTGCAGCATGGCCATCAGGGCGACCGGCGCGACAAGCTCCACGCTGTTCCTGCTCGAGGAGGGCAAAGGCCTCCTGTACCCGAGGATGGCGGTGGAGAGCAGCGGTTTTCACTGGGGAGAGTTCACGGCCGGAAGCGAGATCGGCATAGAGGCGCTCGAGGACGAGTTGTTGCGCTCCGGCTCGGGCCGCCCGCTGTTGATCGAGAGGCCCGAGGACAGCGAGATCCTGCCTTCTTTCCTGAAGTCCGAGGGAACGGCGCTGGTGGCGCCGCTGTTCTCCGGCGACAGCGTCGAAGGGATGCTGTGCGTGACCGACAAGCCCGACAAGAGGTTCTCGCGCGAGCAGATCTCGAGCTTCGCGGTGGTAGCCGGCGAGACGGGCCTCGTGATAACGAACGCGCGCCTGCACGAACGGATAACATTCGACGCCGCCCAGCTCTCCAGTCTCATGCAGCTCGCCAACGCGATAGGGTCGACCGCAGATCTCAACGCTATTATCGCCATAGCACTGGACACCGTGAGGCACCTGTTCGAGGCGAGCGCCGGGCTCGTCTATGCGCTGGACGAGGAGACAGGCTCGCTCCGTTACGTGGATTCATTCGGGTATCCGGTGGACGTCATGGAGAAGCTTTCCGCCCGGCAGAAGATGCCGCCCGAAGAGTGCACGGCGATAGGGGGCGGACTCATCAGCGCGGGGGACCTCTCGACGGCATCCTTGGGGTGCCGGACTCTCGAGAGGCTCGCGCGTGGATCAGCGGTGTGCGTCGAGATGAAAGCGGAAGGCAAGACCCTCGGCGTGCTGCACATTCGCAGCGACCGGCCCGGCGCCTTCAACGACAACGACATCCAGATGGTAGGCGCCATCGCGGACCAGGTGGCCCTGGCGCTCCAGCGGGCGCTGCTGTTCGACGAGATAAGCAGGCTCGCGATAACCGACCCTTTGACGGGCGTTTTCAACGTGAGACGCCTGGACTCCGTCCTCCAGGACGAGGTCGCAAGGACGAGGCGATACCTCAGGCCGGTCTCCTTCCTGATGATAGACATCGATAACCTGAAGGCGTATAACGACAGGCTCGGTCATCAGCAGGGCGACTCGGCGCTTGTGGCCGTGGCCGCGGTGCTCGATACCAACACCCGGAACGTGGACAAGGTCTTCCGCTACGGCGGCGACGAGTTCTGCATCCTTCTCCCCGAGACCGACTATCCCGAGGCGATGGTCGTCGCCGAAAAAGTCAGGCACGCGGTTTCATCGCACAGGTTCCCTGGTGAGAGCAAGGTGCCCGGTGGCTCGCTGACCATCAGCGTCGGCGTGGCGTCCTTCCCGCGAGATGCGGCCGACCCGGACGAGCTGGTCAGGAAGGCCGACCTTGCCCTTTACGAGGCCAAGCAGCAGGGACGCAACAGGGTCGGAGCTTCCGGCTGAAAGCGGCGCCCGCGAGGATGCCGACGAGCGGTCCCCGCAGCCCTCCCGAAGTCTCACGGCCCACGGAGGTAAGAAAGAAAAGAGCTTCAGGGGACGTCCGCATATTCCGATAAACATTCTTGAAATAGCCTGGGGCCATGCGTATAATACGTCCCAATGTTCAGACGGTAACGGTGGGGACCACCCCCGCCGGTTCGGCTGACGCACCGGATAAAGTGGTGAGCGGCTTGGAGATGGAAGTCAACGAAGAAGTAGTTTTGACCGAGGCAGGTCGAAAAAAACTACTCGAAGAACTCGAAGGCCTCAAGATGAACAAGCGCCGTGAAGTGGCCGAGAGGCTGAAGAACGCCATCAGCTACGGTGACCTGATGGAAAACTCCGAGTACGACGACGCCAAGAACGAGCAGGCCAGGGTCGAGCACCGGATAGACCAGTTAGAGACCATGCTCGCGAGGGCAAGAGTGATCGACAGGCGGCACGTCAAGACCAAGGAGGTCGGCATCGGTTCGCTCGTCGAGATAAAGCAGGTCGGCTCTGGCAAGAAACAGGCCTACCGCATCGTGGGGCCGGCGGAGGCCAACCCCGAAAACCACATGATATCTTTCCAGAGCCCCGTAGGCAGGGCCGTGCTCGGGCACAGGGTCAACGACGTGGTGGTAGTGACCGCGCCGGCCGGGGATATCAGGTACCGCATCACGGCCATCAAGAAGTAGCCTCGGGCGCATAGCCCGCGCCTCCGGTCCCAACACCCGAAAGCGCCTTCCGTGGCGCTCTTTTATGCTATCCTTTTCAAGATTTATCCAGGCTGAAGAACGCCGGAAAGCATTCGCGGGGAGTGATCATGTCAGGCGACGAGCCGGGCGCGCGCGAGTACGAAGAGCCAGAACAGAGCGAGCTCCTGAAGGTAAGGCGCGCAAAGCTGGACAGGTACGCCGAGAAGGGTGTGGAGCCGTACAGGTCCCACTACGCCAGGCCCGGCGAGCTGGAGCTCTCCAGCAAGCTTCACGCTGACAACGAGTCGCTGGTCGCCGGCGAGGGCTCCGGACACAGGGCCGCCGTCGCCGGGAGGCTGACCGCCAGGCGGCAGCACGGGAAAGCCACGTTCGCGGACCTCCAGGACAGCGGCGGCAAGATTCAGCTCATCCTCCGGCAGGACGTGCTGGGCGACGAGGGCTACGGCGAGTTCGGCGAACTGGACATCGGCGACTGGATCGGGGCTGCCGGCGAGGTCGCGCGCTCGCGAAGAGGTGAACTCTCGATCGCGGTCGAATCGTTCGAGCTCCTCTCGAAATCCCTTCGCCCGCTGCCCGAGAAGTGGCACGGGCTCAAGGACCGCGAACAGCGATACAGGCAGCGCTACCTCGACCTGCTCATGAACGAGGAGGCAAGGGGCGTCCTCAAGGCCCGCACCCGGGTGGTCGCGGAAGTGCGGCGCTTCCTCGACGAGAGGGGCTTCCTGGAGGTCGAGACGCCGATGCTGCACCCCATACCCGGCGGAGCGACCGCGCGACCGTTCGTGACCCACCACAACGCGCTCGGCATGGACCTCTACCTGAGGATAGCTCCCGAGCTGTACCTCAAGCGTCTGCTGGTCGGGGGGTACGACCGGGTCTACGAGCTGAACCGGAACTTCCGCAACGAGGGCATAAGCTCGAGGCACAACCCCGAGTTCACCATGCTCGAGGCCTACGTGGCCTTCGTCGACTACCACTACATGATGGAGCTGCTCCAGGACATGGTGACGACGGTCGTATCACGAGTCACCGGCGGCACGACAGTCGAGTCCGCGGGGCGGACGATCTCGCTGGAACCGCCGTGGAAGACCGTGACCATGCTCGAGTCCCTCGAGGAGTACGCCGGCCTCAAGGTCGACCTCTCCATGGACAGGGGACTGCTCGAGAAGATGGCCGCCGACAACGAGGTCGAAGTCCCCCGGAACGCGGGCAACGGATGGATAATAGCGGAGCTCTACGAGAAGCTCGTCGAACCCAGGCTGTTCGAACCCACCTTCGTCCTCTTCTACCCGGAGGAGATCTCGCCGCTGGCCCGCCGCAATCCCGACATGCCGGGCTTCACCGAGAGGTTCGAGATACTGGTCGCGGGGCAGGAGATAGCCAACGCGTTCTCCGAGCTCACCAACCCGATCGAGCAGCGAGCCCGTTTCGAGGCACAGGCCGCCAAGAGGGCCGCAGGTGACGAAGAGGCCCACGTGGTGGACGAAGACTTCCTCACCGCTCTCGAGTACGGCATGCCCCCTGCGGGCGGGCTCGGCCTGGGCATCGACCGCCTGACCATGCTTGTCACGGGCTCCCGAAATATCAGGGATGTCATCATCTTCCCCCACCTGCGACCCGCCCACGGTAGGTCAACATAACGAGGCGTCGAATAGCATTACGATGGCCTCCGGAAGGGGTCCCATTGATTTATGTCATCAATGAAATATGTCGAACGTAATAGTATGTGAGGAGGCCGCACAGCGGGAGGGACATGAACATCTTTTGTGATGAGTGCCGCAAGAATATCGCGACAGTCTTCCTGACGAAGATGTCGGGCAACGAGGTCTCCAAGGTACAGCTCTGTGACGTTTGCGCGGAGAAGATGGAGGAGACCACCGAGGCGGCCAACCTGCTCGCATTCCTCCCGCAGATACTGTCGGGGCTGCAGGCGGTCGACGAGCACGCCGTCGAGGAAGTCCTGGGCGGCCAGCTTATGACCTGCGATAGCTGTGGGACCTCGTTCAACGACTATCAGAAGATGGGCGACCTCGGGTGCTCCTGCTGCTACGAGGCGTTCGGCGAGCCCCTGCAGCGAGCTATATTCGAGTTCCAGGGCTCGAGCGAGCACGTCGGCAAGATGCCCGGCAAGGTCTCGGATGGGGCCAGGCTCAGGAAGAAGATGATCGAGCTCGAGCGGAGCCTCGAGCGTCAGATAGCTGCCGAGGAGTACGAAGCGGCGGCATCGGTCAGGGACGAGATACGCGAGATACAGAACATGTTGAAAGCAGAGGCCCAGGAAAGTGAAAAAGACTAGGTCTCCCGTCCACGGGGCGGAGTGGCTTGCCCAGAGGGGCCCGGGTTACCCGATCGTGCTCTCGACGAGGGCACGGCTCGCTCGTAACCTCGAGGGCCTTCCTTTCCCGGCCTGCTCAGACGAGGAAGACCTGGAGAGGGCCAGGGGTCTGGTCCTCGAGGCTGTCTCGAGGCGCGTCGCGAGCGACAGGGACTGGGACATCAGGTTCGCGGAGGAACTGAACCGCGATCAGATGTCACTGATGGTCGAGGAGCACCTGACCAAGCCCTCGTTCGGCGACCACCAGCAGGGAAGGGCCATCGCGCTGCACTGGCAGACCGGACGGACAGTCGTGGTGAACGAAGAGGACCACGCCAGGATCAGCACGATCCTTCCCGGCGCCCAGTTCATGAAGGCCTGGAAAACGGTCGACAAGGTGGATGGCCAGCTGGAGTCCGAGGTCCAGTACAGCTTCGACAACAAGCTCGGTTACCTGACAGCTTCGACGAGCAACGTGGGGACGGGGCTCCGGCTCTCGGGGATGCTCCACCTGCCGGCGCTCGTTATAACGGGTGACATCGCCAAGACGATAGCGGCGCTCGGCCAGGCCGGCGTCTACGTGAGGGGCCTCTACGGCGAGGGCTCCGGGGTCGCGGGGAACCTGTTCCAGCTCGCGAACCGTCAGACCCTCGGACGCACCGAGGACGAGATAGTGGCTCACATCGACATCGTGGTGAGGCAGGTCGTGGACAACGAGAAGACTGCGCGGAAGCTCCTGTTGAGGGAGACTCCGCTGGATATCGCCGACAGGGTCTACCGGGCCCTGGGAGTGGTCGAGAGGGCGAGGCGCCTGTGCTTCTTCGAGGCACTCGAGCTCGTTTCTCTAGTGAAGCTCGGCGTCGAGCTCGAGATCCTTCCGGTGAAGGATTTCAACATGCTCGAGGTGGGGGCAGCGATCTGCCCCTGCCACCTCAAGGAAACACTCGGCGGAGAGGCCGAGGAGGACGACGTCGACGTGGAGCGTGCGCCGCTATTGCGCAGACTGTTAGACTTGTAGCAGGCGGGGCGGGAATGAAGCGCCGCCATTGAAGCATGATTGGAGGCTTGTACGTTGTTTCAGAGGTTTTCAGACAGCGCCCGACGAGTGGTGGTCCTGGCACAGGAAGAGGCCAGGAAGCTCAACCATAACTACATAGGCACGGAGCACCTGCTGCTGGGGCTGATCCAGGAGGGCGAGGGCATTGCGGCCCGAGCCCTGGAAGCGGTGCAGGTCAACCTTGACACCGTACGCAGCCAGGTCGTGGAGATAATCGGCAGGGGGTCGACGCCGCCCAGCGGTCATATACCGTTCACCCCTCGCGCCAAGAAGGTCCTGGAGCTGTCTCTACGCGAGGCGCTGCAACTGGGGCACAACTACATAGGCACCGAGCACATCATGCTCGGCCTGATACGCGAGGGTGAAGGCGTGGCGGCCAAAGTCCTGGTAAAGCTCGGGGTGGACCTCGAGCGGCTCCGCAACCAGGTGCTGAAGACCCTGTCCGGTTCGTCGCCTGCCGCCGGTGAGATCGGCGGGGCGGAGGCCCAGGGCACTCTGATGCTGGACCAGTTCGGCCGGAACCTGACAGAGCTCGCAGCCCAGAACAAGCTCGACCCGGTCATCGGCCGGGAGAAAGAGATCGAGCGCGTGATGCAGGTGCTGTCGCGCCGCACCAAGAACAACCCGGTGCTCATCGGTGAGCCGGGCGTCGGCAAGACGGCGGTCGTCGAGGGGCTGGCCCAGGCGATAACCAGTAACGACGTGCCCGAACTCCTGCGCGGCAAGCAGCTCTACACCCTCGACCTCGGGGCGCTGGTGGCGGGGTCCCGCTATCGCGGCGACTTCGAGGAGAGGCTCAAGAAGGTCATAAAAGAGATCCGCGGCCGCGGAAACATCATCCTGTTCATCGACGAGCTCCACAACCTGGTCGGGGCCGGGGCGGCCGAGGGCGCCATCGACGCCGCCAGCATACTCAAGCCCGCGCTCGCGCGCGGCGAGTTGCAGACCATCGGCGCTACCACCATGGACGATTACCGCAAGCACCTGGAAAAGGACGCGGCGCTCGAGCGGCGCTTCCAGCCGATCAAGGTCGAAGAGCCGACGGTCGAGCACACCATAGACATACTCAGGGGTCTGAGAGAGAGGTACGAGGACCATCACAAGGTCGAGATAACGGACGGCGCCATCGTCGCCGCTTCCCGCCTGGCCCACAGGTACATATCCGACAGGTTCCTCCCGGACAAGGCGATCGACCTCATCGACGAGGCGGCCAGCAGGATGCGTATGCGCCAGATGACCGCTCCGCCCGATATCCGCGAGAAAGAAGAGCATCTACAGAAGCTTCGCCAGGAGAAGCAGGCGGCCGTCGCCCTGCAGGACTTCGAGAAGGCGGCCCAGATCAGGGACAGCGAGCAGGAGACCATCCTCGAGATAGCGGAGAGCGAGAAGGACTGGAAGATACCGCACCAGAGCCACCAACTCCAGGTGACCGAGTACGAAATCACTGAGATCCTGTCATCCTGGACCGGCATCCCGGTCTATCAGCTCACGGAGGAAGAGACCGAGAAGCTGCTCAGGATGGAGGAAGAGCTCCATATGCGGATCGTCAGCCAGGACCAGGCGGTCGTGGCTGTATCCCAGGCTATCAGGCGCACGCGTGCGGGCCTCAAGGACCCGCGCCGCCCCGGTGGCTCGTTCATCTTCCTGGGCCCCTCGGGCGTGGGCAAGACCGAGCTCGCCAGGGCGCTGTCCGAGTTCCTGTTCGGCAACGAGGACTCGCTTCTCCAGATCGACATGTCTGAGTACATGGAAAAACACAGCGTCTCGAGGCTGGTAGGCTCACCGCCGGGGTACGTCGGGCACGAGGAAGGCGGTCAGCTCACAGAGGCCGTCAGGCGGAAGCCTTTCTCCGTCGTCCTGCTGGACGAGATAGAGAAGGCTCACTACGACGTGTTCAACGTGCTTCTCCAGATCCTGGAGGACGGGCGCCTGACCGACGCCCAGGGGCACCAGGTCGACTTCAGGAACACGATAATCATCATGACGTCCAACCTGGGCACACGCGAGATCCACCAGGCCGCGCCGCTGGGCTTCCAGAAGGCAAGTGAATCGATGACCCTGGCGTACGAGGACATGAAGGAGAAGGTGGTCAGCGAGCTGAAGCGCACCTTCCGGCCCGAGCTGTTGAACAGGATAGACGACGTCATCGTGTTCAACGAACTATCGACCGAGAACGTGAAGTCGATCGCCGACCTTCTCCTGAACAGGGTGCGCGAGCAGCTCAAGGAGCAGGAGATCATGCTGGACGTGAGCGACGCCGCCAAGGACATCCTGGTCAAGGAAGGGTTCGACCCCTCCCTCGGGGCCAGGCCGCTCCGTCGTGCGATCACCAGGTTGATCGAGAACCCGATATCAGAATCCATCTTGAGGAGTGTCTACACCGGCGGGCAGATCATCATGGTCGACGCCAAGGAAGGACGCCTCGAGTTCAGTGTCCGGACCGAGAAGGACACGGAGGTTGCAAAGGTCGGCGCCGACAACTGAGGACAGCGGCCGAAAGCATTGGGGCCAGGTCTTGAATATTGAATCTCTCGATCTCGGAGAGCCGGTCGTCTGAGTTCAACCTTCAGGTCCTGGCCCCAACCGTTTGACCGACGAACAAGGCGGGTGGTGGCGATGGTAAAGGACCTCGACGCGGGTTCGCGGAGCCAGGCGTCGTCAGTCTGGAAGCACAGGTCACACGCCGATCCCCCTAAGGAAAAGCTGATGCGCCTTGAAGAGATCATAGAGAAAGTGGCGCCAGGCACGGAGCTGCGTGAAGCGGTGGACCGCATCCTGCAGGAGGGTTCGGGAGCCCTGATAGTGGTCGGTGATATCGACGAGCTCAAGCCGATAATGTCGGGCGGCTTCAACATAGGCTGCATGTTCACGGCTCCAAGGCTGTTCGAGCTCGCCAAGATGGACGGGGGCGTGATGTTGAGCAAGGACCTGCGCTACATCCACTCGTCAAACGTCCACCTGGTGCCGGACCCGTCGGTGCCCACACACGAGGCGGGCATGAGGCACAGGACGGCCGAGCGCGTGGCCAGGCAGACCAACGCGTTCGTGCTCGCGATATCCGAGAAGATGAACACCATCTCGATATATGTCAAGGACGAGCACTTCACCCTTGAGAGCATACCCCTCGTACTGGCGAAGGCGGACCAGGCCCTGCAGACGCTCGGGCGCTACCGTCTGCGGCTCGACAAGGAGTTCAACCACCTCAACACGCTCGAGATCGGGGACATGGTCACCTTGAGGGACGTTGTCAAGGTGGTGGAGCAGACGGAGATGGTGGTCCGCATGGCCGACGAGGTGGGTTTCCTGTGCAGCGAGCTGGGCAAAGACGGGCGACTCGTCAGCCTGCAGTTGCACGAACTGGTCTCCGGCGTCGAGGCCGCCCGCAGGATGCTCATCAAGGACTATTACGTCCCCAGGGACGGTCGTGGCCCCGAAGAGACCCTGCACGACCTCGGGGCATTGTCCGGCGATGAGCTCGCCGACGATACCGTCATCGTAAAATCGCTCGGGTACCGCGGCTCGATGGAGGCGATGAACAAAGTGGTCCGCCCCAGGGGCTACCGGGTCCTCTCGATGATGATCCCCAGGGTTCCGGCCAACGTCGTCGAGAAGGTCGTGGCCAGGTTTGACAACCTCAAGAACATAATGCGCGCCTCGCCGGCGCTGCTGGATGAGGTCGACGGGGTTGGCGAGCGAAGAGCACTCGCCATCAAGGAGGGGCTCGACCGGATAGCCGAATCGATCATAATGGAGTCGTACTCCTAGTCCTCACCGCCGGTCGTCCCTCAGATGCTATTCCCACTTACTCGTTCCCGTCTTTACTGGACGGCGCTGGCGATCCCTGCGCCACGCTGAGCGACGCTGAGGTTTCCCAAATAAAGACACGCCCGCCGAGAATGTCGTTGCCGGCCCGGGCGCGTCAGGTGAGGCTGTAGAAGCCGAGGGTGTTGATGCGGTCGTTCTCTTTGCGGATCGTCTCGTGGAGATCGATTCCGGTAAGGGTACAGACGGCCGTCAGGAAGAACATGGACCGCCCCATCTCCTCTTCGATGACCTCGGCGCAGTTCGGGCAGAGGTGACCCTCGAGGTGAGTCTTGACGTACTCGCTCATCTCGCTCAGGCTGGCGTCCGCAGGCAGGTCTTGCTTGCCCGCCTGCACCTTGAGGCACCCGCACACGGTGACCGATTTAGCGATTGCGCGGTTAACCCTGGAGCACGCGTCCTGGTACTTGGTCATCACGTCGAGGATGCTTCTGTGACGGACGAGGTTCAGTGAGACGGTCTTCTGAAACTCGTTGCAGGTGTCTTCCAATTCTTTGGCCATCAGTTACTCCGATTCATGCCTCCATGGCGCCTGACTCCCGTCGGCTCATTATATGGACAGTGTTCGAAAAGTGTCAAGAAAGCCCATCATCATGCGCTTCTTGAAGCATCGCACGCGTTGTGATATCATATGGGCGCTTCGTCTCGAAAATACATTCTCCATCAGGGATCGTCGTCTGCTCACGACTTTGAAAGTCATTCCCCCCGGACGTGATTCTGATGGCCTCACATAACTCATCAGTCCTGGGCATGCAGGCGAAGTGGCAGAAGGGAGATGTGCGAAATTGTTCAAGGTTGGCGACAAGGTCGTATATCCGCATCACGGTGCCGGGTTCGTCGAGAAGATCGAGGTCCGCGACATCCAGGGGGAGAGCAAGCGTTATTTCATCCTGAGCCTCTGCGGGGGTGACCTGCGGATCACCGTCCCGGAGGAAAGCACCGAGAACGTCGGCCTGCGGAGCGTGATCCCCAAGAACGAGGTCAAGTCCGTCTTCAAGGTGCTCAACGCCGCGCAGTCTCAGATGCCGACCAACTGGAACCACCGCTACAAGAAGAACCGTGACAAGATAAGGAGCGGGGACGTCTACGAGGTGGCCGAGGTTGTGCGCAACCTGTCGATAAGGGAGAGGGAGAAAGGTCTCTCCACGGGCGAGAAGCGCATGCTGAACCAGGCCAGGCAGATACTCCTCAGCGAGATCATATACGTGCTCAACATAGACAGCGACAAAGCCTCGAAGATGCTGGACGAAGTTTTCACATAGAGGTTGCCCAGATAGCCGCTGATGGTCGTATCATGTAAGGGGGTATGAAAAGCGGTACCGTGAAATCCGGAGGTCAATAATTGGTTGTCGTCGTAGTTCGACTAATAAGCATATTCTTATGCTCATACGGCGGCTACAGGATCTCGGTCCTGCTTGACGATAACTTCATCCTTAAGCAGCCCCAACAGGGTTTAGCAATCATCGTTGGAATTATCATGGGGCTCCTCGTAGGGTATGTTATCGGAGGCGTGATCGGCAGGTATTTCGCCAACACGCTGGGCCGGCTGGAGTCGTCGTTCTTGAAAGTGTCCGGAGCCGACCTGTTCTTCGGCATGATGGGCATCCTCGCAGGTCTTTTTATCGCGCTGCTCCCATCCTTCGCCCTTTTCAGGTTCGGCTATGTAGGATACACGATCTCGATCCTGCTCTTCCTGTTCTGCGGGTACGCGGGAATGCGCATCGGGGTGGTGAAACGTTCCGAGCTTTCCGCCATGTTCAGCCTCGGGCCCAGCTTCGCCGGGGCCGCGGGCGGAACCGGGACGGCGCGTATCCTCGATACCAGCGTCATCATCGATGGGCGGATAGTGGACATCGCAAAGGCGGGTTTCCTCGAGGGCGCCATGGTGGTCCCGCGGTTTGTCCTTAGCGAGCTGCAGTCCATCGCCGACTCGGCCGATACGCTCAAACGGAACAGGGGCAGGCGCGGACTCGATGTCCTCAACGCCATGCAGAGGCTGGACAACGTAAGGGTCGAGGTCACCGACCAGGATTTCCCGGACATCGCCGAGGTCGATTCAAAGCTTGTCGCCCTGTCCAAGCTGACCGGGATGCCGCTCACCACGAACGACTTCAACCTCAACAGGGTCGCGGAGATCCAGGGCGTCAAGATACTCAACATCAACGAGCTGAGCAACGTGCTCAAGCCCGTTGTCCTGCCCGGGGAAGAACTGACGATCAAGATAATCCGCGAAGGAAAAGAACCCGGCCAGGGGGTCGGATACCTGGACGACGGGACCATGGTCGTGGTTCAACAGGGCAAGAAAAAGATCGGTGAAGAGGCGAAGGTAGTGGCGACCAGCGTCCTGCAGACTCCAGCCGGCAAGATGATCTTCACCGAGCTGAAGGACAGGGAGACCGGGTCCTGAGCGCGATCGGTGTCGTGACGGCCGGAGGCGCCGGCAGCCGTGCCGGCACACCCCTCCCTAAACTGGAGCTGCCGCTTCTGGGAAGGCCTCTCGTCTACTATGCCCTCCTCGCTTTCGAGCAAGCCGTGTCGATAGAACGGGTGATCCTTGTCGTTCCCGCAGAGAGGCTCGGCGCATGGGGACCCGACAGGCTGGCCCGTGAAGGCCTTGCGAAGGTCACGGCCACACTGGCGGGTGGAGACACCCGGCAGCAATCGGTCCGCAACGCCATCGACGCCATCCCGGAGCGGCGGGGCACGGTTGTTATCCACGACGGCGCGCGACCGCTGGTGACCGCCGGTCTCATCGACAGCGTGGCGGACATCCCGGATCAGGTCGACGGTCTCATCGCGGCCGTGCCCGTGACCGACACCATCAAGGTGGTCGATGTAGCCAGGGTCACCGGGACACCCGACAGGTCCAGCCTGGTCGCAGTACAGACACCACAGGCGTTCAGGCTCGAAGTCCTCAGGGCCTCGCACCAGCAGGCCTCGTCAGACGGGTTCGTCGCCACCGACGACTCCGCGCTGGTGGAGCGGTGGGGCGGGACCGTGCAGGTAGTGGCGGGAGACAGAGAGAATCTCAAGGTGACCTATCCGGAGGACGTAAAGAGGGCCGAAGAGATACTCATGGCCAGGGGAATCGGTTGAGAGTAGGCATCGGGATGGACGCGCACAGGTTCGAGGCCGGGCGGAGGCTTGTCCTGGGAGGGGTGGACATCTCCTCTGACCGGGGGCTCGCCGGGCACTCGGACGCCGACGTCGTGCTGCATTCACTGATGGACGCTCTGCTCGGCGCCTGCGGCGCGGGTGACATCGGGCAGCTCTTTCCCGACAGCGACGAGAAGTACAGAGACGCCTCCAGCCTCGATCTGCTCGCCATCGTACGAGGGATCGTCGGCGCAAGGGGTTACGAGCCCGTCAATATCGATATAATCGTCGTCTGTGAGAACCCGCGCATCGCGCCTTACAGGGATGAAATGCGCCTGGCGGTCGCTCGGGCCTGTGACCTCGAGACGACTTCCGTAGCAGTGAAAGGGACCACCACCGAGGGCATGGGATTCACCGGAAGGGGAGAAGGCATCGCGGCCATCTCGGTGGTCCTTCTTGCCGAATCGGGTCAGCCTTCACTTTAGACACGCCCGGAGTTATCTGTTGGCTAAAAAAGAGCTCATCAAGGACAGGGTGCCTGTTGCCCGCCAGAGGCCCGAGGACAGGGTGAAGAACTTCGACGAGGTGGCCCTCGGGTACACCCCCGAGGAGGCGCGGCGGGAAGCAGCCAGGTGCCTCGAATGCCGAAAGCCCCGCTGCGTTGGCGGCTGCCCGGTCGGAATCGACATCCCGCGCTTCATCTCAGACATCCACGGTGGCGACTTCTCTTCGTCGGTGGCGTCAATCCTTGAAGAGAACCTGTTGCCCGGCGTGTGCGGACGTGTCTGTCCCCAGGAGAGCCAGTGCGAAGCCGAGTGTGTGCTGGGACGCAAGGGCGACCCCCTGGCGATCGGCAAGCTCGAGCGGTTCGTCGCTGATATGGAGGCGGAGAAGGGCGAATTGGAGGTTCCCCCGCCGGAGCGGAGGAGCGGTCTGTCCGCGGCGGTGGTAGGCTCGGGTCCCGCCGGGCTGACGGCCGCCGCAGAGCTGGCCAAGCGAGGACATGACGTCACGGTATTCGAGTCGCTGCACGTTGCGGGCGGCGTGCTGACCTACGGGATACCCGAGTTCAGGCTTCCCCAGAAGGTGGTGGACCGGGAGGTCGGTACGCTCAGGTCGCTGGGGGTGGAGATCGTACTCGACTTCGTGGTCGGGAAGACGGCAACCCTGTCCGACCTCAAGAGAGACTACGGGTTGGTCTTCATCGGCATCGGGGCCGGTCTCCCCTCGTTCATGGGGATAACCGGTGAGAATCTCAACGGGGTCTACTCGGCAAACGAGTTCCTGACCCGCAGCAACCTGATGCTGGCCAGCCGTTTTCCCGAGTACGATACACCGGTGAGAAAAGGCAACAAAGTAATCGTGGTCGGGGGAGGCAACGTGGCGATGGATTCGGCGCGCACGGCCCTCCGAATGGGCGCGGAGAACGTATACATCGTGTACAGGCGGTCGCGGGTGGAGATGCCCGCCAGGGAGGAGGAGATCGAGCACGGGGAGGAGGAGGGCATCATCTTCCACATGCTGACAAACCCTGTCGAGATCTTCTCGGATGACGGCTCGTGCACCGGGGTGAAGTGCCAGCGTATGGAGCTGGGCGAGCCGGACGAGTCCGGCAGGAGGAGGCCGGTCCCCGTGGCGGGCGACTACTTCTCGCTCGACGCCGACACCGTGATAATAGCGATCGGGACGCGGGCAAACCCGCTCCTGGCCTCGAGTGAGCCCGGTTTGAGCCTGAACGGGCGGGGTTACATCGAGGTCTCACCGGAGACCGGTTCGACCAACATCGAGGGAGTCTACGCCGGCGGAGACATCGTCACCGGCTCGGCCACCGTGATCGAGGCGATGGGGGCGGGAAAACTCGCGGCTTGGCACATGGACGCTTTCATGAGGCGCGCGGACCCGGCTTCTGCTACTTAGACTGCTGCTGTTCTTCCATCTTCTCGGAATTTTCGCCCTGCTCCTTCGCATTCTTCTTGAGATTCTCGAGTGAAGTGAGCGCAGGCAACTTGATGCGCCCGGACGCCACGCCTTCGATCATCTTCTTGATGCTGTCGTACTCCGGGGTGACGAAGTAACCGCTTCCGTTCCGGTTGCGCAACTGGATGGCCTTATTGATGTGATACAGGGCCTTTGTCGGGTCTCTCTTGAAAAAGACGTAGATCTCGGCGAGGTTCTCCTGCAGCTCCGAGGAGTCAGGGTTGTTCCTGACGCCCTCGAGAGCAAGGTCGAAACCCTGCTGCACCTTGCCGAGCCTGCAGAGGATGTAGCTGGCGTAGTAATAAGCGATGGCGAAATGCGGATTTAACCTTGTGATCAGCCACTGGTAGGGAATATAGAACACGTCTTTCGAGATGTCACCGCCGAGGTAACCGTGGTATATGCTGTCCGTCCTGCTCCATAATACTGCCGCAAGCGAATCCCTCACGCCGCCGAGGACGTCGAGAATCGAGCGCGAGGCGTTGAACGGCGTGCTGTCTTTCCACCCCGCCTGCGCGCTGGCGCGGTCCAGCGAGTATTGGATGAGAACCACCCCGGCAAGTATCATGACTATCAGCGCGACGACCAGGGCGGCGCCGACTCCCCTTCGCTTTCTCATCTTCCCCACCAGCGTCAAAGGTCAGCCCTCCTGAAGACGAGGTAACCGATGAGGCAGAACAGCCCCGCGAACAGTGCGGCATACCCCGTGATCCTGGCCATGATGGACCACGTCACCCCGTTGCCATAGCCTACCTGTAGCGACAGGTTGAAGTTCTCGAGGTTTGGTATCAGGTAGTAGAGAGGCCAGGTGACAATCCTGGCGACCCCATGGACACCCTCGACCAGGTTCTGATGCAAGAACCCCGTCTTAACATGGCTCAGCATGTAGAAGAGGATCGTCGCGAAAACGTTTATCGGCACGGTCAGGAACGTCGACAGCATGAGACAGAATGCCGCGATGACCGCAGTCTCCAGGAACACCGCGAAAACACCCTGAAAGATGTTCCCCGAGAAATCGTGTGCCCTGATGCCGACCAGCAGCATCACTTCCAGTCCCATGACGAAGAGGATCATCGCCAGCACAGCGAGGATTCCCAGGTACTTGCCGATGTAATACTGCAGCCGGCTGACGGGCTTGGAGAGGATGTTCTGCACCGTCCGCCTGTCGCGCTCGACGGGTATCTGCCAGACCGACAGGATGACGGCAAGTATCACCCCGAAAATCGAGGTGAGGCTCAAGGAGACGTCTTTCAGGAACTGGGCCTTGACCCCGATGTCGAAAGAGGGGAGGAGGGGTGATAGTGCGACGACGGCCAACCCGAACAGGAAGACGATATAGAAGAATTTGCGTCTGCCGGCGTCCTTTATCACGTTGGCGGCGAGCGTCAGGATGTTTCTCAATTCGAGGTCTCCTTCACGGCTTCCATGAACAGGTCCTCAAGCCGTCGCCTCTGCGGCTCGACCGAAACCAGCCCTAGCCCCGAGAAGCGCACTACCTCGAGGGCTCGGAACGTCATCTCCTCCCTGACCTCGAAGACGGTCCTCCCATCCTCCTGCTTTCGATTCTCCGCGATCTCAGAAAGCTGGTCCGCTGATTCCGGGTCGGTGCCCGAAACAGTGATCCGCCTCAGTCCCTTGACGTCCAGCAGCTCAGACAGCCTGCCTTCGCGGACGCACCTCCCCCTGTTGATGATGCTCACGCTGTCGCAGATGTTTTCGACCTCTGAGAGCTGGTGGCTCGAAAGCATTATCGTCTTTCCCTGGTCCTTGAGATGCACGAGGAGGTCCCTCACCTCTTTCTGGCCAACGGGGTCGAGGCCGCTTGAGGGCTCGTCGAGTATGACCAACTCGGGGTCGTTTACGAGCGCCTGTGCGATTCCGAACCTCTGCAGCATGCCCTTGGAGTATTTATCAAGAGTGAGGTGGGAGCCGCGCGCGAGGCCCACCATGTCCAGCAGCTCGGCAGACCTGTCAGCGAGCTCTCGACCGTCCAGTCCGAAGAACTTGCCGTAGAGCTTCAACCCTTTCTCGGCCGTCAGGAAGGTATAGAAGTATGGCTGCTCGGGCAGGAAGCCCAGCTTGCGGTGGCTCGCCCTGTCGCCGAGGGGCCTGCCCAGGATAGTCCCGCCTCCGCTATCGGGGAACACGACTCCCAGCAGTATCTTGATGGTCGTGGTCTTGCCCGCCCCGTTGGGCCCGAGCAGCCCGAATATCTGCCCGGCGGGCACGTTGATGCTAAGCTCGTCGACCGCCAGGCTGCGGGTCCTCTTGAACCCCGTGCGGTAGCTCTTCTTGATCTGGTTGAGCGTCAGTGCCGGATCAGCCAATATCTTCTCCTGCTACACGAAGCGCTTCTCTCGACGCGACACTGCGCGCCGTTCAATGAATAACCCGTTGACTATTTATATATCGACGATGCAGATTAACCCATGATTAAGCACAGATTAGAAGGTACCAGTATTTCACGCGACTCTTACGCGGGGGAATGATCACGCAAACCCCCGGAGAACACCCCTCTCGACCGTTTGCCACCATGTCGGGTCCCTGGGCCGTCACCATTATAAACGGATGGGTCTCACCTTCGAAACGCGACCTGGCGGTCACCCGGCCCTCGAAACTCAGCGCCCCGGACTTGTTCTTACACGTCGGGCACCCCTGCGTTCACGACCGCCTTTCCCGTGACGTCTTCAGCAACAGCCGATGCACGTGCACGTTCACCGCGGCCCAGCAGCGCCGCCACGTATCGCCTCCGCGGCGACACGGCCACCGACAGGAGGAACACTGCGAAGAGTACGAGCACGATCGTGGCTCCCGACGCTACGTCAAGGCGCGACGAGAGCCAGAGTCCGCCGGCCACCGAAGCCAGACCGGCTCCCATGCTCGCGATTATCACTCCACGGTAGTTGCGGGAGAGCTGCATGCCCGTGGCCCCGGGGATCACCAGCAGCGCGGAGACCAGGATTATGCCTACCAGCTTGATCGAGACGACGATGGTGACCGCCATCGTTATCAGCAAGCCGTAGTAAACGAGGCGGACGGGTACCCCGCTGGCGGTGGCGGTCTCCTCGTCGAACACGAAGAACAGGAGCTCCTTGAAGAAGAGCACCAGGAAAGAAATCACGAGCGCGCCCAGCACCGCCACGATCGCGACGTCGACCCAACTGAGCGCGAGGATGCTCCCGAACAGGTAGCTCATGAGGTCCAGGTTGTACGCGTGCGCCACGGCCACCAGGGCGACACCCATTGCCATCGCGGCGGAGAAGAGGATGCCGATCACCGTATCCTCGTGGAGCCGCCCCTTTCGCGAGAACCACCCGATGCCGCCGGCGACGAGTATGCAGAATCCGCCCGCGGTCAGTATGGGGTTTATACCGGCCGCGATCCCGATCGCGACTCCGCCGAACGCCGCGTGAGATATTCCCATTCCCACGAATGCCAGTCGCCTGACGATCACGAAAAAGGAGATCAGCGAGCAGGTGGCCGCGATGACCAGCCCTCCCACCAGGGCCCTCTGGCCGAAACCGTATACGAGCATCAGGCCCCCCCGCTCCCGGATCCGCCCCGCGCTCCCGAGGTAGCGCCGGCTCCCGGCGCGCCAGGGCCGGTCCGGTAGAGAAAGTCGAACTCGCACTTGTACGCCTCGGCGAGCCTGTCCGAGTCGAGCACGTCGGCCGGTTTTCCGTGGAGGTGCATGGTCCTGTTGATGCAGACCATCTCGTCCGCGTACCGTGCGAGTACCTGTACGTCGTGCGAGACGAAGATGACGGACAGAGACAGCTCCAGTTTCAGCCTTGTCAGAAGGTCCATGAACTGCCCCTGGGCAGGTAGGTCCAGCCCGGAGGTCGGCTCGTCCAGCAGGAGTATCCTGGTTTCGCGGCACAGGGCCCGTGCCAGGAAGGCCCGCTTCTGCTGCCCACCCGAGAGCTCACCTATGGGTCTTCGCTCAAGGCCCTCGAGACCGACCAACTGCATGCTTTCGCGCACCGCCTCCCTGTCGGGTTTCCTGGGGAACCTCATCGGTCCGATGCAACAGGTCCGACCCATCATGACCACGTCGAAAACCGACGCGGGGAACATCGGGTCGAACAGCACCGCCTTCGGGACGTAGCCGATGTGGTGCAGCTCGTGCTTCAGTTCCCGGGGGGTCATCCCTATGACCCGGACGGTCCCCTGGTCAGGTTTTACAAGCCCGAGGATCACTCGAAGCAGCGTCGTCTTACCGGCCCCGTTCGGGCCCACTACGCCCAGGAACATCTTTTCGTCCAGGGAGAAGGTGATGCCCTCCAGTACCGTGTGGCCCGTCAGGCTGACCTTGACGTCGTCCAGCTCTATCAGGGTCCTCGGCCCGGCGGCCGAGCTATCGAAGTATTCTGATACCTTGCATGCCCTGCTCACTTCATCGCCTCACAGATGATCGCGGCGTTTCGTTCCATCAGCTTGACATACGTTGCCACGGCGGGGTTCTCGGGATCTCCGACCGGGTCAACCGTGAACACCTTTACCCGGGGTCCCGCGTCCTGCGCGATGACCTCCACGGCTTTGGGGCTCAACTGGGGTTCGGCGAACACCGCCTTGATCCCCAGGTCCCGGACCTTGTCCATCAGTAAATTAATCTGGGCAAGGCTCGGCTCTTTGCCCGGAAGCTCTTCGACCTCGCCCGCCTGGACCACTCCGTAGCGGCGGGCAAAATAAGTCCAGGTAGGGTGGGTCGCGACGAATTCCTTTCTCCTCGCCGGCGCGATCAGGACCGCAACCTTTGCGTCGAGTGCCTTGAGCTTCTCGATGTAAGCGGCGGCGTTTTTCGTATACTGGGCGCGATGCACGGGGTCTACCCTGCCGAGGCAGTCCCGTATCGCCTCAACCTCGTAGATCGCCAGTGACGGGTCGAGCCACACGTGCGGGTCGTAGACGTTCTCGCCTTTCCTGGCACTGGAGAGCAGGTCGGCGTCCCCAGTCGGTAGGAGTAGCCTCCTGGGGATAGAATCGGACGCCACCATCGTCACCTGTTTCGGGTTTCCGACCTTGGAGACCACGTCCGAGGCCCAGGACTCCAGGCCCAGGCCGTTGATAACGAAGACGTCGGCATCCGCCAGGAACTTCATCTGCCCAACGGTCGGTTCAAAGGTGTGCCCGCACCCGGCCTGGGCGGGGATGAGCGAGCGCACCTCCACGAGGTCCCCGCCGACATTCCGGCAGAAATCAGCCACCGGGACGATCGACGCCGCGACCCTGATCCTGTTGTCGCTCTCGGACCGGGCCGAACATCCCGCGACGAGACATACCGCCAGCAATAGGAACATGGCGGACCCGACGACCGCCCCCGACGCTCTAGAATGTCTGTCTTTGATAACCATTATCATCTGCCCCTTGAGGCATATCCGTCGCCGCCAACGGGGTTGTGGTCAGTTCTCCTGTTCAGAGAGGCATCCCGGGCAGTAGCCGAACAGGCTCAAACAGTGAGACGTGATCAGGAAGTCGTGGTTGTCGCGGACCACTTCCTTCATCTGGTCGATCATGCACGCCTCGACCGGCTCCACGGTCCCGCATCCGATGCAGACAAAATGGTGGTGGTGCTTGCCCAGGTTTATCTCGTAATACTGGGCATCTTCGTGAAGGTGCACAGGCAGCGCCACGCCCAGCCTGGTAAAGAGCTGCAGCGTCCTGTAGACGGTTGGCAAGCTCATCGATCCGCCCTTTTCGGCGCAACACCTGAAAATATCTTCCGGTCTCATCGGCCTGCCCGCGTTCTCGGTCAGGACCTGGAAAACCAGTGCTCTCTGTGGGGTCAGCTTGTGACCTCTGCTCTTCAAGCGCGCTCTGAGATCCATACTCTCCTCCGCAATGATAACTATTATCAATAATAATAGGCGGGCTTCCCCGGTGCAAGGCCTTTCGGCCTCGGCCCGGCTCGGCCGATCCCGCGAGCAGGATTCATGACCGTGCACGGGCGCCCGTTATCTGGCAGCTCCACCGCTGGCAGCCGCCAGCCGCGTGAGGTGGTGCAGTGTGAAGAACGGTCAAATACTCTAGAATGAGTCGAGAGCGTTAAACGCGGGGGTGAAATATTTGTGTGAATCGAACGTATACATGAGGAATGAGCAGGGTGACCGGCTGGTGATGGAGGACGCGGTACTACTGGACAGCGAGGGCCGGAAGATCAAGGTCCAGAACATAATCGGCGAGGAGATCGAACTCGAAGGTACGATCGAGGAGATAACCTTCCTTGACCACCGGATAGTCATCCGTGAGTAGTGACCGATACTGGATCGTTCCGCGGGCGGCCGGGAGGCCGCCCTTTTTATTTGGGAGGGCACACGCTCGTGACGACGCAGGGAGGCGATATCCTGAATTCCCGAATAAAAAACAGCGGGACATAATCAAAGGGGAGAGGACAACCGGGCCTTGGAACCGGGTCCCGATCAAAATCGGCGTATCAGACCTTAATGCGGCAACTCTTGGGGATATTTGGATGGTCCAAATACTTTAACCCTGAGCTGTACCCGGTTGTCCGAACTTGGTACTGGCAACCG
>Ga0209746_1000128_pt1 | contig 39762 bp, 32 predicted proteins | sample BarGraNGADG00211_3_FD_184496 | JGI IMG/M metagenome (GOLD analysis project Ga0209746, IMG submission 184496) | Arctic peat soil microbial communities from Barrow, Alaska - Barrow Graham LP Ref core NGADG0011-211 (SPAdes) (version 2) | ecosystem: Environmental > Terrestrial > Soil > Wetlands >... | reverse complement strand
TCCCACGTCGAATGGGGCCACCGCTGGGCCGATGTCTATGCCCGTGTAAGCCTCCAGGCCTGCCAGGTCTACGGGGGTACCCTCCGGCGAAGGGTGATAAAGCCCGGAGCCGCCCACCCGCTCCTCGCGCTCCAGGACCAGTACGTCGCGACCCTCTCTGGCGAGATTTATCGCCGCCACCAGCCCGGACAGCCCCGCCCCGACCACGATGTTCTCAGCCAACGGTCACCTCGATGTAGACAGTGCGGATGAACCCACCGGTCAATTGACAGTCCCATACCGTCCAATAATAATTAGTCACCGTGAATGATGCGAGCGCGCCGCTCGGATCGCGCGCGTCACATTCTACCCTTTTCTGGCGCCGTCGGGACAGATTCAGCCGAAAGGAGAACGCCGATATGCCCTATTTCAGCGACATCCAACCCTTCTACGACAGCATCACGGAACTGTTCGACAAGCTGTCCGAGGACCCGCAGATCAAGGAGAAGGCCCTGAACTCGAAGCTCGTCGTCAGGTTCGTCTACAGCGACCCGGAGGGCGAGGTCCTGATCGACTGCACCGGTGACGAGATAGCGCTGACGTGTGGCGTGTCGGACACAGCGGCCGACGCGACACTGACGATGGCCACGGACACCGCGCACAAGTTCTGGCTCGGTAAGTTGAACCTCATCAAGGCCCTCACGTCGGGTGAGATCGAGTCCGAGGGCTCGGTCCCGAAGATGTTGAAGCTCCTGCCGGTCATCAAGCCGGCGTTCAAGATCTATCCCGTGATCCTGGACGAAAAAGGCCTCGGTTCAATAGTGGATATCGGTTGACGGCATGGCGACCGCGCGGGTCCGGCGCAGGCACGCCTCGCCGGGAAGGACCAGCCGCGCGCCGCGACACCCGGGGAGGGAATATGGACTCGTCCGCATCGAAGGAACTCAAAAAGCTTCTCGGGGACGGCAACGTGCGGACCGGCGCCAGGGCGCTCGCGCCTTATTTCGCCGTGCCGGTCAAGGACTCCGCGCTGATGGTGGTCACCCCCGAGACCCCGAACCAGCTCTCCGACGCGGCCGCCTTCGCTCATCAGAACGAGATACCGCTCTACTCCGTCAGGAGGCGCTTTATCGAGGACGCCGGCCTGGCATCAAAAGAGGGCATCCTGGTGGACCTCTCGAAGATGAACCGCATCAAGAAGATCGACGCGGCAAACCTCGTCGCCCACGTGTACGGCGGGGTGACGTTCGAACAGCTCCAGGCGGAGCTGGACAAGGAAGGCCAGAGGTTGCTCTTCCCGGTGGCCGGCCTCTCCCCCAGCGTACTGCGTTCCTACGTCGACAGGGACATGCTCATGGGCTCGGGCGGCTACAGGCACCCGCACGTCTCCGTCTTCCACGCGATGCTCGCCGACGGGGAGGTCTGGGTCTCCGGCTCCCAGCAGCTCGCCGACGAGGGGCACGCCGACTTCCGGGAGGACCAGGGCCCGCAGTTCTCGCAGTTCTTCGGTGCCTCGGAGGACATATTCGGGATACCTTATTACGGGCTCGTCTACACCTATCCGAACCGCCAGGAGCGGCGCCTCGTCGCCGTCGGCTTCGACGACCTCGAGCCCGCTAAGGACCTCATATACAAGGTCAGCCGGGCCGAGTGGTGCTTCGAGGCGTTCTGCGCCAACGACCGCTACCTCTCGGTGGTGCTCGCCAGAGGAGACTCGTCGAAGGTCCCGGCGCTGAGGAAGAAGCTGAACCCCTGGACCGCGGTCATCACCATGGAGCACTACACAGAGCTTGTCGAACTCTGGGAGCGGTACACCAGGGAGGCGGCGAAGGAGCTGGGCGGCAAGCAGTTGCGAGGTCAGATGCCGGAGCTCATCGAGACCAACCTCAAGAGGCCGTGGTACGTGTACGACAGGGACTTCTTCCTGGGCCGATGCAGGCACGTGTTCGGCTTCCAGCACTTCGGGGGCGTACCCGAGACGTTCGAGGCGTTGGAAGGGGCCGTGGCGGAGGCGGGCCTGAAACCGGACGAGCTGGGCAAGGTCGTGGTCCCGACTTACTTCGGCGGGGCCGCGTACTGCGAGGCCGACATCTACTACAACCCCGGTGACCCCGCGGCCTCGAGCGCGGCCGAGACCGGATACCTCAAGGCGTTCGAGGCGCTGCTCGATACCAGGGCGCTGGTCGACAAGCCGACCGGTCCGGTCGCGGAGATGGTCTTCTCACGGACGGACCCGTCATACGTGAACATGATCAGGACATTCAAGAGGACGGTCGATCCCAGGGGTAACCTGAACCCGGACCAGCTACTGGAAGGAGTCTAGCAGATGGAGCGCAGGATCACGGCCCAGCGAGAGGTGCTCGCCGAGCTCAAGGAAGATTTCTCGCTCTGCGGCAAGTGCAAGCTGTGCCAGGGGGTGATGGCGCAGCAGTGCGAGGACCCGCGGTTCTGGAGAAACTGCCCGTCGGGCACGCGCTTTCGCTACGAGGCTTACTACGCGCCCGGAAAACTCGAGATCGCCCGGTGCCTCAACCTGGTGGAGATCGAGCCCGACGAGGCCATGAAGCACGCCGTCTTCACCTGCATGATGTGCGGCAGCTGCGAGGACCGTTGCTACCCGGTGAAACAGCTCCACCCGCTGTGGGTGCTCCAGCTCCTGCGCGAGCAGGCGGTCGCCGACGGCTGGGCGCCCCTCGAGTGGTTCTCCGAGATGCTCGAGAACATCGAGAAGACCGACAACCCGTACGGCGTCCCGGCCGAGAAGAGGACCGCCTGGCAGGAAGGCCTCGGCATCAAGGACGCGCTGGCGGAGAAGACCGACTACCTGTTGTTCGTCGGCGACGACTACTCGAGCTTCCCGTCGCTTGCCCCTCGCATCCGGTCGGTCGCCGGGGTCCTTCAGAAGGGCGGTGTGGATTTCGGGACGCTCGGAGAGCAGGAGGTCTCGAGCGGCAGCGCCCTGCTTATGATCGGTGACCGCGATTACTTCGAGACCCTCGCGGCCGCGAACATCGAGAAGATGGAGCAGGCAGGCGTGGACAAGGTGGTCACAGCGGACCCGCACGCCTACGCGGTCCTCTCCGAGGAGTACGTAAAGGGCCTTCCCATCGAGGTCTATCACTTCGCCCAGCTGGCCGACCGGCTGATGGAGGCGGGCGATCTCAAGCCCGAGAAAGAGGTCAGGGTCAAGGCCGTCTACCACGACCCGTGCCGCATCGGCAGGCGACACGGGATATTCGAGGAGCCGAGGCGCCTGCTGGAGGCCGTGCCCGGGCTCGAGCTGGTGGAGTTCGAGAGGTCCAGGAAGAACGCGCTCTGCTGCGGTGGCGGCGGCTCGGTCTTCTTCTGGGAGCCGGGCTATGTGAGTTGGGTGACGGAGGAGCGGCTGTTCGAGGCCGAGCATGTCGGCGCCGAGGCGATCGTCACGGCGTGCCCGATCTGCATAAGGCTCTTCGAGGACGCGATAGCGGAGAAGGGCTCGGACATGCTGGTCTACGACCTGGCGGAGATACTGGAGAAGTCGCTGTAGAGTCTTTCAGGCTAACCGAAGTGGGAGGCAACTGATGGCAGAGAGCAGGATCCGGGAAGAGCTCCGCGAGAGGCGCGTGGTGCACAGGCCACTCGTGATGGAGAAAGATCCGGTCCACAACAGGTCCAAGAACCTCGAGGCCGCCCTCGAGGCGCTGCGCGAGGCGCTCGGGGAGGAGTGGGCCACGGATTCGCCGTCGATAACCTGCGGCTACGCCCGCGACCAGGGATTCCTCCCCGCGTCCTATCCGCACATCGTCTGCATGCCCGGCAGCACGGAGGACGTGCAGGCCGTGTACCGCGTGGCGAACGAGCACCTGGTGGACGTGATACCGTACGGCACCGGCCTCACCACGATGGGGTTGGCCCAGCCCGCGTTCGGCGGCATCGTATGCGACCTCAGGCGCATGGACCGTATCGTCGAGCTCGATGGCGAGAACATGTACGCGGCTATCGAGCCCGGGGTCAATTACCTGATGCTCCAGGTGGCGGCGCAACGGGCCGGGTGCAGGCTGCTGAACCCATCCACAAGCGCGACGGCCGGCGTTATCAGCAACCATCTGTTCTGCAACATCAACCTAATGGCGTCCAAGTACGGCTTCGGGATGGACAACGTGATTGACGTGGAGGCGGTCCTCCCGACGGGTGAAGTCCTGAAAAGCGGGCCGGCCGCCCTGGGGGCGGTCAAGGGTCACGTCCCCGGGCCGGGGCCTGACATCACCAACATCTTCAGGTACGCGTTCGGGACGCTCGGCATAGTGACGAAGATGACCGTGCGCCTTTACCCCGAGGCGCCCTACCACCAGTTGATCCTGCCCGTCTACGAGGAGGACGAGCTCGCGTTGATCGCCGAAGCCCTCCAGATGGTGGCGCAGGATAACCTGGCAGTGGAGCTCGCCAGCATGATGAACTCTTTCTTCGGCATCTTCGTCGGGGACAACAATAAAGAGGCGAGCAAGATCGCGGAGCTCATGCCCAGGCATATCCTCTACCCCGTCTTCGGCGGGCAGACCCAGGAAGAGGCCGACCTCAAGGGAGACCTGACCCAGCGCGTGCTCGAGGAGAAATTCCCCATGTTCGATTTTCTCCCAACGGAGGCCATCGTCGACATGACCGGGGAGAACGAGTTCATGGACCTCGACAAGTGGGGGAAGTTCTTCAACGTCACGGTCAGGGTCCAGAGGGTGCGCGGCTCATTCATGATAGGCGCCCTCATCGACAAGCTCGAGAACATGGTCGGTATCGAGAAGCTGATGCGCGACGCCTGCACCAACCAGGTGGGGACCACGGGCGACCCGCTGGCGCCCGACGACGCCTCCACTTACCTCCAGCCATACCACATGGGCCGCTCGGCCTACATGGAGTACGACATGTACACGAACCAGTGCGACAAGGACGACCTGATAAGGATCCTGTCCGGGTACTTCAGGGCGACTTTCACGGCCATGGGCCAGGGCATGATCTTTGCGGCGGGGCCCGCCGCCCTCATCAAGGGTATCCCGATGAGCGAAATGGCCATGGCGGCCATCCAGCCCAAGATGGTCCGGTTCATGGAGACCTTCACCAGGATAAAGAAGGCGCTCGACCCGAACAACATCTCGAACCGGCGCTGGGAGTACGAAGACGAGTGCATGAAGAAGCTCCTTTTTTAGGAACGTGGTAGTGGATATCCGGGGATCCCTGTGGCGCCGGCGGCACGGGCTCACCGCTCTCGGGGCGGGCCTGCTTGCCGCACTGGCGGGCTTCCTGTGCGCCGCCGGGCTCGACGAGGGAGCAAGGAGACACCTGCTCAAGAGGATATCCGAACTTTCGAGGATGCCGGGACGCCTGCTCACCTGACTTTCGCGCTCGGCCGCTTTCCCGGCGGCCGTAAGTCCGCGGCGTGGTTTGCACGGGGCCTGTGTCGCATCGGGGTCTGCCCCCGCTGTCGCATGGGGCCCTCTATTGCGTCGCGGAGTGTCGCAACGGGGCCTGACCCCGCTGTCGCACCCGTGGTCACGCCGGGCATAGAGACTGGGGGTAGAGAATGACGCAGGGAGCGAACGAGGTCATCGTTGTCGGCGCGGGGCTCGCGGGCCTTACGGCGGCGCTGAACCTGGCGCGCGACGGCAAGGACGTCCTGGTACTTGAGAAGTACGACAAGATCGGGGGCGTGCCCGTCCAGCACCCGGCGGTCGACGTCACCCCGATGGAGGCCGACAGGCTGGGACGGTTCATAGGGGTCGACCTGGGCCCTCCCCAGGTCAACGACTGTGAGAACTGGAACCAGTATATGTTCGATTACCCGGTGCGGATGGACCTCACCTACGTGAACCTCAAGTGCGTGGAGCGCGGCCCGCAGGATACGTCCATCGACACCCTGCTCTACGAGAACTGCCTCGAGGCGGGGGTGAAGTTCGAGTTCGGCAAGCCTTGCGTTACGCCGGGCGATTTCGCGCGGCTTCCGGCGGACAGCATAATCGCGACAGGGCTCCTCTACGAGGCTTTCGAGGCGCTCCACGTGCCTTACCAGAAGGTGTTCGGGTACTTCGGCCGCGGCAAGACCGACAAGGGAAACGTGTGCGCGGTGTGGTTCCACGACTACGTCATGGACTACTCGTACTACGGCGCCGCCAACGGCAAAGTCTTCGCGCTCTACTTCGCGCGCGAGCCGGTCCGCGACAGCGAATACGACGAGTGGAAGGAAAAGCTGCTGTACGGCCAGGAGGGCATCACGTGCGACAGCTGGCACTACCACGAGGGCCTCGTGCCGACGGCATGCTACGGCAACCCCCGCATGTTCGCGGGTGACAAGATACTTGCCGGCACGCTCGCGGGGATGATGGACCCGTTCGCGCTGTTCGGCGTGCACGGGTCGCTCGTGTCCGGAAAGATTGCCGCGATGGCGCATTCCGACAAAGCCGCCGCGTACGCGCTGTTCAAGGAATACACGAAGCTGTTCAACAGGAACCTTTTCATCAAGAGGTTCTTTGACCATTCGCCGGTAGCGCTGAAGAAGCGCACCATGGGGCCCCAGCTCAAGTTCGTCCAGGAGCACCCGGGCACCTTCAAGGGCTTCATGGACAACTTCTTCAGGGCGATCCCTGGGTACCGCAGGCTGCCAGACTGACGCAGGGCGATCGTGATAGAGCGGGGGGTATCTATGTCGGAAGTTACTATCGTAGGCGCGGGACTGTCGGGCCTGGTGGCGGCCATAGACCTTGCGGGCAAAGGCCATCATGTGACGGTGCTCGAGCGCGAGAGCAGGATCGGCGGCATGTCCGAGTTCAGGCCCGACCCAGCCGGCAGCCCGTTCGACCTGGAGGGCATCACGCGCTACACGGGGGTGGACATCTCGCCCGCCTCGAAGGTCATAGAAGACGCGTGCGTCTGGGCGTGGGGCGAGCGCTTCGTGATGCCGATGAAGGCGGCCGTCAAGCTGTACATGGTGGAAAGGGGCTCCCGCGAGTCCGCGCTCGACACGTTGCTGTTCAACGAGGCCGTTTCCCGAGGGGTCAACGTCGAGTTCGGCCGCCCGGTGATAACACAGGGCGACTTCGCCCAGCTTCCGCCGGATACGATAATCGCGACGGGGCTGCTGCTGGAGTCTTACGAGGCGCTCTCGATCCCCTACTCGCCCCTCTACGGATTCTTCGCCAAGGGCACTGTCGACCACGACCGCACGATGGTGGCGATGTATTTCGACGACTTCACCCGGGATTACGGCTGGTACTGCACCATGAACGGCGTATCGTTTTCCATACTGTTCCAGAGGGACAGGCCCCTGAGCACGGAGGGCAAAGAGAAATTCAGGCGGTTGGTGGCGAGGAACGAAAGCGCTGAGTTCAGCAACTGGAAAGATCTGCTGGGCGGCGCGTGCCCGGTGGGCAGCATCAGGAACCCCCGACTTTTCCATGGCAACAAGATAATCACGGGCACCCTTTCTGGCGTTATCGACCCGTTCCTGTTCTTCGGCATGCTCGGGGCGCTGCTGTCGGGACGCATCGCAGCCATGGCCATCGATGACAAGGGAGCGGCCTGGGAAGAGTTCCGAAAAGCCACCATGACTTACTATCCGACGTATGTCGCGAAGAAAGCGTTTGACCTGCTCGTGCCCGACATCGCCAGGAGACCGCTGATGCGCGCCGCGCTCAAGGCGGCCCCGCGGGTCGAAGACCGGGTAATGGGCCGCTTCGCCAACAACATCCCCGGCTGGCGCCTGCTCTAACAGCGTCGCGCAAGTACTGCCGAGCAAGGGGGTCCCGTGGCTTCGGGGGCGATAACGCCATCGGAGTCCCGTATAGTTAGCGAGTCGTGGAGAGATCGGACGGGGTCCCCGAAACACGGGACGCCACGACAGCGTTACTTGAAACAAACGGGGTCCTGTGGCTTCGGGGGCGATAACTCGCTCAGACTCCCGCATGGCAAGCGATTTTAGATGACTCGGACGGGGCCCCGAAACACGGGAGGCCACGACAGCAGTCAGGTGATACAGAGTGTACGATGTGGTGATAATAGGCTCCGGGATCGGCGGTCTGACCGTCGCCGACCTCCTTTCACAGAGGGGGAAGAAGGTCCTCGTCCTCGAGCAGAGCGGCAGGCTCGGCGGGTGCTGCGCATCGTACGACCTCAACGGCCACACCTTCGACGTCGGAGCGATATTCGTCCTCTACCGTGAGCTCTACGAGCGTTTCTTCGAGATGATTGGGCTCCGCCTCGAGGACCATATCCAGATGGACCTGCTGGATCCGGTCTACGACATGCGCTTCAACGATGGCACCGACCTGCTGCTTCCGATGGACCCGGTGGAGGCGGCGGACGCGATAGCCGGGTTCGCGCCGGACGACCGCAGCGGATGGCTGGAGTTCTGCCGCCAGATGAAGCGCATCTGGGACGGCGCCAGGGCGATGGTGGACTCGCCCTTCCCGCCCCTCGAACGTTTCGGCACCGCCCGCCACGCGGGGAAAATGCTCTCGAGCCACAACGCGCTGCAGGCGATACCGGCGCTCCTGCGCGTGGCGTTCACCAACCAGGATGCCGTCAACCGCCGGTACATACGCGACCCGCGTGCGCTCACCGTCGTGTCGTTCGAGAACCTGTTCGCCGGCATCCCCGCCAACAGGATAAACGGGCTGTTCGCGGTCATGAGCTACCTGTCCCACGAGGGCTACTGGTACCCGCGCGGCGGCATGGGCGCGATCCCCGCGGCGCTCGCCAGGGTCGCGGAGAAGAACGGCGCGGACATTCGCCTCGGGACCCTGGTCACCCGGATAGTCGTCCGGGAGGGCAGGGCGGTCGGGGTTGAGCTCGCCGGCGGCGAGACGGTCCCGGCCCGGGTGGTCGTCTCGAACGCGAGCGCCATCCAGACATACATCGACCTCGTCGGACGGGAACGGCTCCCGGAACGTTTCGCCAGGGCCATCGAGCGGTACACGTTGTCAATACCGGCGCCGATGGTCTATTTCGGGCTGTCGGAGAAGCCCGCGCCGATACGATGCCACTTCACGGTGATGACGCCGCCCCCGGAGCAGCTCAACTCGTACTGGGACGAGTACTACTCCGCCGGGCTGATGCCGCCGATGGCGGACCTGCCGCGCGGCCTGGTGTGCCCCGCCATGACCGACCCGGCCCTGGCGCCGCCCGGCAAGTTCAGCCTGGGGCTGATATCGGCAGGCCCTTACCGCCTCAAGTACCACGGCTGGGACGACTACAGGGAAGACTTCATCGACGACGTAGTCTCCGACCTCGATGGCGGGCTGCTGCCGGGCTTTCGCGGCCTTGTCGAGGAGAGAGACATGCGGACCCCGCTGGACTTCGAGAGGGAGCTGCTGCTCCCGGAAGGCTCGATATACGGCCTGGAGATGAGCCTGCCTAACATGGGCCCGTTCAGGCCCTCGTGGCGCTCGCCGGTGGTCAGGGACCTGTACCTGACCGGGGCCAGCACCAACCCCGGGGGTGGCGTCCCGCTGGTGATGATCTCCGGCATAAACGCGTCCGCGTGCATCGTGCGTGACATGGACTGGTAGAAACGAGCCGCCGATGAAGACGGGCTGGTGATGAGATGGAGATGAAGGCCGGGCGCGACCTCGATATGATGCGCGAGATCGAGACGATATGCGCCTTCGAGACGCGCGGGCCAGCCCTCGAGGGCGAGCGGCGCGCGGCCTCGTACATCGAGGGGCGCATGAGGGACCTGGGGCTCGAGGCGTCGATCGAGGAGTTCGACGTGAGCCCCCAGTACTACTGGGTCTACTTCACGCACATGGTGCTGGCCCTGCTGGCGGGGCTGGTCACGATATGGACCCGGCCCCCGTGGATACCCTGGCTGATGGCCGCGGTTCTCGCGCTCGACGCGCTCTCTTTCTGGGGCGACCTCACGACCAAGTTCCACCTCCTCCGAGGCCTGTTCCCCCGCCGCCGGTCGGCCAACGTCGTGGGCCGCGTGCCGGGCGCGCAGGGCTCCAGGCATATCGTCGTCAGCGCGCACTACGACGCGGCGAAGACCGGCGAGCTCGTCTTCAACCCCGAGCTGGACGAGAAGATAGCGAAGTTCTACAAGGAGAAGTTCGACTCCACCCCTAACGTGATGATGCCCCTGCTCGCGGCCATCGTGCTGATGCTGGCCGTCGCGGTAGCGCGGGCGATTCCAGGGAGCGGCGGCGCGATGTGGGCTGTCACCGCGGTCCTGCAGGCCCTGGCGTCGGTGGCTCTCATCATAGGTGCCGTATCGTTCTTCGACATCGGTACGGGCCCCTACGTGCCGGGCGCGTGCGACAACCTGTCCGGGATAGCCTCTTGCATGTCGATAGCCGAACAGGTCGTGTCCGAACCGCTGGAGAACTGCGATCTCACCGTGGTCGCTTTTGGTTGTGAAGAAGCCATCATGATGGGGGCGGTGGAGTACTTCAAGGAGCACGCGCGGCAGTTCGACCGGGACAACACCTATTTCATCAACATGGAATCCGTGGGCTACGGGACGGTACGCTACGGGGTCGGCGAGGGCTTTGTGAGGCTGCGGCCTTACTCGGAGGAACTGGTTTCCATCGCGAGAGAGCTCAAGGAGAGCGGCGAGTTTCCAGAGGTCGGCACTTACGAGGTGAGGCTCGGAACCGACGCGATGGTTCCCCTGGTGCGCGGCTTTAAGACGATAACCATCTTCGCCTTCAACGAGAACAACTTCGTTCCCAACTACCACACCGTCGAGGACAAGCCGGAGAACATGGACATCCGGGTCACCGAGCGAGCGCGCGACCTGGCGATGCGGATGATCAGGGAGCTCGACCGGAGCTCTTGACGCGGGCTTGTGCGGGTTTCGCAGGAAACGGGCTCGACCATCACCACCCCATCAGTGTCACCGGCTGACGGCCGAACCTCGGTCACGCGACCGTCGGGTCACGCGAAGTCGAGCCTGACGAAGTAGATCTGGGTCCCGAAGATGCTGATCTGGCCCGCGAGCCAGGTGCGCCACGTGAACCACAGCGGCGACGTGTAGTTGGCGACGAGGAAGGAGTCCGGGCCCGTCTGGATGATGGACGCGAACGCGGTATCGCCGCAGCCGGGAAGGTCGCGGACCCACACCACCTTCCTGGACGCGGTATCTATCCTGAACAGCGCGGTGCGCTTCGGCCTCAGCGAGTAGGCCGCGAGGTACACCAGCCTGCGGATATCGAAGGGAAGGAAGTTCCAGCCCATGTCGTAGGGGCTGCACGGATCCCTCCTCGCGATCAGGTACAGGTCGTCGCCGTGCCGGAACATCCTGGGTGACTCGTAGATATTAGGGTCGCACGTGGCCGGGAACTGCCAGGCCGCCAGGTCCGCCGCCGGCGCACTCACAAGGTGCGACCCGAAACCGGTCGCGTCGCCGTCCTCGCTCCTCGTGACCCCCCACAGGTTTCCGGCCGCGTCGAAGTCGAACCCGACCTCGGACACCCCGCCCCTGTACACCACCGGCCCCTGCGTGCCGACCGGCCGCCAGTCCAGCCCGTCATCCGAGACGTAGAACCGGACCTCGAGCACGGCGGGGTCGGTGCTGTAATGCGGCCCCTTATAGGTGGTCGCGTACACCTTGCCCTCATGGACCTTGAAAGCCCATGGGACCTCGCCCTCCTCGCCCCACGTCTCCGGAGCGGTCCAGTTCGCACGCCCGTTCCTCACGGTGCGCCACATGTGCTGCGGTTCGAAAGCCAGCGGGTTCGTGCCGGCCTGGAAGAACGTGAGGATGAGCCTGCCCTTGAACGACACCAGGAAGGGCTCGCGCAGGTCGGTCCCCATGTAGACCTCGCGCTCGAAATCCCAGATGCGACCGTTGTTGGCGGAGGACACCACGTACAGCCTCGCGCTCGAGGAGGCGAAGTGGAACGGGCCGGTCCGCCAGGCCATGAACAGCCGTCCCTTGTGCATGGCTATCGCGACGTTGTTGTTGCCGGCCTGGGCGCTCACCCCCGGCGGCAGGTTGGAGGCGGGCACCACCCAGTGAGGCTCGGACACCTTCACGTGCGGAGACCCGCCACCGGCCGCGAGGGCGGACGCAGGCGCGAGGAAGGCCACCAGTGCGCAGAGGGCGGCGGCGGCCACCAGCCGCGCGTGGCTCCGCCCGGCTGATGAGATCATGCGATGCGCTCGGCTCCTCCGCATCTGCCCCTCACCTGGTCCTTGTTCGTCACCTTGATTCCCGGCGCAGGAACTCGCTGGCCAGGTCGCGGTACGCCCCGGCCACCGGATGCCGGCTCGCGTACTGGACGATCGACTTCTGGTGCAACGGGCCCTCGGCAACCTTGACGCTCTTCCTGATTATGGTGTCGTAGACCTTGCCGCCGTATCTTTCGTGCAGCTCGTCCAGCACGCCGGAGGACAGTTTGGTGTTCGTGTCGTAAGCGGTCGGCAGGATGCCGGTTATCTCGAGCTCGAAGTTGTACGCGTACCTGATGTCGTCGATTATCTCCAGCAGCGTGTTCAGGCCGGAAAGCGAGTACGGGTAGCACTGGACCGGGATGAGGACCCCGTCCGAGGTCGAGAGCGCGTTGATGGTCAGGAGGTTGAACGCCGGCGGGCAGTCGATGAAGACATAGTCGTAGTTGTCCTTCACCTCGAGCAGTTTCTCGTGAAGTATCTTGTGGCGCTCGCGCTTGTTGGCGATGTTTATGTCCACTTTGGACAGGCTCAGGTTCGCCGGCGCGATGTCCGCGTTCGGGATTGTCGACTTACGGATTATGTCCCTGAACGAGGTGTCCGGGAACAGAAGGACCTCGCCCGTCCCCCTGTCGATATCCTCGGGGCGGAAGCCCACACCGAGAGAGAGGTTGCCCTGGTAATCCATGTCCACGAGGAGCATCGACCTGCCCTGCTCGGAGAGCGCGCCGGCGATGTTGATGCAGGAAGTTGTCTTTCCTACCCCGCCCTTCTGATTGGCGAAAGAGATGACCTGGTGCTTCAATTAGGGACCTTCCAACAAGGGTTTGGAAGGCTATTATAGTCGGCGCGGTTCTCAAGCGTCAAAGCCGGGAGGGCCGCCGAGTCGATCGACGCCTTATCGACTCCGATTGCTTAAGCGACCGGGGTTATTCTATGATTTTACCAGCCGCGCCGTGATGCGCGGTTTCGCCAGACTTCGGAAAGCCACCGCTGGCCGGACCCTCGAAGCAAGGGCTGATTCGAGCTTGGAAGACGCAATCCTGAAAGACCGTTACGAGGTCGTCATCGTAGGCGCTGGGATCGGAGGCCTCTCCTGCGCCGCCGTGCTGGCGCACGAGGGTGTCGACGTGCTGGTGGTCGAGCAGGGACGCAGACCGGGAGGGTGCTGCTCGTCGTTCCGCGCGGGCGATTTCGTCTTTGACGCGGCGGCCACGGTGTTCCAGGGATTCGGGGCGGTGGGGTTCAACCCGCAGCGCACCCTCTTTGATTTCCTCGGGCAGCAGGTCGACCTGATGCCACTCGATAAGGCCTACGTAATGCACCTCGGGGGCGATAAGTTCGATTTTCACCAGGACAGGCACGCCTTCACCTCCGAGCTGGGGGCCATGTTCCCCCACCAGGCCGGCAGCGTGATGTCCTTCATACGGGAGCTCGACCACATCTACCACGCGGTGCTCGACTGCTCGGGGCCGCTCAGGCCGGGCAGGGACGAGTCGCGTTTTCACAAGCTGGGCCTCCTGGCCCGCCATCCGACCGGCATGGCGGTGGCTTCCAGGTACGCGCGCACCAGCGCGGCACAGTTGCTGGCGAGGTACACCGACGCGCCCCCGGTATCCGCTTTCTTCGACGCCGACCTCTTCTACTGCACCGGTTACAGGCTGGCAGAGCTTTCGGCGGCGCACGCTTCGCTGGCCCTCATGGACAGGCACGTCGGGGGCACCCACTACCCGATCGGGTCCTCCCAGCAGGTACCCGACCGGCTCGAGAAGAGCATCATCGAACACGGTGGCAGGGTCCTCTACGGCGCCCTGGTCGACAAGGTGCTCCTGGAGGGCGGCCGGGCCGCCGGTGTGCGTTTCTCGGGCGGAAGGACCGTCAACGCGGGAGCGGTGGTGTCGGACGCCTCGGCGACCGCCCTTTTCGGAAGGCTGCTGCGGCAGGGGCCGGCGGAGACCGCCGGGGTCGAGGGGTTCGAGGCGCTCGAGCCGACGCCGGGCGCGCTCGCGGTCTACGTCGGGGTCGAGGCCTCGGTCATCCCCGAGGGATTCGACGTCAACACCGTACTGGTCGAGGAGCCGGAGAGGGACCCCGACCGCTACATCTCCATCGCGGTGCCTTCCCTGCTCGACCCCAACCTCGCACCTGTTGGCTGCCACTCGGTCATCATCCAGGCGGTCAACCAGAGGCTCGACTGGCCGTCGCCGGCCGACCAGGCCTACCAGAGTGAAGAGTACGAGAAGATGAAGGAAGAAGAGGCGGGGCGGGTACTCGAGAGCGTCGAGCGCTTGCTGCCCGGGCTGATCGAAGCGTCTATCGAGTCCAGGCTGGCCAGCCCGAGCACCTTCGAACGATACACGATGCGTGAAGGTGGGGCCATCGCAGGACCAAAGGTCCGCAGCGGCCTGTCACCGTCCGGGTTGCCCGGCGCGGTCACGGGTACCTGGGGCTTGTTCATGACGGGCGATTCCACTTTCTATGGGAGGGGGGTTGCAAACGCCTCCGCCTCCGGCCTGAACTGCTCTCTTGCAGTGCTCGATTACCTCGGGCTCAGGGCGCCCAGGTTCCACCAGGTGGCCCGGAGTTACGTCCTTGAGACGGTGCCGGTAAAGCCCGAGATCGCGAGCAGCGAAGTCGTCGACGCCATCTCGGCCGTTCTCGAGTCGCACCGCTGCCTGGCCTGCGAGGACGCGCCCTGCCGGAGGAGCTGCCCGGCGGGCCTCGACATCCCCACCGTGATAAGGCGCATCGGCGCGGGCGGCTTCGCGGGCGCGGCGCAGGCGGTAAGGGAGTGCAACCCCCTCGGAGAGGCGTGCGCCGCCATCTGCCCGGCCGAATCGCTGTGCGAGGTATCCTGCACCAGGGCGTCGCTGGACAGGCCGGTAAGGATCGCGAGGCTGGAGGAGGTCGCCTGCAGCTACAGCGCCGCCCCCGAGGGCTGGCCCGAGCCGTACCAGGGGATCAGGAAGGACCGTATCGCGGTGGTCGGTTCGGGGCCGGCCGGAGTATCATGCGCCTACTTCCTGTCGCTGCTCGGACACCGGGTCGAGGTCTTCGAGGCGGGCGTGGAGGCCGGCGGGCTGCCGGCGCAGGCCATCCCAGACTTCAGGCTGAGCAGGCACGCGCTCGAGCGCGAGATAGAAGGCGCTTTCACCTCGGGGGTCGAGTTCCGGGGCAACACCACATTCGGCGAGGACGTCAACTTCGAGTCGCTGTGGCGCGAGGGATTCCGCGCGATATTCCTGGGTACCGGGCTGCGAGCGATCCGGGTTCCCGGGGTCAAGGGCATGAACCTCTCGGGAGTCATCGACGCCCTCTCGTTCCTGACAGCCGCGCGGAGGAACGTCAGGCGGGAGCTCACCGAGAGGGTCGCGGTGCTGGGCGACGGGCTCCTGGCTGTGGACACGGCGAGGCTGGCGCGCAAACTGGGGGCCAGGACGGTGTTCGTCATCACCGCCGCCGGCGCGGGGTCGCTGGCCGCGCCGCGCCAGAGCGTCGAGACCGCAGTCGGCCAGGACATCAAGTTCCTGACCGAGAGGCGCGTTGTCGAGGTGGTGGGCAACGGCAGGGTCCGCGCCGTCCGGACGGTGCCGGTGAAGGGCAGCGCTCCGGCCATCGACGAGGGCGACACCGGCGGCTCTGCGCACACCATGGAGGTGGAGACGGTCATTCTCGCCGATCAGCAGGAGCCCGAGCAGGGGCTTCGAGGCTACCTGGCCGGCCAACTCAAGATGAGCCAGCACGGGACAGTCCTGGTCGACGAGGGGACCATGATGACCTCTCAGAAAGGGGTCTTCGCCGGCGGCGACCTTGTCACCGGAGGTGGAGGCCTGGTGGTGAAGGCGTGCGCCGACGGGCGGAGGGCCGCCCTGGCGATCTACGCGTACCTCGGGTCCGGCCCGGGGCGGTAGGGCTGAAGAACAGGACCGACCACCGTCCCCAGCGGCCGCGGGCCCGGGAGTCCGCATCCCCGCAAGGCCGATTTCCCCTCCGCCACCGAAGGATTACCCCGTTTTCCGATGAATGATTTATCGACCAGAGAATTCCGAGCGGCAAGGTGAAAGGCGGCGGATATGGATCAGAAGAAGTTCGACATCGGTGAGGCGCTGAGCTTCGGCTGGGAAACGTTCAAAGCGAACATCGGGTTCCTGATACTGGTGCTGCTGATCATCTGGGTCGTCGAGGCGATCTTCTCCGTCCCGGGTAGCTTTGCGTACCGGAATGGAGCCCTGTACGTCTTCAACATCCTGTCGTTCCTGGTAGGCATTTTCGTAAGCATAGCGATAATCAAGGTCAGCCTCCGATACACGTACGGACAGAACGCCGATTTCACCGACCTCTACACCGGGTACCCGTACTACCTGAACATGCTCGGCGGGTCCATCCTGTACGCGCTGATAGTGATCGGCGGGCTGATACTGCTCATCGTACCAGGCATCTACTGGGGGATACGGTACCAGTTCTACGGGTACATCATCATCGATCAGGACCTGAGCCCTGTTGAAGCGATAAAGAAGAGCGGCAGGATAGCCAGGGGCGAGTGGTGGCACCTGCTCCTCTTCACGCTCGCGGTGATCGGGGTCAATTTCCTTGGCGCGCTGGCGTGCGGCATCGGGTTGTTCGTGACTGTGCCACTGACATACGTCGCCCATGCCTACGTCTACAGGAGGCTTGCTTACGCGGTCGCGATGCAGGAAGGGGCGATGGCCCCGCCACCTGCCATGCCGCAGCCGACCGTGCCGCAGCCGTCACCGATGCAACCGGCTCAGCCGCCGGCCATGCCACCTCAGCAGCCGCCTGTTCCACCGGCTCAGCCGCCGGCCATGCCACCTCAGCAGCCGCCTGTTCCACCCGGGCAACCGCCGCAGGGCTGAGGACGGTCAATCAGGAGAAGACGCCTGGCGGGGGGCTGAATACTCGCTGTCGAGCCTGGAGAGAACCGCAAGGGCGACCTCGCCGGTCCTTCGCAGGCCCTCGGTGTCGATACGGTCGAGCGAGTCGCGCGAGCTGTGTATGTAGCCCACCGCGCACGTGAACCCCGTGGCTTCGAACCCGTGCTTGACCCACGGCATGTGGTCGGCCGCGGCTCCCACGGGCATGTACAGGCCTTTCATCTCGAGACCCATGTCGCGGGCCGCGTCCCGGGCCAGCTCGTTCAACCGGGCACTGGTCGGCTTGAACGGCACCTCGAAGCCCGTGTTCACGCACAGGCTCCCGGTCCTCGAGAACGGCATGTCGAAGTTCAGCATGTAACAGGGCCTCGCCTTCAGGTCTTCCTGGTGGGCGAGCATGTACTGGATGGAGCCGATGAGGCCCACCTCCTCGCACCCGAACGAGGCCACGACGACGTCGAAGTTCTCGAGCGGATCGGCGGCTATCACCCGGCCTACCTCTAGTATCACAGCGATCCCTGAGGCGTCATCGAGGGCGCCGGGGGACCGGTTTCCGGTGAAGTTGAACACCAGCAGGCACAGGCAGACCGCCGGCAGGAGGGAAACGTAAAACCCCGCCAGGTTCCCCATCACGTCCACGCCAGCCGCCTTCATGACGCCGACCACTATGAGCGTTAGGCCGAGCAAGGTCGCGCTGAAGAAACCCGCTATGTAGAGCGACGCCCTGAGCGCGACGGGCATCAACTGGCTCTTGGAGTCGTAGTGGGCGGACAGGATTACGGTGCCCCTGGGATCCCGGCCCGCGATCTGCCCGACAAGGTTCATCGACTTCGACGAGCCGCCCTTCACCCCGAAGCGCTCGAAGGCTGCCGACCATTTGAAGCCGAGGTATATCACAAGGAGCAGCACGAGACCAGGGATCATCGCCAGGTACGTCACCATCAGGTAATCCAGCGACCCCAGGAGCGACAGGGAAGCAAGCAAGAGGCAGGTGACGGGCAGGACGATGGTCAGCGGCGAGCTGGAGTAGGTAAACTCCTCCACTCGCATCTCGACACCCATCTCCTCACCGGCGCCGCGGATGTACTCCTGGGCTTCGGCTTCCCCGGGGCTGCCCGGAAGCCTCCTCATGGACGCAAGCCTCTCGATATGCCCGAACGCGCGATGCCCGTCGAAATCGTCGTGCACAGGTCCCTCCTCCGCCAGCCGCCATTATATCCGATGGCCGGGGGCCGCCGCGCCGGAGGCGCCGGCGCGCCGGGTCGCGGCCGTCTTGGGTTAATATACAGGAGGCTCGGGAGTTCTTCCGGGCCGGGACTTCCACGGGCCGTGACGGCGCAGGCAGGAAGGGGGTGAGGCGCGATGAGAAGCCTTGAGATCGACTCCGGCGGGACCGGGCTCCTTGCCGCGGCCCTCTGTCTCTCCCTGGTCCTCGCGATAGGCCTGTGCTGCGCCTCGTGCGGTGGAAAGGCCCCGAAGGCCGTCGACACCTCGAGCGCCAACTTCGAGGTGAGGGAGGCGCTCACTGCCGCGCTTCAGGACGATCGCGCCCTCGACGAGAACGCCGCCAACATCATCCAGGGCGTGAAGATCGGGCAGGAGCCGCTGGAGACGGCCCTCGACGAGTTCGTGGACCAGACGAAGAGCCTGCTCTCCGTGATCGCGCCGGTGACCGCCCCGTCCGCGCCTGCCGACGCCCGGCTGGCAAAAGCCCGCGACCTGGCCGCCGAATACCTTCGCAACAGGGTCCACCAGATCGAACTTGCGCTGTCGGCGAAGACCCCGGCCGAGCTCGAGTCCCTCTACAACCAGTCGAAACCCGAGCTGGACGCGGTTCGCAAGCAGATCGTAGACCTCCTCCTCTCGTACGATCCCGCCCTCGAGAAGTTCCTGCAGTAGGCACATTTATGCGCGCTAATTTGCGTAATCGGTTTTTGATATACTTACTGCGTTTGTCACCAGCAGGACCGGTTCGAGTGGCGCGATTCCCGCGCACGAATCGATAAGGGAAGGAAGGGAGGATATGGAGATTCTGGACAAGAAACGCAGGGTATTCGTCCTCGGAGGCGGCATCTCCAAGTTCGCCGCGGAGCGCGTGGACGGCAACATGCGGGACTGGCTCAACGAGGCCGTCCTGGAAGCCCTGGCAGACTCGGGCACAAAGATCAAGGACATCGAGCACAGCACCACCAGCTATTTCAGCGACCACTTCGACAAGCAGCTCAAGGCTGGCGCCATCTTCCACGACAACATCGGGATGTGCCCCAAACCGAACGTTCGCGTCGAGGGTGGGGGCGGCACGGGCGGCCTTGCCATCCGCAACGCTTATGCCTACATCAAAGCGGGCCTCTGCGACTCGATGATCGTCTTCGGCGGCGAGAACATGGGGCGCCAGGTCCCCTCGGACGTGGCGCAGCAGTTCATCGCGCTGGCGTCGGACACGGACTGGGAAGTCCAGGTGGCCGGCTTCTACATCGCCTACTACGCGATCATGATGGTCACCCACATGGACAAGTACGGGACCAAGGAAGAGCAGTTCGCGACCATCAGCGTCAAGAACCACCGAAACGCGATGTACAACCCAAAGGCGCACTACCCGATGGACATCTCCGTCGAAGACGTGATGAAATCCAAGATGATCACCTACCCCTACAAGCTGCTCGACAACTGCCTCCTCTCCGACGGCGGGGCGTGCCTCGTGTTCGCGACCGAGGACTGGGCCGAAAAGCACAGCAGGGCCTGGGGCGCGAAGCCGACCATCGAGCTCACGGGCACCGGCTGCGGCACCGACTTCATGAGGCTCGCCGACAGGCCGTTCCCGTTCCCCGGGATCACCCACTTCCGCGGGAAGCGTGAAGGCGCCCGGCAGGCCTACGAGATGGCCGGGGTCAAGAACCCTCGCGAGGACTTCGACTGCTTCGAGGTCCACGACGCCTACTCCGGCGTGGAGCTGGTAACCTACGAGGACCTGGGATTCTGCAAGGAAGGCGAGAGCGGCAAGCTCGCCGAGCAGGGTGTCTTCGACCTCGGCGGCGACCTGCCGACGAACACATCGGGCGGCCTCATAGGCTTCGGGCACCCGGTCGGCGCGACCGGTATTGCCCAGGGAGTCGAGGTGCTGCGCCAGTTGCGCCAGGAGGCGCACCCCAAACGGCAGGTCGAGCTCAACTCCAAGCGCGGCGGCATGGACTCGCACGGCGGGACCGGCACGTTCTGCGCGATCAACATATTCGAGAGGAGGGATTGACATGGGCCTCGAGCTCATCAGCAATCTCATGGAGGTCTTCACCGCCGAAGACCAGATGCCGTTCGAGCACCACGAGGGAGACCCGTGGGCCGACTTCAGGGAGATAATGCGCATAGAGTGGAAGATGGATTTCACGTACAAGCACGTGCTCGGCAAGTACTCCAAGTTCTTCATCGAGCTGGCCAACGGTAAGTTCGTGACGACCGAGTGTCCGAACTGCGGCAAGGTCTGGGGCATCCCCAGGCCGCTGTGTGCTGATTGCCTGACGATCACCAAGTGGAAAGAGCTGCCGGGGACAGGCACGCTCGAGAGCTACTCGGTATCCCACTTCGTGCCCTCTTTCATGAAGGTCGACATCCCCTACGTGCTTGCGATGGTAAAGCTCGACGGGGCTACTACACTGTTTACCCACCAGTTGCGAAACTACGGCGATTCAACCGACACGATCAAGGTCGGGATGCCGGTGAAGGTCGCCTATGCCACCGAGCCGGTCACACACCCGATGCTGCTGATGCACTTCGAGCCGGCATAAGCGTGCACGCCGGCCGCACGCGGCGGTCTCACGCAAGGAAAAAGGGCGGGCTTTCGAGCCCGCCCTTTTTCATCACCGGGACAGGGGTAGGACCCCCGTTGCGACACTACCTGGTATAGCCGATGGAGCAGGTGCCGCCGCCCCTGGCGTTCCAGTACATGGAGCGCTCGCAGACCACCGGCTCGGTCGAGTCCACACGGATGGACAGGTCGCCGTCGTAGTAGTCGTTGAGGTGCACCGTCTTTCGCCTTCCCGCGGCTACCTTGAAGTCACCGACCTCGCGCTCTCCCCCGCCGGTCATCGCGTAGACGGTGGCCTTCGCGTCCGCCGTCCCAGGGTTCTGCATCAGAAGCCAGGTATCGAACCCGTATGCCGTGCAACCTTCCGGGAGGAACGTCTTCTTGCCGGGCGCCGTCAGTCCGATCGACGCGTGCCCGGCCTTGCCGGTGGGAGTGTCCCAGTACATCGAACGCTCTGCGACGACCGGCAGGGTGGAGTGGACGTGGAAAGAGACGTCTGCGCCGGGCAACACGTCGTTGGCGCGGATGGTCCTTCGCGACATCGCGGGCACCGCGACCTTGATGGTCCTGCCGGTCCCGCTCTTGCCGGGCATCAGGTCGACCGTGACCGTCGCGTCTCTGTCCTGTGGGTTCGCGACCAGCAGGTAGGTGTCAAACCCCGAGTGGGTGGCGCCCTCGGCCAGGTACCAGTCGGTCGAGAGCTGCCTCGCCCCTATCGAGCCGCTCCCGCCGCGGCGGGCGTCCCAGTACATCGACCGCTCGGCGACCACCGAGCGGTCCGCCGACACCTTGATGGCGACGTCGCCCCTCGGCGCCGTCGCGTTGACGTTCACCGTCTGCCTCGACCATGGGGGTACCGTAAGGGTCGGCCCCGCAACCGCCCCCGATGCAGTGAGGTAGGTGACGCTTACGTTCGCGGGCACCGCTCCAGGGTTGAGTATCTCGACCCAGGTCTCGAAGCCGTAGTCGGTGCATCCCTCGGCCAGGTACCAGTCGCTGGCGCCGGACGGGGTGCCGATCGAGTCGTGGCCGTCCGCCCGGTCGTTCCAGTATACGGCGCGCTCCACGTAGACCGTCAGGTCGGAGCCGACCCTGACACCGGCGCTCTGCTGCCAGACGTCCGCGTTGGCGTTGATCGTCAGCCGCGAGTGCGCCGGCACGCGCACCGGCTCCCTGTTGCGCACTCCCTGCTCGGTGATGTAGGAGACGTACACGTTTGCCGCCGTATCGTGCGGGTTTGATACGAGGACCCACGTCTCGAAGCCGTACCCGGTGCAGCCCTCCGCGAGCCATGTCTCGTAGGTGGTCCTCGGCAACTGCTGGGGAGCGGCTTCCTTGAAGACGCTCATGCGGGACTCATACATGGTGACGTTCTTGCCGCCCGCCGCGAGCACTTTGCAGGTGCTGGTGAGCATCTGGTGGAAGAAGTTCTCTCCGCCGGCCGTGTTCGGGTTGTTGGGATCGTGGCGCGGGTTGCCGCTCACCGGCATCAGCACGTACCTCCCGCAGTAGTAGTCGAGAGCGATCGGGTCCTGGCTGGCCACGAGCCGGTCAAGACGCACGGCCTTGTCGTACGGCCCGTTCGGGCCGCCGGCATGGGTCACCCATATCGCGTCGGCGATGTTGAGGTCTGGATAGCGCGCCTCGAGCATCACCTTGCCGAAGATGCCCTCGGTCCTCATGGGCTCGTGAGGCGGGTCCTGCGTCATCTTCCAGAGATCCTGGACCCCCATGAAATGCTTGACCGCGCACGTCACGCCGGCGCCGCCGTGGTCCTTGAGCACGTGGACGTTGAGGAACTTCAGGCGCGCGCTGTCGTAACGGGTGCCTTCCCACACCCCATCGCGCATCGATATCCTCGTGCCGTACACCGTGGTGAACTTTGGGTAGCCCTCCTCGATCGATGGCATGTACACGTACCCGTCGCGGAAGTCGCCACGGGAGAACTCGTTGACGGCCCTGGTCTGGACCTGCGTCCAGTCGTACACCGATACCTTGTGCCCCCCGGCGTACATCAAGGCCACGTCGTTGAAAGATTGGGTGACGTCCTGGGCGTTGCAGCTCGACGGGTTCCTGTTGTCGGGCAAGTTGTCCATGTAGGAGTCCCACTGCCCGTTCTCCACGATGACGACCTCGCCGGTGAACCCGTCCGGGTGGTGCGTTATCGCGTTGATGAGTCCCTTGACCACGTCGGTGTTGGTGCCCCCCCGCCACCGCCACTCGCCGTTCACCTTGATCATCACGACGTCGTTGCTCCCGATCAGGCCGGCAGCCCCCGCCGCTTTGCCGCTCGAGCCGCTCCTGAAGAAGTCAAGGCCGTTCGCGTCCATGACGTCGATGAGAGTATCGACCCCGAGTTCGGAAGTCGGGGGTATTCCCTCCGCGACGTAGATCTTCGAAGCGTCCTGGTATGCCGACCTCAAGGCCGGCAGTGCCAGCCCGGCTGCCGCGGCGCGCATCTCGTCCATCGAGCGCTTCGGTCCTGGCGGAGAGCCGCCCAGCACCCCGGTCAGGGACAGGACGACGAGAACAGCCAGCGCCAGCGCCGCGGCGGCTTCGCACCCCCGCACGATCATCCGGGTACGCGCGCTCTGTGGCCTCCCGGTGAAGATGCCCGGCAGCCTGGCGGCGAGCGGTACCGACACGCCCCCGAACAGGAGGACGGTGTTCGCCATTGCCGCGCGCTGGCAAGGGTACGTGATGCGCGAAGGCTTCCGTCCGCTGCGCAGCAACAGCCACACGAGCGACAGGACGCCTACCAGCACCACGTTCCCGTAGACGGCCTTCCTCAACCTGTGTCTGATCCGGCCCGTGCCTCTCATGTGGTGGTCTCCCGCTCTCCGGCGTTCACGTCCGCCGGACTCGTCGTCTTCAACCGATATATCGTCGGAGGTCCTCACTTGTCACGGCCCCAGCCTCCTGCCGGCCCTTCGCCCCATGCGCTCCAGCTTGCCGCCGATGTCCTCGTCGACGACCGGCCCGTGCCCCGGACAGACCGCCCGCAGGTCCTCGTCCGCGACCCGACGCGCGACCGAGCGGGCCGAGCGGGCCGCCAGGTCGAAGTCGCACGAGAACCCCACTGTCGGCAGGGTGAGGACGTGGTAGGTATTGATTATCGCGTCGCCGCTGAACAGCACCCCACGTTCCTCCCAGAGATAGCAGGAGTTCCCGGGGGTGTGACCGGGGGCGTGGATGAGGCGCATCCCGCCGAGCACCGGCACGACGTCGCCGTCCTTCAACGGGACGTCCACCCGCACCGGCGGTACCATGGCCATTCCCTCGGAGACGCCTGGGACCGCGGAAGCCACCCTGCCGATCACGCCCGTCCTGTAGACGCTCTGGACCTTCTCCTCACCGGCCAGGATGGGGGCGTCCGCCTCGTGAGCGTAAACGCGCGCCCCTGAAGCCTCCTTGAGGGCGGCCGCGGCTCCGGCGTGGTCCACGTGGAAATGCGTTATGAAGATATGCCCGATATCCTCGACCGAGCGGCCGAGCCGCTTCACCTGGCGTTCGATGATGCGGAAGTCAGTGGGCGCCCCTGTGTCGACGATGACCAGCTCGTCGCCCTCGACGATGTAGACGTTGCCGGTCATGAGTCCCTTGATCTTTCGAAACGGCTGGCTGTTCACGTCTCCTCCGGTCTCGCCGGTCAGGCCCGGGCCGCGCACGGTGCGAGGGCGCGGGACGCGGGCGCCGTCGCAGCAACCCGATATTGCTCCACCACGCACTCTTTTTACATGACGCGCGTCAATTGGACAAACGTCCGGGGCGGCCATCAGACACCCTCGGCTCGCGTGCTCGCCGCGCGGCGGCGCGTGTTAGAATTACTGTCCACGACCGAAGGGGGCGATCTCGTTGCAGGCGACTACGAGGACAGCGACTACTTCAACCAGCGACAGCTCACCGTCGGCGAGATGCTGGCGCGGGCCGCGCGCATCCATCCCGACCGCGAGGCGGTGGTCTTCGCGGACCGAAGGTATACCTACCGCGATTTCGACCGTCGGGTGAACATGCTGGCGAACGCCCTTGCCGGCCTGGGCTTAGGGCGGCAGGACAAGGTGGCGCTGCTGTTCTTCAACTGCAACGAGATAATGGAGACGTACTTCGCGGTCTGCAAACTGGGCGCCGTCTGCGTCCCCCTGAACTTCAGGCTGGTGGGCCCCGAGATCCTCTACCAGCTCACCGACAGCGAGTCCGGGCTTCTGGTCTTCGGTGAAGAGTTCACCACCGTGGTCGACGCCGTCCGGGGCGAGGTCCCGGACATGCGGTTCGTCTGCGTTGGAGCCAACCCCCCCGACTGGGCGGACCGTTACGACGAGGTCATTGCCGGCGGCTCTCCGGAGGCGCCGGACGTGCCTGTGCGCGACGACGACCCCGCGTTCATCATGTACACGTCGGGGACGACGGGCAAGCCCAAGGGGGCCGTCCTCACCCACAAGAACCAGGTGATAAACGCCTTCAACTGCAGGATGGAGGTGCTCCCCATCCTGGAGGAGAACGAGATCGAGCACAGCCGCATCCAGTTCGTGGCGCCGCTGTTCCACGAGGCCGCGCTGGCATTCGCGCTCTTCTCCGTGGCGGGGCACAACACCCTGTGCATCCTCAAGTTCTTCGAGCCCGCCAAGGTCATGCAGCAGATCCAGGACGAGGGCATCACCGGGACCCTGCTCGTCCCCGCAATGACGACGTTTCTGCTGAGCACCGTCGATGTCGCGTCATACAACACCTCGACGTTGACCACATACCTCTCCGGCGCCGCCATCCTGCCAACCGAGACGAGGAGGCAGATAAACAGGGCGTTCCCGAATATCAAGATCTTTGACGTCTTCGGGCAGACCGAGATGAGTCCGGCGACCTGCATCCTCAAGCCAGCCGACGCCGAGAGGAAGACGGCCTCGGTGGGCAAAGCGGTTATAAACGTCGAGGTACGGGTGGTAGACGACATGGACCGTGACGTCCCGGTCGGACAGCCGGGCGAGATCATCTACCGCGGCCCCACCACCATGAAGGAGTACTACCGCAAGCCGAAGGAGACCGCGGAGACCCTGCGCAACGGGTGGTTCCACTCGGGGGACATGGTGAAACAGGACGATGAAGGCTTCGTCTACATCGTGGACCGCAAGAAGGACATGATAATCAGCGGCGGCGAGAACATCTACCCCGCGGAGATCGAGGAGGTCCTGTACGACCACCCCAAGATACTCGAGGCCGCGGTGATAGGTGTCTTCGACGAGACCTGGGGCGAGTCGGTGATGGCGGTGGTGGTCGTGAGGGAAGGTGAGGAGCTCACCGGAGATGAGGTCATCGACTGGTGCGCGCAGAACCTCGCCGGCTACAAGAAACCGCGCAACGTGGACTTCGTCGACGCGCTGCCGAGGAACGCCTCGATGAAGGTGCTCAAGTACGAACTGCGCAAGAAGTACGGCGAGTCGATGAGGTACGAGTGACGCGGCCCGCTCTTCGGCGGGTCAGGCCCGGCCGCGAGAGCCCGGCTCCCGGGCCCCGCCGGACAGTATCCCGCAGACCCGCGTGGGGTCGTTGAGCGACACCACGTAGGGCCTCGTCTGTCCGTCGATGAGGAGCTTGACCCCGGGTCCGTTCCTGGTGTTGTAGTCCGTGGTTCCATCCCTGCCCCACCTTATCCCGTAGCCCAGGTAGTTCGACAACGTCAGCCTGTAAGGCTCGCAGCCCGTCACCGCCTCGCGCGGGAACCTCTTCTTGAAGACGCCGAAGCCGAAGCTGACGGTCTTCTCGGTTATCACGAACTCGAGCCGCAGGAAGTTGACCAGCACCAGGATGAGGAAGACTGTCACGACCCCCGAGAACACCGCGGTGCCCGTGAAGCCCTTCGCCGCGGCCGGCACTATCAGGACCGCGAACAGGATGAGCAGGGCGAGCAGCGCCACGTATATCCAGAAGTAGAAGTAGAGGACCTCCCTGTAGATGACCTCATCCTCCGGCGGCTCGGGGCTGACCGACATCTCTCACCTCCGTCCCCTGCGGCGCCGCGCGGCCCGAAGAGCCCGCTAGGAAGACCTCGAGGGCTCTGTTGAACAGCTCCGGCTGGTCCAGTTGCGGGACGTGCGCGGCCCGCGGCACCGAGACCAGAAAAGACCCCTCGATCCTTGTGTTGAAGAGCCTTCCTACGCCCGGTGACACCGCGGCATCCTTCTGCCCCCACACTATGAGGGTCGGGCAGCTTATCTCCCCGAGGCGCTCGCCGTAGCAGGCGTCGAAGACGGTCCTGGTCGTCCTGTAGTAGGACTCGAGGTAGAGGTCGAAGTCCGGGCTGTCCGCGAGCGCGACCTGGTAATCGATGAGCGCCCTGGTGTATTCGTTGAGGTGATAGACACCCGCCACCCGCAGCCCGAACGGGAATCGCAGCAGGTAGGAAGACATCAGGTAGATACCGAACTTGACCCACCTGACTGGCAGGCGATGGACCGCCCAGGCGATGGCCCTCGGGAACCTCTTGCCGCCCGCGGCGTCGACCAGGACCATCTCCTCGACCATCCCGGGTCGCTCCAGGGCCAGGTGGAGCGTAATCAGGCCCCCGAGCGAGTGCCCGATCACCGTGACCTCCTCGACCCCGAGCTGCGCTAGCAGCCCCCGGATGACGCCGGCGAAGAAGTCCAGGCCGTGGTCGGCCTCCGAGTGGCCCGACTCACCGCAGGAGGGCAGGTCGAGCGCTATCACGCGGTAGCGCTCCCTGAAGTGCTCGATGGTCGGCCTCCAGTTGTTCATGGTGCCGCCCAGCCCGTGGATGAACAGCAGCGGCCGGCCCGAACCCTCGTCAACGTAGCACACGCGCTGCCCGTCGACGTCTGCGAACCTGGCCATCCCTCCATATGTCTCCGCCACCTGTCCTCCTTAAGGGGCCTTCGCTACGCCGTCCAGGAACCGCTCGACCGCCGCGTTGAACAGCTCCGGCTGGTCGAGCTGGGGCACGTGCGCGGCACGCGGTATTGCGACGAGGAAAGAACCCGGTATCCTCCTGTTTATCTCCTGCCCGACCCTCAGCGGGATCCCCAGGTCCTTCTGGCCCCAGACCACCAGGGTGGGCTTGTTGATCTCTCCCAGCCGGTCGTGATACGAGACGTTGAGCGCGGTCTCGGCCGTCCTCGCGTACGCCTCCAGGTACCGGTCCAGGTCGGGCCTGTCGGCCGTCGCGACAGCCTCCTCTATCAGCCTCCGGGTGTACGGGTTGAGGTTGTATATCCCCGCCAGCCTGTAAAAGATCCTGAACTTCGCGACGTACGAGATGGAGAAGAGCAGCAGCTTCTTGAGCAGGCGCGGCGGCGTCCGTCTCAGCAGACGCTTCAGGACGGACGGGAACTGGTGCGCGCCGGCGGTGTCGACCAGGACGATGTTTTCGATCAGCTCGGGGCTCGTGAGCGCCAGGTGCAGGGTTATGAGTCCCCCGAGGGAGTTGCCGACGATCGACACGCAGTCGATGCCGAGCTCCGCCAGCAGGCGTCGGATGGCCCCGGCGTAGAACTCCAGGCTGCCGTCGGCGTCGACGACCTGTGAGCGCGCGTGACACGGGAGGTCCAGGGCTATGACCCGATGGCGCTCCCAGAAGTACTCGATGTTCGGCTCCCAGTTGCTCATCGAGCCGCCGATGCCGTGCACGAACAGCACGGGGCTACCCTGCCCCTCGTCGACGTAGCAAAGCCTGCATCCGTCGATGTCGGCGAACTTCTCGCAACCCTCGTAGCAGAGCGTCAAATCTCCCCCCTGGTAGTCAACTCGCGATGATGCCGCCCGGTCCGGGCCGCGTCAATCGAAAGAGCCCAGCTTCTTGTGCCTGCGGATGTCGCGGGGCACCTCGTCGATGGGCTTATCGACGTCGTGGAAGCAACTCCCCGGCTTTTCGCTCTCCTTGACCTTCGCGTAGACAACGTCGTGGATGTAAGCGAGCGCGGCGTCACGGTCTTCGTCCATGACGATGCGCTCCAGCTCCATGCGCTCCTGCTCGTTTATCGACATCCCCCATGTCCTGGCCACTTGACTCTCCTTGCCCTGTTCGGCGCCGGCGCCCCCTCTTTGTCCGCTCACCGGGGCACCGTTGACGATTTTATCAGTATCGCGGCCCGCGCGGGGCCGGCCCCGTAGCGTCTTTTCTGTGGTTTCCCGGAGGAAACAGCGCGCCGGCCGATAATCCAACAGGAGCGGGCACGACGAAACAACCGCGCGGACCGGGCTGGGAAGGAGTGATCGAAGTGGCGCTGAGCGACAGCAGAGTAGTGATGGTCCTCGGGCCGAAATACCAGGACGAGGAGGGCTCGGTCCCGCTCGAGTTCCTGCGGGGCAGGGGAGCCGGGGTCGACGTGGTCGGCCTCGAGAAAGGCGTGCTGAAGGGCCTGCACGGGCGGGCGGCGATAGAGGTCGAAAAGACCTTCGACGAGGCCGACCCGGCCGATTACGACGCCATGGTCCTGCCTGGCGGCCGCGGCCCCGCACACCTGAGAAAAAACGCGGAGGCGGTCGATTTCGTAAAGCGGTTCGGCGAGACCGGCAAGACGATAGCGGCGATCTGCCACGGTCCCCAGATGCTGGCCTCGGCGGGGCTGCTGGAGGGCAGGACCATCACCGGCTACAGGAAGATAAAGGGCGAGATGGTGGAGGCGGGCGCCGATTTCAGGGACGGGCCGGTCATAGTGGACGCGAACCTGATAACCTCCCGGGACCCGGGCGACCTCCCCCAGTTCACCGCGGCCCTCGAGAAGGCGCTCTCCGACGTGCACCCGAGCTAACCACGGCGCAACGCGACCAGAAGCGGCGAGGGTCGGGCCGACTGTCGAATCCCAGGCGGTCCGCGTGCCGACATCTGGTACAATCTGCGGGTCCGATACGACACCGGAAACGAGGTCCCGCGTTTGTTCGTCAAGCCCGATATCGTTTTGCTGCACCCGCCGAGCGTCTACGATTTCCGCGACACTCTGACCGTGCCCAGCCCAATCGCGGACCTCATCCCGTCGGGCCCGACATTCGAGATGTACCCCGTCGGATTCTCCTACCTCGGTGACTACCTGGAGCGCAACGGCTTCGACGTCATGGTCGTCAACCTTGCCGCGCGCATGCTCGAGAGCCGGCGCTTCGATGTCCCGAAGTTCCTCTCCGGCCTGCGGCCCGCCGCATTCGGCGTGAGCTTTCACTGGCTGCCGCACGCACATGGAGCGGTTGAGGTCGCGAGGCTCTGCAAGCGGTTGCATCCGGATATACCCGTGGTGATGGGAGGGTACTCGGCCACCATCTTCCGCGACGAGCTGATGGAGTTCCCCGAGATCGACTTTGTGCTCGGGGGGGACTCGACCGAGGAGCCCCTGCTCATGCTGATGCGGAGCCTCACCGGCAAGTCGGGCCCGCCCCTCGACAGCATACCCAACCTCACCCGGCGCGACCCCGCATCGGGTCTGCCCATCGACAGCCGGCTCACATACGTCCCGTGCGACCTCGACCACCTGGGCGACAACTACGTCTACATGCTCCGCTCGGCCCTGAAGTACGGCGACCTGCGAGGGCTGCGCGCGTTCCGCGACTGGTGGTCCTACCCGCTCACCGCGGTGATGACCTGCAGGGGCTGCTCCAGGGACTGCTCGTTCTGCGGCGGCTCTGCGTCCTCGATGGACTCGCGCTTTTCGAGGACTTGCGTTGCGTACGCGACGCCCGAAAGGATCGCCAGGGACGTCGAGACGGTGTCGGGTTTCACCGGCGCGCCGATCTTCGTCGTGGGGGACCTCAGGCAGAAGGGCGACGGCCACGCGGCCGCGGTGCTCGAGCGGATCGGGAGGCGGCCGCCCGCGAACCACGTGGTCCTCGAGCTGTTCGAACCCGCCCCGAGGTGGTTCTTCGAGCTGGCATCCAGGAACCTCATCAACTGGGACATCGAGATATCGCCCGAAAGCCACGACGTGGCGGTGAGGCGCGGCGCGGGCAAGTACTATTCGAACGAGGCGCTGGAGGACTCGCTGGGATGGGCCCTCGAAGCGGGCTGCGGCAAGGTCGACGTCTTCTTCATGATCGGGCTGCCCGGCCAGACACCCGAATCGGTGAGGGACACGGTGCGCTATTGCGCCGGCCTGCTGGAGCGGTACGGCACCAGGGTTAACCCGCTGATAGGACCGCTGGCGCCGTTCCTCGACCCCGGGTGCGCGCTGTACGAGAATGCGGAACGACTCGGATACAACCTCCGTTTTCACACGCTCGCCGACTACCGGAAGGCACTGCTCGAGCCTCACTGGAGGGACATGCTCTCTTACGAGACCCGCTGGATGAGCCGCCAGGACATAGTCGATTCCACCTACGAGTCGATGCTCGAGCTGACGCGGGCCAAGCTCGCCTCCGGGAGGATCTCTGTCCGGCTCGCGCGGGAGACCGAGATGTTCGTACGCGACTCTGTCCACCTCCTGGAGCGTCTTGACGGGGCGATGGGGCGCCCGGACGGCCCGGTGCGCATCGGCGAGCTCGAGACGATCAGGAGGGACGCGGATAGCCTCCACGAGCGGAGCTCCGTTGTAAAGGGAGAGCTTACCTGGCCGGTGGTAGGCAGTAGGTTCAGGTTCCTTAATATAATGCGACTCATCATCGGAAGCTACCGGGGCGTTCGACGCGTTCGGAGAGATCTTGAGTAATCCGTTCAACAAGTTACGCTCCTCGCCGCGGCCAGGGCGAGGCAGGAAGTCGGGAGACGCCGGCGGAACCGACGTCGCGCCCTCGCGCCTGGTCGACGCCGAGAAGGTGCTCGCCGGGAAGCCTGTGCCTGACCCGTTCGGGAAGGCGGGCGCCGGAAAGGGGCGATTGAGGCGAGCCGCCGTCCTTGCTGCCTCGCGTGTGCGCGGGCCGCTGGCCCGGGCGCGCTCGGCCGTGGGCTCGGTGAGGGCACGCATGGTCAAGGCCGGCCCGAGGCGCATCGCCGCGGTCGTTCTCGCGGTGCTCGCCTCGGCGGGCCTCGCGGTGGCGGTGACCAACATCGTTTACGGGAGACTCAGCCAGCGCAGGCTCTACTCCTCGGGAGGAGCGGCGTTGACCCTCGAGCTGTCCCCCGCGGCCAGGCAGGACCTGGGCGGCGTGATAGACGGCTACGCCAGGTCCAACCGCGCGCTGGGGATACGGTACGGTAACGACAACCCCGCGGTCATCATCGACGGCGTCAAGAGGCCCGGGTTCCGCGCGACGCAGGTAGAGGCGCGGCCGCCACTGGTCCTGGTGGCGGGCGACCGGTCGATCACGCTGAGGCCCGCCAGGAAATACTGGTTCATGACCAGGAAGGAGGGCCTTGTGCTGAGCAACGAAGACGCCAGCGTCAAGGACCTCGAGAGATACCTGGAGGGATACGTCGCAAAGAGGCCCAGGGTTAACATGAACGTCGTCGGCGACATCATCCCGGGAAGGCACGTGGCGGAGAAGATGGCCCAGCACGGGACGGCCTACCCGTTCAGGAGCATAGCGCCAGCCGTCAACGATGCCGACGTGGTCTTCGGCGACCTCGAGTGCCCACTCTCGGACAGCGTCAGGCCCCCCTACTCCGGGATGTATTTCATCGCGCCGGAGAAGACGGTCCAGGGGTTGAAGATGCTTGGGCTCGACGTGGTGGCGCTGGCCAACAACCACAGCACGAACTTCGGCCGCCCGGCGTTCACCGACACCCTCCAGGTGCTGAAAGAAAGCGGAATCCAGTACGCCGGAGGAGGCAACGATTACGACGAGGCCCACCGCCCGGCCATCGTGGAGGCCGACGGGGTCAGGTTCGCGTTCCTGTCCTACAACTCGATAATAGGGAGCGTGGACGCGACGCGCGACATCCCCGGCACGGCCTGGGTCAGCATCCTGCCCTACTACCCGGACGACCCCGTGCAAATCCAGAAGGTGCGCGATGACATCGCCGAGGCGAGGAAGCGAGCGGACGTCGTGGTCGCGGCGTTCCACTGGAGCCAGGAGGACGTCTACTACCCCTCGCCGTCGATGAAGGACCTCACCTACGCCGCCCTCGGCGCCGGGGCCGACATGGTGATAGGGTCACACCCCCACACCGTACAGCCGGTCGAGTTCCACGACGGGAAATTCATCGCCTACAGCCTCGGCAACTTCATCTTCGACCAGATGCAGCGTGACCAGACCCGCGAGGGGTTCTTCCTCAAGTGCACCTTCACGGACAAGACCCTCACACGTGTCGAGATGGTGCCCTACAAGATATACGACTACTCGCAACCCCGCGTGATGAAAGGTAAATCCGGCCAGCGCATCCTCGATCGCGTCCTGAAGATATCCGGCAAATAGCCACTGTCTCTTCCGCCCCTGACGCTTGCACGAGCGAGCGAGCCCCACACGGAACACGCCACACATCGGTGTTTCCGACGGATTTCATCCGTGCTGGAGCGAGGGAGGGAGTCCCCCGAGGAGTAATCCGCAGCTTCGTACCGGCTTAGGGAGCATTGTCTGTGAAGCGAGGACATCGACGAGGGGGACCCGTCCCTCGCAACATCCCGAGCAGCCACGCTTTCCTCCGCCAACACACAAAAAGAGACCTGACCCCAGGATGTGCACATGACCCCATACCGTGCGTCAGATGGTGCCGCCGGCCCGCCTTGCCCTGACCGCCTTGTAGACCTCGAACCATACGACGCTCAACACGCCACCGCCGAGACAGATCAGCACGTCTGGTGCGCTGAGCCGCGTGAAGCCGAACACCGGCCTGAAGGCGGGGACGTACAGCACCAGGCCGAGGAAGACCACCGTGCCCCCGAGCACCCACCAGAGCGCCCTGTTTGGCACCCGCATCGTCTGGATGACGGTGCGGCTCCAGGATCTGTTGGTCAGTATCAGGCACAGGTTGGCGAAGACCATCGTCGTGAAAGCGAGCGTCCTCGCCTCGGGCATACGGGCGGCGATGGAGCCGTGTTGGGTAGCCAGCGCGGTGGCGAGGATCGTGGATATGATCGTGAGCGCCACCAGTCCCTGGCCAAGGCTGATGGATAGCGTCCTCCTGTTGAAGAGGGGATCGGAAGGGTTGCGGGGAGGCCTTCTCATCACCCCCGGCTCCTCGGGCTCGGCCTCGAAGACTATCGAGCAGGCGGGGTCGATGATGAGCTCGAGGAAAGCGACGTGTATCGGCAACAGTATGAGCGGAAGCCTGAACACCACGGCGGCGAGCGAGAGGCCCGCTATCGGCACGTGGACCGCCACGATGTAGGCCATCGCCTTCTTGATGTTGTCGAATATCCTGCGCCCCAGACGGACCGCGTCCTTGATCGAGGAGAAGTCGTCGTTGAGCAGCACCAGCGCCGCGGCCTCGCGGGCGACGTCGGTGCCCCTGCCCCCCATCGCGATGCCGATCTGCGCGCTCTTGAGCGCCGGCGCGTCGTTGACGCCGTCCCCTGTCATCGCGACGACCTCGCCGTTCGCCTTCAGCGAATCGACCAGCCTGAGCTTCTGCTCGGGGACCACCCTTGCGAAGATGTTCACGGATTCGACCCGCTCCCTGAGCTCGTCATGCCCCATCGCGTCGAGCTCTGGGCCCGTGACGTACTTGCCGTGACTGTCCAATCCTATCTGAGCGGCCACGTTGAGCGCGGTCCCCGGGTAGTCGCCGGTTATCATCACGACCCTGATGCCCGCCTGGTAGCATTCCTCGATGGATTCGGCGACGTTTGGCCGCACCGGGTCGGCCAGGCCCACCAGGCCGAGCAAATCGAACGCGAACTCGTGCTGGTCCACCGGCAGGTCGGCCTCTCCGAACTGCGACCGGGCCACCGCCAGGACCCGCAGGCCGTCGTCAGCCATCTCCCCGACCTGCCGCATCATCCGGGACCTGTCGGCCTCGGCGAGGTGGCAGAGGTCGGCCACCGCCTCCGGCGCCCCCTTGGCGGCTATGACGTACTCGTTGCCGTCGGGGGACTTCCACACGTGAGACAGCGCCAGCAACTCCTGCGAGAGGGGATATTCACGCAGCAGGTTCCAGTCCTCGTGGAGGTGCTCGGTCTCGAACAGCTTGCGCTCGCCGAGCAGCTTCATGGCGCGCTCGATCGGGTCGAACGGGTCTTTCTGGCTCGCCAGTATGCTGAACTCAACGAGCTCGTGGAACTCCTCGGGCAGCGGCGCCCTCTTGTGATCCGCGAGGTCGTACTGCAAGCCGTCCGCCGAAAGCCGGCTCACCGAGATGCGGTTGTAGGTGAGCGTGCCGGTCTTATCGACGCACAGTACGGTCGCCGACCCCAGGGTCTCGACCGCCGGTACGCTGCGGGTCAGCACCTCTTTTTTCGATATCCTCCTGGCCCCCATGGTGAGGAAGATCGTGAGCACCACCGGGAACTCCTCGGGGAGCATCGCCATGGCGAGCGTTATCCCGGCGAGCACGCCGTTCTGCCACAGGTGTTGCTCGTGACGAGTGACCCCGTAGAGCACCGCGACCAGTATCGCCAGGGCCAGGATGATGACCGCGATGTTCCTGACCAGCCGCCTGGTCTGCGTCTGCAGGGGGGTGAGCTCGGTCTCTATCGACTCCAGGGCCTTGCCGATCTTCCCTATCTCGGTGTCGGCGCCTATCGCTCTTACGACCCCGGCCCCGCTGCCCTGGACCACCAGCGTGCCCGAGAAAACGAACGGCTGCCCATCACCACCCGGAGCCCCCATCTCCAGTTCGTCCTCGGTTGCCGACTTGAGGACCGGTATGGACTCGCCGGTCAGGAGAGACTCGTCGACGCTCAGGTTGATGGAGAAGATGAGCACCGCGTCGGCAGGCACCCTGTCGCCCTCGGCCAGGACGAGCGAGTCGCCGCGCACCACGTCCCGCCCCGCTATCCTCCTCTGCTGCCCGTCCCTGATGACGTTGGCCCGCGGGCTCGAAAGGTCGCGCAGCGCCTCCAGCGCGCGCTCGGACTTGCGCTGCTGGTATATCGTGATGCCCATCACCACGACGACGAAGCTCAGGAGGATCAAGCCCTCCTCGATCTCTCCCAGCATGAGAGAGACTGCGCCCGCGGCGACCAGCAGCAGGAACATGGGCTCGCGTATCACCTCGAGCGCGACCGTGAGGATACCGCGCTTGCTGGCCGAGGGTATCTCGTTGAAACCTTCGGCGGCCTGCCGCCGCGCCGCTTCTTCCTCGCTCAGGCCCTCGAGCCCGGATATGTCGAAGAACTCTGCCATGACGATTAACCTTGAGGGTGTGGGATTTCGGATCTGCGACTATCTTTGTCGTTGATCGGGGCACGATTGCCCGACCGGGTTCAAGAAGTCTCTGCCATATTACCGGTCATCTCGCTCTTGCCACGGAATGACCAAACGTAAGCGATTCTGAGTCTGCGGCGCCCGATTGTCAACGGGGTCGTCACCGGGGCGGTAACAGTTGCGATTTCGTCCGTTCGGGACCTGGACTTCGTCAAGGCTATGATCGATCGGGACCGGGACCGACGCGTTCGTCCGCCCCGCAGACTTCGCGGAATACCCTCATGAAGTTGAGGCCCAGTATTTTCTCCACCTCGTCGTGGTCGTAGCCGCGGTCCAGGAACAGTTGCGTAAGCGCGGGCAGGTCCGACGCGTCGCGCATCCCGTCCGGTGTCTTTATCATCCCGTCCCAGTCCGAGCCAAGGGCTACATGGTCGACTCCCACCAGCTTCCGGATGTGGTCGGCGTGGTCGACCACCACCTCCAGGTGCGGAATGGGACGGTAACCCGCGAGCCAGTTGCTCGCGTATATGACGCCGATCACGCCTCCCGTTCCGGCCACGGCCAGGATATCGGCATCCGTCATGTTCCTGAAGACCGGCTTGATCGCCGCGGCAGCGGTGTGGCTCGCGATCACCGGGGCGCTGGTCATACTGCAGACGTCGGCGACGACCCCGGTGTGGGTGTGCGCCACGTCGATAAGCATGCCCAGCCCGTTCATCACCTCGACCGCCTCGGCGCCCCGCGCGCCCAGCCGCGCGTTACCCGCGAAGGGGTCGGCGGAAGACGCCACGAACCGGTTCGAGGTGAAATGAGCCATGGTGATGTAGCGGACCCCCCTGCCGTGGAGCTCTTCTATGCGTTCGAGCCGGCCACCCAGCATGTGCATTCCCTCGACTCCGAGGAGGACCGCGATCTTGCCGTCCCTGCGCGCCGCCTCGATCCCTCCGGGGCCGCCGGCGAACGCCAGGTCAGCGCTGTATTTCCTGAGGACGTAACCGGCGTAATCGATGTTGGCGAGCGCCCTGGCGTACGCGCCGTGGGGCCATGGATGCGTGACTATCCCGAAGAACACCGCGTCCACGCCTCCCTCGCGCAGCTTCGGTATGTCGGCATGGAGCATCCACGGGGCCGTGACGCCCCACGGGGCCGGGTGGCGCCTTGCAAGGTCCAGGCCACCGATCTTCGCGGCTATCAGGCAGTCGGTGTGCAGGTCCACCACCAGTGACCGCCTGTGAAAACCCATGGTGTCGGCTGTGACCTCGACGGGCTTGTGGACTCTCCTCATATGCACGCTTCCTTGCGCCGAACGCGGGCCGGACCGGACTCTCAGAACGAGGGATGAGACGTGTAAAGGCAGAGGACACCGTTCTGGCCGTTTGCCTCTGCCGCCGGGCGCCGGCCGCCGAGGACCTTCAGCAGCAGGTCGAACGTCTCGTCGGCCACGTCCTGCAGGCTCCGTCCCTCGAGGACAGCGCCGGCGTTCACGTCCATGTCGCTTTTCATCGCCTCGTACAGACGGCTGGTGCTCGCCACCTTGATCACCGGGACGCCCGGGAACCCTACGGGGTTGCCGCGCCCGGTGGTGAAGAACATGGCCTGCGTCCCGGCGGCTGCGAGACCGGCCATCGACTCGACATCGTAACCGGGAGCGTCCATTATCACCAGGCCGCTCTCGGAGGGGACCTCGCCGTAAGCGACGACCTGCCTGATGTCCGTGCCGCCGCCCTTGGTGATGCACCCAAGGGCCTTCTCCCGTATAGAGCTCATCCCGCCGTCCATGTTCCCCGGCGCTATGACCATCGAGGCGAACGGGCCGAGTATCTCGCGCGTCCTCGCCTCAGCGCGCTCCACCGCGTTCCGGACCTCGTCGGCCACCTCGGGGCAGCATGCCCTCCTGGCGAGGATATGCTCTGTGCCGATCATCTCGGTGTTCTCGGTCAGTATCACCGTGGCCCCGGCGGCCACGAGCCGGTCGGACACCAGGCCCACCGCGGGGTTCGCCGTCACCCCGGAGAACGCGTCCGAGCCTCCGCATTCGAGCCCGACCACCAGCCGGTCCAGGCCAACTGCCGTCCGCTCCACGCGGGCCGCCTCCTCCACCATGCGCGCGGCTATGGCCGCCCCCTTCTCGGCGGTCGCGACCGAGCCGCCCTCGTCCTGTATCTGGAGGAACTCAACGGGTTTCCCCGACTCGGCTATCGCCGAAGCGAGCGCGTCACCGCGTATCACCTCGCAGCCGAGCCCGATCACCACCACGGCGCCGATGTTCGGGTTCTTTCCCAGGTTGACCAGTGTCCTGATGTGCAGCTCCAGGTCGGGCCCGGCCCTGCCACAGCCGTGGCAGTGTTGAAAACAGACCCCGGCCGGGACCCTGCGGGCGATGAGGTCCACGACGCCGTTGGCGCACGCGATGGAGGGGATTATCGCGACGTGGTTTCTGGCGCCGGCGGTCCCGTCGGGCCTCTCGTATCCGTCAAACGAGTTCAACGGACGGCCTCGGGGGCCTCGAGGTTGTGGGCGTGCACCCACTCTCCGGCGGCGATGGGGCAGGCGGCGCGCCCTATGACCTCGCCGTACTTGAAGACCGCCTCCCCGCGATCGATATCCACCAGTGCGACCTTGTGGCCGAACGGTATGTCGCTGACCGTGAGCAGGTCCTCACCACCGGGCAGAACGACCCGGTCGCCGGACTCGATGTCCACCAGCGCCACGGCGACGTTGTCATGTGCGTTGATCACGAGCACCTTCTCGACCATGCAGAAGCCTCCACGCCCCGGTACCCCAAACTAGCAAAGTTGCCTCTCCCTTTGCAATACGGCGAGCCACCGGTCGGCAACCGGAACCCGACACGAGGATTGCAGGTATCGACTCCGCGTCTCCGAATTAGAAGTCGTCGGGCCAGACGGCCGTGCGGGGGGTCATGCGCTGGAGGGTCCGCCCGGGCGGAAGGGGCGGGCATGCGCGCAGCCTGCCGTGTCGCGTACGTTGGCGACGTTCGTAGCGAGAAAGGTGGGGTTGATATGATCGAGTTTGCATGCCTCGAAGATGTGCCCGGAGCGAAGGAGGACCACGACCTGGTCCTCTTCGCGCTGAGCACGTGTGGCTGGTGCAGGAAGGCAAGGAACTTCCTGGAGGGAAACGAAATCGCTTATCGCTACGTCTACCTCGACCAGCTCGAGGGAGACGAGCAGAGGGCCGTCCTCACGGAAGCTTCCAATTGGAACCCGAAGAGGACGTTTCCCACGCTGATCATCGACGACAAGGACGTTATCGTCGGCTTCGACGACTCGTCCTATACTGAAAAGCTCCTTTGAGCATGGAGATCTCCAGCGGAAAGGCGTACGCCCTCCGCGAACAGCTCGTCGAGGAAGCTGAAGCGGGAGGTTATCACATCAACCCCGACGACAGCATCACCATGACGCTCGTCGAGGGGCTGGTCTTGAACACCTCGAGGTACGGTTACCCGCTGTGCCCGTGCAGGCTCACGGGCGGGGACAGGGATGCCGACCTCGACATCATCTGTCCCTGCGACTACAGGGACGAGGATCTCGACGAGTTCGACACCTGCTACTGAGGCCTTTACGTCTCCAGGCGTGTCCTGGAAGGAGAGGTCGAGGTCGAGTCGATCCCGGAGAGGCGCGAGGAGACCGTTACGGCGGCGGCGCCAGCCGCCCCGAAGGCCGCCCTCAGGCCGGCAGAGAGGATGGCTGAGCCGAGGCCGGACCGCGGCGGCGTGCTGTGTGCGCTTTGCGCTGCGGCGACCGCCTGCTGTTCCACGGGCGGGCTGGA
>Ga0209746_1000126_pt1 | contig 40241 bp, 36 predicted proteins | sample BarGraNGADG00211_3_FD_184496 | JGI IMG/M metagenome (GOLD analysis project Ga0209746, IMG submission 184496) | Arctic peat soil microbial communities from Barrow, Alaska - Barrow Graham LP Ref core NGADG0011-211 (SPAdes) (version 2) | ecosystem: Environmental > Terrestrial > Soil > Wetlands >... | reverse complement strand
ATTCGCTTCTTGAGTTATAAGACCGAACCGCCCCAGCCGACTGAGTTCGACCTTGGGCTGGCAGAAAATTACCAGCCCTACTCATTGACAACCTTACCCGAAGTCCCGGCGGTCCTCATCCGTCGCGACAGCGTGTTCACAGCCTTCAGCCTGGTTTGCACCCACCTTGGTTGCACCGTCGAGGTTCAATACGATGGATTCGCCTGTCCCTGCCACGGATCACGCTTCAACAGTAATGGTTATCCGGTAAAAGGTCCCGCCGCCGCGCCGCTAAAAACGCTCCGGGTCGAACAAACGACCGACGGAAAACTCATCCTGCACACAAAGTGATGAAGTAAACTACGTACCGCCTACACGGTACTGCGTAAATAGCTGAACCAAAATCTCATGAAATGCGAGCAATTTGATGATAGCAAGTTTAGAGATTTATGCAAGAAGCAGTAAAGGCGGTAGCAATGAATTACCTGGTGATCGGGCTGTGTCTTTCCAGTGGCTGTTCAAATCTGGCAAGCGCACGCAGCTTTTTTGATGCTCACCCCAAAGCCGCTTTGGAGTTGCTCGTTTTTCCCGATTGTCATACTTTGTGAAAGCCGTGCCCGAATCCTGAAAAAAGTTGACGGTAGTACAAAATGGAGTATAATTTGCGCTACCTTTTTTTTAGAGTATAATCCAATTGATAAATTCACTGCAGTAAAGGATTACGCGGATGCCCGATCTTCTCCTTGATGTGCAAGGACTTGAAACACAATTCAAGACCCCGGAAGGGATCGTACATGCAGTCAATGGCGTCTCCTTCGGGCTGAAGGAAGGGGAAACGCTGGGTTTGGTGGGGGAAAGTGGATGTGGCAAGACTGTGACCATGATGTCCATTCTTCGCCTGATCGCATCACCGCCCGGAAAGATTACGGCGGGGAAGGCATTTTTTTCCGGGAAAGACCTGCTCAAGATGAGCAATGAAGACATACGCCATGTGCGCGGGGCACAGATTGCCATGGTCTTCCAAGACCCGATGACGTCGTTGAACCCGGTGCTGACGATTGGCAAGCAGATGGAGGAGCCGTTGATGCTCCACTTGGGAATGACCAAGAAGCAAGCCCAAGCGCGCGCCGCTGAGCTGCTGGAGAAGGTGGGGATTCCGAATGCAAAGGATCGCCTGCCAGATTATCCCCACCAGTTTTCAGGCGGTATGCGCCAACGTGTGATGATTGCCATGGCGTTGTCCTGCGACCCGCAGATCCTGATCGCCGATGAACCGACCACCGCGCTGGACGTGACCATCCAGGCGCAGATTGTCGAACTGGTCAAGCGACTGCGGGATGAACTGGGCATGACGGTGGTGTGGATCACGCACGACCTGGGGATCATTGCCGGGCTGGCGCAGCAGGTGATCGTGATGTACGGGGGCTATATCATTGAAGAGGCGTCCGTGAATGACCTGTATGCCCATCCGGAGCACCCCTATACGATTGGCTTGCTGGGGAGTCTGCCGCGCGTGGATGAAAAGGAACGCCATAAGCTGTTTTCCATAGAAGGTCTGCCACCGGTGCTGTATGCCAAACCGCAGGCCTGCCCCTTCGCCCCACGCTGCAAGTGGGTGATCGAACAATGCTGGAAAGAGAACCCACCCCTGGAACTTGTTGCGCCGGACCATCGCGCTGCCTGCTGGGTGGACACCAAAACCGGGAGCAGCCGCTCATGAACACCAACGAAGATATCCTGCTTCACGTGGACAACCTGGTCATGCACTTCACGATCTACCGCGGGGTGTTCCGGCGGCAGGTGGGAGCCGTCCATGCAGTGGATGGGGTGTCGTTTGATATCAAGCGAGGCGAGACCCTGGGCTTGGTGGGCGAGTCGGGCTGTGGGAAGACCACCACAGGTCGCACGATTTTGCAGCTCTACAAACCCACCTCCGGCCATGTCTATTTTAACGGCACCGATCTGACCGCGCTCAAGCGGGAAGAAATGCGATTTATGCGCCGTGAGATGCAGATGATTTTTCAGGACCCTTATGCCAGCCTCAATCCGCGCATGACCGTCATGGACATCATTGGTGAACCTTTGGTGGTTCATGGTATTGCCGGCGGAAAAGAGATCCAGGAAAGGGTTGAACACTTGCTGGAAGTGGTCAAGCTGAATCCGTCGTTTGCCAGCCGATATCCCCACGAGTTTTCCGGCGGGCAGCGTCAGCGCATCGGTGTGGCACGCGCCCTGGCTCTGCAGCCCTCCTTCATTGCTTGCGACGAACCCATCTCGGCGTTGGACGTATCGATCCAGGCGCAGGTGATCAACCTGCTCGAAGAACTTCAGGCGGAGTTCAACCTTACATACTTGTTCATCGCTCACGATCTTTCAGTAGTGCGCCATATTAGCGACCGTGTGGCTGTCATGTACCTGGGCATCATCGTTGAGCTGACCAGCCGTAATGAGCTCTATTTGAGCCCGCTGCATCCGTATACCCGGGCGCTGCTTTCGGCGGTTCCAATTCCTGATCCGGTGGCAGATGCCAAGCGCCAGCGCGTTATTCTGGAGGGTGATGTACCCTCGCCCGTCAACCCCCCTTCCGGATGCCGATTCCGCACCCGCTGCCCGATTGCCGAGGCGATTTGCGCCGAGAAGACGCCCGATTTCCGTGAGGCAAAACCCGGCCACTTTGTCGCCTGTCATTTTGCAGACCGGTATATATAATAAATATTAATAAAGAGGAGGTGGTTCTCGAACAAATCGAACAACCGTTTGTTTACCATGCAGGTATGTAACATCCATGTCCTTTACTATCAAAAGAGGAGAAGAAAAATGCGTAAGATTTATGTTCTATTGAGTGCGTTGGTCGTTCTCAGCATGATACTGGCGGCCTGCGGCCCAACCGTCACACCGGCGGTGACTGCACCCCCCGTTGGCACCGCAGTCCCCACCGAAGTCCCCACCGAAGCTCCAGTGTCCAACCCGTACATCGGTTCCGGTGTACTGGACGGCAACGGTATTCCACCAAACTTCTTTGCAGATGAACACGTCCGCAAGGGCTTCAGCTATGCCTTTGACTGGGACACCTTCATTAACGATGTTTACAAGGGAGAAGCAGTCCAGTCCCTGGAGCTCTCGCTCCCTGGCATGGTCGGCTACGATCCGAATGCCCCCCACTTCACTATGGATCTTGCCAAAGCTGAAGCTGAGTTCAGGGCTTCGACCCTGACCTCGGCCGATGGTGCATCCCTCTGGGATACCGGCTTCCGCATGCAGATGCTGTACAACACGGGCAACACCACCCGCCAGATCGTGGCCGAGATCCTGGCTGCCAACCTATCCGCGCTCAACCCCTTGTTCGTGGTTGAGATTTTGGGCTTGCCGTGGCCGGCTTACCTGGCCGCACAACGCGCCGTACAGATCCCGATCATGACCGCCGGCTGGATCGAAGACATCCATGATCCTTCCAACTGGTATCAGCCCTATACGACCGGCGCCTATGGTGGCCGCCAGAACATGCCGGCTGACCTGCAGGCCCAGTTCAAGCCGTTGCTGGACCAGGGTGTTTCTGTGACCGATCCCGCCGGACGCGCTGCGGCTTACGCGCAGATCAATCAGTTGTACTTTGACATGGCGCCTGGTATCCCGCTGGTGCTCCCCACCACCCATGGTTATGAGCAAAAGTGGGATAGTGGGATGCTCCGCAACCCGATCTTCCCCGGCATCTATTTCTCCACCATCACCAAAACTGCCGACGCGAAGAATCCGACCACCTTTACGTACGTGACGATCGGCGACATGGATACGCTGGATCCTGCCCTGGCTTACGATACGGCCAGCGGTGAGGTCATCCAGAATGTTTACAATACATTGATCTTCTACGATGGTGAGAAGCCCGGTACCTTCGTTCCGATGCTGGCTTCCGAGATGCCGACCGTTTCCGCGGATGGCATGACCTATACCTTCAAGCTTCGCTCGGGCGTGACATTCTCTAACGGCGATCCGTTGACCGCTTCTGATGTCGCCTACTCGTTCGAGCGCGGCATTTTGCAAGGCGGCGGCGTTTCTCCGCAGTGGCTGCTCGCCGAGCCTTTCTTCGGCATAGGTAATCAGGACGTGGCCCTCATGGTTGACCCAAGCGGTGCTCTGGTTGACGATCCCGCCGGCCTGCAGGCCGCCGATGCTGCCACACTCAAATCGGTCTGCGAAAATCTCAAGGCCAAGATCGTGGCTGACGACACTGCCAACACCGTCACCTTCACCCTGGCGACGCCATGGGGCCCATTCCTGGCTACCATTGCCCAGAGCTGGGGCTCCGTCATGGATGCCAAGTGGGTGGCTGCGAATGCCGGCTGGGATGGCTCCTGCGATACCTGGCAGAAATTCTATGGCATGCAGTCTGCTGACGATCCTCTCTCCAAGATCACCATGGGCACCGGCCCTTACGTGCTGGATCACTGGACTCCTGGTACGGAGATTGTTCTCACCAAGAACCCCACCTACTGGGATACCGCCAATGCGGCCAAGCTGGATCGCGTTGTGATCAATATCGTCCCTGAGTGGGGCACCCGCTTTGCGATGCTGCAAGCTGGTGACGCCGATGTCGTGGACGTTCCGGTCGAGAACCGCTCGCAGGCCGATGCGTTGGTCAGCGAATTCAGGGTGTATGATGCCGCGACCGATACCTATGGACCCGTCCAGAAGGTATGCGGATATGATTCGTCCAAGCTGGGCGCGGCGAAATTTACAGCCTGTGCTGCAGGTGAAACCCCCACCAGTAATGGACCACTGCGCCTGTTCATTGGCAAATATACCCTCACCCAGGATGTGATCATCTACAACTTCGCCATCAAGTAAGATCAGCCTGGTTACTCAACTTACCTTGTGCGGGGGCCTATTTGAGGCCCCCGCACAATCAAAGGATTTTGTCCTGCCGACTGGAATGGATCCTTGATCCAGTTCATTCGGAATGACAAAATCTGAGAGGTTGAAATATGCTCACTTACATCGTCCGCCGTTTGTTGCTCGTGCCGGTGCTGCTCTTCGGAGTCACAGTGCTGATCTTCGCGATGCTGCAGTTCCTTTCACCGGTGATGCGTTCGGCCCTGTACGTCAAGGATATTCCCAAGAATGAAAATGCGATCAATGGGATCATCAAGCAATATGGTCTGGATCAACCCATTTATGTTCAGTATTGGCGCTGGCTGGTGGGCCACACGGTTAACGGTCAGAGGAAAGGTGGGATTATCTTTGGGGATTTCGGTTACTCACGCACCGCCTCCCAGCCGGTCGTTGATCTGATCCGCAACCGTTTCCCCAACACTCTTGACCTGACGATCTGGGCAGTCGCGCCGGTGCTTCTGGTCGGGATCTGGCTGGGGGTGCAGGCCGCGGTCCATCAAAATGGTTTTATTGATCAGGCGGCCAGAATTTTCAGCATCGTCGGCACCTCTTTCCCCACCTTTGTGTTCGGTTTGTTAATGCTAATGATCTTTTATGCCAACCTGCAATGGTTTCCACCGGGCAGGCTTAGCGATTGGGCCAACCAGGCGGTTTACCTGAGCAGTTTCCATCACTATACCAGTCTGCTGACATTTGACGCTTTGCTCAACGGGCGGCTGGATATCTTCTGGGATGCCATGCGCCACATGCTCATGCCCATCTTGACCCTCTCCTATATCAGTTGGGCGACCTTTGTGCGCGTGACCCGCTCCTCGATGCTCGAAACCCTGCGCATGGAATATGTGACCACGGCGCGTGCTAAGGGCCTGCGGGAACGGGATGTGATCTACAAGCACGCTCAACCAAATGCCATGATCACGGTAATCACGCTGGCAGGATTCCAGGTCATCGGTCTGCTGGGCGGCGTGGTCATTACCGAGACGGTCTTTAATTACCCGGGAATCGGCCAGGCGGCTGCAAGTGCCGCCGCCCAGTTGGACGTCATCACTGTGCTGGGCTTTGCCCTTTTCGATGGCTTCATCCTGATCGTGGCCAATCTGGTCGTTGATGTCCTGTACGGGGTCATTGACCCGCGTGTGCGCTTGGCATAAGGAGAACCCCTCATGGCTGAAACTATTCCCAGTGGCGAAAATAGTTTGTTGCGCGAGACGATTGCTGTCCGCAAGATTGGCTGGCTCGAGCGCCTTCTCGGGCCGGAAAACTATCGTATCGTCACCGGCCTGCTCAAGACGCCTGCGTCCATCTTGGGTTTCGTCCTGATCGGGCTTTTTATCCTTATCGCCATCCTGGCCCCGGTGATCATTCCTCCGGTCACTCCCAATGACACTTACAAGATCCCACGGGATGGTTTCAGTTCCGAGCCACGCCCTATGATGTCGGACTGGACCCGCAACACACCGCCTCTGCCCTTCTGGTGGAAACCCATTATGAAAACTGACCAGTGGGTGCATATCCTGGGCACCTCCCAGGGTCAGTATGATGTCTTTTATGGGATCATCTGGGGCACGCGTACCGCTTTTCGCACTGGTCTGATTGTGGTTATAGCCACTTTTCTGATTGGCATCATTATTGGCTCGGTCTCAGCCTACTACGGCGGAGTGGTGGACAACATCATCATGCGTATTGTGGATGTTTTCCTGACCCTGCCGTTCATCCTGGCAGCGTTGATCCTGGCGGCTGTGCTCACGCCGAGGATTGGGAAGAGCCTGTATCCAGCCATCATCGCCCTGATTACCTTCGGCTGGATGGGCTATGCCCGTATTATCCGCGGTGATATCCTCTCAATTAAAGAACGCGATTACATCATGGCAGCACGGGTGATCGGTGTCAAAGACAGCCGGATTCTCTTCCGTCACATCATTCCCAATGCCATCTTCCCTACGCTGGTACTGGCCTCACTGGCGATTGGCGATGTGGTGCTTTCTTTCGCCGCCCTTTCCTTTTTGGGAATTGGCACTGCAATCGGCTATGCCGATTGGGGGCAGGTGCTTAGTTTCGCCCGCAACTGGATTACCAGTTTAAGTACATATTGGTATATCATCGTCTGGCCCGGCCTGACCCTCGTGCTCTTCGTCATGGGTTGGAATCTGGTGGGCGATGCACTGCGCGACGTGCTGGATCCACGCATGCGCGGCAAGACCTAAATAGTCCAGCGTGCTGCTGCACTGCTGAGACTGAATCTGTTCCCTCCTGGATTGGCGCTGATGGCTGTGGCACTTTGCTTCCAGGGGGGAACTGCGTTAACAAGGCGATCTATTCGTATTCTGAATATCGAGTTGGCGTTTCCAACCCGGCGGGGCCCAGCGTGCCGGCGCGGGTGGGACCGGACGCCACGCAAAAAATTTTAAACACGCCTGTTTTGCAGGCGTACATCAAAACCGCCAACCCGTTTTGGAAGCCCGGTAGTCTGACCGAGATGGAGAGTGATCGTTGAAAGTGACGTCTTTAAAAAGAATTGAAGCCCGACCTGATGTGATTAGATCAAAACGATTAACAGGTGCGATCTATGGCATTGTTAGCGGGCTTGCCTTTTCAGCCGCAGCATGGGGATGGGATGGATATATATTGAGCCGATCACATGCTTACCTGCCCTGGCTCAACCTGAGCGTTGCGCTGGTCTTTTGCATCATCGTTGGTGCGGCGGCGGGCTGGCTGACCGCGCGTTTTGAAAGCAGTTTATTGGGTATGTTTTTCTGGCTGATCCCCGCATTATTATTTTCATGGCTGGTCAATATCCTGCCTTTGCAAGTCAGTCCTTTTATAGTTTCAAAGTTCAACCCGCAGATGGGCGCACTATTAAATTACACAAAAGACGCTGAAATTGGTTTCCGTTTCGGTCTAGCCGCGGCATGGATTATCCCCTTTGCGCTGATCGTAGGATTGACACAATTGCCCATTACAGAGTCGTCAGTTTATTCTACGGCCTTCTTAGGAAAGATCATCCCTTTCTTTTTTGGTATCGTTGTGATTAGTATAAGCGGCACATTCGCTGACAGTTTGATCAACGCCCATTTTCGAGACGCTATTACTTCCATTGACAGCACCATCCAATTCGCGCTGGATAATAAAAACAATCCACAAATGGACGAAGACCTTGCCCGCAAGATGCACGCAAGTTCGTTAGATGCGGTCAAAGAATATGTCACAGAATCAAGACGTCTGTTAGTGAGGGGATACGACAAAACATTCGGACAAATCCACGTCTTGATCCGCTTTGAAGATCAATGGGTGGATTGCACGATCATTTACGCGCAACCGTCTTTTTGTAAAGTTTGCGGATTAAAAATTCGTTAATCCGTGTCAAGTCAAATGATAATGTTACTGAGCGTGATTTCTGACGACTCTGTTGTGTAAGTCCTGCACCTGTGATAAAATACGAAAGAAAGGCTAAAAGCCTTCAGTGAGATGTACAAACCCCTTTCAGTGGTAAAGCCGGAACAACATAACCTATGGCAACGTTGGCATTACATACATCACCCAAGAAGTTATTGGTGTGTGTCAGTATTGACCACTGTATCAGAGTCAGGCATTACAACAATGGGGGAGAAGGGAGATCATCTACTGGGCTGAGAGCGATTCCCGCTACTCATATTTTTATGAACTAAAATAAATTAAAAACCACGTGAATCTTGCAAAAATTTGATGAGGAGGCTTCAATGAAATTACGGAATTGGAGTTGGCTAGCTATCTTGGTCATGTTAGGCCTGGTGGTTGCGGCTTGTTCGTCTACAGCCGCTTCAGAGGGTGGCAGTACCATTGTCGTCGGTCTGCAGGCCGAACCCGTCACTCTCGATGCGCAGCAAATGTCCGACTACAACTCTACCCGGGCGGGGCGAAACATCTTTGATGCCCTGTTGCACTTCAAGGATGAGAGCACCGATGTGGAGCCAGCCTTGGCCGAGAGTTGGGATATCTCCCCTGATGGCAGGGTCTATACCTTCCACCTGCGCCAAGGGGTCAAATTCCATGACGGCACTGATTTCAACGCGGATGCGGTAGTCTTCAGCTACGAGCGTCAAATCGACCCGAACCATCCCTATCACGATACAGGCGAATTCGCGTATGCCGACTTTACGTTCAGCATGGTGGATAAGATCGAGAAAGTGGATGACTTCACTGTTCGCATCTCGCTGAAAGAACCATTTGCGCCCTTCCTAGCTAATATGGCCATGCATTCGGCTACCATCGTCAGCCCGACGGCGGTCGAGAAATATGGCCGGGACTTCTCTAAAAATCCAGTCGGCACCGGTCCCTTTAAATTCGTGAGTTGGACACCAGGCGTTGAGATTGTGCTCGAAAAGAACCCGGATTACTGGGGTGGCGCGCCTAGCGTGGACAAGGTAATCTACCGCCCGATCATTGACGATCAGGCCCGTTTGAACGAACTGGAAGCCGGTAGTGTAGACTTCATTGTGAATATTCCCCCAGACGATCTGGCCCGCCTTAAAGCAGACACACGATTTACCACAGTTGAGCAACCGGGCATGCATACGTGGTATGTTGTTTTCAATTGCCAGAAAGCGCCCTTTGACGATGTAAGGGTGAGACAAGCAGTGAACTACGCTATTGATCGCCAGGCCATAATTGAGGGTATCCTTCAAAACACTGGCACATTGGCCAACAGTCCGCTCCCGCCAGTTTTGTGGAGTTATACTTTTGACGTACAAAGCTACGAATTTAACCAGGAAAAGGCCAAGCAACTTTTGGCTGAGGCAGGTTATCCCGATGGTCTTTCGATTAACTTCTGGGTACCAACCTCCGGCTCTGGCATGCAACAGCCAGTGGCCATGGGCCAGGCTATCCAAGCGGATTTGAAAAAAGTGGGGGTTGATGCCAAGATTGAGACCTTTGAATGGGGTACCTATCTGGACAAAACCATTGTTGAAGATGCCCAGACGCTGCCTGAGATATTCCAAATGTCCTGGGTCGGCGACAACGGCGACCCAGACAACTTCCTTTACATCTTATTGAGCGGCGATCAATATCCGCCTAACGGCTTCAACCTTGGCCATTGTAAAGACGATGCAGTGGACAAGATATTGCGCGAGGCGCGCACCACTCTTGACCAGGCCAAACGGACTGAACTTTACGTTCAGGCTCAAAAGATGCTGGTGGAGGATGCCTTCTGGGTTCCGATAGATCATGAAACGCAGATTGTGGTGATGAAGAACAGCATCAAGAACTTCAAGCTTCATCCCACCGGCGACTTCCGCTTCCGAGATGTTTTGGTCGAGCCGTAGCTGGAGTTGACAATACAGCCAGGCTACGCCACCTTGAGCCTCGTTTGAGCAGGAAAACTTGGTGGCGATTCCCGACCTGATGCGCCCTTCATTTATCGCCCCGCGTGTGGTTTTTGTCCGACTGGCGCGAGCCACACGCGGGGCATTGCCTTATGTTCAGGAAATATGTTTATGACAGGCTACATAATTCGGCGGATATTGGCGTTAATTCCTGTATTGCTCGGGGTCTCCTTTCTAGTCTTTCTCATCTTGTATTTGGCACCCGGTGATCCGGCGCTCATTATCCTGGGACCAAAAGCCAACGCGACATCACTGGCGCAGTTGCGTCACGATCTGGGCCTGGATCAGCCGTTTTTGATCCAGTATTTGCGTTGGCTGTGGCGCGTGCTCCAGGGTGACTGGGGACGCTCGATCCAACTCAAACGGGAGGTGCTCCCGCTGATTCTGACGCGCTTTCAGGCAACCGCGTATCTTACCCTGTTCAGCGCGTTGCTGGCGATCCTCTTTGGAATCCCGGCTGGGATCATCTCGGCCACACACCAGTACTCGCTTTTGGATCGCGTCTCAATGGTTGGCATTCTGATAGGTTTCTCCATGCCCGTATTCTGGTTGGGCATTCTCTTACAAATCTTTTTTTCGATTTACCTCGGCATCCTGCCAGTCTCCGGTATGCAGTCCCCCAACCAGCAAGGCTTTCCGGACCTCCTAAGGCATCTCGTGTTGCCGTCTATGGCCCTTGCCACCGGAGCTGCCGTTATTATTGCACGCATGACTCGATCCAGTATGTTGGAGGTCATGCAACAGGATTACATCCGGACAGCGCGGGCCAAGGGGCAGATCGAGCGGCTGGTCATCTACCGGCACGCCTTGCGGAACGCATTGATCCCGATCGTCACTGTGATTGGCCTGCAAGTGGGATACTTGCTGGGAGGTGACATTCTGGTAGAAATCGTCTTTTCCTGGCCGGGCATCGGTTTGCTAATGATGAACGGCATCATGGCCCGTGATTTTCCACTTGTGCAAGGCGCGATCCTACTTGTGGCCTCCTCGTATGTGGTGATCAATCTGATCGTGGATATTCTATATTCGTATCTGGACCCCCGAATTCACTACCAGTAGAGTAGATTACAGCAATGAATAATGAGTTGGAAGATGTTGGGCTGTTAGACACAGCCAGCGAAGTCGAAGGATTGACTGAGCAAGTCAAAACGCCAGTGCAGCAAAGCCTGTTTCAGGTAATATGGCGCCGCCTGCGGAAAGATAAGTTGGCCCTGCTTGGCGCGTTCTGGCTTATATTTGTCATCCTGGTCAGCCTCCTTGCTCCGATACTCGCTCCCCACGATCCTCTCGAAATCAACTTACGGCTTCGCCTCCTGCCCATTGGGACTCCGGGTCATTTCTTGGGCACCGACGATCTTGGTCGCGACATTCTCAGCCGCCTGATATGGGGTGGTCGGATATCTCTCCTCGTGGGCTTTTCTGCGGTACTCTTTGCCATGACCGCGGGAACCCTTATCGGATTGCTGACCGGTTTCTACGGGGGATGGTTAGATACGATCATTATGCGACTTATCGATATTCTGATGGCCTTTCCAGCCATCCTTCTGGCGCTTGCGATCGTCGCGGCACTCGGACCGGGATTGGAGCATGCCATGCTGGCGGTGGCAATTGTGGGTATTCCCTATTACACCCGAATCGTTCGGGGCTCAGTGTTAGCCTTGCGGGAACTCGAGTATATTCTTGCTGCGCACGCTCTCGGATCTGACAAATGGCACATAATTGCTACTCACCTTTTTCCCAATTCCCTACCGCCTCTAATCATTGCAGCCACTCTTGACGTAGGTTGGATGATCATGTTCGCGGCCGGTCTCAGTTTCCTCGGGCTTGGGGCTCAACCACCGGCGGCGGAGTGGGGCATCATGCTGAGTGAGGGTCACAAATTCATCCGTTTGGCGCCGCACGCCTCAATTGTCCCAGGACTGGCTATCTTTCTAGTCGTCTTGTCGCTCAATTTCTTAGGTGATGGCTTGCGTGATGCGCTGGACCCACATTTGCGGAGGTAAAAATGATTCGCCCCTCAACATTTTCAATCGTTGCTTATAGCCCCAAGGAGAAGGCATGGGGCGTAGCCGTAGCCTCCAAGTTCTTGGCGGTGGGGGCATTTGTCCCTTGGGCGCAAGCCGGCGTTGGGGCAGTAGCCACACAGTCATATGTCAACACTACTTTTGGACCGCACGGCCTGGAACTCATGGCAAACGGCCTCTCCGCGCAAGAGGTGCTAGATCGTTTGATCTCTGAAGATGAAGGGCACGCGTCGCGGCAAGTGGGCCTGGTGGATGCTAACGGAGGTTCGGCAGCGTATACCGGATCGGGGTGCTATGCTTGGGCTGGTCATCTCACTGGCCACTATTTTGCCTGCCAGGGCAACATCCTAGTGAGTACTGAAACAGTGCAGGCGATGGCGCATACCTTCGAGCACACTACAGGCGAATTGGCAGATCGACTCGTGGCCGCGCTGGCTGCCGGTGAGAAAGCCGGAGGTGATTCGCGGGGACGACAGGCAGCCGCGGTATTGGTGGTCAAACCAAAAGGTGGTTATGGCGGATTCAATGACCGGTACCTAGACCTGCGCGTGGACGATGATCAGCAGCCAGTTCAGCGGTTGCAGGCACTGCTCAAACTTCATCATCTATATTTCGGCAAGTCAGAGCCTGAGGTACAGATCAAGATTGAAGGAACGTTGGCTAAAGAAATCCAGCAGTTGTTAATTCATCTAGGCTATCTGAGCGGACTGCCCAGCGGCGTTTATGATGAAGCAACCCGCGCTGCTTTTGAAGCTTTCACCGGCACGGAAAACCTTGAAGAACGTTGCCAGATTGCCGAAGGCAAGATCGATCCGCCCGCGCTAGAATACATCCGAAAGCACTTTAGAACGCGCTCATAGTCAGTTTGGCACAAGAGTTCGAACCCAAAATCGTTACATTAAGGAATTACCCCACATCACCTCTGAGTGTCTACGAGGATCGCCTATCCTAGGCGCAAATGTTACGCGGGCTACCAATGAGTTGCAGTCCCTTTGGCAGGCTCAGGACAGGCAGTGTCCCGTTTTGACGGGGAGTCCAAGTCCCGTCCCACTGCCACTAACGCAAACCCTTAGTCCGCCAAAGAGTCGTAATGCATCAAAGCAAAATGTTACTATAGGGAGTCATTCATGAGCATAAATCTAGTCTATAATAGATGCAATTCGTTTTACGGAACAATGCCGTGCAACCACAGACTATAAAGAAACCGCTCTTGGAAGTAAAGAATTTAAAAACGTATTTCTATACCGAAGACGGTGTCGTTAAAGCCGTGGACGGAGTGGATTTCGATGTGTACCCCGGTGAAGTGCTCGGCCTGGTGGGTGAATCAGGCTGCGGCAAAAGCGTGTCTGCGCTCTCTGTCATGCGCCTAATTAGCCAGCCCGGCAAAATTACCGAGGGCGAAATAATCTTCGATGGCCAGAACCTGCTCAAATTGACCGAGAGGGAAATGACTCATGTGCGCGGCAATCGCATCTCGATGATCTTCCAGCAGCCGCAGTCGGCCCTCAATCCGGTCTTCAAAGTTGGTGACCAGATTGCCGAGGTGCTCAGTATTCATCAGGATTATGGCAAGGAAAGTGGAAAGAAACGTGCCATTGAGTTGTTGAGCATGGTGGGTATTCCGGAACCTGAAAAACGCGCGGATGCGTTTCCTCACGAGCTTTCCGGTGGCATGGCTCAACGTGTTATGATTGCTATGGCGCTGGCCTGTGTTCCCGAACTGTTGATTGCAGATGAGCCGACTACCGCACTGGATGTGACTATCCAGGCCCAAATCCTGGATATAATGCGCGATTTACGCAACAAAGTCGGTGCTTCGGTTGTTCTCATTACACATGACCTGGGTGTGGTGGCGGAGATGGCTGAACGCGTCGCAGTAATGTATGCTGGTCGGATTGTGGAGCAGGCCGATGTCAAGGCCCTGTTCGCCAACCCGCGTCACCCATACACCCAGGGGCTGATGGGTTCCATCCCTATTATGGGGAAAATTAAAGAGCGTTTGGAAGTAATCCCTGGCATGGTCCCCAACCTGGTTAATCTACCACCGGGCTGCCGCTTTGCTCCCCGGTGCAAAGCGCGCATTGAACACCAGTTACAAATTTGTACAGAGACTGAACCAGATTTGATCCCGGTCTCCTCCGATCACATTGTTCGCTGTTGGCTTTATCAAGATCGGGCGGGACATCACGCTCCATTGGGGTAAGGCAGTAGGAAATAATATATTCGATTGGAGTAGTTCTCAATGACCATGACGGCGATGAGCGAACCTATTGTCGGAAAAGATTTGGTGGTGGTAAAAGACCTGGTGAAGTATTTCCCTGTCCGCTCCGGGTTGTTACAGCGCGTAGTTGGGTGGGTGCAGGCTGTGGATGGGGTAAGTTTCACTATTCGCGAGGGAGAGACTCTGGGAATGGTGGGTGAATCCGGTTGCGGTAAAACAACCGTTGGACGAGCCATGCTGCGCTTGATTGAACCGACTTCGGGTTCGGTTAAATTTGGTGGGACAGATGTCCTTAGTTTGAAGGGGAAAGCATTGAAATCCATGCGCCGTAACATGCAAATCATTTTCCAGGACCCGTATGCCTCGCTCGATCCGCGCATGCCCATTGGTGAGTCGGTGATAGAAGGGCTGAATGTACATGGTATTGGTACTCACCGCGAACGGGCCGAAACCATGCTGGAGACACTGAAGAAAGTCGGTCTGGAAGATTATCACGCCCGCCGCTACCCGCATGAGTTCTCTGGCGGACAGCGTCAGCGCATTGGGATTGCACGTGCCCTGGCCCTGCGTCCCAAGTTCATTATCTGTGATGAGCCGGTCTCGGCGCTGGATGTGTCCATCCAGTCGCAGGTTTTGAATATCCTTAAAGACCTCCAGAAAGAATTCGGGTTAACCTACCTCTTTATCGCTCACAACTTGAGTGTAGTGGAACACATCTCAGACCGTGTGGCGGTGATGTACCTGGGCAAAATGGTGGAACTGGCTAGCCGCGAAGGACTCTATCGCGAAGCGCTCCATCCGTATACCAAAGCGCTGTTCTCGGCCATCCCGGTTCCCGACCCGACTATCAAACGGGACCGCATCATCCTGAAAGGTGACGTGCCCAGCCCGCTCAATCCGCCCAAGGGTTGTCGGTTTCATCCGCGTTGCCCGGTGGCAATTGACAAATGTTCGGTCGAGGAACCGGTCTTCAAGGAATCTAAACCGGATCACTGGGCAGCTTGTTGGTTGGTGGAATAATCTTTTTGGGAAACATATGTCCCCACATCGTATTTTGATTGTAGATGATCAACGTGAGATCAGCCGCCTGCTGCGGTCGACACTGGAAACCCTTGAGTATGAACTCGAGGTGGTTGAAATTCCATCCGGCGAGGAAGCCATTCTCTATAGCTCTCGCAAAAAAATAGACCTGCTGGTTTCTGATTACCGTCTCGCTGGAATGTCGGGCATCGAATTGATGCGCAAGGTGCAAAAAAACCATCCTCAGGCCAAGATCATTCTGGTGACCGGGCAGACCGATCCCAAGATCCGCAAAGAAGTTGCCGAGGCCGGGGCAGATGCCTTCTTCATCAAACCGGTCCCGATGGCCGATTTCCTGGACGCAGTTGAACGTCTCCTGAATTTGGTCGAGACGATTCTGCCGCCTGAACCGATTGCGGCTGATGATACAGAGATCCAGCGCGGCCTTCCGGACCTGCTGGCTGGCTTGCGCCAGGAACTGGCAGCGACCGCCGTTTTCCTGCTGAATGACGCCGGTCGAATCCTGGCGCGTGCCGGGGATCTGACGGATAGCGATAATGAAGTTGCCCTGATTTCTTCTTTGCTTTCAATTCATTATGCCGGACAGAAGGTATCGCGTCTCATCGGCCAAAAAACAGCCTCGAACTGGCACGTTTTCGATGGTGGCAAATATGATCTGGTTTTTGCACCAGTAGGGTTGACACTTGCCATGCTGGTCATCGGGAAGGGGATCGCTGGCGAGGATAAGGTATTGAAAACGGTTGACATTTTCTCGGCCGCGCGAAAGAACATTGAACAAGTGATTGGCGAGACAGCCCAGGGCACTTCGGCTGCCCAGGAACCGCTTATACCTCCGTTTGAAGAGATCGAGCAGAGAATGAAAGAAATGGAGCCGTTGTTCAAGGACGTGAAAAAGAAACTCAATTCCGCCGAGGTGAACGAGTTCTGGAATAACGCCGCCGATAAGCACAAAACACTCGCCAAACCAGACATGCTCTCTTATGAGCAGGCAAAACAACTTGGCCTGGCCCCCGAGGATGAGTCCTAGCCATGCCGCCGGGGCTGTGATACAATTCGCGCCGCCTTGGGGCGTTGTGCAATGGCAGCACGTCAGCCTTTGGAGCTGATTATCTTGGTTCGAATCCAGGCGCCCCAGCCTTCATCTCCGCCTGCCCGAAGGGCGGAGACTTTTTTTCCCCTATTCGAACCTCGTCGTATTTCTAACGCCGGCAGCGCAGGCCCTTTTGGTTAGGAGATACCTATGAAAATTACTGCTGTTATCCTCGCTGCCGGACAGGGCACGCGCATGAACTCCGATCTGCCGAAGGTGCTGCATCCCGTCTGTGGAGTGCCGATGATCGCCCATTCCCTGGCAGCTGTGAAAACCGCCAGTAGCGAGACGCCGGTCGTCATCATTGGACACGGGGCTGAAGCGGTGCGCGAGTTCCTCGGTGAGAGGGCCCGTTGCGTCGTTCAGGACCCGCAACTGGGTACCGGGCACGCCGTCCAGCAGGCCGAATCCACCCTGCGTGGCAAAACGGACCTGGTGCTGGTGGTCTACGCCGATATGCCGCTCCTGCGCCCTGAGACCATCAAGGGGCTCGTCGAGACCCAGAAAGCCAACAAGGGCCCGCTCACCATGTTGACGGTCAGCGCCGCCGATCCGCGCGGGTTCGGGCGGGTGGTCCGAGGTACGGGTGGCAGCGTGCAGGCCATTGTCGAGGAAGCCGCGGCGACGGAGGAGCAATTGTCCATCCACGAGTTGAACGTCGGCGCGTACTGTTTCTCCGCCGACTGGTTGTGGGATGCCCTGCACAAAATTAAAGTTTCGCCCCGTACCCCGTCCCCCGTACTAGAACCGGGACTATCACGCGGGAACCGGGACTACGCCGCTGGAACCGGGACTACCACGCAAAAGGGTGAATATTACCTGACGGATACGGTTGCACTGGCAGTGCAGGCCGGGCTGACGGTGCAGGCGCTGGTCAGCGATGACCCGGTGGAGACGATTGGCATTAACACCCGCGTCCACCTGGCTGAGGCGGAGGTGGCCATGCGCCAGCGCATCAATCGGGCGCACATGCTGGCGGGCGTGACCATCGTGGACCCAGCTTCGACCTACATCGAACCGGATATAAAGATTGGCCGGGATACGGTCATCTGGCCGAATACCTATCTGCGCGGCAAGACGGTCATCGGCGAAGGTTGTGTCATCGGGCCGAATACGATCGCGGAGGATACGACTGTCGGTGATTGCTGCGAAATCCTGGCTGCCGTGATGGAAGGGGCCGTGGTCGAAGACAACGTAGGCATCGGGCCGTTTGCTCGTTTGCGCAAGGGAGCGCACCTGTGCAAGGGTGTCCACGTGGGCAACTTCGGCGAAATCAAGGATTCAACTCTCGGCTCCGGTACGAAGATGGGGCATTTCTCGTACATTGGCAATGCTACCATTGGCAACAATGTCAACATTGGTGCGGGGACGGTCACCTGCAACTACGACGGCGTGCACAAAAACCCGACCGAGATTGGCGAGGACGTGTTCATCGGTTCGGATACCATGCTGGTTGCGCCAGTGAAAATCGGGGCGCGCTCCCGCACCGGCGCGGGGGCGGTTGTCACGAAGGATGTGGAGCCGGATACGCTGGTGGTCGGCGTCCCGGCGCGGCCCATCAAGAAATTGAATGAGGCGAAAAATGATTAAACTGACCGAGGATGAACGCCGCGCGTTGATTGATCTGGCGAACGAAGCCCGTCGCCGGGCATACGTGCCGTATTCGAATTACCAGGTCGGCGCGGCGCTGCGGACCAGGTCCGGGCGCATCTTTACCGGCTGTAACGTCGAGAATGCTGCCTACCCAACCAGCATATGTGCCGAGCGCGTCGCCATCTACAAGGCGGTCTCGGAAGGGGAAAAGGAGTTTGATGTGATCACGGTGGTCACACCCAATGGCGGGACGCCGTGCGGCGGCTGCCGCCAGGTTATGGCAGAATTCGGTCTCGACACGGTTGTACTGGTCGCCAATGGCGAAGGCCGGTTGGTACAGGAGACCACCGTTGCCGGGCTGTTGCCGGGGGCGTTTACGCCGAAGGATATGAAGAGGTAGTAGGGGCGCAATATATTGCGCCCCTACGGGTTGTATGGTCGAACAACGTTCTTTCCGTGTTGAAGCTGTCGTCCTCCGCCATGCTGACTGGGGTGAGGCCGACCGCCTGATTACGCTCTATACGCGCGAGCGCGGCAAGGTGCGCGCCATAGCCAAGGGCGCCCGCAAGATCCGCTCCCGCAAGGCGGGACATCTGGAACCGTTCACGCGCGTGACCCTGCAATTGGCGCGCGGCCACGACCTGTTTATCGTCACCCAGGCTGATACGGTGGATGCCTATCTGCCCATCCATGAGAACCTGGTCAAGACCAGCCATGCAGCCTATGTTGTCGAACTGCTCGACCGATTCACTTACGAAGACGATTCTGAGAACTACAACATCTTTCGCCTGCTGACCGAGGCACTAGCGCGCCTGGAGAAGGAAGTTGACCCCTGGCTGGCGATCCGTTATTATGAAGTGCGGCTGCTGGATTTGCTCGGCTACCGCCCGCACTTGTTTGAGTGTGCCAACTGCGGCAGGGAGATCAAGGCGGAAGACCAGTATTTTTCTGCCGCCCAGGGCGGTGTGCTCTGTCCAGCCTGCGGAGTGGGTCTGCCGGGCGTCTGGAGCGTGTCGGTGGAGGCGCTCAAGTACCTGCGCCACTTCCAGCGCAGTGACTACGCTGGAGCTCAGCGGGCGCGGCCGGCTCCCGAGGTCCAGAGCGAAGTCGAGGCGCTTTTACAACACTATGTCACGTATTTATTGGAACGCGGTTTGAATTCCCCCGGTTTCATCCGTCAAATTAATAAGTAGGAGCAGGCCTATGTGTCCGCCCGTTTGTGTTTTTCCTGCCTGCGCGTCCATTCGATGAAGAAGGCGCGCATAGCCCATTCGATGAACCAGCCCATTTTCCGCCAGACGAAGGCCTGGAAGCGTGCAGAACGCAGCTTGTAAAAGAACTTGGCCAACCAGGTGCGCCAACGCAGGGCCTTGCCCAGTTCGGCCTGCAGGATAGACCGTTTGTAGCCGCGGAATGAGAAATCTTTTTTAGTAAAGGCGTCCTGGATGGCCTGTGCGGCAAACCCGCCATACCCCAAGGCAATGCTGATGCCTTCACCGAACAGGGCGTCCACACCCGCCGCGTCGCCCACAAGCAGGATACGCGGCGCGGAGAAAACGCTCTTCGCATCGAACCAGCGTATGGGGTGGCCTTCCAGTTTGTAATCGGACAGATGCAGTCCGTGCCGGTCGAACTCCTCGTCCAGGGCAAAAGCCAGCGGAACGTCGGCTTTGATAGAAAGGACGTTGCTATCGTAGATGCCGCGCACCCGTACAGGCTTGCCCTTCTCGACCGCCGGAAAGTCCCAGACATAGCCCTGGATGCCCTGCGGGACCACCACGAAATCGAAAAAAGAATCGCTTTGCTTGTGGAAGGACTTCTCCGGTTTCGGCTCGGTGACGATCTCCAGCAGGCGGGCAATGTGCAAGTCCTCGTGTGGAATGATTGCCCGCCGGACGACACTATTGGACCCGTCCGCGCCGACCACGACCGCGGCGTGGTACTCGCCCTGGTCGGTTGTGACCACCACCCCGGTCTCGCTGGCAGCGATGCTCTTTACGGCGGTATTTTCATGGATGATGAAACCGCGTTCCCGCGCTTTGGCGGCCAGCCAGGCGTCGAACTCGTGGCGGCGGATGACACGAAAAGCGAACAGCCCCTTCTTCTCGCCGCGCATCCTCATACCCTGGCCGTCGAAATCGAAGTGGGCCCAGTCCACGTCCACGTGCGGGACTTCGGTGATATCCAGGCCCAGCTGACACAACACCACTTCGGCATCCGGCAGAATACCGCCGCCGCACAGCTTGGGGCGCGGGTGGCGCGCTTTTTCGAGGATCAGCGTCCGGGTGATGAGCTCTGGAGCCAGGTTTGCCAGGTGGAGGGCGGTGGAGATCCCGGACGGGCCGGCGCCCACAATGATGACATCGTATTGGTTGGCGTTGGGCATAGGTTTCTATTTTATGTGAGAAGCGGTGCGAAGGCAGGCGTTTTGTGTGGTGGCTATCTGGATTCCGAAATCCAATCTTCAATAACCAGCCCACGCACACGCTGGAACCCGCGTGTATTGTTCGTCACCAGAATCACTTTGAGACTGATCGCGTGAGCGGCGATGAGCATATCCATGGAACCAATGACCCCACCATTGTGCTCTAAAGTTGCCCGAATTTGACCATAAGCCCGCGCGGCTTTTTGGTCGAAATCGGTCAAATCGAGCGGCAAAATGAACTGTTCCAGCGCGGACATATTTTGTTCCGGATGGGAGCTTTTCGCCGCGCCGCAAGAAAGTTCCGCCAACGTGATGGATGAAATGCCCACCTCGTCCGGCTGGAGGGAAGTCAACCGCTGGAGCAGCGCGGTGGGTTTTTGACGGATGAGCGCAATGCAGATGTTGGTATCCAGCAGGTATTTCATGAGAAGACGCTCTCGCGTTCCTGCGTGGGAGGTTGAGTCCGCTCTTGCATGAAATCGCTGGAAAACAGCGTCAGACTATCTACCAATGATTGCCAGGGAGCGCCGTAAGGCAGCAAAATTACAGCATTGCCCATACGCTTCAAATAGACGAGTTTGCTCTTGAAGCGAAATTCCTTTGGCAGGCGCACGGCTTGGCTTTTACCATTTTGAAAGAGTTTGGCAGTTTCCATAAGCGACCTTTCGGTATATATTATTAGTATATACTATTTTGTAAAATTAATCTAGCATGCGCGTTAGATTATCTAAAATGAAACCGAAGGGATAGTCCGTGGTCTGTCGTCTGTTATCTAAAACAGGTATAATCCCCTCAACCTTAAATCCCAATGATTACAGATCACTGAACACTGATAACTATGCCTTCCTCCCTCCAATCCATCATCCTCCAACTCCAACAATTCTGGGCTGCGCACGGCTGTCTCATCGGACAACCCTACTACACCCAGATCGGCGCCGGGACGATGAACCCGGCCACCTTCCTGCGAGTGCTCGGCCCCGAGCCGTGGAACGTCGGCTACGTGGAACCGTCCATCCGCCCCGATGATGGGCGCTACGGCGAGAACCCCAACCGCTTCCAGCAGCACACCCAGTTCCAGGTCATCCTGAAACCCGACCCCGGCAACCCGGTCGAACTCTACCTCCAGTCGCTGGAGGCCATCGGCATCAACCCGCGCCAGCACGACATTCGTCTCGTGGAAGATAACTGGGAACAGCCCGCCATCTCGGCTTGGGGCCTGGGCTGGGAGATCTGGCTGGACGGTCAGGAGATCACCCAGTTCACCTATTTCCAGCAGGTCGGCGGTCAAAGCCTTGACCCGGTGGCGGTTGAGATCACTTACGGCCTCGAGCGCATCCTCATCGCTCTCAACAACGCCGCCGCCATCTGGGACGAACCCTGGGGCACGGGCGTCACCTATGGTGAAGTCCGCCGCCACGACGAGTTCGAGCAGAGTAAATACTATTTTGAAACTGCCGACGTGACCCGCCTGCGCCAGATGTACGATCTCTACAAGGCCGAGGCTGAAGCCTGCCTGGCCCAGGGGCTGGTCGTCCCGGCCCACGACTACGTGCTGAAATGCTCGCACACCTTCAACGTGCTGGATACGCGCGGCGCCATCGGCGTGACCGAGCGCCAAGCCTTCTTTGGTCAGATGCGCGACCTGGCCCGGCGCGTGGCCGAGACCTGGCTGGAACAGCGCAAGGAGCAGGAATATCCTTTGTTGAAAGGTGATCAGGAATCTGGAAATCAGGTAATCAGGCAGAAACCTGATTACCCAATCCCTAATCACCCGGGTGACTTTCTCCTGGAAATCGGCGTCGAAGAACTCCCTGCCTCGGACCTGGATTCAGCTATTGAGCAACTGAAAGTCAATGTTCCCAAGTTATTGGACGATCTGCACCTCGAGCATGGGGCCGTCAGCGTCTCAGGGACCCCGCGTCGGCTGGCCGTTATGGTGGATTCACTCGCCACGCGTCAGCCCGACCGCGCGGACTTAGTCAAGGGTCCGCCCGCTGAACGCGCCTTTGATAAAGACGGCAAACCAACTCCCGCCTCAATTGGTTTCGCCAGGAAGAACGGTCTCGAACCTTCTGCCCTCGAAGTCCGCGAGATGGACGGGGGCAAGTATGTCGTCGCGGTGGTCAAACAGGTCGGACGTCCAACTCCCGAAGTGCTGACCGGGTCCCTGTCAGGGCTGGTGGCGGGCATCAAGTTCGACAAGTCCATGCGTTGGAACGCGAGCGGCGTCGCTTTCTCGCGTCCGCTCCGCTGGCTGGTGGCGCTGTTAGGGGCGTCTGTTATCCCATTTGAATATGCCGGTCTGACAGCCGGTCGCACCACGCGTGGCCTGCGCCCGTATAATTCGCCGGAGATCGAAATCCCGGGTGCGGAAAAGTATTTTGAAATCATCAGGAAGAAGGGCATTGTGCTGGACGTGGAGGAGCGCAAGGCGCTCATCGAGGCCGGGGTCAGGGAACTGGCCGCCTCGGTCAAGGGCGAGGCCATCATGCCGCCAGAACTGCTGGCTGAGGTAGCCAACCTGGTCGAGAAGCCCATGCCGTTGTTGGGTGGTTTTGAAAAAGAATTTCTGGCTCTCCCCGAAGATGTGCTCATCTCGGTGATGAAGAAGCACCAGCGCTATTTCCCCATCCGACGCGCGGGGGCGACTCATGAGTCACCCCTGCTCCCGAATTTTATCGTTGTCCGCAACGGCGACGAGCAGGGTCTCGACCTGGTGCGCCAGGGCAACGAGCACGTCGTCCGCGCCCGCTTTACGGACGCGAATTTCTTCGTGCGCGAAGACTTGAAACACAAACTGGAAGACTTCCGCCCGCGTCTGGGTACGCTGATGTTCCAGAAGAAACTCGGCTCGATGCTTGATAAAAACAAGCGCGTCGAAAAACTGACCGAGGTGCTTGTCCCGATGCTCGGCTTGGAAGCGGACGAGGCTGTCTTTGCACGCCGCGCTGCCCACTTGCTGAAGGCCGACCTGGTCAGCAAGATGGTAATCGAGATGACCTCGCTGCAAGGGGTCATGGGACGCGAGTATGCCCGGCGGGACGGCGAAGCCCCGGCGGTAGCCGAGGCCATCGGCGAGCAGTACCAGCCTGTCCCGCAGACCAGGCCCGGTTTGGCGGTGACACTGGCCGACCGGTTGGATTCGCTCGCCGGTCTGTTCGCGGCAGGGCTGGCCCCGTCTGGCACGAAAGACCCGTTCGGCCTGCGGCGCGCCGCCATCGGCGTGGTCCAGCCGCTCATTGAGCACGAGATCAACTTTGACCTGCGCAGCGCGTTGAAGTCCGCTGCCGCGCTGGAACCGGTTCCGGTCACGGACGAGGTCCAGGCGCAGGTGCTGGAGTTCATCACCGGGCGATTGCATGTTGTGTTGATGGACATGGGCTACAGGTATGATGTAGTGGACGCCGTCCTGGCGGTGCAGTCGGATAACCCGGCGGGCGCGGCGCGGGCCGTCAAGCAGTTGACTGCCTGGGTTGCCCGCCCGGACTGGAGCACACTCCTGCCGGGATATGCACGCTGCGTGCGCATTACGCGCGACCAGAAGGAAAAGTTCACCGTCAAACCGAAATGCTTCGTCGAGGCAGCGGAGAAGAAACTTTTCGCGGCGTTGGAGGAAGCCGAAAAACGGAAGCGGGCTCCCGGATCCGCGGACGATTTCCTGAACGCCTTCGTCCCCATGATCCCGGCAATCAACGAGTTCTTCGATAAAGTCCTGGTAATGGCAGAGGCCAAGTCCGTGAAGGAAAACCGTCTCGGGCTGCTGCAAAGGATTGCATCCCTGGCAGATGGAATTGCAGATTTGAGCAAGCTGGAAGGTTTTTAGGATGTCAATTCAAGCGGCAGGATCGCGTCCATTGGAAGGGGCGAAATGACGCTCGAAGAAATGAAAGTCCAGGTGGATGCGATCATGCGGCGGTATCCGACCTCTACCCCTTAGATTGGAACTGAATAAGCAGCCTCCTGTGCGCAGTACAATGAAGTCATCCAATCTGCGGGGGAAGCACAAATGATTTATTGGGATAAGATAGAGAACCGAAGACGGAGGAGAGTGGGACCTCCGTCCTCGGTTCTTTTAAAGTGTTTTTCTACTCGTCATCAGTGCTTTGTTTGAAAGCTGTCTATATATACTTTTATTGACGGCACAGAGGTCGGTTTATCAAAGAAGAAATTATTTACCACGTTAATGACCCGGTCTCGGGCAGCTTCGGCATCCGGGCTCAATTGCTGGTTGGTCTTCTGATGGGAAAGATCATCGCGCAGCTTCAACAGCAGGCGGACAATTTCAGTTTCCTGGTCGCCTTCCAGGGCACTGACCACTGAAATTATCAACTGGTCAGTTTGGGCCAGCACTTGCTCCACCGTAATGGGTGTGGATGGGTCGCAGCAGTCCTCAATGGTGCGGATGAGCGACCAGACCTGATAGAGCATGGAAGCCGGTTCGTCGAACAAATCGCGAATAAAAGCCGCTTCCTCATAACGCCCGACCAGGCGAAAAACGTTATACATCCGTTTGGCAGCTTTACCATAGTTAAGATCTTTGGTCAGGTACTTGTTGACCTCTTTCTCCAGTTGAGTTACATAGTCATCCAGCGCGTTGGCAGAGACATGCTGGGCGATCTTGGAGAAGATGGGGATGGACTCGGCATCCAGGTAAACTTCCTGGAAGTAGGGATCGAGGTAGCCGTCCAGCGGGATGATGGAACCATCCAGCGTTTCCCAGGTCACATCCAGCATATTGCTGGCATTGGCCAGGCGGCTGCGTACCGGATCGGCAATGACCCAATCCAATTTGCACCAGCCAGGCTCAGCCGCCACATCCTCCCAGCGGATGACGACTGCTGTACCATCCGGCTTGAAAGCGTCAAATTGACCGGCGCGCACCTCTCCTGCGTTCCATGAAATGGGTGCACCGGATTTGTTCGTCCCCTCACCCTTGACCGTTTCAAACGGGTACGAGCCAAATTTGACCTCGATCAGTTGGAAGGTCGACCCTTTCATCGTTTGGATGGCTTTCTCGCGCATTACATCTGATAGGATACGGCAGGCTTCTTCGCGGCTGGCGGCCTTGATGTTGACTCGTTCAAAATAGTCACAGTCACCCGGGTAAGTCTGGATCTTGGACTGGGCTGCCGACCCGGAGAGGGCCAGCGCGGTTTCTACAACGCCGGGACGGTCGGGGATTTCGACGATTTTGCCAATCTGTCGGAAATAGTCCAGATCCTTCGGGCTGAAATCGAGCATGGTTACCTTATAGCCGAAGACGCCCGAACGGGTATCCACCACAAGGTCATCGGATGCTTGCGTCGCCGCGATGGCTGTCAGCCATTGCAGGGCTTCTTCTTTATCCATTTCCACACCCATGCGTCGGGCGGATTTGATGATGTTCTTTAAATTGGCAACATGCGGTTTAGATTTGCTCATGGAAGGTTCCTTTCATTGGCAAGGTTCAAAGGACATCATAGTATGGATCCATCTTGCTGTCCCGCCGCTTCCAACAGTAATTTACGGAAGATTTCACCCTGGTCGAGGGCATCTCTCAGGGCATGATGGATCAGCGCCGGCTGGTTTAGATAGCGCCGTCCGAGGAACTGCATGGTGGTTTCTGCCCAGGGTACTTTTGCCAGCCCCATATAGTACGATTTGATATCAATCGCCGCGTGGCCGAAAGGGTTGTGCCCCAGGAAGCGGTGGAAATAGTCGTTGACAAACATCCAGTCGAAGGGGGCGTTGAAGCCCACAAAAACCGGACGTTGACCGGCCGGGAGGGCCTCCTGCAGCCAGGTTTCGAAGCGGCGCATGGCCTCGGCCGGGTCCACACCTTCCACGGCCAGTTTCTCCAAGGAAAAGCCGCAGGATTCCAGGGCCTCCGGGCGGAATAACAAGTTGACAGGTTTGAGTTCGATATAAAAATTCCGGTCTGGAAAAACAACAGAACAGGCACCGATTGCCAGCAGCGAATACTGGGAAGGATTCGGCCCGGCGGATTCCACATCCACAGAGATGTAGGTTTCGACGTTGGCTGGGGTGATGGTCATGCAGGCGGCTCCTGGAGTGTAATACCGCAATTCTACCCCATATGACAGATGACTTCAAAAGATTTGATTCTTCCCGCTTGCCTTCGAATTGGTTTTGATGTAAAGTAACAGTTGTAAATATAGAATTCCTTGTTATCTATTCCTTACTTTACCTTTACTGCTTCTTGCATAAATCCATGAACTTTCCCGTATCGAAGGGCTCGAAAATAATGAGAATTAAGTTCGGATATTTACGCAGTACTCTGTAGGACAGCCATCTATGACTCAAAAACCTTTCCAGGATTACTACCCCGACGCATTAGCCCACTGCTACGGATGCGGCAAACTCAATGAACACGGGCACCAGATCAAGAGTTACTGGGACGGGGAAGAATCCGTCTGTCATTTCATGCCCAGGCCGTATCACATCGCCATCCCCGGATACGTTTACGGCGGACTGCTAGCCTCGCTCATTGACTGTCACGGCACAGGGGCAGCCGCCGCGGCCGCGTATCGCGCAGAGCATCGTGCCATGGATACCGAACCTGCATTTCGTTTTCTCACTGCCTCTCTGCATGTAGATTTTCTCAAACCTACTCCATTAGGCATTGAATTGGAAATACGCGGTAAAGTGAAAGAAGTCAAAGGGCGAAAAATTGTCATCGAGGAATGGATCGTTGCCAACGGCATCACCACAGTGCGCGGCGAGGTGGCCGCTGTCCAGGTTCCTGATGGGATGATGGAGGCGTTGTTGAAAGGGAAACCTGATTAGTGGAAATGCGCTGCACTTATGTAGGAAAATCTTCGCAAGGGTTGTACGACTTCAATCTTCGGAGGGAAATTATGCACCGACTTCTTTTTGTCATTCTTCTACCCAACCGGCCCCCGTATTCGATCTGAGAACGGGGGCTTTTTTATAACAACTTGCGTGGCATCCTAACTGCGTCTATAATTCAACCAAGCCATGTCCCAAATTGACGAAATCAAATCTCGCATTGATATCGTAGATCTGGTCGGAGAGACCGTGAAACTGCGCCGCGCCGGAAAGAACTATTCCGGCCTGTGCCCGTTCCACAACGAGAAAACACCCTCGTTCATCGTCTCACCTGACCGGCAGACCTGGCATTGCTTCGGTCAGTGTGGTGAGGGCGGCGACATTTTCAAGTTCCTGATGAAGAAAGAAGGCTGGGACTTCAAAGAAAGCCTGCGTTACCTGGCGGAGCGGGCGGGGGTCAAACTCGAGGCTTACAAGGCTGAGAAACCGGAAGAAAAAGAAGCCCATGAACGCCTGCGCACTCTTCTGGAAGAGGCGGTGACGTTTTACCGTTATCACCTGTCCACTCCCGCAGGAAAATTCGCCCTGGACTACATCCACGAGAAGCGCCATCTGACTGACGCCACAATCGAGACCTTCGGCCTGGGCTACGCGCCGCAGGGCTGGGACAACGCCTTCAACCGTTTCAAGGAAAAAGGCTATACCGAGCAGGAACTGCTCGACGTGGGGCTCGTTTCACAGCGTGATTCGGGCGGATTCATTGACCGCTTCCGCAATCGCCTGATGATTCCCATCCGCGACGAGAACGGAAAGATGACCGGCTTCGTGGCGCGCATTCTCGACCCGAACGACGTCCCCAAGTTCATGAACTCGCCCGAGACGCCGCTCTTCAGCAAGAGCCGTCTTCTCTACGGGCTGGACCGGGCGCGCAAACCCATCCGGGCCGCCAATCAGGCCATCATCGTGGAAGGCTATCTAGATGTGATCGCCCTGCACCAGGCCGGGTTCGAGAACGTGGTCTCGCCGATGGGCACCTCCCTGACCGAAGACCAGTTGCGGCTGCTCAAGAAGTTTACCCGCAGCATCGTCCTGGCCCTCGACCCGGATGCCGCCGGTCAGAAAGCCGTCCTGCGCGGGCTGGAATCGGCGCGCCAAACCCTCGACCGCCAGGACGAGATTGGCTTCGACGCCCGCGGCCTGCTGCATCACGAAGCCCGCCTGCAGGCCGACCTGCGCGTGGCGACCATGCCCGACGAACTCGACCCTGATGAGATCGTCCAGCGTGACCCGGAACAGTGGAAAAAACTGATTGAAAATGCCCAACCCATTGTGGTCCATGTGATGGGCGCGCTGGCTGTCGGGCGCGACCTGGACGACGCAAAAGTCAAATCCGAAATTGCCGCCCAGGTGTTGCCTTTAATTGAAGACCTGCCCAACCCGGTCGAACGTGACACGTACCGTCAGAGGCTGGCGCGCTTCCTGAAGGTGGATGAACGCTCGATCAGCGGCGGGCAGACCCAGGGTCCGAAAGCGCGGCGGCCCCGGCCACGGGTCGAGACTCCCGCCACAAAACAGGAAGTCCCGCCAGCCGTCACGCCCACCTTCTCTCCCTCCCACAAAGGGGAGACTCACATCCTGAGTCTGCTCATCCGCCGTCCCGATCTGCTCTACCGCCTCGACCGTGGTTTGCTGGAAGCCGGTCTGGGCCGCATGGCTCCCGAAGATTTCGGGTATACTGACCATCAGGTGCTCTTTAGGCTGGTGCACCAGTCGCTCGAGCAGGATGCCAACGATGCCAGCGACTTCCTGCGCCAGAATCTGCCGCCCTCGCTGGAAAGCCTCGCGGACGAACTGGCGGCTAAGCCGGGCGAACTCGACCCGGTGGACGACCGCCTGATCGAAGACCTGTTCCGCGCGGTGGTGAGGATCCGCCGCACGGCGCTGACCGACAACATCAACCAGTTGCGCTTTTTACAGGAGGATTCCCAGCAAACCGGCGATCTACGCATCGCATCTTATCGTGAAATGGTTCAGCAATATTCCACCCACCTGCGCAGCCTTGACCAGGCGCAGTTGAAACAAAACGGAAGCCGTAAAGAAGGACCATGACCCGCACAGTGAAACCCAAGCCACGCCCGCCTCACCGCCCGATCAGCCCGATCAGCCCAATCCCTTCCGGATCCAAAGCCCGCCCTGAACCAAGCCGAAAGGTTCGTTCTGCAGACCTGAAAGCGCCTCTCCCGGAGGCCGTCGAGACTGAATCCGAAGATGAACTCGAACTGGCTGTCGAGCCGGAAGAAGGTCTTTCAGCGGGTGAGGAACTGAACGATCTGGGAGTCGAGGATACGCTTGAACTGAATCGGGTCGAACTGGCTGCCGAGCTTTCAGATGACCCGGTGCGCTTGTATTTGCGCGAGATCGGCCAGGTCAAACTGTTGGATGCTCCCCGCGAGTTTCGCCTGGCGGCTATGATCGAAGGCCGTCGTGTCGTCCTGCTGACCATGCGCCGCCGCCGGATGGGAAAAAAGACCCCCGAATCGCCGACAACGACTGCTTACCATAACCTGCTGAGTGACCTGCTGACAGCCTGGACGCGCCTCGGCGAGGATGCTGGCCGCCTTGGCGTGGACATTCCCGATGCCGCGCTACTGCTGTCCGAGGCGCACAGCCTGCATCGGGGTTGGGAGAACGGCAATGCACCGTCTTATCTGCACTCGTATATCGAGCGCGAACTGTGGGGCAAGGATCCGCTGTGGGACAGCCTGGTGGGTCACGCCTACATTGTCTATGTGATTTTCTACATTCTGCCAGGAGAGTATGCCGGCTGGTTGATGAAATACCTCCAGACCCACCATGACCTGCCCGCCCAGAGGACGCTCTTCTGTAACCTACCTGCGGAACCTGAACTGACACGCGAGGTTGAAATTATCCGCGCCCGCGCCGACGAGGCCAACGCGGCCATTATCCGCGCCAACCTGCGGCTGGTGGTCAGTGTGGCGAAACGTTATCTGGGGCGCGGCATTTCGTTCCTGGATTTGATCCAGGAGGGCAACCTCGGCTTGCTGCGGGCGGTCAACAAGTTCGACCCGCGCCGGGGCTACAAGTTCAGCACGTACGCTACTTGGTGGATCCGCCAGTCCATCAACCGCTCAATTGCCGAGCAGGCGCGCACGATCCGCATCCCGGTGCATCTGTTCGAGTCCATCACCCGCATTTCGCGGATTCAACGGGCTCTGACCCAGCAACTGGGTCGAAATCCGACCAACAATGAAATTGCGCTCGAATCTGGTTTCCTCACCCCGGCAGACGTGCAAACCATCCTGCGTGCACGCGCCGAGGAGACACCCCTTGCCCCTGACCTCCAGCACAGCTGGAACGTGGCGACGACCAAAGTGGACCGTATCCTGTGTTCTGCCGAAGAGCCGATCTCGCTCGAGGGGCCGGTCAGCGGGGGCGAGGATTCCAGTCAACTGGGCGATTTTATCGAAGATGTTGATGCGTTGGAGCCACTGGACGCCGCCTCGCGCGAAATGCTGCGCGAGCAAGTACAACATGCTTTAGCCGCGCTATCCGAGCGCGAGCGCCAGGTGCTCGAACTGCGTTTCGGCCTGGTGGACGGCAAAGACCACACCCTGGAAGAGGTCAGCCGTTACTTCAACGTGACGCGTGAGCGCATCCGCCAGATCGAGGCCAAAGCTCTGCGGAAGCTGCGGCATCCCACGCGGAGCCGTCTTTTGAGGGATTATTTGGGGTAAAAAGGAAATGCCGATAGTGGTTTCCCATGTACTGAAGAGAGCGGTCCCATACCTTTTGTTCGGTTTTTTTTGCCTTTCTTTTACCCTGGGCATGTTACTCTTTCACCATGTTCCTGCTGCGCTTTCAGATCAGGCAATCGATCTTACAATCTACGGGCATTTTCACGTGGTCCTGAACTACGATTCCCCCGAGTTCATAAAGGATGCCAACCATCCGGCCGAATTGTTGGAGACCAAGAGTCTTCTGCAAACCAGGCCAGGCTTGATCCTGTTAGTGGCTGGGCTACAGAAGTTGCTGTCTCCTATTCGCGACCACATCATGCCCTTGTTCCGGGCATCGGGAGGGGAAATCCGCAGGGAGGACTTTATCCCTTACTCTTTATTCGTCATGGTGAATTACCTGCTGTTGCTGCTTTCGTTCTCCACTTATCTGCACTTTTTTCGTCAAGATATTGGATCGAATGCCCTGGGAGTTGCTTTTCTCGGCGGCCTGTTCGTTTTCAATGATGTCATTAAGGCCTTCCTATTAACCCCTCACAACGAGCTCTTCAACCTGTTGGTACCTTTGGTGTGTTTGTATGCATTCCAGGAGGTGAGAGACCATCACCTGTTCGACCAGGGCAGGTTGTTCGTTCTGGCTTTCCTGGTTGGCCTCGGACTGACCGCCTATGGCACCTTTGCGCTGTTCATCCCCTCAGTGGCGATCGCGCTGCTCTGGGTCATTGTCAGAGACAAGGTGAGAATCAATCTGCGGATAGTTGTCAGGCTGGCTCTGGTTACTGTCCTGGTGATTCTGCCTTATCTGGCCTGGGTGTTTCACGTTCTCGCCATGACTGGCTCCTTTCATTCAGCTGAAATGGCCCAGGGCCAGTTTTCCTGGATCCTGCCCTTGCTTCGGTCGAGGCCTTTGGAGGCTATTCTGCAAATTGTGGCTAAATTCGGCAAAATTGTCAGTTACACTGCCTCGCAAGCGACCGTCCTGCCCGTGGTCATTGTCGCAGTGTCGCTGGTAACCCTTGACCGGGAACATGGTTTGGTTGATCGGCTGAATCACATAAGGCGATTTCCCCTTGCAGCCCTGGTCATCTCTGGATTATTTCTCCTCTTCTTTACCTTGGATGGAATGATTGTTCAGCGATTGGCCTTCTCTGGCGTGCCTCCCCTGGTGGTCGGCACTGCTGTGGTCGTATGTGATATTTTGAGGGACGCCTCTCCGCTCCGGCGCAGGCTGGGCAATGGGCTGATTGTTCTTCTGGTCTTGTTGCAGGGTCTGATTATCCTCTTTAAGGTCGGACCGTTCAATTAGCGGCACTTGGGGTACCATCAGGTCATGGATATGCACTGTGGAAAAATCGATGCTCAGATGTTTCACTGCTTCTTCAATGTGACGCGTGAGCGCATCCGCCAGATCGAGGCCAAGGCGCTGCGGAAGCTGCGGCATCCAACCCGAAACCGTCTCTTGTGGGATTATTTGGGATAGGTCAGCACCCCCGTTTTCTCCAGGAAAACGGGTTCTTTTTATTCGCCCCTTTTTTCACAATAAAGTGTTGTAATATCGGATCGTGACAAACATCGTGAAAATTGACACGCTTACTCTACTTTTCGACTGTCTTATGTTATACTTTGCCGCCGGTAGGTACGCCAAGTCCATCCCTGAGGAGAATCTATGCTTCTCGAATACGCCGCCATCGCCGCATTCATTCTTGTCACCACACTGATCGGTTTTATCGCCATCGGGCTGGGCACCATCTTCGGCCCGAAACACGCTACCGATAAAAAGGCGATGCCCTATGAATCGGGCATGAATCCCATCGGCCCCGGCACACGCCGGATGCCTGTGCGGTTCTATCTCATCGCCGTCCTCTTCATCCTGTTCGACATCGAAACCGTCTTCTTCCTGCCTTGGGCGCTTGTCTTCCGACAACTGGGCTTGTTTGGTTTGGTGGAAATGTTCCTCTTTATTGCCATCTTACTGGTAGGTTACTTTTACGCGTGGAAGAAAGGAGCCTTGGAATGGGAGTAGAACAGAAACTCGGTAATATGGGCATCGCCACCACCACGCTGGAACAGGCTGTTGCCTGGTACCGGACCAATGCCATGTGGCCGATGCTTTTTGGGCTGGCCTGCTGCGCCATCGAAATGATGTCCGCACAGGCGGCTCACTATGACATGTCCCGCTTCGGGATGGAACTGATGCGTCCCTCGCCGCGCCAATCGGACCTGATGATTGTAGCCGGGCGTGTTTCGCGCAAGATGGCACCCGTCCTGCGCCGCTTGTACGACCAGATGCCCGAGCCCAAATGGGTCATTTCCATGGGCGACTGCGCTTCATGTGGCGGAGTTTTCAACAACTACGCCATTATGCAGGGCGTGGACGAGGTGGTGCCGGTGGACGTTTACGTAGCGGGCTGCCCGCCGCGGCCTGAGGCGCTCATCCATGGCGTGCTGACGCTTTATGAAAAAGTGCGCGGCATGAAATTCGCCGAAATCAAGAAATAGAGGCTGCGCATGGAAAAGAATTTGCAACCCATCGTCGGTAAGTTGGAAAAAGAGTTCGGGGTGACTGCCTCCGAATACCGCGGTGACGTCTGCCTGGTCATCCCGGCGGAGAAAATCGTCGCGGCCTGCCAGCAAGTCCAGGGTCTGGGCTTCGAACTGCTCTCCGCCTTGACTGCCGTGGACTACTGGCCGGAAGAGCAGCCGCGCTTCCACGTCATCTACCAGTTCACCTCGGTTGCCATGAACATGGCCTTGACCCTGCGTGTGCCGGTACCGGGCATCAACCCGTCCCTGCCGACCGTCTCTCATCTCTACCGTAACGCCAACTGGCGCGAGCGCGAGCTTTGGGATATGTTCGGCATCAAATTCCAGGGCCATCCCGACCTGCGCCGCATCCTGATGCCCGCCGACTGGGAAGGCCACCCGTTGCGTAAAGATTATCCACTGGGCTACGAGGAACCGCAATTCACCTTCAACTTTGAAGAGATCAACTCGCGCAAGCCCTACGCCAAGGAATAGGATGTAGTAGCGACTACGCGAAGCACCCCTTAGGGTCAGTCGCTCATTGACGACTAAAGTCGTCACTACACCTGTGAGGATTTTATGCCTGATATTCAAGAAATCACCGTAGATGATTTGAAACACCTGGTCTCCGAGCGGGCCATCCAGGGCGAGACCGTGCTGCTGAACATGGGGCCGCAGCACCCCTCGACCCACGGCGTGCTGCGCCTCCTGCTCGAACTGGACGGTGAGATGGTGGTCAACTGTATTCCCGACATCGGCTTCCTGCACACCGGCATCGAGAAGAATATGGAAGCCAAGACCTACGCCAATGCCGATGTGATGTCTGACCGGTTGGATTATATGAATACGGTCGGCAACACCCTGGCCTATTCACTGGCAGTCGAGAAATTAGTGGACCTGGATGTGCCAGTACGCGCCCAGGCCATTCGCGTCATCCTGGCAGAACTCACCCGTTTCCAATCGCACCTGGTCTGGCTGGGCACCTCGGCTCTTGACCTGGCAGCCATGTCCATGTTCCTGTACTGCTTCCGCGAACGCGAGTACATCCTGGATGTCATGGAGATGTGCTCCGGCCAGCGCATGATGACCACCTACATCCGCCCCGGCGGGTTGTGGCGGGACGTGCCGGTCGAGTTCGAAGCGGCTGTCCGCAACATTCTTAAGACATTCCCCAGGCGCGTTGACGAGTACGAAGCGCTCCTGACCCGCAACCCGCTCATGCTCGACCGCACGTACGGCATCGGCAAACTGACCGGCGAAGAATGCCTGAACTTCGGCGTGACCGGCCCGATGCTGCGCGCCAGCGGCGTCAAGTGGGACCTGCGCAAGGATCGGCCCTACTCCGGGTACGAGCAGTACGATTTCGATGTCCCGACCCGCACAGAAGGCGACGTATACGCCCGCTACCTGGTTCGCCTGGAGGAAATGCGCCAGTCGTTGAAAATCGTCCAGCAGGCGCTGGACAAACTGCCGATGGGCCCGGTGCGCTCGAACAACCATAAATACGTCCCGCCGCCGCGCTCCGAGATCGGCGTCAGCATGGAGGCGCTCATCCACCACTTCAAGCTGTGGACCGAGGGTTTTGAAGCTCCGAAAGGCGCAATCTATTCGGCAGTCGAGTCGCCGCGCGGCGAACTGGGTGTTTATATAGAGTCGGATGGAGGCCCCAAGCCGTACCGCATCCACTGGCGGACGCCGTCGTTCGATAATTTACAGTCCCTGCCATTGATGTCCAAAGGGGTGTTGGTTGCTGACCTGGTCGCCATCATCGGCTCGGTTGATATTGTTCTGGGAGACGTGGACCGGTAGGTGCCACGTATCAAGTGCTCCAGTGTCAGGTGTGAGGTTTTATGCTTGCTGAAAAATATCCTGAGGAAGTAAAAAAGATCTTTGCGAAGTATCCACCGGAGAACCTGCGCTCGGCGGTCATGCCGCTGTTGTATCTGGCGCAGCGTGGCGAAGGTTTCGTCACCAAAGCTGCGCTGGAAGACATCGCGCAGATGCTTGATATTACCTCCACCGAGGTAGCCGAGATCGTTGGCTTCTACACTCTCTACCATGACGAGAAAGCCGGGAAATACCGCATGCAGGTCTGCACCGACCTTCCCTGCGCCCTGCGCGGCGCCGACAAATTCCTGGAGGAACTGTGCGGCAACCTGGGCATCAAGGTCGGTGAGACGACCCCCGATGGGATGATCACCGTCGAAGAGGTCATGTGCCTGGCCGGGTGCGACAAGGCACCCATGTTCCAGATCCAGAGTCCGGACGGGATCGCTTACCACGAAAATATGACCGTGGACAAGACCATGGAACTTGTCGCAACCTTACGCAAGTCGGGTAAGGAGGTGAAGTAATGGCTCACCTTCTTCTCCGTCACCGTGACATTCCCGACATCGGCAAGATGGATGTTTATAAAAAGGACGGCGGTTTCGAAGCATTCAAGAAGGCCGTCACCAAGATGAAACCGCAGGAAGTGACCGAGGCGGTCAAGGCCTCCGGCCTGCGCGGGCGCGGCGGCGCAGGCTTCCCGACCGGCCTCAAGTGGGGTTTTATCCCGAAGGACATCTGGCCGCACTACGTGGTGGCCAATGCTGATGAGTCCGAACCGGGCACATTCAAAGACCGCGAAATCATGGAGAGCAACCCCTTCCAGTTCCTGGAAGGCGTGGCAATTGCGGCCTATGCCACCGGGGCGAACGCCGCTTATATCTACCTGCGCGGCGAGTTCTGGCCGGTGGCAGCCCTCCTCGACGAGAAGATCGCCGAGATGGAAAAAGCCGGGTTCCTGGGCGACAAGCTCTTCGGTTTGGATTATTCCCTGCGCATCCACACCCACCTGGGGGCGGGTGCCTACATCTGCGGTGAAGAGACCGCCCTGCTCGAGTCCATCGAAGGCAAGCGCGGCCAGCCGCGCATCCGCCCGCCCTTCCCGGCGGTCTACGGCTTGTACGGCAAGCCGACCGTGGTCAACAACGTTGAAACGCTCACCAACGTCCCGCTGATCGTGGAAAAAGGCGCCGACTGGTACAAGTCGCTGGGCACGGCGGACAGCGCCGGGGTCAAGATCTTCTCGCTCTCCGGGCACGTTAACAAGCCCGGCAACTACGAACTGCCCTTCGGCACCACCTTCCGCGACCTGATCTACAACTATGGCGGCGGCATCATTGACGGGCGTCCTATCAAGGCGATTATGGCGGCAGGTGCGTCTTCGGCGATGATCGTGGCGGATGACAAGACGCTCGACACTCCGATGGATTACGCCTCCGTCCGGTTGCTCGGCGCGGACCTGGGGTCGGCCTCCGTGATCGTCATCAACGACACCGTCAGCCTGGAGTGGGTCATCAACAAGACCATCCACTTCTTCACGCACGAGTCGTGCGGCAAATGCACGCCCTGCCGGGAAGGTACTTACTGGATGCTGCACCTGATCGAACGCATCGAGAAAGGCGAGAAGACGAAGGAGACCGTGGAACTACTTCATTCCGTGGCCAGGCAGATGCTGAACAAAAATCTCTGCCCGCTGGGCGACTTCTCCACCATGGCGGTGACAACTGCCATCGAACGCTTCCCGGCTGACTTCGAAGTCTCCGCAGCGGGAGGAGAACATGGCTAAAATGATTTCCCTGACGATCGATGGGCATCCGATTACAGTCGCGGAGGGAACCCTGATCGTGAACGCCGCGAAACAGATCGATATCGACATCCCGGTCTTCTGCTACCACCCGAAAATGGAGCCGGTCGGTATGTGCCGCCAGTGCCTGGTGGAAGTCGGACGCCCAATGATTGACCGCGTCACCGGCCAGGCCGTGATGGAAGGCGACAAACCGAAGATCGGCTTCGGGCCGAAACTCGAAACCGCCTGCACCACCCCGGTCTCCGAAGGCATGGTAGTGCTGAGTCAGTCTGACAAGGCCAAAGCCTCGCAGAAGGAAATCCTCGAATTCCTGCTGACCTCGCATCCGCTGGACTGCCCGGTCTGCGACAAAGGTGGCGAATGTCCGCTCCAGAACCTGACGATGGCGCACGCCTCCCCGCAGAGCCGCTTCCTCTTCGATGAGAAGTACCATGCTAAGAAGCACGTCCCACTGGGCGATCTCATCTGGCTGGACCGCGAGCGCTGCATCCAGTGCGCACGCTGCATCCGCTTCCAGGATGAGATTGCCGGGGAGCCGGTGCTGGCCTTCTACCAGCGCGGCCGCGCCACCGACATCATCACCAACTCCGAGCCGGGCTTCGACTCGGTCTTCTCCGGCAACACCACCGACATCTGCCCGGTCGGCGCACTGACCACCGCGGACTTCCGCTTTGGGGCGCGCCCCTGGGAAATGAAAGCCGCCGCGTCCATCTGCGCCCAGTGCCCGGTGGGCTGCAACGTGACCTTCAACACCCGCCGTGAGGCCATATCTGGTGGCAAAGTCGCTATCAAGCGCGTGATGCCTCGTCAGAACGAAGCCGTCAATGAGATCTGGATGTGCGACAAAGGCCGCTTCGCTTATCACTTTACTGAAGATGCAAACCGGTTGGCAAAGCCGCTGGTCAGGAAGAACGGCAAACTGGAAACGGTTCTGTGGAAAGATGCCATTGACGAAATAGGTCAAAAGGTAAAAGGTAATAAGGGCGAAGTCATTGTTTTGGCGAGTGGTCGTTTGAGCAATGAAGACCTGTTCAACCTGAAACAACTTGCAGACGGTCTGGGCGGCGAGGCGCTGCTCTACACCCACATGGGTGGCGGCGAACTGACCACTTCCTTTGGTGTTTCTGCCGGGACGAATTTCTCCAAAATGGGCAAGGAGACCACAATTCTGGTTGTGGCTTCTGACCTGTACAACGAAGCCCCGCTCTGGTTCCTGCGCCTCAAGCAGGCCGCCGAACGCGGCGCCACGCTTATTATCGCCAATGCCCGCGAGACGAAACTGGAACGCTATTCGAAATTCGCGGTTCGATATTCGTATGGTGACGAAGCCGAAACCGTCAGCGGCTTGACGAAGAAGAACAAAATCGGCGAGGCGATTACCGCTGCGGAGAATCTGGTGGTTCTCTACGGCTCGGACGGCCTGGGGTTGGACGGTTCGTCGGCGGTCGCGGCGGCCTGTGCTGAACTGGTCAAGGGCCGCCTCGGCAAGCCAAACAATGGACTGATCGGCGTTTGGCCGCGTGCCAATGACCAGGGCGCCTGGGAACTCGGTTTCCAGCCGGCTGACAATTTAGCCAGGTTGCTCAAAGACAAAACCGTCTACGTTGTGGCGGCTGACCCGGCGGGCGATGACCCGAAACTGGAGGCGGCGCTAAAAGGAGCCAAATTCGTGGCCGTGCAGGAACTCTTCCTGACCGAAACCGCCAACCTGGCGGAGGTTGTCCTCCCGGCGCAGGCCTACACCGAACGCGAAGGTTCTTTTACCTCCGCCGAACGGCGCGTCCAGCGCTTCTACCCGGCACTCCCGCCGCGTGGCGAAACGAGGGCCGACTTTGCCATCACCGCCGCAATTGCGAAAGAACTCGGCCTCGAACTGGAAGGCCGCTCGGCCTCGCTGGTGATGGACAAGCTGGCTGCCTCGGTCAAGACCTTTGCAGGGTTCACCTACCGCAAACTGGCCGAAGTGACCGAGCAGTGGCCCATCGTCGGCCGGAACGACTTGTACTACGGCGGCACGACTTATGAGAACAAGCAGGGGCTGGGCGTGCAATTGGCGCTGAATGCCCCCGCCCCTATACCCTCCATTTCTGTGAAATTCCTCCGCCCGGATGAGGACCAGTGGTTGGCGGTGCCGGTAACGCGCCTTTATGACCGCGGCATCACCGTTACCACCTCCGAATTGCTCCGTGCCCACATCGGCGAAGCGGCCGTGCTCCTGCACCCCGATACGGCGAAGAAGCTAGGCGTCGCAGCGGGTGAACAGGTCAAAGTTAACGGGTTCCGCGCCGAGGTCCGGCTCGATGCGACTGTCCCGGCGTCCGTGGCGCTTCTGCCGCGCAGTATAGGTTTCCCGATCAATGCTCCGGCTGTGGCCGAGTTGAAGAAAGCTTAAGGAAGGCATCCATGAACTTTCTTCTCGTTTTGGAATGGCTTATCAAAGGGTTCGTCTGGGCGCTGGTGCTACTGGGCGGCTTTGCTTACCTGACGCTCTACGAGCGCAAGGCGCTGGCCCGCATGCAGTCGCGCCTCGGCCCGAACCGCGCCGGGCCTTGGGGTATTCTCCAGCCCATTGCCGACGCGGTGAAATTGATTTTCAAAGAGGAACTGACCCCGGCTAAGGCCGATAAGTTGATCTTCACCCTGGCCCCGGTTATCACTGTGGTCCCGGCGGTCATCATCACGGCAGTTGTCCCGTGGGGACCGAGTTTCGATATCTTCGGTTATCACCTTAACCTATATATTGCCGATATCAATGTGGGCGTGTTATACATCATGTCCATTGCTTCGATTGCGGTGTATGGCATCGTGCTGGCGGGCTGGTAATCGAACAATAAGTACGCCATGATGGGCGGCCTGCGCTCCACGGCGCAGATGATCAGTTATGAAATTGCGCTGGGACTGTCGTTCGTCTCTGCGATCC
>Ga0209746_1000117_pt1 | contig 41610 bp, 30 predicted proteins | sample BarGraNGADG00211_3_FD_184496 | JGI IMG/M metagenome (GOLD analysis project Ga0209746, IMG submission 184496) | Arctic peat soil microbial communities from Barrow, Alaska - Barrow Graham LP Ref core NGADG0011-211 (SPAdes) (version 2) | ecosystem: Environmental > Terrestrial > Soil > Wetlands >... | reverse complement strand
CCCAGCGCGAGTCGATGCCAATGTGGTTGGGCACCATGTCGCTCGAGAGGCGGATGCCGCGCGACCAGCACCGGTTGCGCAGCTGCTCGAACGCTCCCTCGCCGCCCAGGTCCTCGGCGATGGTGTAGTCCATGAGCGAGTAGGCAGAGGCGGCCGCGTCCGGGTTGCCGCGCAACTGCTTGATCTTCTGGCTGGCCCGGCTGCGCTCCCACAGGCCGATCAGCCACAAAGCGCCGAAGCCCCAGCGCGCGAGCGCATCGAGTTCTTCGTCGGGAATCTGATCCAGCCGGACGATATCGCGCTGATATTTCTTGGCGAGTTGGTCAAGCCAGACATAGGTGCTCTTGGCAAGCATGACCAGCCGCGGCATCCAGTCCCGGTCGGCGCTGTAGCGTTCGGACTCTGCTTCGGACCCCGCTCCGGCGAACTCCAACACCTGGGCTGGACCAGGCCCGGCGAAGGTCACCTTTTCTTCTTCCTTGAGCAAGTCGAGGCTGCCGAGAAGGCGCTCAAGGTAGCCGCCGAGTAGCGGGCCCCACTTCTCCTGGATATAGTGCAACTGGCCGGATAGTGACAGGGGCACCGCTACCGCAGGACTGCGGAGCATGTCCACCAGGTTTTGCCCCTCTGGGCCGAACTTGGGCTGAGTGTCCAGAAACTGGCGTAGATTATGTACGATCCGCAGATAGGAAGTCTCCTTTACCAGGATCGCGTCGTCAAATAGCTCCGAGAACGGCGAGGAGGCTGGATTGGTGTTGTCCAGCCAAAGCATGAGGAGTTCTTCCACCAGGATCTGGCGATTGGGAACTCCGGCCGTTTCTCCTGTGAGGTAAGCGTCGGGATCGACTTGCCGCCGATAGACGGCCACTGGGGGAAACTCGACCACAAACTTGCGCAGCGCGCTGTCGACCACATCCCGGCCGAGTCTTTCCTCCAGCCAATCCAGCGCCTCGCGCATCGCCTCGGCATTCTTCTGCTCACGGTACAGACCGACTACGTAATGCAGGATCTCGTCGATCAGGCCCATGGCGTTGAGTTGGCCGGCCTTCACGGCCTGTTCGGGAAAAGTGACCAGGTCACGTTGCTGGTTGATGCTTTGCGCAAATACCCGCGTCGCGTGAAAGTTGGCAAGTATGACGTTCCCGCTGATGGAAAACAGAGAAGCATCAAACTGGTAACGGTCCCGCGCCTTGCGGGCAATGTGGAATTCCATCGTGACGCGCCTACCTTCGGACATGGTCTCTTTGCCTTTCCGTTGCCAATCGTCAAATCTCGGTTGTGAAGCTGGAAGAGCTGTCGCTTGACCCTTCAGATGGCTCTGAATCAAGTCCTGGTTCGTCCAGCTTTTCTCTAACCAACGTTTCAACAAGCCGCTCCCTGTACGGTGCATAATCAGCCACAAGGCGCTCATATTCCCCGGTCATCAGAGTCGATGAGATCATGAAATCGGCGGAGGCGCGATTGCAGGCGACCGGGATGTTCCAAACCACGGCGATCCGCAGCAGTGCTTTTACATCCGTGTCGTGGGGCTGCTGTGAGAGCGGGTCCCAGAAAAAGATCATGAAGTCGATGATGCCCTCGGCGATCTTGGCGCCAATCTGCTGATCGCCACCCAACGGTCCGCTCTGGAACTTATGGACCGTGGTCCCCAGCACTTGCTCCAGCAGCTTGCCCGTCGTGCCGGTAGCATACAACTCATGTTCGATCAGGAGACGTTTGTTCCATCTGGCCCAGTCCAGGAGATCCTGCTTCTTGTTATCGTGTGCCACCAGGGCGATTCTCTTCTTCTGCTGGATGAGAATAACACTGTGTTCCATGCGCTTTCCTTTCGTCTACCAATACGTCGACGCTGCCCTACGACAATGCTGATTACAGTCCTGCAGCCTTGAAAGCCGCAGCAACGATGGCCTGTGCCTCGCTGAAGATCATCTGCAGATGATCGGCGCCCTTGAAGCTCTCGGCGTAGACCTTATAGATGTCCTCGGTGCCGGACGGCCTGGCCGCGAACCAGCCATTTTCAGTGACCACTTTCAGTCCACCAATGGAGGCGTTATTGTAAGGCGCCCGAGTGAGCTTGGCCACGATTTTCTCACCCGCCAGGTCCTCGGCTGCCACCATCTCCGGCGAGAGGCGCTCCAATACAGCTTTTTGGGCCTGTGTAGCCACCACATCCATGCGTTCGTAGACCGGATCGCCAAAGCGGTCGGTCAGCGCCCGGTAATGCTCGCCCGGATCGCGGCCCGTCACGGCGGTGATCTCGGCGGCGAGCAGGTCCAGGATGACGCCGTCCTTGTCTGTCGTCCAGACGGTGCCGTTCTTGCGCAGGAACGACGCCCCGGCGCTCTCCTCGCCACCGAAGCCGAAGGACCCGTCCAACAGTCCGTCCACGAACCACTTGAAGCCCACCGGCACCTCGCACAACCGGCGCCCGATAGAGACCGTGACCCGGTCGATCATCGAGCTCGAGACGAGCGTTTTGCCGACGGCCACCTCTTTGCCCCAGGCGGGCCGGTTCTGGAACAGGTACCAGATGGCCACCGCCAGGTAATGGTTGGGGTTCATGAGCCCGCCGCTGCCAGCCCCGCTCCGAGCGGGGACGACGATGCCGTGCCGGTCGCAGTCCGCATCGTTGCCAAAAGCGATGTCGAATCGGTCCTTGAGGCCGATCAGGCCGGCCATGGCATAAGGGGAAGAGCAATCCATGCGGATCTTGCCGTCCCGGTCCACCGTCATGAAGGCAAAGGTCGGGTCCACATAGGGGTTGACGATCTCGAGGTTGAGCCCATAAATCTCGGCGATCGGCTGCCAGAAGGCTACACTGGCGCCGCCCAGCGGATCGACGCCGATCTTGAGTCCGGCCTGTACGATGGCGGGGATGTCGATGACGTTGCGCAAGTCCGCCACGTAAGGCCTGATGTAGTCATGCTCGTGGGTGGTATCCGCCTTCAGAGCGCGCGCCAGGGGCCAGCGCTTGACCTCGCGCAGACCGTTCCTCAGGATCTCGTTGGCGCGGTCCTGAATCGATTTGGTGGTTTGAGTGTCGGCCGGTCCCCCCTCAGGCGGGTTGTACTTGAACCCACCGTCATCCGGCGGATTGTGTGATGGGGTAATAACGACGCCATCGGCCAGCCCGACAGTTCTGTCGTGGTTGTAGGTCAGGATGGCGTGCGATATGACCGGAGTGGGCGTGTAGCCCATACCCGCCTGGACCACAATTTCCTGCTCGTTGGCGGCAAACACTTCGATCGTGGTTGCCAGCGCAGGCTCGGACAGGGCATGCGGATCCATGCCGATGTACAGTGGGCCTGTGAGCTTCTGGGCTCGCCTGTGCTCGCAGACCGCCTGGCAGATGGCCAGGATGTGATCCTCATTGAAGCTGCCCTTGAAGGATGATCCGCGATGCCCGGACGTGCCGAAGGCAACCTGCTGCGTTGGGTCCGCCGGATCTGGCTTCTGAGTATAGTAGGCCGAGATAAGCCGCGGTACATTGACCAGCATGTCGTGAGGGGCCGGCTTGCCCGCCAGGGGATGCAGACTCATGGTTACTCCTTCTCAGCGTAGAAACGCCACCAGCAATTGCGCCAGGATGATCTTGACAATGACCGCCAGGGCGAACATGCTGGCATAGCCGAGATTCGGCAGGTCGTTCTCGGTCTGCTCGAGCGCAAATCCCAGCACGGCGGGCTGCGTTTGCAGCCCGGCCAGCAGGCCGATGAGCAGGCTAAACGGGATCTTGAGCAGCCGGTAGCCAATCCACAAGGTCGCCAGGGCTGTCAGCGTCGTGATAACAGCCCCGGCGATGAAGAGGTAAACGCCGCCGCCCTGGGTGAAGGTCGAGACGAACGCGTAGCCGGCGCGCGTGCCGACGCCGGCCAGGAACATGACCAGCCCAATCTGGCGCAGGGTCAGGTTGGCGCTGTAAGGAAGCGACCAGACCAGGGGACCGGTCCGCCCGATCGCGCCAAGGATCAGGGCAACGAGCAGGGGACCACCGGCAAACCCCAGGGTGAAAACCAGGCCGCCGGGCAGCGGAATCGGGATCAGCCCCACCAGCAGGCCCAGTGCGATGCCCAGGCTGAAGGTCAGGACGTCGATCTCGCTCAAGGCACGGTAGGAGTCGCCAAAGAAGCGACTGATCGTGTCCATGTCCTCCCGCCGGGCGACGATGCGCACCCGGTCGCCGAGCTCGAGCACCGAATCGTCGTGCGCCAGCATCTCGACGTCCCCGCGGCGCACGCGTGTGGCGATGGCGCCGAATTGCTGCGGCAAGTTGATGTCCCCCAGCCGGTGGCCCACCACCTTCGGGTTCGAGACGAACACGCGCCGGTAGTCGAACTCGCTGCGGTCTAGCTCGAGATGCTCATCTGATTCTTGCCCCAGGTACAAGGTCACCTGTTCCAGGTCTTCGGGCGAACCCACCAGGCTCAGCAGATCGCCCGCAACCAGGTGTGTGCTGCCGCTCGCCAGGGTCAGCTTGCCGTCGCGCTTCAGCCGGCCGAAGTTGACATCCCAGCCGCATTTGCGGGTCAACTCCTGCAAGGTCTCACCGATCGGTTCCACCCGCGTCACGCGGATTGTGCAGTTGGCGAGGTGCCGGCTCGTGCCGCCGAGGGTCTGTAGGCCCCGAGCCTCCGCAGCATAGTCTATCTTCCAAAAGCGTTTCATGGCCAGGACGGAGGCAATCGTGGCGATCACGCCCATCGGATAGGCGATCGAGTAGCCGATCACTGGCTCGGCCGTCATCGCGTCGCGCACGGCCGCGGGCGCGTTGTTGCGAACGTATTGCACCACGCCGGCCAGCGCGGGCGTGCAGGTCAGGCTGCCCGCGTACATGCCGGCGGCCAGCGTTGGTTTGAGATGCAGCACGAAGTACGCGACCAGCGTGAGACCGGCGGCGCCGATCAGGATGGCCGTCACGAACGCGCTATCGCGCAAGCCTTTGCTACGGAAGGAAGCAAAGAAGCCCGGGCCGCCGCTCAGACCGAGCGTATACACAAACAGGACCGCCCCCAGGTTGAAGATGACGTCGGGCAGCTTGAGATTGGGATCGAGCGATCCGACCGCGATGCTCACGAACAGGACCGCCGCCACCCCGAGGCTGGTGCCCTTGATCTTGATGCGGCCCAACGGATAACTGATCGCCGCAATAACGAACAGCAACAGGAGCGGATTGTCGACTAGTAGCTTGATCATGTTGCTATCAGCTTATTTCGGCCAGCCGATCCTTCAGCGTCCGCGCCGAGCTTTGGAATGCAGCCAGTTCAGCGTCACTCAGGGGCAGGTTGAGCACTTTCTCGACCCCGCTGCGTCCGACAATAGCCGGCATACTGATGGAGATGCCATTTACCCCATACTGCCCGAACAACGGACTGGAGACGGTCATCACCGTGTGCTGGTCACGCAGGATGGATTCTACGATTGACAGCAGCCCCAGGCCGATGGCATAGTAGGTCGCCTTCTTGCGCTGGATGATCTCGTAGGCCGCGTTGCGGGTCTGGTCGAAGATCCGGTCAAGGGCCGCCTGGTCGTAGCCCTGCCCGTTGGCGCCGACAAAGTCGGCCAGCCGCACGCCCGCGATGTTGGACAGGCTCCACAGCGCCAGCTCGCTGTCACCGTGCTCGCCGACAACGTAGGCGTGGACGCTGCGCGAATCAACCCCGTAATGCACGCCCAGCATATAGCGCAGGCGCGCCGTATCCAGCGCCGTCCCGGAACCCATCACCCGGCAGGGTTCCAACCCGAGGATCTGGGAGGAAATCTGCGTCAAGAGATCCACCGGGTTGGTGGCGACGATAATGATCGCGGACTTATTGACGGCATCGACCTTGGGCAGAATGTCGCGGAAGATACCGGCATTCGTGCGTAGCAAATCGAGCCGGCTCTGGCCCGGCCGTTGGCCGACGCCGGCGCAGATCACAATCACTTCGGCATCAGCCAGGTCAGCGTATCCGCCGGCGATGATGCGCATCGGGCGCACGAAAGGCAGACCGTGATTAAGATCCATCATCTCGCCCTCGGCGCGGGCGGCGTCCGCGTCGATGAGCACCAACTCGTTCGCCACACCGCGCTGCATCAACGAATAGGCGAAGGATGCTCCGACCATGCCGGTGCCAATCAGGCCGACTTTGTTGGTACTTTTGCGTTCGTTCATGATGCAGGCTCCTTCTCCCCTAAACCGCGATCCGGGCTGCCGTCTCGGCCAGGCGAGTCGAGTAGCCCATCTCATTGTCGTACCAGGCGGCGACCGACAACAACTCTTATTGCACTGCGGTGAGCTGCAGGTCGATAATCGACGAATGCGGGTCGCCGACGATGCGGGACGAGGCCCATTCCTCCTCCAGCACGCCCATCACGCCCTTGAGCGGCGGCATCGCGGCGGCTTTGCGGAACGCGTCGTTGACTTCTTCCACAGTCACCCGGCGTTCGGTAAGTAGGTTCAGCTCCGCGATGCTGCCGGTGCGGGTCGGCACGCGGTAGGCCTTGCCGGTGATCTTCAGACCCTTCCAGATGAACGCCAGCGCCCGCGCCGCACCCGACGAACTGGGGATGATGTTCTCAGCCGCGGCCCACGAGTCCCGGCGATCCTTCATCGGCTGGTCGGTGAGCGATTGCGTGTTGGTGTAGGCGTGCACCGTCGAGAAGAGGCCGTACTTGATGCCGAAGCTCTCGATCACGACCTTGATCACCGGGGCGAGGGCGTTGGTGGTGCAGCTCGCCATGCTGATGATCTTGTGCTTTTCCGGGTCGAACGTGTCTAGGTTGATGCCCGGCAGCAGCACGGCGTCGCAGTCGTCTTGCTTCTTGCTCGGCGCGCTGACCAGGACGCGCTTGGCGCCCGCGTCGAGATGCACTTGCGCGCCGGCACGCGTAGTGGCCCGGCCGGTACAGTCAATCACCAGGTCGACGCCCAGCGCCTTCCAGTCCGGCAATGCCTTCATCGAGTCGAAGTATGGGATCTCGCGGCCGCCGATGACGAAGCCCTTCTCGGTGGCCTTGACCTCTTCTTGCCAGCGGCCGTAGTTGGAATCGACCTCGAACAGCGCCGCCAGGGTCGGGACGTCCTTGATATCGGAGATGGACACCGGGACGAACAAGTTGTTCTTGAGTGCCGCCTTCATCAAAGACCGTCCAATGCGACCGAAACCGTGGATTGCGATCCTAGCCATGAGAGTTCTCCTTTCTGTGCGTCAATTACTTAACGTCATCGATAACCAGCTCATGCTGGCTGATGGTCATGCCACTTGGGACCTGTAGTTGCCCATAGTCATCGGCTGCGGTGTTGGCATCGATACGGCAGTTCCGTCCGATGGTCGCGCCGGCAGGCACACAAGCGCTTTTGCCGATGATCGTGATGCCGGTGTCGATGTTCGCCGGCTCGAGCTGGTTGGGCGTCATATCGTCGCCGGTGCCGACCTGCGCACCGGCGCCAACTTCGATGTTTTTGTCCAGCACACAGCGGTCGACCAGGGCGCCTGCTCGGATGATCGTGTCGTTCATGATCACACTGTCGCGCACCATGGCGCCGCGCTCCACGCAGACACCCGGCGACAGGACACTATTGATGACCGTGCCGTCGATCACGCAGCCGTTGGACAGCAGGCTATCGTGAGACTGCCCCGCCGAACCCAGCCTGACAGGCGGACGCTCTTCGGAGCGTGTATGGATCACCCAGTTTGGATCGTTCAGATCGAGTGCCGGGCTATCACTCAGCAGAGCCAGATTGGTCTCCCAGTAAGCTGAAATGGTCCCGACGTCCACCCAATAGCCGGCGAACGGATAGGCAAACACCTTGTCGTGCTCGACCATTTTCGGAATGATGTTCTTGCCGAAGTCGTGGGCCGAGTTTGCGTTCGCCGCGTCCTGTTCCAGTCGCCGCAGCAGGAAGCGGGTATTGAAGACATAGATGCCCATCGACGCCAGAGTGCTCTCCGAGCGTTTCGGTTTCTCGGTGAAGCGGATGATGCGCTCCTCAGCGTCGACATCCATGATGCCGAAGCGCTGCACTTCATCCGGCCGCACGTGCATGACCGCCACCGTGAGGTCGGCGTTCTTGGCCTGGTGGAAGTGCAGCAGGTCGCGGTAGTCCTGCTTGTAGATGTGATCTCCGGAAAGAATCAACAGGTGCTAACAACCGGCTTCGGCAATGAAGTTGCGATTCTGGTAGAGCGCGTCTGCCGTGCCGCGATACCAATCCTGGTCCTTTCGCCCGCGGTAGGGCTGCCACATCTGGACGCCGTTGGGCCAGCGCCGGTTGAGATCCCAGGGCTCGCCGATGCCGATATGCTGCATGAGCGAGTGCGGGCGGTACTGAGTCAGGACAGCAATGCGGTACAGATCCGAGTTGACGGCGTTGGAGAGCGGGAAGTCGATGATGCGATACTTGCCGCCGAAGGGAACTGCCGGCTTGGCACGCTTCTCGCCCAGGATGCTCAGGCGGCTCCCCGCGCCACCTGCCAGGATCAGGGTCAATACGCTCATACAGCCTCCGCGATCACAAGTAGTAGTCGAAGTCGTGCTCTGTGCGCACACGCCGCCGGATGACGAAGATGTGCGCCGGCACGGTCTCTGGGTTCAGCTCCACATAGTTGTGCGTACCTTGCCAGAGGTAGCGCGCATCGGTCAGCAGGTCATGCGCCTGGTAGGGCTGGCGTGCGTCGATGCCCAGCTCGTCGAGCGGCAGATCGATAAACCCTGACTGTTTGTGGTGAGGGTCCAGGTTGACCACCACCAATACTTGGTTCGATTCATCCGCGTTGCTCTTGCTATACGCGATGATCTGCTCATTGTCGGCTGCGTGGAAGCGCAGATTGTGGTTGCTTTGAAAGGCGGTGTTCTCGTGCCGGGCCTGGTTGACCCGGGAGATCAACTGCCGCAAGCTGTCGGGCCGGTCGACGTCCCAGTATCTGACCTCGAACTTCTCTGAATCAAGGTACTCCTCCCTGTCTGGGGCAAGCGGGCGATTTTCGCACAACTCGTATGGCGGACCATAGATGCCATAGCTCGGCCCCAGGGTCGCGGCCAGGATCAGCCGGGTCAAGAATGCGGGTCGCCCACCGTACTGGAGGTACTCCGGCAGGATATCCGGCGTGTTGGGCCACAGGTTCGCAGCAAAGAACTCGCGCACCTGGGTCTGGGTCAGTTCGGTCAGATACTGAGTCAGCTCCTGCCTGGTGTTGCGCCAGGGGAAGTAGTTGTAGGATTGAGTGAAGCCGACTTTGGCCAGGCGGTACATCACCTTCGGGCGGGTGAACGCCTCAGCAAGGAAAACCGCTTCCGGACAATCGCGCTTGATCTCGGTGATGAGCCATTCCCAGAAGGCGAACGGCTTTGTATGTGGGTTATCCACACGAAAGATCCGCACGCCCTGGTCGGCCCAGAACTGCACGATGCTTTTCAGCTCGTCCCACAGTTCGCGCCAATGCTCTGTCTCGAAGTCGAAGGGGTAGATGTCCTGGTATTTCTTGGGCGGGTTCTCGGCATACTGAATCGTGCCATCCGGTCTGCGGCGGAACCACTCGGGATGCTCCGTGACGTAGGGGTGATCGGGTGAGCACTGGAAGGCGATGTCCAGCGCTAACTCGATGCCGTATTCTGCCGCGCTCTTCACCAGGTGCCGGAAGTCCTCCAGCGTACCAAGCTGCGGATGGATGGCTTTGTGCCCGCCTTCTGCCGAGCCGATCGCCCAGGGGCTGCCCGGATCATCTGTGGTAGGATCGGTGCTATTATTGCGGCCCTTGCGGAAGCTGCTGCCGATGGGATGGATGGGCGGCAGGTAGAGCACGTCGAAGCCCATGGAGGCGATATACGGTAGGCGCGCCTCGACGTCCTTGAAGGTGCAGTGCTGCCCGGGCGACGACGACGCGGAGCGCGGGAACAGCTCGTACCACGCACCGAAGCGCGCCCGCTGGCGATCCACCACTACTGTGAGTTCTTTCTCATATTTCGTAGCAACAAGCCGCTCGGCGTGGCGGTACATGAGCGCGGCCAGCTCGGCTGATAGCGCCTGACGCGCACCGTCGGCGCCACCCGCGCGCATGGCCTCGGCGAATGTCCGGAGCCAGCCGGCATGGATCAGCGGCGCGCGCTTGCCGGCCGCCTCGACCAGCCCCGCGCCGATCAGCAGGTCAAGCGTCACGTCCTGCCCCGCCTCGACGCGCTTGGCCAGATCGCGCGACCATGACTTGAATTGGTCGACCCAGGCCAGCAGTGTATAGCGGTAGCGCCCGAGTTCTTGGACTTTGAACGTGCCCCGCCAGCGGTCGTTGACCAGCGGCTCCATGGGAACCTCGGTCCACTGCGTGCCGGCTTCAGTGCGATATTGCAGCACGACCGAGATCGCGTCGTGACCGTCGGTCAACACATCCGCCTCGACGACCACCGTGTCACCTACGATGCGCTTGATCGGGAACTGGCCGGCATCGATCTCGGGCGCCACGCTCTCGATAATGACACGCTTTCTGCCTTCTTCAGCTTGCACTGCGTTCCTCCTACCGGATTGTCAAAGCGCGTGTGTGCGTTGTGACTAGACGGCCCTTGCGTAGGCTGCAATAGACTCCCGCATGAACTGCTCGTCGAGAGTTCCTATGGGCGTGGGTGTCTGCAGAATGCGCCCCGGGATGCGCAACGCCGCGGGATCAAACCCCTCGCGCAGCTTGAAGGCGTACTTGCGGTGGAGCACGTCGGCCCCCAACTGCACGAGGTCATCGGCCGACCGATCGAAACCGGCCGTCGCCAGCGCCTGCAAGGCGACATCAGATGTGTAGATGCCGCGCGCAAACAGGCAGATGCCCAGGCTGGTCAATACCTGCCGCCAGCGCTCCTCGTCCAGCAGCCCGGTCGCGACCCCCTCCGGCGTGAGGGTTTCCCCTTTGGCCCCCGCTTTCTGATCCAGGCCGTAGCCGGCACTGTCAAGATGGCTGTGGCGTGCTCCGGTCAGGTAACCCAGGTGGCAGCCAGGGCCGGTATGGTAGCCCGGCATCTCGTTGCCACCGAAGGTCAGAGCAAAGTCAGAGCCGCCATAGATCGACGCCGCGTGTTCCGCGCCACGCGCCAACGCCCGGTAGAAGTCGTTGGGCTGGCTGACGATGCGCTCGGCAGCCTCGATGTACGTCGCGTAGTTGCCCCAGTCCAAGGCCAACCCGTCGGTCTCGTGCGTCGAGATCAGCCCACGCTGCAGTGCCTCGGTGGCCCAGGCCAGCGTCACCCCCATGCTCATCACGTCCAGCCCCTGTACCTCCGCTTCGTCCAGCAGCTGGAAAATGCCGCTGACATCGCTGCCGCCCAACAGGCTACCCACCGCGAAGATCGGTTCGTGGTCATAACCGATCATCGAAGTCTTGTAGAAGTAGGGTTCCTTTGGGTAGGGCAGGCGTAGGGTGCCCAGGTGGACGCAAGCCACCGGGCAATGCGCGCAGGCCACCCGGCGGCCCAGGTATTCCGCAGCCAGGCGCTCGCCTTAGATAGCCTCCGCCCCCTCGAAGTGCCCCGCCTGCAGATTGCGGGTCGGCAGGGCGCCCAGCGCATTCAAGGGCAGCACGTTCATGGCGGTGCCCAGTTCGTGGTACTTCTTCATCAAGGGCGATTCGGTCGCGGCCCGGAATATCGTGTCGTAGACCTGGCGATAGGCGCGCCGGTCGGTGACGGGCAGGGAACGCTGGCCGGATATCACCAGGCCTTTGAGCCGCTTGCTGCCGAAGACTGCGCCCAGGCCCAGGCGACCGAAGTGGCGATAGGTTTCGGTGATCACCGAAGCGTACGTCACGCCCTGCTCGCCGGCCCGGCCGATGCGCATAATGGTGCGCACGCCTGAACCGGACTCGCGCTCGCGCAGCACCGAACCAACTGTATAAGCGTTGTGCAAGCCCCACAGGGCGCTGGCATCGCGGAAGTGAACGTGGTCGCCTTCGACCGCCAGGTAGATCGGGGTCACGCTGGCCCCGCGGATCACGATGGCGCCATAGCCGGCCATCCGGATCGCCACCGCGCTGCGGCCGCCAGCATGGCTTTCACCCAGATTGCCGGTATGTGGCGATTTGAACATGGCCACGGTTTTGGAGGCGAGAGGGTACAGGCCAACCAGCGGCCCCACGGCGAAGATGACGGGGTTGCCCGGGCCGAGCGGATCGGTGCCCGGCGCACATTCCTCTTCGAGCAGCCGGATGTCTACACCCGTCCCACCCAGGCCGGCCTCGAACAATTCGGGGCGGTGCCGGACGGAGAAGGCTCGTCGCGAAAGATCGATATACAGGACTCTGGCCAAGGGGTCATTGGCTAGCATGCACCACCCCTCCCGCAGAGGCTTCCTCTGCCGGCGCAGCCGCGCTTGCCGCCAGGTCTTCCATGCCCAAGACGTCATAGGGGCAGTAGGCCACACAATATCCGCAGTAGACGCAGATTTCAGGCTTGTTCTGCTCCGGGTCCCAGAGGACGGCTCCGAAGGGGCACGCCTCAGCGCAATTATGGCAGCCGATGCACAGCTCAGAGCGCAGGCGCACACCGCCCCCCGGGCGGACTGGCAGGGCATCGGTGGGGCACACGCGTGAACAGGGCGGATCGGGGCAGGCACGGCAGACGATGACAACGAAACCCTTGCGCATACCGCCTGCCGAACGAACCCAGATGCTGGACCCGGCCAGGCCACCCACGCCAGGCCGGCGGGCGCAGGCGAACATACACGCCTGGCAGCCGACGCAGCGTTCTTTGTCAAGCAGAGCAAGCCGTTTTGGCATCGCGGTCTCCTGGTGTCACAGACGTTCCATCTGTCCAGATTAAGGCAATTGCTGGCTGCGGTTCTCGGAAGCCACCATCGGAGGACGGCTCCTCTCGGGCATCAGCGACTGGTACAGAGCAAGTGTGCGCTGGGCGATTGCCGTCCAGCTAAAGCGATCCTCGACGCGCCGGCGTCCGTTGCGCCCAAACTCCGTGCGTTGGACCGGATCGAGGGCCACGTGGTTGATGGCCGCAGCCAGATCGGCGGAGTACTGCGGCGGATCGATGGGATCGAAGGTTCCTTCTTTGAGGTTCAGATCGACGAGCAGGCCCGTCTCGTCAGGCACTACCACCTCCGGGATGCCGCCAATCGCCGAAGCCACCACCGCGGTCTCGCACGCCATGGCCTCCAAGTTGATGATCCCGAACGGCTCATAGACCGACGGGCAGCAAAAGACCGCGGCATGCGAGTAGAACTGGATGATATCGTCGCGTGGCAGCATCTCCTGGATCCAGATCACCCCGGCACGTCCAGCGCTGACCTCGGCCACGCGCTCGGCCATCTCCTGGCCGATCTCCGGGGTGTCGGGAGCACCCGCGCACAGCACCACCTGGAGCGAAGGGTCAATCGAGGGGATGGCATTGACGAGGTGGATGATGCCCTTCTGTCGTGTGATCCGGCCTACGAACAACACGAACGGCTTTGCAGGATCGACCCCACGCTTGACGAGGGCATCGACGGCGGGGTTCCTGCGATACTGCTGCAGATCGATCCCGTTGTGGATCACATGTACCTTCTCGGGCGCGATCGAGAAAAGCCGCAGCACGTCGTTGCGGACCTCTTGCGAGACGGCAATGACCGCGTCGGCATCCTCGATCCCCGTCTTCTCCATCCAGCTACTCAAGTGATAGGCATTGCCGAGCTGCTCGACCTTCCAGGGGCGCAGCGGCTCCAGCGAGTGGATGGTCAGCACTAGTGGGGTACCCCACAGCTTCTTGGCCAGGAAGCCGGCCATGTCGGTGTACCAGGTGTGACAATGCACGACATTCGCATCGAGAGTATCCTTGGCCATCGCGAGGCTGCGGTGGAAAGCATCTAACGCGCCGCCAAAACGCGGGTCGGTGTATAGCTTGGCTTCGCTCCAGGCCCCATACCCTTTGACGCGCAGGTTGCGCTCTTTGACGTCCTGGCCACCAAAGCAGCGGACCTCAACCGGAACGAGGCGGGCCAGCTCACGGCTCAGGTACTCGACATGTACCCCGGCACCTCCGTAAACATGCGGAGGATACTCGTTGGTAAAAAGGGCGACTTTGCTTATCTCCGGCATCGATCCCTCCTGCCACGCTTCTCAGTGACAATTTAGCTTCCTGGGCTGAAGTCAGTAGATCGTTTGCAGCCTGCGCCCGCGATCGGGTTTCCGTTCCGGCGCAGGCCGCCTGACTATCTACGCGAGCTGGCCGGCCATCTCTGCCGCATACTGGTCGGCGTTGGGGCCGACGATCAGGTGCAGGATCTGGTTGGGCAGTCGCATGATGCCATCCACACCCGCCGTCTTCAGCCCGGCCTCGTTCACCTGCTTCTGGTCGCTCACGACCACGCGCAGGCGGGTTTCGGCCACCGCTTCGACCTTCTTTATGTTCCTGAGGCCACCCAGGCCCTGGATGAGGCTACGCGCCTTCTCTCCGGCGGCCGGGTCACGCAGCTTGGTTGTGACAGCCGTCGGTGCGGCAGTCGCGCCTGCGGCGATCAAGTCGGTCTCAGACAACTCCGCCTCCGGGCCGGCCACCTTCATGTAGTCGTCCATGTCATTCTTGTAGCCCTCGGACTTTGGCCCATAAATGGCCTGCATGTTGTTGCCGACCACCACCACGCCCGCCGCGCCCAGGGCCTTGAGCCGGGACTGGTTGACTTTGCTTGGATCGAGGACGCTGACGCGCAGGCGCGTGATACACGCGTCCAACGCCTTGATGTTGCTCTTGCCGCCGAACGCCAGCACCAACTGGTAGGCGAAGGCTTGCTCTTTGCGCACGGGCATCCCCGGCACGAGTAACCCGGGCGCGACCTCTTCGGGTTCTTCATCCTCACGGCCTGGGGTCTTCAAGTTGAACAAGCTGATCACACCGTAGAAGATGCCAAAGTACAGCAAGAAGTAAAGCGGCCCGACGATCAGTACCATCCACGGCTTGATGTCCAGGATGGAGAAGAGGGCGAGGTCGATGGCCCCGTGCGAGAAACTGTAGCACAACCGGGCGCCCAACAAGTAGAGGATGGGGAAGGCGAGACCGGCCAGGATCACGTGAACGACGTACAGGAGCGGCGCCACGAACAGAAACGAGTATTCAAGCGGCTCGGTGATCCCGGTCAGGAAAGCCGTGAAGCCACCCGAGCTCATAAGGCTGCCAACCTGGGCTCGTCGCGCAGGTTTGGCCGTCCGCCAGATAGCCAGCGCGGCGCCGACCAGGCCGAACATCTTGAACAGGTAACCGCCGCCCAGGATACCGCCTTGCTGCGGGTCACCGGCGAAGCACATGTTCGTCAGGCCGTGCACGGTTTGGCCGCCGGCCGGAGTGAAGCTGCCGAATTGGAAGAACCACAGTGCGTTCCAGATGTGGTGCAGGCCGAAAGGCAGGAGCGACCGCTCGACCACGCCGTAGATAAACACGCCGAGGGCCGGGTTGGTGCTGATAGCCAAGTTCGCCAGGCTGGTGAGAGCCGATAGGATCGGCGCCCACACGAAAGCCAGCACGAAGCCGATGCCGATGGCGGCCAGGGCGGTGACGATGGGCACGAATCGCTTGCCGGCGAAGAAGCCGAGGTAGGACGGCAGCTTGATGCGATGGAAGCGGTTGAACAGGTTCGCCGCCACCACGCCCATAACGATGCCGCCGAACACGCCGGTGTCCACCGTCGTGAAGCCCAGCACGCTGTTGGTCGGAATGGCGAAGAGCTTGGCCACGGCCGACATGGCGCCAAGCAGCACGAGGTAACCGACGGCTGCGGCGAGCGCCGCCACGCCGTCGTTATTGGTCAGGGCGATGACCACGCCGATGGCGAACATGAGTGGCAAGGCGCCGAATACGGCGTCGCCTGACGCCTTCATCACCTCCAGCACACCCAGGATGAATGGCGAGGAAATATGGAATGTGCCCGCCGCGACGCCGCCCAGGATGCCGCCGCCGACGCCCAGCAAGATGCCGGCAGCCGGTAGGACCGCCACCGGGACCATGAGCGCGCGGCCCAGCTTCTGTGCGAACCCGAAGGCGCGACTGCCGATGCCCTCATGCGGCGGCGCGGCTGGTAATGCGGCTCGTGCGGTAGTCATAGCGTATGCCTCCTCTAGCTCTTTGGTCAGCCCGCGCTCAAGCCCACGGGTCGGGCACCAATGCCCGGACGGCAGCGGCAGTATCGAGGGTCAACGCCTTCTGCGCCAGCGTCTGACAGTTAGCCAGGCTCAAGGTACGGATCTGCGCCTTGATGGCCGGGATAGCCGGCACGCTGACGCTGAGTTCTTTCACACCCAGGCCGATCAAGATCGGCACAGCCTGTGAGTCGCCGGCGATGCCGCCACAAATGCCCACCCACTTGCCATGCTGTTGGGCGCCCCGGACGGCCAGGGCGATCAACTGCAGTACGGCGGGGTTCAGCGCATCCACCTGTGGCGCCAGCTTGGGATGGCCGCGGTCCATTGCAAGCGTGTACTGCGTCAGATCGTTGGTGCCGACGGAGAAGAAATCGGCCTCGCGGGCGAACTGTTCAGCCATGATGGCTGCCGCGGGGATCTCGACCATGATGCCAATCGGGATCGGTTGAGCGCCGAGCCTGGCCCGCTCTTCGTCGAACATGGCCTTGGCCGCGCGCCACTCGGTCAGGGTCGCCACCATCGGGAACATCACCAGCAATTTGCCGGCTCCGGCTGCACGCAAGATAGCGCGCAATTGGGTGCGCAGCACCTCGGGACGATTCAGCCCGACACGGATGCCGCGCTCGCCCAGGAACGGATTTTCTTCTTTGGCGATCGGCAGGTAGGGCAGCGGCTTGTCGCCACCCACATCCAGGGTACGGATGACCAGCGGCCGGCTTGGCCCCAACGCCCGAGCGATGTCGCTGTACACCTGGAACTGCTCGTCCTCGGTCGGCGCGGTTTCGCGATCCTGGAACAGGAACTCCGTGCGCAACAATCCGACGCCTTCGCCGCCCAATGACACGCCCTTCACGGCGTCGGACAATCCGCCGATGTTGGCTACCACTTCCACCTGGCAGCCATCGATCGTGACGGCCGGCGTGGCTGCGCTCTCCAGGTCAGCCTTCTTCTTAGCCGTCAGTCGCTCCTGGCGTGTCTGCAAGCGCGCCATTTCTTCTACCGATGGATTGAGCCGCAGGGAGGCCCGGGTGCCATCGAGGATCACCGGCGTGCCGTCGGGGATATCCAGGGCCCGCGGCTCGATTCCGGCCACCGACGGGATGTCCAGCGAGCGAGCGATGATGGCGGAATGGGAGGTCGCGCTCCCGAGTGTGGTGCAGAACCCGAGGACCTTGCTGCGATCCAGGTTGGCCGTATCGGAGGGTGTCATTTCCTCTGCCACCAGGATGCTGTTGGCGGGTGCGTCGATCTTGCGCGGGCCGATGCCGGTCAGGTTCTGCATTACGCGCTGGCCGACATCACGCACGTCGGCGGCACGGGCCGCCAGCAGTGGGTTGTTCATCTTGGCCAGTTGCGTAGCCTGGGTGTTGATCATGTGCTGCCAGGCGAACGCGGCGCTCTTGCCTTTGAGAATGGCGCTGCGCACTATCTCATGCAGCTCCGGATCGTCCATCACCTCCTGGTGGGCGGCAAATATGGCCGCCTTGTTGGCGTCTGCCTGGCCGTGTAACTGGTACTGGAGAGCCTCCAACTGGCGCCTGGATGTCTCTATTGCACCCGCCAGCTTGAGTTCCTCAGCCTCCGAGTCCTCGGCCGTCTCAGCCACCGCGACGTCCTGATGACGCACCTGGAAAACCTTACCGACCGCCAATCCCGGCGACGCCGTGACGCCCAGCAACAAAGTCGGGTCATCCGAGCGGCGCGCGGGCACCGGCCTGGCAATGTCGGCCACGACTCGGCTGGCCGGCGCTGGCGCTGACGCCCCCTCCTCGCCCAGGCCCGATAGGATCAACGGAACCAGGGAGTTAATGGCGTCTTGGGCGTCCGGACCCTGCGCGATCAGGTTCACCTTGTCATTGTAGCGAATGTCCAGGTTCATCAGGCTGGTGACGCTCTTGGCGTTAGCCCGGCTATCGCCGCGCTGCACCCAGATATCTGAAGCAAACTTCTTGGCAACGTTGGCCAACACAGCGGCCGGACGGGCGTGCAAGCCGGCGGTATTAGAGATCAGGATGGCCTCTGAAGTGATGGGCTCGGTGGTCGCTCCGGCGGCGGCTTTGGCTCCATCAGCCGCCAGCTCCAGGTCCAGAATAGGATCCTGCCCTTGGGTGACCATGCCGGCGCGAGCTTTGAAGGACGCCACACGGTCGGGATTGGTCACCACAATCATTGAGAGCAAGCTCTTCGCGTGGGTCGCGATATAGTCCGCGTCGAAGTCGATAAGCGGCGCGCCGGCCTTGACTTTGTCGCCGTTCTTGACCCGGGCGGTGAACCCCTCGCCCTTCAGGTTAATGGTGTCCAGACCAATATGCATCAGCAGCTCGATGCCGCCTGCGGTCACAAGCGTCAACGCGTGGTGGGCGGGATGCAGCATGACAATCTCGCCGTCACAAGGTGCCACCAGCGTCTGGCTGATCGGATCCAGCGCGATGCCATCGCCGACCATCTTTTGCGCGAAGACCGGGTCTGGGACACGCTCGATCGGCACCAGGAAGCCGGAGAGAGGCGCTTTCAAGGTAAGCGTCCGGCTCATTACGGGGGTCTCCGTAGCAATTGTCATTTGTGTCTCCTTAGAACCCTTGATTCCGAACCCATGGTTCTCGATGACTGCTGAAACCAGTACGAGCTCCTGATCCCCTAGTTCCGGACTAGCCTTTGGCCTTGCCTTGCTTGGCCACTGCTTCCTGGGCCTTGCGGATTTCCTCCGCATCACCCAGGTAGGAATGACTGATAGGCCTGAGCTCTGCGTCAAGCTCGTAGAGCAACGGCACGCCGGTCGGAATGTTCAGTTCCACGATGTCGTCGTCGGAGATATTGTCCAGGTACTTGACCAGCGCGCGCAGGCTGTTGCCGTGTGCGGCAATGATCACCCGCTGTCCCGAGCACACTACTGGAGAAATGGCCTCGTGCCAATAGGGCAGAAAGCGAGCTACGGTATCTTTCAAGCATTCGGTAAGCGGTATCTCTTGCGGCGCCAGGTCCTTGTAACGCGGGTCGTGGCCCGGCCAGCCCGGATCTTCTTCAGCCAGCGCGGGAGGCTGAATGTCGTAGCTGCGGCGCCAGATCTTCACCTGTTGGTCACCGTATTGGGCTGCCGTCTCAGCCTTGTTGAGCCCTTGCAGTGCGCCGTAGTGGCGCTCGTTCAGTCGCCACGAGTGGTGGACCGGGATCCACATCAGATCCATCTCGTCCAGAGTAATCCACAAGGTGCGGATGGCCCGTTTGAGCACCGAGGTGAACGCCGCGTCAAAGATGTAGCCCTGCGCTTTCAGCAGTTGTCCGGCACGGTGGGCCTCGGCGGTGCCTCGCTCCGACAGGTCGACATCGGTCCAGCCGGTGAAGCGATTCTCCATATTCCAGGTGCTCTCGCCGTGGCGAAGCAGCACAACCCTGTACATGGGCTCCTCCTATTCCTTGTCGTTGAGCGCCGCCACCCCGGGTAGCGCCCGTCCCTCGAGGAATTCCAGCGACGCGCCGCCGCCCGTTGAGACATGCGTCATCTGCTTGGCCACGCCGGCCTTCTTGACTGCACTTGCGCTGTCACCGCCGCCAATCACGGTGATGGCGCCGGTCGTCGCCAGCAGCCTGGCGATGGCAAAGGTCCCTTCGGCGAATCTGGGAAACTCGAAGACGCCCATCGGGCCGTTCCAAACGACCAGCTTGGCGGTCTTGAGCACTTCGCCGAACTGTGCGATGCTCTTGGGGCCGATGTCCAGCACGCGCCAGCCCGCCGGCACCTTATCTATGTCCACAACCTGGCTCGCCGCCTCGGCATCGAACTTGTCGGCCACCACCGCGTCGACGGGCAGCATCAGCTTGCCGCCGGCCTTGGCCATGATCGCCTTGGCGGTCGCGACCGAGCTGGTTTCCACCAGGCTGTTCTGCATGTTGTGGCCCGCAGCCGCCAGGAAGGTATTTGCCATGCCGCCGCCGATGATCAGCGTGTCACACTTGCTGAGCATGTTCTCGACAACCGAGATCTTGTCACTGATCTTAGCGCCACCCAGGATGGCGACGTAGGGGTGAGCTGGGTTGTCGGTCGCGCGGCCCAGGTATTCCAGCTCCTGCTCCATGAGGAAGCCGGAAACGGCGGGAAGGAAACGGGCGACCCCCTCGGTGGAGGCGTGCGCTCGGTGCGCTGAGCCGAAGGCGTCGTTCACGTAGACGTCACCCAAGTCGGCCATCTGTTTGGCCAGTTCGAGGTCATTCTTCTCCTCGCCCTTGTGGAAGCGCGTGTTTTCCAGCATCAACACTTCGCCGGGCTGCAGCGCTTTCGCCAGCACCTCGACCTCGGGGCCGACGCAATCCGGGGCCATCTGGACGGGCTTGCCCAGCAGCCTGCTCAGTGCCACGGCCGCAGCCTTGAGGCTGAATTCGGGCTCGAACCCGGTGCCCTTGGGGCGACCCAGGTGGCTCATCAAGATCAGCGACGCGTCGTGGTCGAGCACATACTGGATGGTCGGCAGCACGGCCTTAATGCGCTTATCGTCGGTGACGACGCCATCGGCCATGGGCACATTAAAGTCCACGCGCATCAATACGCGTTTACCGCGGAGATCCAGATCGCGCACGGTTTTCTTGTTCATAGCATGCTCCTTTTCCGAAAGTGGACGATACGCAAAAAACTATCGGCCTTGAGCGAAGCGCCGCCCACCAGCGCCCCGTCGATATTCGGTTGCGCCATCAGCTCATCCACGTTGTCGGGCTTGACGCTCCCGCCATACTGGATGCGCAGGTTCTGCGCCAGTTCGGGTGTATATAGCGCAGCCAACGTGGCTCGGATGGTGGCATGCATCGCCTGGGCATCGGCGGCCGTGGCGGTGTCGCCGGTGCCGATGGCCCAGATCGGCTCATACGCGATGACTACGTCCGGCAACTGAGTGGCGCCGACGTCTGCCAATCCCGCCTGTACCTGTGCCACCACCACCTGTTCTGCCGTGCCCGCGTCGCGCTGGGGCTTGGTCTCACCCACGCACAAGATCGGTCGCAGGCCGTGGGCCAGTGCGGCTCGCAGCTTGCGGTTGACGACGGCGTCGTCGTCGCCGAAATACTGTCGGCGCTCGCTATGACCCACAATCACGTAACGGCAGCCGACATCACGCAACATCGGGGGTGAGATGGCGCCGGTATAAGCGCCCTGGGACTCGTAGAACACGTCTTGGGCTCCCAGCGCGATCGGCGTGCCGGCAAACAACGAGCTTAGCAGGTGGAGGGCGGTAAAGGGAGGGCAGACCACCACCTCGCGGTCGGACACCGCACCCAGCCCGGCCAGCAGTGCCTCGACCAGGTCGCCAGCCTCGCTCACGGTTTTGTACATCTTCCAGTTGCCTGCGATCAGCGGTGTGCGCACTAATTCCTCCTGCTTTACTAGCACCCCATTTCTGCGGTGAACGTGCTCCTACTTGGATGCCAGCGGGTATGCGGCCAGGCCCTCGAAGACCGCATTCGCGCCAAGCTGACTTTCGATCTTCATCAGGCGGTTGTACTTCGCCGTGCGCTCGCTGCGCGTCGGCGCGCCCGTCTTGATCTGGCCGGTGCCCAGGGCGACCACCAGGTCGGCGATGCTAGTATCTTCGGTCTCGCCCGAGCGATGCGACACGATCGCGGTCCACCCGGCGTGGTGAGCTTCCTGGATGGCCTGGATTGTTTCTGTGACTGTGCCGATCTGGTTCAGCTTGATCAAGATGCTGTTGCAGCTATGCTCGTGAATCGCGCGGCGCAGGAAAGTGACGTTGGTTACCAGCAGGTCGTCGCCGACCAGTTGCACCCGCTTGCCGAGTCGCTCGGTGAGCAGGCGCCAACCGTCCCAGTCATCCTCCGCCAGCCCATCTTCGATGCTCACGATAGGGTACTTGTTGACCCAATCTTCCCAGAAATCGACCATCTCCGCGCTGGTCAGGCTGCGGCCCTCGCGTTCGAGGTGATAGAGGCCGTCGCTGTAAAAGGAGGTGGACGCCGGGTCGAAGGCCAGGAAGCAATCTCGCCCCGGCTTGTAGCCAGCCTTCTCGATGGCCGTCAAGATGACCTCGACGGCAGCCGCGTTCGACGGCAGCGACGGCGCAAAGCCGCCCTCGTCGCCGACGTTGGTGGATGCGCCGCGGTCGTGCAGCACGGATCTGAGCGCTGCATAGACCTCAGCGCCGCAGCGCACCGCCTCGCGGAAGCTCGGCGCGCCGGCCGGGACGAGCATGAACTCCTGGATGTCGGTCGAGTTCTGGGCGTGTTTGCCGCCGTTCAGGATGTTAAACATCGGCACCGGCAGGACATGGGCGTCTACGCCGCCCAGGTAGCGGTAGAGCGGTACGCCGAGCGCCGTTGCGGCCGCCCGGGCGCAGGCCAGCGAGACACCCAGGATGGCATTGGCGCCGAGATTACCCTTGTTCGCAGTGCCATCCAGCGCAATCAGCGTTAGGTCGATCCCGCGCTGGTCGCTGGCGTCTAGCCCCTTCAACGCTCCGGCGATTGTCGTTTGCACATGCTCGACGGCCTTGAGCACGCCCTTGCCGCCGAAGCGCTTTTTGTCGCCGTCGCGCAGTTCGACGGCCTCGTTGGCGCCGGTGGAGGCGCCCGATGGAACCATCGCCTGCCCAACCGTGCCATCGGCCAGCGTGACCTCCACTTCTACCGTCGGGTTTCCGCGCGAGTCCAGTACCTCGCTGCCTTCGACCTTAACGATCCGCATGTCCATGTAGTCCTCCTCTGAGCGCTCCGCTTCGGCTTAGCCTACGACCTCGATGTTTTCGAGGCCGCCGTAGAAATCCCACCAGGGCTTAGCACCCTTGGCCATCACCGCGTTCAGTACCCGCATACCTTCAACACCGGCCTGATTCAACCACGCGCGTACCGCCCCGGCACCGCCTTTGCCGTATTCGGGGACGCCAGCCTGCCACATCGCGCGGCCACACAGCGCTCCGGAGAATGGCGTGCCGACCTCACCAGCCAGCTCCAGCGTCTCGCAGAAGACCTCGTACGTAACGCCCGCGCTCAGGTACATGAACGGTTTCTGCGCCTCCGCGGCCGCCGCGCGGAAATGCTCCTTCGCTTCCTCGACCGTGTAGGCAACCAGGCCGCCAGTATTCGCCGTCGAGCCGGCGACATAGCGCACGTTAACGGGCACTTCAACCATCAGTACATCAACACCATACTGCGGCTGCGAGAAATCCCGTATGTACTTCGTGACCTTGCGCGGCTTGACGCGCGCAAACGCCAGGCTCTGCTCGTCACCGATCTCGTCACAATAGCAGATCGGCTCGAGAAAGAAGGGGATGTCGTTTGCCCGACACTCTGCCCCGACCCGCTCGACGAAGGCCTGCTTGATCGTGTTGATCTTAGCAGCGTCGTCCGGATCGTAGTAGAGGCAAACCTTGATCACATCCGCTCCTGCGGCCTTGAGGCGCAACACCGACCATTCCGAAAACAGATCAGGCAGGCGCCCTTTGCCCGCTACCTCGTCGCTGGACGACTCATACGTCAGCAGCAGACCGCAGGTTTTCGCGCGGTGGGTGCTCGGCCCGCGGCCGTATACGGGGTCCAGGAGGATCGCGCTAGAGTGCGGCGTCATGACCTCCGCAATAAGTGCCTTGAACTCGATCACCTCCGCATCACTGGCCTCGCTGCCCTTGGCCTTGGCAATCGCTTTCTTGAGCGAGCCGCGCGGATCAATCGCCAATGCCGTGATTACGCCTTTCTTGTCCGCGACGGCGTTGATCCCGTCGAACTTGCCTCGGCTCATCCTCACTCTTGCCATAGCAATGATCTCCCGTAATTAAGCCAGGTCCCTGGTCACCCTGTAATAGCTGATCAGACCCCTCGTTGAGGAGTCATGCGTGCCGATACGCTGTTCTCCTTTGAGTTCCGGCAAGATCGCCTTCGCTAACTGCTTGCCCAACTCGACCCCCATCTGGTCGAAGGAGTTGATATTCCAGACGACGCCCTGCGTAAATATCTTGTGTTCATACAAAGCAATCAGTGAGCCCAGTATCTGAGGAGTCAGCTTCGGGTAGAAGAAGGAATTGGTTGGTTTGTTGCCGGGAAAGGTCTTGGCCGGAACAAGCCTTTCCAGTTGTTCGCCGGTACAGCCTGCCGCTACCAGCTCTGCACGAGCTTCCTCTGGCGTTCTGCCTTTCATTAGGGCCTCAGTCTGGGCTAGATAATTGGAGAGCAGGATGGGATGGTGTTCTCCCATGGGGTTGTGACTGTGGGCCGCCGCCAGAAAGTCGCAGGGGATGAGCTTGGTGCCCTGGTGGATGAGCTGGTAGAAGGCATGCTGGCCGTTGGTCCCAGGTTGTCCCCAAACAATGGGTCCAGTCGAGTAATCGACCCAGGCACCCTGGAGGGTGACGCTCTTCCCGTTGCTTTCCATGTCCCCTTGCTGGAAATAGGCAGGGAAGTGCATCAGGTATTGGTCGTACGGGAGGATCGCCTGCGATTGGGCTCCGAAGAAGTCGTTGTACCAGATGCCGAGCAGGCCCATGATGACGGGGATATTCTTCTCGAAGGGTGCAGTGCGGAAGTGTTCATCCACGGTGTGGGCGCCACTCAACAACTCCTCAAAACGGTCCATGCCCAGGTAGAGGGCGATAGAGAGGCCAATGGCCGACCACAGGGAATAGCGCCCACCCACCCAATCCCAAAACTCGAACATGTTCTGGGTATCAATCCCGAATTGCGTGACGAGGGTCGCGTTTGTAGACATGGCCACAAAATGCCTGGCAATCGCAGCTTCGTCTTTAGCCGAGGCGAGAAACCATGCTCTGGCAGAATAGGCGTTGGTCATCGTCTCCTGGGTCGTGAAGGTCTTGGAGGCCACCAGGAACAGCGCAGTTTCGGGATCAAGAGGTTTCAAGGTCTCGGCCAGGTCGCTGCCATCAACATTGGAAACGAAATGGACGCGCAGATTCGGCATGCCGTACGGCTTCAAAGCCTCTGCGACCATTTTGGGGCCCAGGTCTGAGCCGCCGATGCCGATATTGACCACATCGGTGATGACCTTGCCAGAATACCCTTTCCATGCTCCCGAACGGACCGCTTCGCTGAATATCCGCATCTTGGCAAGTACCCGATTGACCTCGGGCATCACATCCTTGCCATCGACTAGGATGGGGCGGTTGGAACGGTTACGCAAGGCAACATGGAGCGCGGCCCGGTCTTCAGTGGTATTGATTCTCTCACCGCGGAACATGGCTTCGACGGCTTGGGCCAGGTTAGCCTGACGAGCCAGGCTGATCAGCAGCAACATCGTCTTTTCGGTGATACGGTTCTTGGAGTAGTCAAAGAGCATGTCTCCCAACCATAAGGAAAACCGCTCAAAGCGTTGGGGATCGCTGGCAAAGAGGTCGCGCATGTGTACGCCGGCCATCTGCTGCTGGTGCTCGATCAGTGCCTGCCAGGCAGGCGAATTAGCAAGTGAAGACATGTTCCCTCCGGCTTCAGCTTTCCTGAATCAGCCCGGTGCGATAGGCGGTGAGGAGTGCTTGCAGGTCGTCAATCTGCTGTTGAATCCTTTTGCCAAGATCGGTATCCTTCACGCGAATCCTGATGTTGTTGTGTTCGAGGATCTGCGCTGTCGAATCGATGTTCAGCTCCTCTTCGATAGCCTTCTGGGCAGATTCAAAGGGCTGATGCGCGGTGAGAAGCAGTCCATAGGAGTTGTACACGAGCGTATATCCGGCGATCCCGGTGTGTTTCTGGTAGGCTTTCGCGAATCCTCCGTCAATCACCAATAACTTGCCACCGGCTTTGACCGGGCTTTCCCCGCGCTTGACCTTGACCGGCACGTGACCGTTGATGATGTGACCCAAATCTGGGTTCACACCGAACTCCTCCAGGATCTTCCGGGCGGCATCTTCGCGATCCCGGAAAATGTAGTAGGCATTTCGCTTCTCTACATGCGTAGCTTTGTCGCCTATAAAATAGCGCTCAAAGGTCGCCATCTTCTCAGTGCCGAATAACGGAGACTGTGCACCACTCCAAAGGTACCACATGGTGTCCATGCCCTCTTGTTTCCGGACTGGGTTATCGGTGGCAAAATAACCCTGGCGGGCCAGCCGATCCAGTCGATCCATGTAAGCCCGGCCGGATACCCATTGACCGTCCATCTGGACCGCCCTGAATGAGCCATCGTCATTCATCGGGATACAACCGTGGTATAGGAGATTTCCGTTGTAGACGAGATACATGCTTCCCTTGGAAAAGAGAAATCGAACGTGCTGTTGCAGCCTTGTGCTGCTGGTGAAAGAGAGTTTCAGTTTCTCGATCAAGCTCTTTTCACGGACTGTCAATTCATACGGGTCCTGGGGATCCACGCTGGGGAAATGGGCATCCAGGAGCGGATAGACTGTGCCATCGAGGCGGATCGTCCTGCTTGCGGGGTCCATTTTGTCCAGGAGTAACCGGTCGTTCATCTGAAAGTGAGGTCGCCTTAGGATGATCTGCGCCTCCAGCTTGAGCTGCAGCATCGCGATCGCCTTGTGCATCTTCGCCACCAGCCTGCGCTCATCGCTGCTGTCGTCTTGCTCATCCGGCAAGGGCGGCAGGAACTGCTGGCAGGGATCGTCGCCATAGGTGTCGATGGCAAGAGACGCCAGGGGCAAGAGACTGATCCCATATCCGTGTTCTAGTGTGCTAACGTTGCCGTAGCGCAGGGCAATCCGGATGACATTGGCGATGCAGGCTTCGCTCCCCGCCGCCGCGCCCATCCACAGAATATCGTGGTTGCCCCACTGCAAATCCACGCTGTGGTAATCCATCAAAGTATCCAGAATCAGATCGGCTCCAGGGCCCCGGTCATAAATGTCGCCGATGACATGCAGACGGGCGATGGCCAGGCGCTGGATGAGTTCGACCAGAGCAATAATGACCGTTCTGGCGCTGTCTGTGGCAATGATGGTGTCCACGATGCTTTGATAGTACTCGGCCTTATCCTTGACGTTTTCCTGCTCGTGCAGGAGTTCCTCGATGATGCCGGCGAGGTCGTCCGGCAGGAATGCACGGACTCTGGCGCGCGGGTATTTGCCCGAAATATCCCGGCAGAGCCTGACCAGTCGCAGCAGGGTCGTGCGATACCATTCCGCTTCGTCCACCACGGTCTTCAGGATGAGCGGTAATTTCTGCTCCGGATAGTAGATCAGGGTGGCCAGGCTCCGTCTTTCTTCCGCTGAGAGGGTACTGAAGACCTCGTCAATCCTGCGTTTGATCGATCCGGACCCGTTCTTCAGCACATGGTGAAAGACCTCGTACTCTCCGTGAACGTCCGACACGAAATGCTCTGTGCCTTTGGGCAGGTTGAGCTGAGCGCTCAAGTCGACAATCGCCGTCGATGCAGCCCGGATCGAGGGGTACTGCTGCGCTAAGAGCTGCAGATAATGGAGCTTGCTTTCGTCCATGTTCATACAGGTCATCTCACTGCAGGCTGTGGTGGGTGAGGCCATAAGAGAAGCCTCACCCACTCCCATCGCTCTTGGCCACATCCGACGCTGGTGGCCCGACTGACGCCATCGGCAACAAGCCCGCCTAATCCCACAACCGCACTTCATGCTGTCACTCAGTGCGAGCGCGAAGCGCAAGTGCGGTTGTGGGACTAAGCGACCGCTGCTTCGCGTGCGAAGGCCTGCGCCTTAGCAGCCAGGGGCCTCTTCAGCGCAAACAGCATTCCGGTGGTGACCAGCGTCCCGATGACGATGGCGATCAGATAAGCGCCCAGGTTGTCCACTGCATTAGGGATGGGCAGAACAAAGATGCCGCCATGGGGCACATGCAGGCCGCACTTGAATGCCATCGAGATCGCGCCGGTGACTGCCGACCCAACCATCAAACTCGGGATCGTACGCAACGGATCACGTGCGGCGAAGGGGATCGCGCCTTCCGTAATGAACGAGATGCCGAGGACGGCCGCCGCACTGGCAGCCTCCCGTTCATCGTCGGTAAAGCGATCCTTGAACAGGTAGCAAGCCAATGCCAGACCGAGCGGCGGCGTCATGCCGGCGGCCATGACTGCGGCCATGGGCAGGTAGATCTGGCTGGAGAGCAGCCCAACCGAGAAGGCGTAGGCCGCCTTGTTGACCGGGCCGCCCATGTCAAAGGCCATCATGGCGCCCAGGATCAGTCCGAGCACGACTGCGCTGCCCGTCTGCATCCCCTTGAGCCAGTTCGTCAGGCCGGTATTGATCGACGCCATGGGCGGGCCAATGACAAAGACCATCAGCAAGCCGACGACCAGGGTAGAGAGCAGCGGCAGGATCAGAACGGGCATCAGGCCTCGCAGATTCTTCGGCAGCTTGATGTAGTTGTTCAGCGCCAGGGTCACGTAGCCGGCCAGGAAACCTGCCACGAGGCCGCCTAGAAACCCGGAGGAGCCGACAGTACTGTCCCCGGCAAGGTTAATCGCCAGGGCGCCGCCGATGATGCCGGGCGCGATGCCGGGGCGGTCGGCGATGGAGTAGGAGATGAAGGCCGCCAGGATGGGAACGAAGAGCTTGAAAGCGGTGCCGCCACCGATCTGCATCAAGCCCCAGGCCAGCGTGCCCGCAGGATAGCCCTCGGGCTTGATACCGCCGAAGGCGAACGAGAGGGCGATGAGGATGCCACCGGCGACGACGATGGGCAGCATGTACGACACGCCCGTCATCAGGTGCTTGTATGGGCCGGTCACTTTGGAGGTGCGGGCCTTCTTCATATCCCTGGCCAGATCGGCCAGGTCGGTCACGCCCGGCTCCGGCAAAGCCAGGGCTTTCTTGACCACTTCCTGGCCCGCATGCAGGGCTTCTTTGGTCGAGGTTTAGTAGAGCCGCTTGCCGGCGAAGCGGGTCTTGTCGACAAAGGCGTCCGCGGCGATGATCACTGCGTCGGCCCGGCCGATCTCCTCAAAGCTCAGGGTGTTCTGCGCCCCCACCGAACCCTTGGTCTCGACCTTCATCTGGTAGCCCAGGGCTTCGGCTGCCTTCTTTAGGGCCTCGGCCGCCATGAAGGTGTGGGCGATGCCGGTCGGGCACGAGGTGACGCCCACCAGAAACTTCGAAGCGTCCGCGGGGGCTGGCGCTGCCGGCCCGGCGGGCGCGGCTGCCGGCGCGGCGGCCGCCGCCTTCACCTCTTCAGCCTCCGCCAACGCCTCCTCGATCACGGCCCGGGTCTTGCGGATCGCGTCGCTGGTTGAGACCGCATAGACGGGCTTGTCTGCGAACCGATCCATACTCACATGGATGTCGGTGGCGATGATGACTACATCAGCTTCCCGGATCTCCTTCTCGGTGAGGAGGTTCTGCGCCCCTGCCGAGCCCTGCATCTCTGCGCGGAGCGTGTGCCCCATGACTTTGGCGGTCTTCTCCAGCGCCTCCGCTGCCATCACGGTGTGGGCAATCCCCGTCGGGCAGGCCATGACTGCTACAATCTTGGCCATCGGTCAACTCCTTCTTTGATGGTGGACTATGCCTTCTAAAGCTCGCGGATGGTAACCTGCTCCTTTGCCGACTGAACCGCTTCGATGGAGGGCAGGCCCGACCCGATATGACTGATCGCGGTCATCGAGAATGCAGTCGCCAGACGGGCGCACTCGGTCAGGGCGAGCCCCCGGATTTTGCCGGCGACGATGCCTGCGACCATCGCATCGCCGGCGCCGACCGTGCTCTTGACCTCGACCGGCGGTGGCACCGCCCAGACCGTTTCCCCGCCCTCGACGAAGATGGCGCCCTCCTTTCCCATGGATACGACGACAGTCGCGATCTTGTAGCGCTCGATGAGAGAGCGAGCGACCTTAAGAATAGCCTCCGTTGTGTCCAGTCGCTCGCCTACGAATTCGCGCAGCTCATCCACATTCGGCTTGACAAGCCACGGCCCGGCGGCCACAGCCTGGCGAAACCCTTCACCGCTCGTATCAAGCACAACTTTCTTCCCTGCGACGGTTCGCACCATCTCGCCATAGATACCGGCCGATACACCGGCCGGAATGCTGCCCGAGAGCACGAACCAGTCGTGGCTGAGCGCCAGTTCTCGCAGGATGGCGAAAAGCTGCTCGACGTCGGCCGGGCTGGGCGTTTGCCCGGGGAAGTTGATATCCGTCGTCTGATGCAGCGCTTCGTCGCTGATTTTCACACCGATGCGCGTCTGGCCTGTGATACGGACGCAACGGTCTTCGATCCCCTTTTGGACAAACAGACGGTGAAAGATGCCATCGTTGTCGGCCCCGAGGAACCCCGTAACCGCTGCCGGCTGGCCGAAATCGGCCAGGAAGGAAGCGACGTTGATGCCCTTACCGCCCGGATCCAACTGCGATGACTGGACCCGGTTGACCGTCCCAGCTGCGAAGTTGGGGATGGTGACGGTCTGATCGATGGCCGGATTGATGGTGACGGTGACGACTCTGTTCCCTTGGCTCAACTCCATATGACTTCTCCAGTGATGGGTGCGTCGCGCGACCTACGGGAGCGGCAGGGCGCGCACCTCGGCGGCCGTCTGACAGGCCAACGCCTGTCGGGCCAGGCTCTTCGTTTTCTCAAACGAAAGACGGCGTAATTGCGCCTTGATGGCCGCAATGCTGGGGATGGCGACGCTGAGCTCGGCCACCCCAAGGCCCGTCAGGATCGCCGCGCCTTTCGGGTCGCCGGCAATGCCGCCGCACACGCCTACCCACTTGCCGGCGGCCGTGGCAGCCTGCACGGTGCGATTCACCATGCGCAGCACGGCTGGATGCAGCCCGTCGGCCTGCTTTGCCAGGACAGGGTGCCCGCGGTCCATCGCCAGGGTGTACTGGGTCAAGTCGTTGGTGCCGATCGAGAAGAAGTCCACCTGCTGCGCCAACTCGTCGGCCATCATGACCGCCGACGGCACTTCGATCATGATGCCAATGTCCACGGCCTTCGCGCCCACTTCCCAACGCACCTCGGCCGCCACTGCCTTGGCCGCTTCCAGGTCCTCCAGGGTCGAGATCATGGGGAACATGATCCTCACCGGCCCGAATTCGGATGCCCGGTAGATCGCGCGTAGCTGGGCACGGAAGAGCTCCGGCTTGACCAGGCAGAGGCGGATGCCACGCACGCCCAGGAATGGATTGTCCTCCGCCGGCATGTCAAGGTAGGGCGCAGCCTTGTCGCCGCCGATGTCCAGCGTACGAATGATCAGCGGCAGACCGTTCAGCGCCTGAACCATCGCCCGGTAAGCATCGAACTGCTCCTCTTCGGTCGGCGGCGAGGTGCGTTCGAGGAAAAGGAACTCGGTGCGCAACAGGCCCACCCCTTCGCCACCCGCGTTCACGGCCTGTGCGGCCTCCTCAACCTTGCCGATGTTGGCCACCACCTCGACCCGGTGCCCATCGGTCATGAGAGCCGGCTCGTAGGCGCGCAGCTTCTCGGCCTCGCGCAGCCCCTCCATCGCCTGTCGCGCCTCACGGGCTGCAGCCAGGGTCGTCGGGCTGGGGCCGACGTAGAGATTACCCCGGTTGCCGTCCAGGATGGCTACGTCGCCCTCAGGCTGGTTGAGCAGGGCCGGGCCGGCCCCGACAATCGCCGGGATGCCCAGCGCGCGGGCGATGATGGCGCTGTGGGAGGTGGGACCGCCGCCGGCGGTGCAGAAGCCAAGGATGAAAGCCGGATCGAGCCCGGCTGTGTCAGAGGGCGTTAGATCCTCGGCCAGCAAGATGACCGGTGCCGTCGGCATGATCGGCCCTTCCTCAATCCGGTGCGCCAGGAAACTCAGCACCCGGCTGCCGACGTCGCTCAGGTCCACCGCCCGTCCGGCGATCAGCGGGTCGTCCACCTGCCTCAGCTCAGCGACTCGCTCCTCGATGGTTTGCTGCCACGCCCACCCGGCGCTGGCGCCGGTCTCGATCCGTGCAGCGACCGCCTGCACCAGCTCGGGATCGTCGAGGAATTCGGCGTGAGCCAGAAAGATCGAGGCCTGTCCCGCCCCCGAGCGTTCTTTGACTTCCTGGTAGAGGCCGTCCAACTGCGTACGGGCGGCGGCAATTGCCTCTTTCAGGTGGGCCTGTTCGACCTCAATGTCTTTGGCGGTGGCCTCGACGACAAACTTGCTGCGCTTGAAATAGCGCAGCGGGCCGATGGCGAGCCCCGGCGAGGCGGGAACCCCGGGTACGACCGTTTGACCGGGCTCCGCTTCCCACTCGTAGGCTGGCAGCATGGCTTCCGCCGCCGGCGCTTCTTCCTCCTCACCTAACCCGCTCTCAATTGCCGCCTGCAGAGCCTGCAAGGCTGCCGCTTCGTCCTGACCCTGCGCCATCACCAGGATGGCGCCGCCGCTCTCGATGCCCAGCCTCAGCAGGGAAGCCAGGCTCTTGCCGTTGACCACCTGGCCGTTGTGACGAACCCGCACCTCCGAGACGAACTCTTTCGCCAGGCTGGCAAAGACGGTCGCGGGCCGGGCATGGAGACCGGTTGGGTTGTTGATGGTCATGTCAACGTAGGCAGGGAAATCGGCGGGGGTCTCGGCAACTGTCGCCCGCTCTTCGCGCGGACGGCTCAACACGCCGATGATATCCTGAGGGTCGTCGGTCGTGGCGAGTTTATGGACGCTCTCTTCGTCGGTGAGAACGTTCGTCAGATTGGCCAGGATACCGATGTGCTCGTCGGAACGAGCCGCGATGGCCACCACCAGGTAGACGGTCTCGCCGCGATTCCACTGCAGCCCCTCGGGGACTTGTAGAACCGATATACCCGTACGTAGGATCAGATCGCGATCTTTGGGCAGACCATGCGGGATTGCAATCCCGTTCCCGAGATAGGTGTTGGCCACTTTTTCGCGGGCCAGCATGCTCTGAATGTAACCCGCTTTCATGTACTGATTGCTGACGAGCAGGCCGCCGGCCAGTTGGATCGCCTCCGCTTTGTTCGCAATCCGGGCGTGAAGTTGCACATTGCCGCGTTCTATTTCCATCTTGTTTCGCTCCTTTGTTCGCTCCCTGAGCGCGTAAGCCGCTCAACGATGATCATCGGATCGGCGGCGTGAACGAGCTGCCTGGCGCCTTCTGGGTCCTGGAGCACTTCCAGCAGATTGGTCAGCACGACGATATGCTGTTGAGACGTAGGTGTAGCGGCCAGCCCAACCACGAGGTAGGCTTTCTCGCCTGGCTCCCATTCCACCCCTTCCGGCAACTGCAGGACCGACACTCCGGTGCGATAAACTGATTGCAGGTCGTCGAACTCACCATGCGGAATCGCAATCCCGTTGCCAAGGTACGTGGACATAACCCTCTCCCGCGCTAACATGCCCTCAACATAAGAAGGCGCAACATAGCCGGCTTTCACCAACGTCTCGCCAGATTGTATGATAGCGTCCAGCTTGTCGGCGGCGTGCCCCCCCAGCAGCACGGTTTCTCGCGTGAGGACGTCCATCTCCCTCCGGCACTCTGCGGTTAGCCTTTGCAGTCTACTTGCCCGAATTTCGCCGCGTAATCGTCCATCGCTGCGCGCACAACCTGTTGCGCATGTGCCACGCCGTAGACTTCCTTGATCACCATGGTGGAGGGATGGCCGGGTACCATCTTGTAGGTTGAGAAGTAGTGTTGGAGCCGTTCAACAAAACGCTGGGGAATATCGGTGATGTCGTCTGCTGCGCCCCAGATGTTGTCGTTGTAAAGCACCGCGATGATTTTGTCGTCGGCTACGCCACCGTCGATTGCACGCAAACCGCCCACGACGACAGCGTCTACCAAAACCTCCGAACGGTTGATCGGCCGCTCGCTGAGCACGCAGATGTCCAACGGATCGCCGTCGGCTTGCGTCACCTCGGGCGAAAGGGCTGCCACCTGCGGCCCGCAATAAGTCCGAGGGATGAAACCATAGAGCGCAGGAGATTGGGACGACGAGCGCTGGGGCCGGTCCACCCGCAAGTAGCCCGTCACTTTGTCAATTTCGTACTTGACGGAGTCGAATGGAGTGATTTCGATGTATGCCTGGACGATGTGTGGAGGATCGTTGCCCGGCGCGAGGCCATGCCAAGGGTGTGGTCGGTACTGTTCGAAGACAGTTCGGTCAGCCATCGTGGACTTCGCTCCTACATGTGCAAAGCGAGCCTCGGTTTTGTGAACTGGTGACCGGCGGACCGGGCGCCGAGGCCACGTGCGCAAAGAACCGCAGCCCGGGCCCATGACGGGGGAACGGGCAGGGCTCTTGACAGAAACACACAAACATCAATATAATGAATTAAGAGTATTTCCGGCAACCCTATGTCCACCCAAAAACGGCTAGTGGATTTCCCCTATGTCGAATTGGGGGGTTTCCCCCTATCGGCTGTCCGCTCCGAAGGACGCTAATCATCTACGCGGCAGTTGAGTGTCCTCTGACGGGCAACGACCTGGGGGTGCAGACACCGTCGCCGCGAAGCAGTGGCCTAGCGTCCGCTCACCTTAACAGTTGGGCCGAGAAGACGATGAGTACAATTCGAGCTCTGGTTGCGGATGATCATGCCATCGTGCGTGCCGGGATCGTTGCTACACTCAGAGACATGCCGGACTTCGCGATTGTTGGTGAGGTTGCAGATGGCCCTGGGCTGTTCACGGCCCTGTCCAACGCGCCGCCTGACTTGCTGCTCGTCGACATCGCCATGCCTGATTTCGAGCCGATCAGTGCCATCCGTCTGTTTCGCGAGCTTTATCCTGGGCTGAAGATCCTCGTGGTGAGCGCGTATGATGACGACCTGTACGTGGAGGGTCTCTTCCGCGCTGGCGTGCATGGTTACCACCTCAAAGACCAGCCCTTGAGCGAATTGCGCCTAGCAGTGCAGCAGGTGCTGGCCGGTGGGCGCTGGGTGTGCAGCCCATTGGTTGAGAAGCTGGTGCGTATTCGCCCGACAACGCTGCCGGTGGATCCCGCGCTGACCAGGCGCCAACGGGAATTCTTGCGGTACCTGCAACAGGCGCTGGACAACGTCACGATCGCGCGCAAGACGGGTCTGAGCACCAAAACTGTCGAAAACCACTTGACGCGCCTGTATCGCCAACTGGGCGTGCAGAGTCGCCTGGAGGCTGTCAACTACGCTGCGCAGCACCCAGGGGTGCTCGGTCAGGCCGAACCTGGATTGGCAGCAGACAATGGAGAGACCGTCACCTCTGCGCATCCCAGAGTTACCATCATCCTGGTCGACGACCATCCGCGCTATCGGACACAACTGCGGAGCATGATCGGCAAAGCATGCCCTTGGGCGCAGATCCGCGAAGCAGAGAACACCCAGGCCGCCATGCAGGCGATCGAGAAGGTGGCGCCGCAACTGGCGTTTGTCGATATGGTGTTGGGCGATGAGAGCGGCATCGACTGCATTCGGTGCTTGAAGCAGCACTCTTCGTCAACCCAGTTTGTCCTGCTCAGCGCCTACCCAGACAAGGCCTTCCATCGGCTCGCCGTTGAAGCCGGGGCAGTCGCGTTTGTGGACAAGAGCGACCTGGATGCCGCGGGGCTGAGGGAGCTTATCGAGGACGTCACCCGCTAGGGGAAGGCGTGCGAAAGCCAGGTGTCAGGATCAGCAGGCTCCTACCGTACACGATTCAGGGCAGGATTCTCCTCCTACTGCTGGTCGTCATGGTTCCGATCGGCTTGCTCCAGGCAGGGGTATACTATCGCAGCTTCCAAGCGCAGCACGGTGCCGAGCTACAGTCGAACCTGGAAGTGGCCAGGAGCATCGCAACAACCTTTGATGCCTATCGTCAGGATGTGCTCCACCAGGAACTAGCCATTGGTATGGCCTTTACGTCCGCACAACGTGTTTCGCCAGAAGAAGGGCAGCGGTATCTCCTCGCAAACGCCCAAGCCTACCCAACTGTCGGTGAATTTAGCTGGATCAGCCCGCAAGGGCGGGTCCTCACCTCCAGTCAGCCGGAGGTCGTCGGTCAGGACGTCAGCGAACAGCCCTACTACCGACAGGTCGCAGCGGGCCAGGAATGGGCACTGACGGACCTCCTCATCGATCCTGTCACGGGCCAACCGGCCTTCTTCATCGTTCGCGCCTTCCGGGCTGCCGATGGCCGCCTGTCAGGCCTCGTAGTCGCGAGCGTCGAGCCGCAACGCCTGGGAGAGGTATTGCCGACTGTGCGCATCGGGCAGGGCTCATTTACGATCGTGGATAGATCGGGCCGGTTAGTGTACCGCGCCCCTGAGATCACGTTCACATGGGAGCAGCGCAACCTGGCTGATGATCCCATGATCCGCCGTGCTCTGGCTGGCGAGGAGACTGCCGGCACGTTCGTCTCCGGCTCTTACAGGGTCAAACGGGTCGGTGCAATAACGCCTATCCGCTCTGTAGGCTGGGTTGCCCGGGCCGACCGTCCGGCAGCGGAGGTTGAAGCCGGCGTCCTGCAAAGCCTTGGCGGCAGCTTCGCGCTATTCTTGCTGGTCGCTGTTGGCGCCTTCTCGTTGGCCGTGATCGTGGGCCGCGCGATCACGCTGCCCGTGCGCCGTGTCCGTGACTATGCCGCAAGCCTGGCAGCGGGAGAGACTGCCCACGTGCCGGAAATCAGGAGCCCACGTGAGGCGCGCGAGCTGGCCTTAACACTGGGGGAAATGGCCGAGCAGTTACGCGTACGCGAGGAGGCGTTGCGGGCCGAGGTAAAGGCGCTGGATCAGGCTAACCTGGCACTGAGTGAGAGCGAGAACAGATACAGTCAAAGCGAAGTATTCTTGCGCGGCATTTACGAGGGCGTTCAGGCTTTGCTCTTCATCGTCAACGTCAGCCGAGATGGTGATTTTTACTATGGCGGTGTGAACCCAGCTTACACTCGGGCAACCGGCCTGCGCCCGGAAGATATCGTCGACAAGCGGCCTGGAGAGGTACCCGGTCTCAGCAGAGAGGGAGCGCATACCCTGAGAGTCAACTGCCTGCGCTGCGTCGCAGCGAATGATGTCATCCACTACGAAGAACGAACTGCTTTGAACGGCGAAGCGGACTGGTGGTCCATACAGCTCGCGCCTCTGTGTGACGGCGAAGGACGTGTTTATCGGATAATCGGCTCTAGCCTGAAAATAACCGAGCGGGTGCGGGTACAGGAGAAGCTGCAGGTCGAGGTGGCTGAGAATCAGAGGCTAATCGAGGCGCTCGGTCAACAAGTCGCTGCGCTGGATGGTGCAAATGTGGCGTTGCAGCGTGCTCAGCGGCGGCTACTCACTGAGCGCGAGGAGGAGCGCAAGGCGCTGAGCCGCGAGCTGCACGGCGAGGTGATTCAGGAACTCTTGAGCCTGAAATACCAGGTGCAAGGACTAGCCGGTGATCCGGCCCATCGCACGGATGGCCTGACCGATATTCATGACAACATCTGCGAGCTCATTGACGCTGTGCGCCACATCTGCTCTGACCTGCGCCCGCCAACTATCGACAGCCTCGGCCTCTGTGTGGCCATCCAATCCTACACCTACGATTGGTCGGCGCGCGCCGACGTTGCGGTGCACCTGGATCTTGACCCCCAACTGGGCCGTCTGCCCGAAGCGATGGAGTTGTTGATCTTCCGCATCTTGCAGGAGGCGCTCAGCAATGTGCGCAACCACGCGCATGCCAGCGCCGTCGATGTCGGTCTCCGGCACACCTCGCCCGACACGTTGCTTGTTTCGATCGCTGACAACGGTTGCGGGATGCGCGCCGATTTCGACCTGGCGGCTCTTGCTGCGGCAGGGCACTATGGTTTGCTTGGCATCTGCGAACGCGCTGAGCTGATGGGTGGGTGTATGCAGCTGCAGACCCAACCTGGCGGTGGGGTGCTGCTCCAGGTTGAGATCCCGCGTCCAAAGGTCGAGGGGGGATGAAGCTGTAGGTCGCAGGAGGCCGGAAACTCTACTTATGCAGACCACAAGACTGGCGAATGATCAACTTGCCTTTCAGCATGATCTCACAAGTGGGTCGATCTGGCTCGTCCAACCGCTTAAGCAGCAGCTCGGTTGCCATCTGACCGATATCGTATGTGGGTTGTTCGATCACGGTGACAGCTGGCTGAACAAGCGGAGCCCACGTAGAGTCATCAAAGCTGGCTAAGGCCACTTGATCCGGAATGGCAACCTTAGCGTCACGAAGGGCTCTGTACGCTCCGATTGACAGCAGGCCGTTGCTGGTGAATAGCGCGTCCGGTGGTTCGGGCAGATCCAGCAACTTTGCCGTTGCCTTGTATCCCTCCTCCTCTCTTGCCGCTACATAGCCAGTCAACTCAGGCATAGGTCGAAGGTCATGCTCTTTCAGGGCCCGGGCATATCCTTCGCGCCGTTCACGTCCTGTACTGCTGCCCACGCCAAATAGAGCCGCAATGCGTCGGTGACCGTCCACGATCAGATGCTCGACAATCTTGTATGCCGACTCCACGTTGTCAATCAAGACGCTGTCGACCTCCGCCCCCCGCACGCGACGGTCGATCACCACCATGGGAATACCCAGTTTGGCGACCTGGCCGAATGAGTCTGCGGTCTGAACTGTTGGCGACACGATGACTCCGGCCACGTTTTCGTCGCGCATGAGGTTGAGGTACATCGCTTCCTTGTCTGGGTTCTCATCGGTATTGCACAGGATCACGCTCAAATCTCGCTCATAGGCCAGGTCCTCGACAGCGCGACTGACCGAAGTGAAGAATGAGTTTTGAATGTCTGAAACAATCAGGCCGATAGTGTTCGATTTCTGAACCCGCAGACTTCGCGCAACACGATTGGGGCGGTAGTCCAAGTCTTTTACTGCGGCCAGCACGCGCTCACGAACCTCGGGGCGGACATGTAGCTTATCCGTCAGTATGCGCGACACCGTCGCCGTTGAGACGCCAGCCGCATCGGCTACGTCCTTGATGCTTGTCATTGGTCCACTTCCTTCCTCGCGCAAGTCCTGCAGGTACAGCATCCAACACGTTGTATCGTAATCGATTGCGTGGAATCTGTCAAGAGACTCGCTGACGAACGTCGCACGTGCGGGTCCGTCAGCCGCCGTGTCACCCTGCCTGACCGCCGAAGATGCGGGAAGCGGCGCGACCACTTGTATCGGGAACAACTGCCGGTGCCATTAACGGAGTCTACGGCGGCTCTCGTGCGCTTTGTGGTAGCTGTGAGACCTCACGGAGCAGCTTTGTGCCGCACAACCTTAAAGATTCGACACGTCCGCCTCTTTGCCCCTTGACAACCGGAACGTAATCGATTACAATGGTGAGGCAATCGATTACGGTAATTAGGCAATCGATTACGATCTCTGGCTCTTGGACCCAGGATGAGGCACGCACAGGCCAGCGACCAATTCAGCAGGCGAGGGATTCCTCGGAAAGGTACCTGATAATGGAAGCACAATCTGGCCGTCTTGACGTCTACACTCAGCCACGCGTCCCCTTAGGACTGCGTCAGGATGGCGCGACCGAGGCTCCGGCCAAGCTCGTCAGGGAATCATGGTGGGGTGGAAACAGGCGGCGGGTGCCGGTCATTCTGCGGCAAGCCAGTGGATCAAGCCGTCACGCGGCTAAGCGGTTTCGCTACTGGCCACAGTCGACTTCCTTGCAACCGACACAACCGGGCTCGCCAAGCCAGCCGGTTATCGATCAGCACGTTGCCGCAGCTGCCGCGCTGGATCAGACCAACCCGCGGCTACACGAGGTGGAACTGCGTCTCCTCATGGAACGCGAGGAGGAGCGCAAGCACCTGGCGCGTGAATTGCACGACCAGGTGATCCAGGACCTGATCTCTATCAATTACCAACTAGAGATGATTTTCGGCGACGCAAGCCAGCATGCTGGCGAGTTGACGGCAGTTCGCGATAACATCCGCGCAGTGATCGACAATGTGCGCCACATCTGCACCGACCTGCGTCCGCCGACGATAGACTGCCTTGGCTTGGGCGCGGCCATCCGAGCTTATGCTTATGACTGGTCAACCCACACCGGCATAGCCGTGCGTTTGGACGTTGATGCCGGATGGGTCCGCTTGCCAGAACCGGTGGAGCTTTCGGTCTTCCGCATCGTTCAGGAGGGGCTCAGCAACGTGCGGAAACATTCTCTGGCCACTGTAGTGCACGTCAGTCTACACTATGCCGCGTCTGGCAGGGTGGTCATCTCAATTGCTAACGATGGGCGTGGCAAGGCCGGCAATCTTGATCTGGCCGCGCTTGCAGCGGCAGGGCATTTCGGCCTGTTGGGGATTCACGAGCGAGTCGAGTTGCTCAACGGTCGTGTGGAGGTGCAGAACGTACCCGGCGGTGGGTTTCTGCTCCGGGTGGAGGTTCCTGCGCCGCAGATCGACGGTTTGCCATCAGGAGGGTGAGAACCAAACAGACAAGGACGGCCCTCAGGGAAGCTACAAAAAGCACACCTGCTCCTGGGTCGATGCCTGGGTTGATGTGCGCTGCCAATGAATGCCAGCCTACCAGAGCATGCTAACGTCACTCTTGCACCCAAGATAATGCGATGATGGCCGTCCAGTAGCAACATCTCGACGCGGACCAACAATTATCTCGGCCTTAACAGACCGAATCGCTCTCAAATAGCGCGGACGCTAACATTGTAGGACCAAGCTGCTTGGCGGCAGTGTTCGTGGGCGTCCAATGATGGGCCTTTCTCGCCAAAGCCGCCTATGAGGACAAGGCTGCAGCTATCACGGCTTCTGGGGTGCGTTAGGGACTTCCATCGTGTCCGTTCCCCGCAACTTCGACCAGTTGAAAGGAAACCTCAAACGTCACGAGCCGTTCACCCCACAGCCTCCTACAGTTCAGGCAATGATAGATGTGCGTGCCGCCAGGAAGCGGTGGGATGCGTATTCCTTACTGCCCGCATTAACGCTTCATCCTTCACCTCCGCCAGGAACTCCCCTATAAGATAGCAGCGGGCTAACTTCCGCAATAGTGATACAAACAGAAAGGCCCTGGATTTCATCACTGATTTCCAGGGCCTCTTGCCACTGCACCACGACTCGAAGGACAACATGATCCTCCGAATGCCGTTTGCGCCTGTGCTTGACCTTCGGCTAATTCGCCGCGCGCTCCAGGTGGCAGTGGCGCATCTCTTTCGTTCGCACTTTGACCGCTGCACGTTTCACTTCGGCTCAACTTGTACTCGATCAGCGTCGGTTGGGACTATCGCTCGATCACAAGTCTGAGGTTACACCGTCGCTTGACTTGCTCGATCCGTTCTGCGGGATCACAGAAGTAGCGAGCCCAACCTCGATGCTTTCGCCCGTCGGCTGGCATGCTTCGTCTCGGTGCTCGACGAGGTTGAAGGACACATCAAACGTGACCAGCCGCTCTCCCCAGATTTGACTGCAGTCCTTCTTGGTGCAGTAGTAGACCTCCGTGGCATCAGGAAGGACGGTCAGGATCATGGGATACTTCTGCCCGCACTTGGGACAAGTGTTCATGTTACCTCCAACTTAAACAGAAACTGCTCCAACGCGTCGTTGAGCAGTTTCGTCATGGGCCTGTTTGCCTGCTTGGCGAGCAGGTAGAGACGATGTAGAAGATCAGGCCTTAGCTGTGGCGCGTACCTTCTTCGGCATTCCTTCCGGCCAGCAGTCGGCTTGGAACGGACAGTAGCCGCATTGCCATAAGCCATCTTCGCCTGTCCTTTCTGGCAACTGAGAACCCGTAAGTCCTTCAGTCACCGCTGAGCCCT